>CAJDUP010000008.1_pt1 | contig 88803 bp, 79 predicted proteins | sample 7391181 | NCBI WGS metagenome assembly CAJDUP01 (sample SAMEA7055690, study PRJEB34461) | soil metagenome | biome: terrestrial ecosystem; feature: Peninsula; material: soil | place: Antarctica | collected 2016
CATGGAAGCTGGCCGCCACGTTCTCGGCCGCGACGACGTGATGGAGGGGGTGCCGGAGATGCTCGCCCAGGTGCAGATCGAGGCGACTTTCCCCGACGGCACAAAGCTCGTCACGGTGACGGAGCCCCTGCAATGACTCCTACTCCGACTCCGAACCCATTCGAGAATCCGGAGCCGATTCCGGCTGATGCGCCGGCCCCGCTCCACGCTTCGGATGATCCCGGACGTGACTACGCGGATGCCTCCCCCACAAGCCACGGCACCCTGCAGTCGTCGGGCGTCAGCGGCCCGAGCGAGCCACGACGAGCTGGCACCGGAGAACGGCAGGCGCCGCGCCGCGAATCGGTCAACCGGCTCTCCGATTCAGACCCGATCATCCCGGGGGAAGTGCTGTATGGCCAGGACGACATAGAGATCAACGTCGGCCTCGAGGTCACGACGCTGCGTGTCGTGAACGGTGCGGATCGGCCGATACAGGTGGGTTCGCATTTTCATTTCGCCGAGGTGAATGCCGCCCTGGAATTCGACCGGCAGGAGGCGTGGGGCCAACGCCTCAACGTGCTTTCCGGCGGTTCCATGCGTTTTGAACCGGGTGCCGTCGAAGAGGTCGAGCTCGTGCCCATTCAAGGGAAGAGAATCGTGCCGGGCCTGCGCGGACTATGCGGAGGAAACCTCGATGGCTAAGATCTCTCGTTCCGAGTACGTCGCCTCCTACGGGCCGACGACCGGTGACCGCATCCGTCTCGCCGACACCAACCTGGTCATCGAAGTGGAGGAGGACCGCTGCGTCGGCGGGGACGAGTCCGTGTTCGGCGGCGGCAAGTCGATCCGCGAGTCGATGGGGCAGTCCCGCGCGACCCGCGCCGAAGGCACCCCCGATCTGGTGATCACCGGCGCGGTCGTGCTCGACCACTGGGGCATCATCAAGGCGGACGTCGGCATTCGGGACGGCCGCATCACCGCCCTCGGCAAGTCGGGCAACCCCGACACCATGAACGGGGTGCATCCCGACCTCGTGATCGGACCGTCGACCGAGATCATGTCGGGCAACGGGCTCATCCTCACGGCGGGCGCCGTCGACACCCACGTGCACTTCGTGGGACCCCAGATGCTGCAACTCGCGCTCGCCTCGGGAACCACCACCGTTGTCGGCGGCGGAACCGGCCCGACGGAGGGGTCGAAGGCCACGCTGACCACACCGGGTTCCTGGTGGATGGCTCGCATGCTGGAGGGCTTCGAACCCTGGCCCGTCAACGTGCTGTTCCTGGGCCGGGGCAACACGGTCTCGCACGAAGCCCTGTGGGAACAGCTGCGCGGCGGTGTCGGCGGATTCAAGGTGCACGAGGACTGGGGTGCCACCCCGGCGGTGATCGACGCCGCCCTGCAGGTGGCCGACGCCTCGGGTGTTCAGGTGGCCATCCACTCCGACACCCTCAACGAGGCCGGCTTTGTCGAGGACATGCTGCGCGCAGTGAACGGACGCACCTTTCACTCCTTCCACACGGAGGGGGCCGGTGGGGGCCACGCCCCGGACATCATTCGGATCGCCGGCGAACCCAACGTACTTCCGGCGTCCACAAACCCGACGCGGCCATTCACGAAGAACACGATCGACGAGCACCTCGACATGGTGATGGTGGCTCACCACCTCAACCCGCGGGTGCCCAACGACTTGGCATTCGCGGAAAGTCGGGTGCGCGCCGGCACCATCGCGGCCGAAGATGTCCTGCAGGACCTCGGGGCGATCTCGATCATGTCCTCCGACGCCCAGGCGATGGGTCGCATCGGGGAGGTGATCCTGCGCACCTGGCAGACCGCGCACCAGATGAAGAAGATCCGCGGGTCCGCCCCCGGTGACGGCCATGCCGACAACAATCGTGCACGTCGGTACGTGGCCAAGTACACGATCTGCCCGGCCATCGCCCACGGGCTGGAGAAGCACATCGGCTCGGTGGAGGTCGGCAAAATGGCAGACCTCGTGCTCTGGCAACCCGCGCTCTTCGGCGTCCGTCCCACCGTGGTGTTCAAAGGCGGAGTCGCGGCCACAGCCGCGTTGGGCGACCCCAACGCATCCATTCCCACTCCGCAACCGGTACTGGAACGCACGGGTTTCAGCGTCAACACCCCGGCCGCGGCCGCCACCAGCGTCGCATTCGTGTCCCAGGCGGCCATCGACGATGAGCTGGCCGACCGGCTGAACATCGCACGCCCTCTGGTCGCGATCGAGAATTGCCGCGGCCGCACCAAAGCGGACATGCCGGAGAACTCCGCCCTCCCGCACATCGAGGTCGACCCGAACACCTACGCGGTGACCGTCGACGGTGAACTCATCGATCACGAGCCCGCCGAAGAGCTGCCGATGGCGCAACGCTACTTCCTCTTCTAGGCAACGCGGTATTCCGATGACCCCCAACGCGGCCCTTCTCCTTCTCTCGGATGGGCGCCTGCCCGCTGGCGGATACGCCCATTCGGGCGGCTTCGAACCGACGGCGCGCCTCCAGGGGCTCAATGATGCGGCCGCCCTCGAGGACTTCTTGGAGGGCAGGGTCACCACGTCCGGCTTCGTCGCCGCCGCATTCGCGGCGGCCGCCTGCGCGGCAGCGCACGCAGGCGACATCGGGCGACTGGGTCAGCTCGACCCCGAACTCGACGCCCGCATGCCCTCCCCCGCCGTGCGTGCCGTCTCGCGCGCACTCGGGCGCCAGCTTCTACGGGTGATCACCCGCATCCATCCGCATCCCCTCCTCGCGGTGCTCGACCCCCACGCTCATCAGCCAACCGTCTTCGGGGTCGCCGCTGCGAGTTTCGATCTGAGCCCGCAGGACGCGGCACTCGCGGTGCTGCACGAGACGATCACCGGCCCGGCCTCCGCCGCTGTGAAAGTGCTCAGCCTCGACCCATTCGAAGTGCACTCTGCATTGGCGCGCCTGACCGGGCTGCTCGATGAGCTCGCTGTGCGTGCCGCGGCACACGCCCTGGACGACCCAGACCGGCTGCCCGCAGACGCGTCTCCGCTGCTCGACATCGCCGCCGAACATCATCGCAGTTGGGACGTGCGTCTCTTTGCCTCCTGAATCTGTGGTCACGCACCCGGGTGCGATGTCCGCTCGGGCATCGCTGACGACCGAGCACACCATCGATCACGCCGGCCGGGGCGTGAGCCGGGTGTACGGGCTCCGCTCCCAGGCACCACTCGTGCTTCGACCCACCCATCCCAAGAGCGCCGAACCGTTCACGCGGCACGCCACGAACGTCGCACGCGTCTCGTTGACGTCGGGTGCCGCAGGTCCGCTCGGCGGCGATCACTTCGAGCTTGAGGTTCGCGTGGGGCGCGGAAGCACACTGGTGCTCAATGAGGTGTCCGCCACCCTGCTGCTGCCCGGAGCCCGCGGCGGGCTCTCCCAGATGCGGATCACGATCACGGTGGAGGACGACGCGACTCTCGTGTGGCTTCCCGAGCCGGTGATAGCGGCCGAACACTGCAATCACGTGCAGGACATCGATGTGGCGCTCGGTACGAGTTCGCGCCTGCTGATGCGTGATGAACTGCAGCTCGGGCGCCACCGGGAGCCGCCCGGCAACCTCACCCAGCGCATCCGGGTGAGGCGAGTTGGACGCCCCCTCTTTCAGCAGCAGCTCACCGTCGGCCCCGCGGCGCCGAAGTGGCGGAGTTCCGCGGTCGGCGGTGGTCACAAGTCCCTCGGAACGGTGCTGGTCGTGGATCCCGACTGGGGCGGTGACCCGCCGTCGGCTCGCATACTCGCCGACGACGCAGCCATGTTTCCGTTAGCCGGACCGGCGGTGCTGATCAGCGCGCTCGCCGACGACACTCTGACGACTCGGCGGCTTCTCGATCGAGGGGTGGCCCATCTCGGAGACCCCTGGGCGAGCGAAGCAGCTGCCACTCCATCTGCCTGAATCACCATCTGGCTGAATCATCGAAAGAAGGAGCACACCGTGACCGACACGCACGACACCCCCCGCACCCGTTCACTGCGCCTCGGCGTTGCGGGGCCCGTAGGAACCGGTAAGAGCTCTGTGATTGCGATGCTCTGCCGGAAGTTGAACGAGGAGTTCACCATGGGGGTGATCACCAACGACATCTACACCGACGAGGATGCACGTTTTCTCCGCTCTGCCGGTGTGCTGCCGTCCGAGCGCATTCGCGCCGTCGAGACCGGCGCCTGCCCGCACACCGCCATCCGTGACGATGTCACCATGAATCTGTTGGCCGTCGAAGATCTCGAGAAGGACTTCGCGCCGCTCGACATCGTTCTCGTTGAGAGCGGTGGCGACAATCTCACCGCCACCTTCTCCCCCGCCCTGGTCGACGCTCAGATCTTCGTGCTCGACGTTGCCGGTGGTGGCGATGTCGCCCGCAAGGGTGGGCCGGGTATTGCTCGAGCCGATCTGTTGCTTGTGAACAAGATCGACCTCGCAGAGTATGTCGAGGTGGATGTGGAGCAGATGGTGAAGGACGCCCAGTCGGCCAGAGACGGCAGGCCCGTCCTCGCCCTGTCAAAGAAAATGCCGGATACCGTCGAAGCGCTGTGTGAGTGGGTTCGGCAATTGCATGCTGCTCATTCCAGGGGCGTCCACACCCCCACCGATCCCGGACCGATGGCGCCGCACTTTCACGCGACCGACGCGGGCGGTTACGAGCACAGCCATGAGCCGGGTGACTCAAGCGGAGAGCACGCGCACCACTAGGCGCGGACCCCGCGTGACGGGACAGGAACGGTCGTGACGAGAGCAGAGCATACTTCTCGGAGTAGTTTCAGGCCCCTGCTCGCAATGGGACTGGTGACGGTGACCATGCTGGTGCTGGGCTGGGGAACCTTCTTCATCGTGATCCTGCCCGGTGAGTACCTGATGGGAAAGGCAGTATTCGGAACCGGGCTCGCGTTGACCGCTTTCACGCTGGGCGCGCGCCACGGATTCGACGCCGACCACATCGCGGCCATCGACAACACGACGCGCAAGCTCCTCGCTGACGGGGAACGCCCCATCACCGTGGGCCACTGGTTTGCCCTGGGGCACTCAACGGTCGTTATCGTCACGGTTGCGCTGCTCGCCGCGGGTTTCAACGCCCTCGCGGAGCAACTCACAACAGAACGGTCCGTCTTGACGACGTTCGCCGGAGTGTGGGGAGTGCTGATCTCTGGGCTGTTCCTCCTGTTCATCGGCATCACCAATCTCGTCTCGGTGCAGGGCATCTGGGGCGTCTTTCGGGGCATGCGAAGCGGCCAACTCGATGAGGAGGAACTTGAACGCGTGCTGAGGGGCCGGGGCGCGCTCTACCGGGTGTTCGGGCCGATCGCGCGACGGGTCGACAAACCGTGGAAGATGTATCCGATAGGAATCCTGTTCGGTCTCGGCTTCGACACCGCGACGACGATCGCGCTCTTCGTCGTGGGCGGAACGGCCGCTTTGGCGGCTCCCTGGTACGTGGTGCTGGTGCTCCCGGTGCTCTTCGCGTCGGGGATGATCCTCGTGGACACTTTTGATGGCATCGTCATGCACCGCGCCTACGCGTGGGCCTTCCACGCACCGGTGCGCAAGGTCTACTACAACTTGACGATCACCGTGCTGTCGGTCGCAGTCGCTTTTCTCGTCGGAGGGGTCGGGTTGACGACGCTCGTGGCCAACGCGCTGCACGCCGAGCACGGTCCGCTCGGTTGGATCGCAAATCTCAACCTCGAGGATCTGGGCTACGTCATCGTGGCAATCCTCGTGCTCACCTGGGCCGTCGCCTGGGGCTATTGGAAGATCGCGAAGGTTGAGGCTCGCTACGGAAATCGGGTGCCGTCACCGTAGCGTGGGGCCGGACTCGGCCGCTGCATCGACAAGCCGCCGAACCTCCCCACCCCCGGCTGGCCAGGGGCGACGCCATCGTCCCGGTTCGTCCTCAGGCGTCGGTGGCTGTCAGGGCGATCAGGCGGGAGCTCGCCCGCTGGTACTTCTTGCGATAGCCGCCCGCCAGCATGTCCGGGCCGAAGACGCTGTCCAAGGGGATCCCGGTGGACACCACGGGGATCTGGGCGTCGTAGACGCGGTCTACGAAGGCCACGAAGCGCAGCGCATCAGATTGGTCGGTCAGCTCTACAGCATCGGACAACCCGATCATGTCGACCCCGCTGAGAAGCTTGATGTACTTCGACGGATGAACCGTGCCCAGATGCTTGATCACAGCAAGGAACGAGTCATCGGTCACCGTCAGACCCTGCTCGACGGCACGGGTGATGGCTTGCTCGTACTCGGCCGGTGTGACCGCCTCTGCGTGCCCTTCGACGTCACGACGCCGGTAGTCGTCCCCATCGATTCGCAACGTCTGGAAATTGCTCGACATGGCCTGGATCTCCCTGAGAAAGTCGGCCGCGGCAAACCGCCCCTCGCCCAACGAGTTCGGTGGGGTGTTCGACGTCGCGGCGATGCGCGTGCCGCTCGCAACCAGCTCAGCGAGGAGCCGAGTCATCACCATCGTGTCGCCCGGGTCATCCAACTCGAATTCGTCAATGCATAACAGGCTGGCACCCTTCAAGAGCTCAACCGCCCGCGCATAGCCGAGGGCGCCGACCAGCGCCGTGTACTCCATGAAAGTGCCGAAGTACTTGCGTCCGTTCGCTGCATGCCAGAGTGCAGCCAGCAGGTGGGTCTTGCCCACGCCGAACCCGCCGTCCAGGTAGACACCCGGCAGCACCTGCTCCTTCTTCTTCGCTCGTTTGAACAGTCCGCCCGACTTGGCCGGCGAACCAGGTGCCGAGAATGCCCGAAGTGTTTCGACGGCGCCCGCCTGAGACGGGAACTCATCATTGGGCCGATAGGAATCGAAAGTGGCAGCCCGGAATTGGCGCGGCGGTGTCAGATCGTCAGCGATCTCCTGCCCCGTGATGTCCGGGATGCGGGTGACCAGGCTGCTGACAGAGCGCGTCTGCTCTGGAATCATTGTGTATAGCCCTCTTTGTTTCGGCGAACGACCAACTGTTGCAGGCAAAGGTGCAGACAGGCACCCACAGTGCGTACAGTCGCAAGGGGGAACGCAACAAGCTTAATCGGCTCTGGGCCGCGTTGCGTGTTTCCACCCGCTACGCATGAAAGGCAGCAATGACCGTCCCACATGACAATTCACCCAAGTTCCACGACTACGCCCACCCGGAACGTCTGGTCTCAGCCGATTGGCTGGAAGAGCGCCTCGACACCCCCGGCATGGTCATCGTTGAGTCGAATGAGGACGTGCTGCTCTACGAGACCGGCCATATCCCCGGCGCTGTGAAGATCGACTGGCACACCGACCTCAACGATTCGGTCGTGCGCGACTACGTCGACGGTGAGGGGTTCGCCGCCCTGATGAGCGCGAAGGGGATCAGTCGGGACGACACCGTGGTGATCTATGGCGACAAGTCGAACTGGTGGGCAGCATATGCCCTCTGGGTGTTCACCCTGTTCGGGCACGAGGATGTGCGACTGCTCGACGGCGGGCGTGACAAGTGGATCGCCGACGGCCGGCTGATCACCACCGAGATACTCCCGGTGACCCCGACCGAGTACCCGGTGGTGGAACGACGTGACGAGGAGATCCGTGCCTACCTCACCGATGTCCTCGCCCATTTCGGCAATCCGCTGATCGACGTGCGATCACCGGAGGAGTACCGCGGTGAGCGCACCACGCTGCCGTCGCACCCGGAGGAGGGTTCGCTGCGGGCCGGCCACATCCCCTCGGCGCACAGCGTGCCCTGGGGCACAGCTGCAAACGAAGACGGCACGTTCAAGTCGCGCAGCGAATTGGACGAGATCTACCGCGAACAGCTCGGACTCAGCGACTCAGACGACGTTGTCGCCTACTGCCGCATCGGAGAGCGCTCCAGCCACACCTGGTTCGTGCTGTCGCATCTGGTCGGACTCCCCCGCGTACGCAACTACGACGGCTCCTGGACCGAATGGGGCAGCGCCGTCAGGGTGCCGATCGTAATGGGCGCCGATCGCGGCGAAACCCCCGCTCCCCGCTGAGCGGCCCGGCATTCGTCGCGCCGTGAGAGAATTGAGGGATATGACCGCATCACGCATCCCCCCAGAACTTGCCGCGATCCAGGAAGACTTCCTCGCCCTGGAATCAACCAACGATCGGTTGCAGTTCCTGCTGGAGCTGGCGAACGAACTGCCTGAACTGCCCGAGCGCTACCAAGACCACCCGGAGCTTTTTGAGCGGGTCGTCGAGTGCCAGTCACCGGTGTTCATCTTCGTCGAGGTGACCGACGACATCGTTCACGTGTTCGCGACGGCGCCCCGAGAGGCTCCGACCACCCGCGGGTTCGCGTCAATTCTCGTGCAGGGGCTGAGCGGCCACACGGTCGGCGACGTCTTGGCGGTGCCCGGGGACTTCCCCCAGGAGATCGGGCTCACCCAGGCGGTGTCGATGCTGCGTATTCGAGGCATGACGGCGATGCTCGCGCGGATCAAATACCAGGTTCGGGCGAGGCTGGATCAACCGGTCACCCCAAGTCTCTGAGCCACCCCGAAATTGCGGCGGTCCACGCCTCACGGTCGTGATTCCAGATCTTGGTGTGCAGCGCCTCCGTGAACTCAACGAAACGCACGATGTCGGGGCGGGCCGCGGCGAAAGCGCGTGAAGGCTCGATCGGAACGAAACCGTCGTCTTTGCTGTGCAGCAGCAGGATGGGAACGTCGAGCTCCCCCGCGCGCTTCACGAAGTCGATGCGGTCGAAGTCGACCACGGTGTCCATTCCTGTCAGCCAGCGGCCCCAATGCGATCCGACGATACCGAGCGCCGCTGACCCGACCAGGCGTGGGAGCCGCATCAGGTGGGCCTGGAACTGCAGGATGTTGACCCAGTCGATCGCCGGCGAGTCAAGAACGATGCCGACAATCAGATTCCGGAACTCGGAAGCAACCGCCGTCTGCAGGACGATTCCGCCGCCCATCGACCAGCCCATCAACACGATCTCGCGGGCTCCGCTGGCAACCGCGAACCGGATCGCGGCGTCCACATCCCGCCATTCGGTTGCCCCCATCCCGTAGCGATAGTCAGCGGATCGGGGCGCATCGCCGTCGTTTCGGTAGGAGATGAGCAGGCTGTTGAAGCCCGCCTCACGAAAGACGGGAACCGCCCTCAGGCCCTCGGACCGCCGGGTGGCCCGGCCGTGCACCTGGATGACCCACCGGTCCCCGGCCGTCGGCGCCGGAATCAGCCAGGCCGGGCAGTCGCCGACATCAGACGAGACAGTGACATCGTGCCAGTCGAACCCGAGATGCGCGGGATCCAGGAAGACCCATCCGGCCAGGCGCCCCTTCGTTCCTGCACCGAGGTGTCCGTCGATGACCTCCAGGAGACGGCGGCGCACCCGGTGGGAACCGAGGTGCAGGATCTCCCCCACTGTGGCGTGCCCCGTCTCCGCATCGAACCAGAAACTGTATTCACCGTCGACCCGGCTCTCATCGTTCACGGTCAGGTCGATCCAGCCGGCGGCTTCGTCCACGGCGAGAACACGCACGTCGGAGAAGAGGCGGTTCGGCGGGATCACCACTCGTCTGGCCATCACGATCGCCACGCCTGCGAATGCTGTTGCTGCGGCCGCAGCGACGGCTCCCACAACCGCACCGACAACTCGGGCAGGCGGCTGCGGCGCAAAGCGTCCCCTGGGGCGTCCTGCAGGCGTTAGTGATCGCCGGGGTTGCACGGCGAGTCTCCGAGAAACGGTCACGCCAGAACTCTAGTCTGCTTAGGTGTCCGAATCTTCTGCGCAAGCGCAGCTGCCCCCCGAGTTCGCGGCGGCAGTGGCCTCGATCGAACGTGCCACTCACCGGGCAGAACTGACGGTCACGACGATACCGGCGCCGGCGAAACTTGCGCCTCACTCGATCGCACTGGCCGCCGACATCACGCCGCAGACACACAGTCAGGATTCTGATCTCGGCACGGGCCGCTTCATCCTGCTGTACGACCCTGATGAGCCCGAGGCCTGGGGAGGCAGGTTCCGAGTGGTGTGTTTCGCCCAGGCGCCCCTGGAGGTCGAGATCGGCATTGATCCGTTCCTGGCCCGGGTGGCCTGGAGCTGGCTGGTCGATGCCCTCGATACACGCAACGCGAGCTATACCCAGGCATCCGGCACCGCCACGAGCATCGTCTCCACCGGGTTCGGTGAACTGGCAGCCCAGGGAGACGGCGCACAGATGGAACTGCGGGCCTCCTGGACCCCGCTGGAGGACGACATCGGCCCCCACGTGCAGGGCTGGGGCGAACTGCTGTGCATGCTTGCAGGCCTGCCTCCTGAGAATGACGGCGTAAGCTTGTTGAACGCGCGACGTGTCGCGCATTCCCGAAGCGAGAACGCCGAAAGCGCCCAATGACTGAACCGGTGCATACGCCCCCGGTGATCGATTCCCGGTCCGGCTATCGCTCGGCCGTGGCCGCCATCCGCGACGGTGACGGACCGGTCGCGATCGACACCGAGCGGGCATCCGGATACAAATATTCTCAACGGGCCTACCTGATCCAGGTCTTCCGTCGCGGTGCCGGCACCTTCTTGTTCGACCCACCCGCCGTTGGCCGTTTCGACGAGTTGGCCGAAGAGATCATCAATGACGAGTGGGTACTTCACGCCGCCAGCCAGGATCTTGACGCACTCAGAGAAGTGGGCCTTGACCCCGTGCACCTGTTTGACACGGAACTCGCAGGCCGATTGCTCGGGCTGCCCCGAGTGGCACTGGGAACGGTGGTTGAGGAGCTGTTGGGAATTCACCTGAAGAAGGAGCATTCAGCCGCCGACTGGTCGATCCGGCCGTTGCCGGAGCCGTGGCTGGTTTACGCTGCCCTCGACGTGGAGTTGCTGGTCGACCTTCGCGACGTCATGGAGGACATGCTCGCCGACGCCGGCAAGATGGTGATCGCGGCACAGGAGTTCGAAGCGGTGCTGCAGGCACCGGCCAAACCGGCACTGGCCGAACCGTGGCGAAGGCTTTCCGGGGTGAGCTCGCTGCGCGATGCCACACAGATGGCGGTCGCCCGTGAACTCTGGCTCTCCCGGGATGCCCTGGCGCGGAACCTCGATATCGCGCCCGGTCGGCTGGTCCCGGATGCGTCCCTGATGGCTGCCGTACGCGCGCAGCCGCAATCCCGCCAGGCGTTGGCGGCGATGAAGGATTTTCGGGGCCGGGCGAGCCGCACCGAACTTGCTCGCTGGTGGCACGCCATCGAATCCGGACGGGCCAGCTCCGAGCTCCCCGATCTTCGTGCGGAGCGCACCGAACTGCCGTCGGCGCGTAACTGGCCCGATCGCAACCCGGAGGCCCACCAGCGGCTGAAGACGGTGCGTGCGCTCCTTGCCGAGCGCGCTGACGAGTTGCAGATGCCGGTGGAGAACCTGCTCAAGCCGAGTATCGTGCGGGATCTGGCCTGGGAACCACCGGCGGATCCGACTGCTGAGCACATTGCCGTAGCGCTGGAGCAGCACGGGGCCAGACCCTGGCAGATTGTGGAAACAGCCCAACTGATTGCCGCAGGTTTTGTGGAAGCCCTCCAAGTCGAGCCGTCACCAGATGAAAGCGCCTCGTAGAAACGATCAAAGGATTCCGCCGGCCAACGGTGCAACCGTAGGATCGAATCAGGCTGAAACATGAAGGCAGGACACTGTGGCTGAACAATCCGAAATATTCTTTGTAGACGGGATGCGCACGCCATTCGGTCGCGCCGGCGAGAAGGGTATGTATTGGAACACCCGCGCCGACGACCTGGTGGTCAAAGCGATGATGGGGGTGCTGGAACGCAACCCGCAGGTTCCGAAAGACCAGATTGACGATGTGGCGATTGCGGCGACCACGCAAACCGGCGACCAGGGGCTCACCCTGGGTCGCACCGCTGCGTTGCTCGCAGGTCTCCCCCGCAGCGTGCCAGGTTTTGCGATCGACCGGATGTGTGCCGGGGCGATGACCGCGGTCACCACCACTGCTGGTGGAATCGCGATGGGTGCCTACGATCTGGTGATCGCCGGTGGAGTTGAGCACATGGGGCACCATCCGATGGGGCAGGGTGTCGACCCGAACCCACGCTTCCTCGCAGAGAAACTTGTCAGCATGGACGCCCTGAACATGGGCAACACCGCCGAGCGCATCCATGATCGCTTCCCGTACCTGACCAAGGAACGCGCCGACCGATTCGCGCTTGGCAGCCAGCAGAAACTCGCGGCAGCCTACGAGGCCGGCAACATCCAGCCCGACCTGGTTCCCGTCGCAATCAAAACTGATGCCGGCTGGGGTCTGGCCACCAGGGATGAAGCACCACGCCCTGACACGACGATGGAGGGACTCGCAGGGCTCAAGACCCCATTCCGTCCCCACGGCCGGGTGACGGCCGGTAATTCGTCCGGTCTGAACGACGGCGCAACCGCGGCCCTTCTCGCCAGCGGCGCGATGGTCAAGAAGCTCGGCCTGACGCCGCGCATGCGTATGGTCACCTTCGCCTTCGCCGGAGTCGAGCCCGAGATCATGGGTCTCGGCCCGGTACCGTCCACCGAGAAGGCATTGCGCAAGGCAGGGCTGACAATCGACGACATCGGCCTCTTCGACCTGAATGAGGCGTTCGCCGTGCAGGTGCTCTCGTTGCTCGACCACTTCGGAATTGCTGATGACGACCCACGGGTGAACCTCTACGGAGGCGCCATCGCAGTCGGGCACCCGCTCGCCTCCACAGGCGTGCGGCTGATGATCCAACTGGCCCGGCAGTTCGAACAGCACCCCGACGTTCGATACGGCATCACCGCCATGTGCGTAGGACTCGGACAGGGCGGCACCGTGATCTGGGAGAACCCGAACTGGAAGGGCAAGAGGTAGACGACGATGACCCCCGTTGCAGACGACATCATCCAACAACTGAAAGAGTTCTCGGCAGACGAGGTGGTGACTCACGCCTACGTTCGGGACATTCCGCTGACTGGTGGCCGCACCCTGGCCCTGATCACTCTCGACAACGACCGTGACCACACCAGGCCCAACACTTTCGGCCCCCTGGGGCTGTTGGAACTGGGAGCCGTGCTGGACGAGCAGACCGTGCGTGCTGCGCGCAACGAGATCCATGGCGTTGCGGTCACCGGAAAGCAGTACATCCTCGCTGCCGGGGCCGACCTGAGCAAGGTCAGCGAGATTCCGTCAGTGGAGGTGGGCCATGGCCTCGGTGAACTCGGTCATGACACGTTCAGCAAGCTCTCCGAGCTGGGCGTGCCCTCATTCGTGTTCATCAACGGCCTCGCCCTGGGCGGTGGCACCGAGGTGGCACTCCATGCCGACTACCGCACCGTCGACTCGTCGATCGCCGGACTCGCGCTGCCCGAGGTTTTCCTGGGTCTGATCCCCGGCTGGGGCGGCGCGTGGTTGCTGCCCAACCTGATCGGCATCGAAAACGCCCTCAGGGTGGTCATTGAGAATCCACTGAAGATGAACCGGATGCTCAAGGGCCCGGATGTGCTGAAACTCGGCATCGCCGACACCATGTTCAGCCCGGCCAACTTCCTCGAGGAGTCCATCCGCTGGGCCGACGGAGTGATAGCAGGCACCACTGTGGTGAAGCGTGCGAATCTCCCCGGAAAGATCGAGCGGATGGCCAAGTGGGACATCGCGATCGGCATCGCTCGCAAGCAGCTCGAGTCGAAGATCGGCACTGTGGCCAAATCGCCCTATGTGGCGCTCGATCTGCTCAAAGCGGCGAAGAGCTCGACGAAGGAAGAGGGCTTCGCCGCCGAGAACGACGCGCTGGCCGCGCTGGCAGCCGGAGACCAGTTTCAGGCGAGCATGTATGCGTTCAACCTGGTGCAGAAGCGTGCGAAACGTCCGGCAGGCGCCCCAGACAAGGCGCTCGCTCGTCCGGTCACCAAGGTTGGCGTGATCGGGGCCGGCCTCATGGCGAGCCAGTTCGCGCTGTTGTTCGTGCGTCGCTTGCAGGTGCCCGTGGTGATCACCGACCTCGACCAGTCCCGCGTCGACAAGGGTCTGGAAAACATCCACGGTGAGATCGACAAGCTCGCCCAGAAGGGCCGTATCTCGCCCGACGAGAGAAACCGGCTCACGGCCCTGATCAGTGGCACCACAGACATGGCAGATTTTGCCGACTGCGACTGGGTCATCGAGGCTGTCTTCGAGGAACTCGGGGTGAAGCAAGAGGTCTTCGCCAACGTGGAGAAGCATGTCTCCCCCGAGGCAATCCTGGCCACCAACACGTCGTCGCTCTCCGTCGAGCAGATCGGTGCGAATCTCGCGAACCCCGAGCGGTTGGTCGGCTTTCACTTCTTCAACCCGGTCGCGGTGATGCCGTTGATCGAGGTGGTGAAGACGCCACACACAACAGATGAGGCGTTATCGACGGCCATGGTGACCGCGGCCAAGCTGCGCAAGAACGCGGTCATCACGCGGGACACCCCCGGTTTCGTGGTGAACCGCATACTGGCGAAGCTGCTGGGAGAGGCCATGCACGCCGTCGACACCGGCACGTCGTTCGACGTCGTCAACGATTCGCTGAAGCCGTTCGGGCTGCCGATGACCGCTTTCGAGCTTCTCGAACTCGTGGGGCTCAAAGTGGGCGCCCACGTGCTCGACACCCACCACGCGGCCTTCCCCGACCGCTTCTTCGAGTCGAAGAACCTGCACGCGTTGGCGGAGCACGGTCGGATCTTCGACCGCGACAGCAAGGGAAAGATCAAGGGGTTCGACAAGAAGGCCGTGGCGATCGTGGCCGGTGGAACCAGCCCGATGACGGCCGAACAGATCCTCACCCGGGTCGAAGACGGTCTGGCCGATGAGATCAAGCGCATGCTCGATGATGAGGTGGTGCACGCCGCCGAAGACATCGACCTGTGCCTGATCCTCGGGGCCGGTTGGCCGTTCCAGATGGGCGGGGCGACCCCGTACCTCGACCGGGTCGGTGCATCACAGCGGACCTTTGGCGGCACGTTCCACACTCCGATGATCAAGGGAATCGTCTGAGGTCCACTCAAGAGACAGGAGAACCCCACACGGTGTGACAATGTGGGGTTCTCCTTCGTGTGGGTGGCGTCAGGCCGCGAGACCGCCCAAAACATACTGCAGGATTGCGTCCTGTCGACAAATAGTCCGGGTCAACCTGGAGCCTTGACCCCCAGAGTTGCTCCCGCGACCGTGGCTCATTTGCCGGGCTGGAACGGTTGCAAGACCAGCCCGGACGCGGCCTTCGCCATTTCATGGTGAGAATGGGCCACTCCCGGCACCACGATCAGCTGCCAGTTGAACAATGCACCTGCGCGATCGGCTGACTCACGGGCCGATTGGTAGAAATTGATGCCGCGCGACAGGCGATCTGTGCCCTGCAGGTCCGTGTTCTTATCCCGCTGGAGTGATGGATCGTGAGAGTCGATATCGTCGGCACCCAGCATCACCGTCAATGGGCGTGAAAAAGCGGACTCCAAATTCTTCTTGTCGACGGGAGCGTCCTTGATCCCATACGGGAATGGCACCGTATCATCGAGGACGGTGTACCAACCGGCATTCGCTGCCACTGCTACCCGAACTCGAGTATCCGGCATGAACTCCATGAATCGATGCACGAACTGCGCGCCCGCCGAGTGGCCGAAGATGGCATAGTCCACGGCAGAGCTGCCAATGTCGGCAACGACATGGTCGAAAAGCGCTTCGATAAGGTTGAAACTCCACGATTCTCGTGCTTGGAGATTTCCGCGGCGATCAAGCATATTTCCCACGTTGTAAGAGGCGGCCCCTGGATAGGCATCGTCGGAGAGCTCCGGAACCAGCAATAGGGTGTTGTGCCCGGGCAGGAACGGCAACCAGTCCTCTCGATAGGCATCGCCATCCCGGTGGGCGCCGGTCATTACGATGAGGATATCCGCAGTCGCGAGATCTGTTGGTGGTGCGTGGTACCACACGCGAATCGGGTCTGGCCCGAGACCGGCCGAATAGTCGAACAAGAAGTCACCTTTCCCGATTTCGGTGATCGAGATCGGAGCGGTGACCGTCGCAGAGTGGGGAATCACAGGAACACCTCCTTCGATCGTGCAGCCGCTCACCGCGACACACAGGCCAATAGTCATAGTCCCGGCTCGGAGAGACCGAGATCGATGTGTCCGGCGCACCGTCACGAACCCGGTTTGAAACAGTCGCAGGACATGCGAGCAACATTTCCTTCGAGCACCAGAGCGGGGTTCACCGTGTTGATCAGCGATGCGAATTGGGCATCACTGCACGGGCTGGGAACATAGTCATCGAGCAAATTGTCTGTCACGATGCAGTGAACCGCGATATCTGCGCCGGATGTGGGGTGGATTTCGATGCTCAACAACAGACCAACGCCTTCCTGGCCGAACGACTTGAACCTGCCGGGTGTGCCGAACGCAAAGTTACCAATGCTGTAAGCAACCGGGACGTTCCCGATGAACTCTATAGGTGCGACCACATGCGGTCCCGTCCCCACGATCAGGTCGTAGCCCGCGTCTACGAGTAGCTGTGCCCAGTATCGCTGCTGGCTTGTGGTCTCAGAATAGTTGTCACCCCAATGCACGTGGGCAACCACCCAGTCGGCTCCAGCGGCATGGGCGATGTCAATGCCGTGCTGAATCGTCTCCGGGCTGAGCACGACGGTGCCAGGATTATCCACTGCGGCCTTGGTCGACTTTCCGAAGTGTTCGCCGAGGGAAACTATTCCGACTGAACCCAACGAAGAGTTCACTATGAGGGGGCGCTCGGCCTCAGCGATATCTTTGCCGGCGCCGAATGACAGAATCGAATTGGCCCCCGTGAAACGTATTGTGTCTTGGAGCCCCGCCAAGCCCATATCCATCGAGTGGTTGTTGCCGAGGCTGACGGCATCGACACCGACATTCCGCAATGCGGCAGCAGAACGCAGATCAGAATTATAGGAGTATGTCTTGCCCGGATTCTCGGGCACTACTTGTTCACTGATCGGCCCTTCTGCGTTGGCGATCACAAAGTCACCGTCAACCAACGGAACCATGCCGGTCAGCGGCCAATCGTAGCCATGTTCGTCCAAGAGCGGTTGCGCACCGTCGCCCAGCATGGTGTCACCGAGAAACTGAAGGCTCCACGCACCTCCGGCGCCAGTCGTCACGGACGCTTCGATGACCTCGACCGGTGCGCTGGGAGCGAGCGAGTAATTTGTCACCAACGCAACGACAAACCCGACTGCAACGATCGATGATGCTGCGATGAGAACCCGGTCGCGAACGCGAGCCCTCATCAGACACCCACCCCGTTGTGGCCTGCCGCGGTGCTCGAAAGTGAGTCCGGGCAGCCATGAAGAAACTCGCCGACCCGGGTGACGAGACCGCCTCTGTGCAAGGCAGCTGTGAAGGAATGGTTCGTATTTGGCAGCACATCGAAGGATGCCTGTGTGGGAATACCAATCTCAGTGGCTGTCGAATCGATGTGATCAATCCAATCCAGGGCGCGGGTGAGTCTGGTCGTGGCTCGCGGGCATGGGACCAACTCTGAGTCCTGACCGCCTGTGGGCTCCAACTCCCCGTCACCGACGAGCACCCGCAACGGCAATCCCAAGAACTGGCGAACCCTCGCATGGGCACCGCCGGACAGTCGGCTCGCACCGATCCCGCGGGGGAACCTCCGAGACTCACTCAGGTAGGTGTAGTACCCCCCTGACGCAACGACCAGGCGCCTGATTCGGTCAGGAAAGTAGAGTGCGTGCCGATGTGCGAACTGGGCCCCACCCGAAAAACCGAACAAATCGACTTTGTCGGTTCTCAACCCGAGGGCTCTGTCGGCATCGTCAAGCACGCCGTCGAGAGCTGCACTCGCCGAAAGTGGTCCGGCCGCGCCCGCGAGTCTCTGATATCCGACGTATTCACTACTGGAGAAGTTCGGAATGATGAGGGGAATACCCAAGTCCATCGCCAACGGGATGAATGCCCGAAAAAGCCCTCCCGCGTTACGCGCACCGCCATGAACGAGCACCAGAGCTGTCGTCGGGCACTGTGATCGTGGAACGAACGCCCAATAGCAAAGGGGTGGCTCATCGGCAGAATAGCTCCGTTTCAGGAGCCGGTGTTGGGGGTCCATTGCACCCCCCGCTGGTGCTCGGCCCAGAGCTCGTCCCGGTACTCCTCGCCCGAGAGCACCCGCTCGACTTGTCCCTTTCGCAAGACGACGACCACGTCGGCCAATGCGATTTCGGACGGTTCGTGGGTGGCAAGAAGGACTGTACCGCGATGCCTGCTCATGATGCCAGCGAACGCGGCCGCACCCGCGGCATCGAGTCCGTCGGTGGGCTCGTCGAGCAACAGAATCGGAGGATTTCCCATGAGCGCCCTCCCGAGCGCAATGCGTTGGCGCTGGCTGACAGACAAGTTCTGCCCGCCCTCGGTCACCCAGCATTCGATTCCACCAGGCAGTTCTGTGAACAATTCATCGAGCCCAGAGGCTCGAACCACGCGTTCGATCTCTTCAGCGGTGGCGTCTGGATCGCCATAGGTCAGATTGCGTCGCACCGTCCCCCGCAGCAGCGGAAGATCTGGTCCGACAACCCCGATCCGGCGTGCCGTCGAGCGCAGCGTTGTCTGGTCGAGTCGCTGCCCGTCGATGATGATGGTACCGCTGGTCGGTTCAATGACGCGCGCAACCAGTCCGAGCAGCGTGGACTTTCCTGCACCTCCGTCGCCGGTGATTGCGACAAACTGGCCGGCGTCGATTCGGAGGTTTATTTCGCTGACAGAGCCGCTGACTCCAACGTCGGCGAATTCGATCGCACCACGTCGTACACGCAACCGTTCAAGCCCGGGAGTATCCAGTTCACGGCTGGAGCTACTGAGAAACTCGCTGATCTTCTGTTGGGAGACCTGTGCTCTGTGCCAATAGTCGTGTGCCAATCCAAGCCGGCGGACGGGCCCGGCCAGTTGCCTGATAACCACGACAAAGGCAACAACCATTCCAACCGATGAGGAACCGTTCCAGACTTCGAACAGTCCAACCATCACTACGCTGCCGACCGCCGCAAGAGACGTTGCGGTGGAAACTCCCCGTAAGTATCCGCGGAGCCTTGCGACACGGATGAGCGCTCGTGTGAGCGTGTCATTCTGGTGGGACAGCCGTGAGTACTCGCCGCCAGCCCGACCAAAGGCGTGCACTACGGCCTGAGCATTCATCTGTTCGTCGATGTTGCTCATGACCAGAGAACGACGGCGGCGCATCGTCCTGGTGGCCTGACGCATATTCCGGCCAACTCCCAGAGAGAACACTGCGCCTATACAGAGGGTCGCCATTATGGCCAGTGACATCCACACGTTCAAGATCAGAAGCGCTACGAGGGTTCCAAGAAGCACGAAGGCTGCGACCATTCCGCTCAGTACCCCCCGGCTGATCCACATTCGCAACATGGACAGGTCGCCGAGAAACCGCAAGAGGAGGCCCCCACGTGCACGCCCCTGGAACTGGCGTGGAGTCATGCCTTGAAGATGCCGATACATCGTCATGCGCAGATCTCTCACAATCCGATATCCCGCGGCTTCAGTGATGTTGAACTCGGCGGCTCTCAGACAACCCTGTACCAACGCAACGACGAACAAGAGCGAGCACTGCAGAATTGCCGTACGCCACACGGCGTCTGCGGATGCTCCGACCTGTTGAGGCACGAGCGAATTGACGATGCTCCGCAGCAAGACGACAAAGGTGATCAAGCTGACGACTTGCCCGACCCCGATGGCCAACACCAATGTGATGTCGGTACGGTTGATCCGATAGAGCCCTCCGGCCAGGCGCACCTCACACCTCCGTCACGGCTGGCGATGCCTCGTGAGGAGCAAATACCGGTGGTTCACTGTGACGCGGCAGCCCGATGTCAGGGCTGACGCCGTCAGCCACCATGATGAGCGGCGGGCTTGTCTGATCGTCTTTTGCGTGAGGTTTGCTGAGGTTCAATCGCTGCAGCACGGTGGTCACGTTCTCGATTCCCAACAACTCGGACGCCGTTTGGGCATCAGCAAGCTCGGCACGGCTCAGCACCGGTAGACCTGTCGCGGCGGCCGCCTCCCTCGTAGCCAACGGTGATCGAGTCAATAGACCTGAGATGGCGACGACCTCGTGGCCCAACTTGCGGAGGTGGGCAACCCCGGCCGCCGCCCCCATTGAGTCAGGTGCAGCGAAAATTATGATGTCGATCATCGAGCGGAACACGGGCGAGTCAAGCAGCCGGCTGGTCTCACGCTGGTATATGCCGTCGGCCACCTCGACGAGGTTGAGCGCGGTTCCCGATGAGGTGAGGTGGTTCACCAGCTCGGCGAACTTGCGCTCCAGAAGTTGCAACGGTTGGCGATAGGTGGAGGCCATTCCCACGTCAGTGAAATCCAGCATGCGGTGAGCCCCGGCGTCGAGCATGCACCAGTAGTCGTTGCCAGACCCCGTACCTGTCACTTTCGTCGCTCCAACTCGCACGCCGACCCGACTCAGGCCATGAACCAGGTAGTGAATGGTCGTGGTTTTTCCGGAGTTCATGGCAGTTCCGATCACCGCAACGGTTTTCGGCCGACTGGACGGGGGCATGACCGGGTCGAGAGCGAAATCACGAATATTGATGGGACGTCCTCGGTCATCGCCGATCAAACCGATCGGGTCGATGTCTGTAGCCGCTCTGACGGCGGCGCTGCGACTCAAGACGCGGGATGCGACGCCACCCGACGCCACCAACTGGGTCTGGCCAAGCGTGTCAGGAACGTGCGACTCGAACTGGTCGGTCGCGTACCGGTCCCCGTACACAACCATGATCTTGTCGCCCTCATGGAGAACTGCGCGGCGCCCGTTGGGCTGCTCAATATGCCTATGATGTCCCAACCTCGCGACACGGGCAAGTACGAGATCACCCGATCGTGGTCTAATGGCGCCGGCGACAACCGTGCGCATCGCCTCACGCGGGACACGGCGTGTGGTGAACGCGGATTTTGCTTCCGTGCGGTGATCCTCAGCGAGGGTTTGCACCCAGATACGTCGTCGTGGAGACATTGGAATCCTTCATGCCGGTGGTCACCGGCACATCAGGCCTCCACCCGAAGGAAGCGTTAGTGCTCAATCTAATTCTTACTCGCAAATCTGCCGCGAAACAAGATCCGGCGACGCCAAATATTGGGCGGAGCAGGAGGTGCGATTCTGGTTGGCGCATCGAGTGGCGCAGCCAAAAACGCAAGAACCCCACACGATCACGCCGTGTGGGGTTCTCTTTTGCGTGGCTGATGTCAGGCGGCGAGACCGCGCAGCACGTACTGCAGGATTCCGCCGTGGCGGTAGTAGTCTGCCTCACCGGGGGTATCGATGCGCACGTCAGCGTCGAACTCGATCGGCGCCTTGCCCTCGGGCGAGTGGGCAGTCGGTACCGCCGTAACCCGCACCGTCTTCGGCGTGGAGCCGGAATTCAGCTCGTCCACCCCGGAGATCGAGATCTCTTCGGTGCCATCCAGTCCGAGCGATTCCCAGCTCTCCCCTGCCGGGAACTGCAAGGGAAGCACACCCATGCCGATCAGGTTGGAACGGTGGATGCGCTCGAAGCTCTCGCAGATGACCGCTGAGACGCCGAGCAGGCTGGTGCCCTTCGCCGCCCAGTCACGGCTGGAGCCGGAACCATACTCCTTGCCGGCCAGCACGACCAGCGGGATTCCCGCCTCCTGGTAGTTCTGGCTGGCGTCGTAGATGAACGACTGCGGGGCATCGGTTTGCGTGAAGTCGCGGGTGTAGCCGCCCTCCACGCCGTCGAGAAGCTGGTTCTTCAACCGGATGTTCGCGAAGGTTCCACGGATCATGATCTCGTGGTTTCCCCGGCGTGAGCCGTAGGAGTTGAAGTCCATGCGGTCGACACCGTGTTCGGTCAGGTAGTGGCCGGCCGGGCTGTCGGCCTTGATCGAGCCGGCCGGGCTGATGTGGTCGGTGGTGACCGAATCGCCCAGCTTGGCCAGAACCCTGGCCCCGGAAATGTTTCTGACCGGAGTGATCTCCATGGTCATACCGTCGAAGTATGGGGGTTTGCGCACATACGTCGACTTTTCGTCCCACTCGAAGATCGCGCCATCAGGTGTCGGCAGTGAACGCCAACGCTCGTCGCCCTCGAAGACCCCGGCATACTGCGTCAGAAACATCTCCTTGTCGATCGAGGATTCGATCGTCTCCTGTACCTCGGCCTGATCCGGCCAGATGTCCTTGAGGAACACCGGCTGACCGTCATTCCCGGTGCCCAGCGGCTCCGAGTCGAAATCGAAGTCCATGGAACCGGCCAACGCATACGCGATCACCAGCGGAGGGCTGGCAAGGTAGTTCATCTTCACATCGGGGTTGATGCGGCCCTCGAAGTTGCGGTTTCCGGAGAGCACTGCGGTGACAGCGAGGTCATTCTGATGAACGGCGTCGGCCACCTCCTTGATGATCGGTCCCGAGTTGCCGATGCAGGTGGTGCAGCCGTAGCCGACCAGGTTGAAACCAAGGTTCTCCAGGTACGGGGTGAGCCCGGCCTTGTCGTAATACTCGGTGACCACTTTGGAGCCGGGGGCCAGCGTGCACGGCTTGGTCTTCAAGCCCTTCTCGCTCGCATTGCGTGCGAGCAACCCGGCGGCGAGCATCACCGACGGGTTCGACGTGTTGGTGCAACTGGTGATGGCGGCAATCGCCACCGAACCGTGGTCGACCGTGTAGCTGACGCCGTCGCGGCCGGTCACCTCGACCGGATCGCTGTCGCGGCCGCCGACCACTCGCGTGTCGACGATCTGGTGGGCTGACTGGCTGTCCTCCGGGGTCATGCCGACAGGATCGGATGCCGGGAATGTGTCTTTCAGCGCATCGTCCATTCGGGAGACCGACATGGACGTGTAGTTCTTCAGGTCGAGCGCGAACTGTTCCTTCGCCTCGGTCAGTTCCACGCGGTCCTGCGGGCGCTTCGGGCCGGCGATCGACGGCACCACGGTGGCCAGGTCGAGTTCGATGTATTCGCTGAATACCGGCTCAGTCTCGGGGTCATGCCAGAGCTTCTGAACCTTGGAGTATGCCTCGACCAGTGCCACCTGCTCGTCACTGCGCCCGGTCAGGCGCAAGTAGGAGAGGGTGACGTCGTCGATGGGGAACATGGCGGCGGTAGAGCCGAACTCGGGGCTCATGTTGCCGATGGTGGCGCGGTTCGGCAGCGGAACGGCGGCGACACCGGGGCCGTAGAATTCGACGAACTTGCCGACGACACCGTGTATGCGCAGCATCTGGGTGATGGTGAGCACCACGTCGGTCGCCGTCACCCCGGCTGGGATCTCGCCGGTGAGCTTGAAGCCCACCACCTTCGGAATGAGCATGGACACCGGCTGGCCGAGCATTGCCGCCTCGGCCTCGATGCCGCCCACTCCCCAGCCCAGCACACCCAGTCCGTTGACCATGGTGGTGTGGGAGTCGGTTCCGACGCAGGTGTCTGGGTAGGCCTGCAGCACGGCACCGTCTGCGGTCTGCACCTCGCGGGCCATGGTGACCGGGGCGAGGTGTTCGATGTTCACCTGGTGCACGATGCCGGTGCCGGGCGGAACGACCTTGAAGTCGTTGAATGCGGTCTGGCCCCAACGCAGAAACTGGTAGCGCTCACCGTTTCGCTCGTACTCGATCTCCACGTTGCGCTCGAACGCGTTCGTGGTGCCGAACAGGTCGGCCACGACGGAATGGTCGATCACCAGCTCTGCAGGTGCCTGCGGGTTGATCTGGCTGGGGTCCCCGCCGAGTTCCACGACCGCCTCGCGCATGGTGGCGAGGTCGACGATGCATGGCACTCCGGTGAAGTCCTGCATCACAACACGTGCGGGGGTGTACTGAATCTCCGTGTTCGGCTCCGCCCGGGCATCCCAACCGCCCAACGCGGTGATGTGCTTTGTGGTGATGTTCTTGCCGTCTTCGGTGCGCAGCTGGTTCTCCAGCAGCACCTTCAAGCTGAATGGCAGCTTCTCGTGCCCGTCGACCGCGTCGATGCGGAAGATCTCGTAATCCTTGTCGCCGACACGCAACGTGTCCTTCGCGCCGAAACTGTTCAACCCAGCCACATGCACTCCTTCATCCATTTATCTTGACGTCGAGATAATTCTACCAGATCACGATCGGCCGGGCTCCCGACCGTGCGTGTGCCGGGCGTGTCAGGTGTTCAGCCCTCAGGCTGTTTCGAAGCCGCCGGGGCGGGGGTGAACACGGCCCTGACCATGAGCCAGCTCAGCAGCAGCAACGGCGCATACAGGGGCAGCCCCATCGCCAGTCGCGCTCCCGCAAGCCACGACACATAGTCCGGGTCCGACTGGCTGGCCAGGTAGAGCGGCAGCTGCACCGCAAGGCGAAGGGCGAACATGCCGACCCAGACCAGCGTCAGCACCTGCATCGCATAAAACTTTCGGCGTTGCCGGCGCCAGGCGGTGCCGTCGCCCATGAGGTAGCCCGCAGCCAGTCCGATCAGAGGCCAACCAACCAGTACGGAAGCGAGCAGCACGACCCCATAGCCGGCGTTCGTGTACAAACCGATCACGAAGTTGTCTTCGGGCCGGTTGGTCAGCAACGCGAGAGCGGCGGATGCTCCGACTCCGATCAGCCCGGCGAGAGCCTGGGTGAGCGGGGTGCGTTGCGCAAGTCGTGCGATGGTGAAGACAACCGCCACGCCCACCGAGAGGGCAAGAGTGAGTGGCAGCGACCGGGTGACGGTGTAACCAACAAGGAACAGTAGCCCCGGCAGTACGGTCTCGACGATGCCCCGCGCGCCTCCCATCGCCGCCAGGAGTGCCCGCCCGTTCGGCACACTGCCGTCAGCCGCGGGTCCGAGCCCAGCCCGTTTGGCCGCGGCCTCGACGCTGCCGGCGATCGTGGCGTCCCAGTCGGGTGCGGTCGCCTCGTCGCCACCACCGGTATTCGAGGGTGGCGACGACTCGGTGTCTGTCGGCTGGTCTGGGCGTTTTCTCGCCGAGGGCTGACCCTCGCCGTTCATCGACATGCTGCTGCCGTCAGACGTCGGTGGTGTTCGCGGCGTCGGCCGGCATGTGCAGGGGGATCAAGTCGCGCGGCGGCATTGGGGTGCCACCGCGAACGACGACGATGCTACGGAACAGGTCTTCCACGGCTTCGGCCGCTTCCGGGTTCACCGCGCCTTCACCGGCGATCACGCCGCGCAGAAACCAGCGGGGACCGTCGACACCGACGAACCGGGCAATACGGGTGGTTCCGGCTTCGGCCGATCCGGCAGCCAGAGGGATCTCCGCGACCAGTTCGGGGCCGAAAACGCCGTCGCGCTCCGTGGCGGTGCCACCCTGCTTCTGGATCTGGTCGGCAATCTGTGCCCGGATCTCGTGCCAGAGCCCGCTGGAGCGCGGCGCGGCGAACGGCTGCACCTGCAGGCTCGTGCCGGCGAAGTCGAGTCCCACCGCGACGACGCGCTTGGTGGACTCTTCGACCTCGAGCCTCAGCTGCAGCCCTTCCCGGGGCAAAATTTTGACACCGCCCAAATCGATGTAGGGCCGAACCGGGTTGGCTTCGGTCTCATCCAATGGACCTGCGCTGTCACGGTCTGCCGGAGCCGATTTCTCCAGATCGATGTCTTCGAACGGGGTCTGTGGGTCACTCACGTTACGTCTCCTGAATCATCTGTGCTGTATCCGGTGGATCCGAACCCGGCTGAGCCCCTCTGGCTCCCCGGAAGACGCTCCACCCGGGTGAATCGCGCCTGGGCGACCGGTTGAACAACGAGTTGGGCGATCCGGTCGCCGATGTTGACGGTGTACGGCTCCCGGCTGTCGGTGTTGATGAGGGTCACTTTGATCTCGCCCCGATAGCCCGCATCGATCAGCCCCGGCGCGTTGACGATGCTGATGCCGTGCCTGGCCGCGAGGCCACTCCGCGGAACCACGAGCGCGGCGTAGCCGGACGGGAGCGCAATCGCAGTCCCTGTGCCTACTGTTGCTCGGGCCCCCGGCGCCAGCGTCACTCGTTCGGAGGCGGTCAGGTCGGCCCCGGCATCGCCGGGATGGGCGTAGCCCGGCACCCGGTCGCCTGCGAGCAGAACATCCACTATTTCGGTCACGTGTCGAGGTTAGTGCAGATAACTGGCAAGAATAGAGTCATGACTCAGTTTCGTGAAAAGCTCTGGCCCGCACCGGGTTGGTTCGCGGCGACCGCACTCGTGATCCCGGCGAGCCTACTGGCGCTCGCCCCCATTTCAATGTTTGCGGGGATCATCACTGCGGTGGTGCTCTACGGAGGATGCGTGGTGGGTCTGCTTCTGGCGAGCCCGGAGATCAACGTGGCCGACGGGCACCTGCACGCCGGCAAGGCGCAGGTTTCGCTCGATCACGTTGGCCGGGTCGAAGCGTTTCGCGGGCGGGAGGCGTTCCAACAGCGAGGAGCCGATCTGGATGCCCGGGCCTGGCTGCTCATCCGCGGCTGGGTCCGTGATGTGGTGCGGGTGCAGATCGTCGATCCGGCCGATCCGACACCGTACTGGTTACTCTCCAGTCGCCGCCCCGACGACTTGGTCGCCGCACTCGAGGGAGCGCGACGACCCCGTCCAGACCATCAATGAAGCGTCACTTCAGAAAGTTCAGGCGGCACATTCTTGGCAGATGGGCCCCAACTTGGTCTCGTGGTGAATCTGTGAGCGGTGCCGCACCAGGAAGCAGTTCACGCAGGTGAACTCATCCGCCTGCGGCGGCAACACAACGACCTCCAGATCGAGGTCGGACAAGTCAGCGCCCGGCAGTTCGAAACCGCCCGGGTTGTCAGCGTCATCGACGTCTACAACCCCACTCATTTTGTCCGGCACACGCTCTTTCAGCGCTTCAATCGAGTCGGAATCGTCTTCGTTCTTGCGCGGTGCGTCGTAATCTGTCGCCATGCCCATCCACTTCTTCTTTTAGCCTCGGCCCGAACAAAATCGGCGGCGTTAGTCTGCAACAAAGTAAGTCAGATTGCAAACCCTACCGGCTCATCCGCCAGTGTCACCAAGAAATAACTTTCGGCATGCCGAACGTATTCCCGAGCAAACACGCTCTCTCGTGTAATCCTGAGGGTCAGTCAGAGCGGTGAAAGGCGATTCACGATGCAGGAATTGAAAGTAATCGGCGTCGAGAGCGGGGCTCTCGTGGCCGCTGGAGACGACGGCGAACGATTTCGGATCGCCATCGATGAGGTTTTGCGCTCCAGCCTGCGCCAGCGCACCCCGGAAAGCGCTGACGAGAAGAAGCCCTCCCCCCGCCAGATTCAGGCCCTCATTCGATCCGGCCTGTCCGCCGAAGATGTTGCGCTGACCACAGACGCCTCACTGGAGTACATCCAGCGATTCGAAGGTGCCATCCTCGCCGAACGCAATTTCATTGTCAGCCAGGCACTCGCCGTACCGGTGCACACGGCCGGCGACATCGATCCACTCGAGGGCGGGGCAAGCTTCGGAACGGTCATTCGTGACCGGCTCGCGGCGTTGAACGCCACCAACGAGACCTGGACGAGTTGGAAGGAAGAAGACGGCGACTGGATCGTCAAACTCTCGTTCACGGTCGACGAGATCGATCACGATGCCCGGTGGAGCTTTGAACCGAAGAAGCAATTGCTGGCCCCGAGCAGCTCGGAAGCGATGACCCTGTCTCAGCATGGCGAGGCGCCGCCGACACTCATTCCCCGTCTGCGCGCGGTGGGAAAGCCGACCGGGGAGGTCGACGAGTCCCGATTCGACAGCGGCGCCTTCCACTTCACCGGTCGTGAGGCCCAGGAGGGTCGCCTGCTGGAACCGGTTCCCCCGAACCACATGACGGCTCCTCGCAGCACGACGCCCCAGGACAACGCCGCCTCGTTCGCAGCGATCAACCGCTCGGCCGAATCGGCGCCGGTCGACACGTCGGCCACCGCGGACCTACTGGACACACTTCGTCGCCGGCGCGGGGAACGGGAAGTTGCTGCATTTGACGACGAAGCCGGCCACGAGCGAGGCCCACGGCTGGTGGATGTACCACTTGACGTCTTCGATGACAAGCAGGCCGAGAGTCCCAACGAGCAGATGCACTCCCTCGCCTCGTCAAAATCATCCAAGAAGGCACGGGCACAAATGCCCAGCTGGGACGAGATCGTCTTTGGTGCGCGCTCCGACGACGACCCGGCCTAGCCTCTGCTCAGCGGGTGAAAGCCCCGAGACGGATCAACGGCACCAGGGTCTCTTCCGGCGTGAGTGATCCGTGTTGGCCGATCATCCGCCTGGCCTTCTGGTCCGGCGGCCCTCCATCTTCGGGGTCGCGCTGATCGTAGTACGCCACACGCTTGCGAGCTGCCACGATGATGTCACCGATTCGTGGCAGCACCTCGGGGGCGACAGCGCCGAACCAACCGGCGTCGATCGCCTCCTCACGGGAGGCCACCCAGGCGCGCTCCTGTTCGCTGTCGCGCCAGGCCTGAACCAGTTCATCCCTGGCTGCGGCGGTGATATCGGGTTCGAAATACAGGTGGAGGCAACGGGGATCCCCCGCGATGTGGCGGATCCCGGCGACAAGGCGCGGGTCGTCGCCGAAGAGGACATGGCTGTGTTCAGGAACATCCAGCACACCGTGGTCCGCGGTGACCAGAAGCCCCTCGCGCGGGCCCAGGAGTGAAGCGAACGCCGCCACCGCCCCGTCGAGTGCCTCCAATTGCTCCAGCCACTTCACCGACTCTGCGCCAACGGCGTGGGCAATGACATCCAGCTCGGAAACGTACACGTAGATCAATTGCGCACCGCCGGCGTCCAGAACGCGCCGGGCCGCGGCAAACCGGTCGGCGATACTCCGCCCTGCCACGTAGTCAGCCCCGCGCAGCACCGCTTTGCTGAATCCCGAGTTGCGGAACTTCTCCGGGCCGATCGCGGTGGTGCGCACTCCGAGCGCGGATGCCTGTTCGAAGACGGTCGTGGCTCTTTGCCAGGTCTCTGGTGGCATCCCGTCATCCCAGCCGGTGAGCTGGTTCACAACTCGGTCACGTTCTTCGTCGCGCACGCGGTAGGCCACCAGACCGTGGGTGCCCGAGGGTTGCCCGGTGGCAAGGCTCGCGATGCCGGCGACGGTCGTTGCAGGAAAACCGCTGAACATGGTGCTGCCCCGATCCAACAGATTCGCCAGGAACCGCGCGTGACCGGATCGGAATCGCAGGGCGTCACTGCCGAGCCCATCGACCAGCAGCACAATCGCACGATCCGCCGAAGGCAGACCCAGCCGATTCTCCCCCGACCCGCGGATACTGGCGAGGCAACTTGGCAGAACATCGGCAAGGCTCAGCCTGGCGGAATCTAGCGCCGGTAACATGTTGGACATCGGCTCAAGTCTGGCACACGCCCGCACTCGGCCGCTTTCCTTCCACCCCCGGCGAAACTCACGGATGAACGCAGACGACACTTTCGATAATATCCACGCGAGCGAACGAATCGAAGACATCGATGTCTCCGAAGAGATGCAGACCTCCTTTCTGGAGTACGCCTATTCGGTCATCTATTCGCGCGCGTTGCCCGATGCCCGCGACGGGCTGAAACCGGTCCAGCGCCGCATCCTCTATCAGATGACCGAGATGGGACTTCGACCTGACAAGGGCCACGTCAAGAGCGCGCGGGTCGTCGGTGAGGTGATGGGCAAGCTTCACCCCCACGGCGACGCCTCGATCTACGACGCCCTGGTCAGGTTGGCGCAGTCGTTCACCATGCGCGTGCCGTTGATCGACGGCCACGGAAACTTTGGTTCCCTCGATGACGGCCCGGCAGCGCCCCGCTACACCGAAGCCAGACTGGCCGGCCCTGCGCTCGCGATGACCGACGACTTGGCCGAAGACGTCGTGGACTTCGTGCCCAACTACGACAATCAGCTCCTGCAACCCGAGGTTCTACCGGCGGCATACCCGAACCTTCTGGTGAACGGGGCCAGCGGTATTGCCGTGGGTATGGCCACCAACATGGCCCCGCACAACATGATCGAGGTGATTGCGGCGGCCAGGCACCTGCTGGCTCACCCCGACGCCAGCCTCGATGATTTGATGGAGTTCGTTCCCGGCCCCGACCTGCCGAGCGGTGGCACAATCGTCGGGTTGTCGGGGATCAGGGATGCCTACGCGACCGGACGCGGCAGTTTCCGCATCCGTGCCCGGGTGGCTGTGGAGGCCATAACCGCGCGCAAGAGCGGGCTCGTGGTCACCGAACTGCCCTACCTCGTCGGCCCGGAGAAGGTGATCGAGAAGATCAAGGAGGGCGTCAACGCGAAGAAGATCAACGGCATCTCCGACGTCACCGATCTCACCGATCGCAGCCACGGGCTCCGTCTGGTCATCGGCATCAAGACCGGCTTCAGCACCGACGCCGTGCTGGAGCAGCTCTACCGCCTGACTCCGCTGGAATCATCCTTCAACATCAACAACGTCGCGCTGGTCAACGGCGGCCCGAAGACTTTGGGGCTGCGCGAACTCCTCGACGTCTATGTGGGTCACCGCATCCAGGTCGTGACCCGTCGAAGCGAGTTCCGGCTTGCCCGGCGCAGGGAGCGGCTTCACCTGGTCGAGGGCCTTCTGATCGCGATCCTCGATATCGACGAGGTCATCCAGGTCATTCGCTCCAGTGACGACACAGCGCAGGCGCGCACCCGGTTGATGGAGGTCTTCGATCTCACCCTGATCCAGACCGACTACATCCTCGAATTGCAGTTGCGCAGGCTGACCAGGTTTTCGCGCATCGAGTTGGAATCAGAACGGGACAGACTTCGCGCCGAGATCGACGAGCTGATCGCCCTGCTGGCCAGCACCCCGGCGATCCGCGCCCTCGTCTCGGCCGAGTTGGCTGAGGTCTCCGACCGATTCGGCACTCCGAGGCGCACCCTGCTGACGGATGCGCGGCCGATCGCCACCGGTGCCGCTGCCAAGCGCGCCGCCGCTGTTCTGGAGGTGGCCGATGTTCCGTGCCGCGTGTTCCTGAGCGCAACCGGGCGGATCGCCCGGGTCGACCTTCTCGGCGCCGAGCAGACGCCACTGACGATCACCGTTCCGGCGAGGCGGAGTAAACACGACGCCATCCGGTCGTCTATCGACACCACCAGCAGGGCTGAGATCGGCGCGGTCACGAGCCGTGGCCGCCTCATCCGCTTCACCCCGGTGGATCTGCCCATGCTGCCGGCCACGTCGATCCAACTGGCCGCCGGGGTGACCGTCGCCGAATACCTGGGTCTCACTGATCGATCTGAATCCGTACTCGCTCTGGTTTCGCTTACTTCAGAAGAGCCCATCGTTGTCGGCACCAGCCAGGGCGTCGTGAAACGAGTCATCGCAGGGAACTACCCCAACCGTTCCGACTTCGAACTGATCGGCCTGAAGCCCGGGGATGCCGTCATCGGTGCCGGGCAGGGTACCGATGACGATGAGTTGGTCTTCGTCACCTCGGACGCCCAGTTGCTGCGTTTCCCCGCATCAGTGGTGCGCCCCCAGGGCTGCCCCGCAGCCGGAATGGCCGGGGTCAAACTGGCCTCCGGAGCCCATGCGGTGTTCTTCGCGGCACTGTCAGCAGCCGATGCCGCAGACGCGGAGGTGGTGACGATCGCCGCCGGCGCGCCAACCCTGCTCGGCGACGAGACGGGGAGCGCGAAAGTCAGCGACCTCGCAGAGTTCCCCGGCAAGGGCCGGGCCACCGGCGGCGTGCGCGCCCACCGATTCCTCAAGGGTGAGACGACGTTGCAGTTGGCGTGGGTCGGCGCCGCACCGGCACACGCCGTGAGCGCGGTGGGCCAGGTTCGCGGGCTGCCGGCCGGTGGGGCCAGACGAGATGGCTCTGGCACACCGTTGGAGAGCGCTGTCGCCGCGGTCGGCGGCCAGATCCGCTGAATCGCGGCCGTACCGCTCACCCAGGCGTCGATGCGCTTGATCAGACGTCGATACGCTCGCGGGAGAGCGTCTCCGAACCCTCGATGATGAACTCTTTGCGTGGGGCTACCTCGTTGCCCATCAGCAGTTCGAACACGCGTCCAGCGTTTTCGGCGTCGCGCACATTCACCCTTCTCAGGTTGCGGTGGCGACGGTCCATGGTCGTGAGCGCGAGTTGGTCCGCATCCATCTCACCGAGTCCCTTGTACCGCTGGATCGGATCCTGGTAACGCTTGCCCTTCTTCTTCAGCCCTGCCAGCACTCCTTGCAGTTCAGCCTCGGAATAGGTGTAGACCGTCTCGTTCGGTTTGGACCCGGGGTTCATCACGACCACCCGGTGAAGGGGAGGCACCGCCGCGAACACACGACCGTCTTCGATCATGGGGCGCATGTAACGGAAGAACAGAGTGAGCAGCAGGGTACGGATGTGGGCGCCGTCGACATCGGCGTCACTCATGATGATCACCTTGCCATAACGTGCCGCCGACAGGTCGAAGCTGCGCCCGGAGCCCGAGCCGATCACCTGGATGATCGATGCGCATTCCGCATTCTGCAACATGTCAGAAACGCTGGCCTTCTGCACGTTGAGAATCTTTCCGCGGATCGGCAGCAACGCCTGGTGTTCGCTGTCTCTGGCATGCTTGGCCGTTCCGAGGGCGGAGTCACCCTCCACGATGAACAGTTCGCTGTTCTTCACGTCACTGGACCGGCAGTCGACGAGTTTGGCCGGCAGCGAGGAGTTCTCCAGAGCGTTCTTTCGCCGCTGGGTCTCTTTGTGTGCTCGCGCCGAGATGCGTGACTTCATCTCTGCGACGATCTTGTCGAGCAGGAGAGCTGACTGGGCCTTGTCGTCGCGTTTGGTCGACGCGAACCGCGCCTTCATCGCATCCGCCACAGTATTCGCGACGATGCTGCGCACGGCGGGCGTGCCCAGCACTTCTTTGGTCTGGCCCTCGAATTGCGGTTCCGGGAGGCGCACGGTCAAGACGGCTGTCAGCCCGGCGAAGACGTCGTCTTTCTCGAGTTTGCCCGCACCGGCCTTCAGCCGCCGACTGTTCACTTCTACCTGTTTGCGCAGAAACTTCAGAATGCCTGCGTCGAACCCGCTCTGGTGCGTGCCTCCCTTGGGCGTGGCAATGATATTGACGAAGCTGCGAACCACCGTGTCGTACCCGGTTCCCCAACGCAGCGCGATGTCGACCTGGCACTCACGCTCGAGTTCTGTGGCCACCATTGCGCCACCGGGCGACAGCACCGGCACGGTCTCGGTGAAGGTGCCGGTTCCGGTCAAGCGCCAGGTATCGGTGATCGCGGTGTCTGGAGCGAGAAAATCGACGTATTCGCCGATCCCGCCGTCGTAACGGAAGGTACTGCTGGTCTGCTCGTCCCCGCGCTTGTCGGTGATGTGGATCGATAATCCGGGAATCAGGAACGCCGTCTGCCTCGCCCGCATCTCCAGTTCCTCGGTCACGAAGTGCGCGCCCTTGGTGAAGACCTGCGGGTCTGCCCAGTAGCGGATCCGGGTCCCGGTGGTCTTTTTGGCGACCTTGCCCAGCACCCGCAGTTCACTGCCCTTCTCGAATGGGTGAAACGGCGCTTCGGGGTCGGGCCCGCCGGTGTCGGTGAAGACTCCGGGCTCTCCCCGGTGAAAACTCATCGCCCAGGTCTTACCGTCGCGGTCCACTTCGACGTCTAACCTCGACGACAACGCGTTGACCACTGAGGCGCCGACTCCGTGCAGCCCACCGGACGAGGCATACGATGCGGTGCCGAACTTTCCGCCGGCGTGCAACTTGGTCAGGACCACCTCGACGCCGCTCAGCCCGGTCTTGGGCTCGGCATCGACCGGGATGCCCCGGGCCCTGTCCCTCACCTCAACGCTGTTGTCGGGATGCAGGATGATGGTGATCTCGTCTCCGTGCCCGGCCAGCGCCTCGTCGACCGAGTTGTCGATGATCTCCCAGAGGCAATGCATCAATCCGCGCGAGTCGGTCGAACCGATATACATGCCCGGACGTTTGCGAACCGCCTCAAGCCCTTCGAGAACAGACAGGTGACGTGCGGAATAGTCAGAGCTCGACAAGCTCATTCCTCCTGACGAGGTAGTGGGCGGATGGTCGTTCGGTTCAACCCTAGATCGTCACGGGCGGCCTGGCTGCGACGACACCCGAGATAACAATTGCTACGCGGTCAGCGAACTACCGTCAGATTGGCTCGTGATCCTCAGCGTGAAGTGCTTATATGTAGGTAATCGGCACTACCGGTCTTGGCGAAGGAAGAATCCTTCCACTCAGATCGGGCAGGAAGTCCGCCCAGATCGAGAAGTGGAGGAGCATCCCATGTCACAGATTGCCACCAACGCCCAATCCGTGGACGAGTTAGGCGCTGCGCCACAGCTGACCGCCCTGGATCGTTGCGACAGTTGCGGCGCTCAGGCCTACATCAGGGTACGCGTCGCCACCGGAGAACTTTTGTTCTGCGCCCACCACGGCAAGAAGTATGAAGAGAAGCTCTCGGCCATCGCGGAGAGCTGGCACGACGAGTCGAGCCGACTCCTCGAGAACCAGGGCGCCTGATCGACTGAGTCGATTCATCCACCGAGAAAGCGCTCAGAGGCCGAGCGCGGCCGTCACTGCTGACCTCGCATTGGCTGCGAACCGATCGGCTTCCTGCGCTCGCGCAGACAGCGTCAGTGTGCGTCCGGTGCGCTCGAGAGCACGGGACAGCAGATGATCCGCGAAGCTCGGATTCCGGGCCAGAATCGGGCCGTGCAGGTGGGTGCCGACCAATGAGCCGGTGAGAGCGCCTTCGGTTCCGTCACCGTTGCCGCTGCCGTAGGCCACGGTTCCGAGCGGCTTCTCGCCCTGCCCCAGCCGATAGTCGGTGGAGTGGTTCTCGTAGCCCACCAACTGACCGTGCGCCGTGTCGACGACCAGGTCATCGCTGATGCGCTGGCTGCGTGTGGACGCGGAGCCGCTGAACAGGCCCAGCCCTGCCTCTGATGACCGCCCGGGTGTCAGGAAGCGCTGACTCAAAAGGTACCAGCCGGTGCCCACTGCGAGCACCGGAACTCCGGCGGTGCCAGCTGCCTCCAGCGCGGGCTGCACCGTCACCAATAGTTCGTGCGCCCGAACCACGTCGGGTTCGCTGCACGCACCGACCACAACGAAGTCGACGTCGCGCGGCATCTGCTCGGCGTGCTCTACCTCGACGAGCGAGACGTTGGCGACTTCTGACCAGCGTGCCCGCTGGGCGAGCACCCGTGCATTCGCAGCGTCGCCATTGGTGTTGAGGATGCTCGGAAACAGGGTCGCGATCACGAACGCATCGCGTTCGGTGTTGCCAGACATCAGACGGGCTCCTTGTTCACAGACAGCCCGAGGTGCACCCGGGTACGTCGCATGGCATCGGCGGTGAAGATGATCGTCTTGTGGCCGACGGCAGGCTTCGGAAGCGCGAGGAATGCGTCCAAACCGGCGGCCAGATCAGGCTCCACCCGGTCGACAGCCACCCCGTCGTAGACGAGTTGCAGCGCCGCATCCCAGGCTTTCGACCCCGTCACCATGTTCACTGTTCCGAGGCCTGAGGTGTCCACCGGCCACAGGTACGACGGGTCGCGAACGTCAGAACCGACTGCGAGAAGAATTTGTTCTGTATTCGCCTCCATGCTGTCGAGGTTCAACTGGTAGCTGGCCGGGTTCTGCACGAGGATGAACTCCACGGTCTCCCCCCCGATTTCGACGACCTCACCACGGCCGAACACCGGCGGCAATGAGCCGATGGTCTTCGCGGCCAGGGCGAGGTCGAATGATTGACCGAGTATCGTTGCCGCGGTCTCGATCGCAGCGGTCGCGTCAACGGCGTAATGCACACCCCGGGCCGGCAACGTCACCCGGCTCACCTCGCCCGCGTGAACGACTTCGGCTTCCCTGGCAGCGACGGAGACCAGCAGCGTGCCATCCTCTGCAGGGAGCCGCACCTCGGTCATCGCGGTGTAGCCGAGCCCTCGAGGGTTCGCCGCCAACACCTCGTCAGACACTCCGAAATACCGGATGGCCGCGAGAACGTCGGGTGCGCCAGCAATCTCCATGAGGAAAGCGTCATCGGCATTCAGAATGACGGTGCCGCCGGTCGCCTTCGCCATGGTGTGCAACAGGTCTGCCACCATCTGGGAATCGTGGAACCGATCGATCTGGTCGACCATGACGTTCGTCAGCAACAGAATATCCGGCTGCACGCGCTTGACCAGGGCAGCGCCGTGCCCCTCGTCGAGTTCGAGCACGGCCATTCTTTGCTGAACCCGGCCACGCAGGTCAGAACGTTCCAACAACGCCGAGGTGAGCCCCTGCGCAATATTGGCCGTCGAGGGGTTGGTGAATACTTCCACGCCGTGCGCAGCCAGAACCGCCACCACCATTTTTGTGATCGTCGATTTGCCTGCCGAGCCTGAAATCATGACCAGACCATCGGGAAAGCTCTTCAACGCATGACCGAGGTATCCCGGCGCGATCGTGTTGACCACCAGTCCCGGGATGGCCGAGCCGCCGCCGGGCTTTCGAATGCGGGCGAGCAGTCGCACCAGCCGTCCGCTCAGAACGGCTGCCGTGTAACGCATTCCTGCGTTCTCTCTACTCGAGGTAGTCGCGCAGCGATTGGGAGCGCGACGGATGCCGGAGTTTGGCCATGGTCTTGGACTCTATCTGCCGAATGCGCTCACGAGTCACCCCAAAGGTGTCACCGATCTGGTCGAGAGTCTTCGGCATTCCGTCGCCCAGTCCGAACCGCATGCGAATCACGCCGGCTTCGCGCTCGGACAACGAGTCGAGCAGAGACTCCAGCTGGCGCTGCAGCATGGTGAAGCCCACGGCATCGGCTGGAACCACTGCCTCGGTGTCTTCGATCAGGTCGCCGAACTCGCTGTCGCCGTCTTCTCCCAGCGGGGTGTGCAGTGAGATCGGCTCGCGACCGTACTTCTGCACCTCGACGACCTTCTCCGGGGTCATGTCCAGTTCGCGACTGAGCTCGTCGGGAGTTGGCTCCCGGCCGAGGTCCTGAAGCATCTGCCGCTGAACCCGCGCCAGCTTGTTGATGACCTCCACCATGTGTACGGGGATCCGAATGGTTCGCGCCTGGTCGGCCATGGCACGGGTGATCGCCTGCCGGATCCACCACGTCGCGTAGGTCGAGAACTTGAAGCCCTTCGTGTAGTCGAACTTTTCAACGGCACGGATGAGGCCCAGGTTGCCCTCTTGGATGAGGTCGAGAAACTGCATGCCACGCCCGGTGTAGCGCTTGGCGAGGCTGACCACCAGCCTCAGGTTGGCACCGAGCAGGTGGCTCTTCGCGCGTTGACCATCGCGGGCCACCCACTGCAGTTCGCGGGTCTCCTGCTTGGTGCGCTTCTCACCGTCAGCCAGCCGGTCCTCGGCGAACAGTCCCGCCTCGATCCGCATGGCCAGTTCGACCTCTTGGGCGGCGTTGAGCAGGGCCACGCGGCCGATCTGCTTCAAATAGTCCTTGACGGGGTCGGCGGTGGCTCCGGTGATTGCACCGGAGTAGACGGGGAGGTCATCGTCGTCTTCCTTTGCAGTGAGAACGATTGCCCCGGTCGGCAGGGGTCCGGCAGAACCAGTGGTCTCTGTGGACTCTTCGTCCTGGTCGTCATCGACCTCGATATCGGCGGAGGCGACCGCGAGGGCCTCATCCTTCGTGGTCGGCTTTGTGGCGGCCTTCTTCGTCGCTGGCTTCTTCGCGGCCGGGGCGGCGGCCTTGGCGGGCGCGGCCTTCTTTGCGGGCGCGGCCTTCTTGGCAGGCGCCTTCTTGGCCGGAGCAGCCTTGGCGACCGGCGCAGAGGCCCCCGCCTTCTCAGCAGCGGACTTGGTGGGCGCTGCCTTGGCCGCGGCCGCCTTCGTGGCAGGCGTCTTGCTCGCGGTCTTCTTGGCCGCTGGGGTCTTCGCCGCGGTCTTGGCGGGCGTCTTCGCCCCAACAGCCTTCGTGGCGGCTGACGCGGTGGCAGTTGACTCTGTGGCAGTCGACTTCGCTGTGGCGCTCGTGGTCGCCGAAGTCTCAGTCTTGGTCGACGTTTTCTTGCGTGCAGCCGGGGCCGCCTCAGTCTTTTCCTGTGGAGCCTTGATGGCCATTCCGTTACCTTTCACACCAGCCCACCACCTGCGATTCGGGGCACTTCCGGCTGGTTCCGGTTGAATGCGGACATTACTAAGACCCATGTCAAGTCTTTCTGTCACAACCACAGGCGGTTGAACGACCGAAAGCTCGAACGGGTCCTATTGACAAGTATTGCATATTTCAGTATGTGCAAGAGCCACGCGTGTTCCGAGACGGTTCACTTCTTCCGTGGCCTGAACCACCTGTCCCCCAGTGCAACCCAAATCGGTGCCACTTCAATTCCCTCATCCCTCGAAAGAAGCAGTCGGGTCTTGCGCCGGTAGCGAAACACCATGAACACTCCGAATGCCAGCACGAGGTATTGCACGCTGAACGCCACCTTGAAATTCGGCAACGAATACAACACTGAGAGCGCATCCGATGCACCCTGCACCCTGTTGAGCAGGTCGAGAATCAATCCGATCATGAACATGGTCACGAATGACGCGGTGAACCCGCCCACGTTCACGATTCCGGTCGCCACCCCCAGGCTCCGCAGCGGGTTGAAGGTTCGGGCGTAGTCGAACCCGATCAACGAACCAGGTCCGCCGATCCCCATGCTGATGATCAACAGAACGACGGCCCAGAACGGCGGCTCACCCGGCCAGAGCAGAACAAGGCCCCAGGCCGCAGCGATGATGAAGACCACAGTGAGGATCAGGTTGCTGCGCCTGGTCGGGTACCGGGCTGACAAGAGGCCGAGTGCGGGCCCGACCACCATCCCGGTGAACACCGGAATGGTCAGCAACGCCGCGGCCAGCGTGGGTTCATACCCGAGGCCGTAGACCATGAACGGAAAGCCCCACAGAAGGCTGAATACAGTTCCCGGCGACTGAGTGACGAAATGTGACCAGAACCCCAGTTGCGTGCCCGCACGCGCGAAACTGAACTTCAACTGTTGGATGGCGAGACCCCAACTGCCCGGGACCGTTTCGGGGCGGATCCCTGCGGGGTTATCGGTCAGTGAGGCGAGGACGGCGACGAAGGCGACCACCGAGAGTGCAGCGGCCCAAAGAAACGCCGGTGTCCAGCCGACACTGTGCAGCAACCAGACGAACGGCACAGCCGAAAGGATCTGCCCGAGCTGCCCGATGTTACCGGTCCACTGGGCGAGCTGTGGCACGATCCGACCCGTGAACCAGGAACTGATCAAACGAATCACCGAGATGAAGAGCATCGCATCGCCCGCTCCGACCAGGATGCGGCCGACCAGGGCCACCCCGATACCGGGTGCGACAGCGAGAGTGACCTGCCCCACGATCATGAGTGCTGTGCCCATCAGGATCAGAAAGCGCGGACCCAACCTGTCGATCAGAATTCCGACAGGCACCTGCATCAGCGCGTAGAACAACAGTTGAACGACCGCGAGGGACGACAGGAACGTCGCCGACGTGTCGAACCGCTCGGCGGCAGACACCCCGGCCACCCCGAGAGAGGTGCGCTGCAACACGGCCGCGAGGTAGGCGAACGTTCCAACGGAAAAGACAAGCCAGGATCGGCGGGTGTTCATCGTTTTGCCGACACGTGGGCTGGCGCGGCACCGACGGCTCAGGCCGTCGGTGTGTCGCCGTCCCTGTGTCGTTTCGTCGCCAAAAACTTTTCCAGTTCGGCCGCGATCTCGTCGGCGGTGGGCAGTTCTCCGTCTTCATCCGTCAACGGGGAACGCAGTGCCGTTCCCTCCATGTAGGTGTCGTGACGTTCTTCCAACGCGCCGACCAGCCGAGCGAGTTCCTCGTTATTCGCAACCTGCTCGTCAATCTTCGTGACGAATTCACGCCCGGCCTCCCGAAGGCGGTCGGTCGGAAAAATCAATCCGGTCGCGGTGCTCACGCAGTCCATTGCGGTCAGCGCAGCCGTCGGAAACTCGGTGTCAGCCAGATAATGCGGGATGAGCAGCGCATAGCCGACGACCGGAGCCTCTTGTTGGTACAGCCTGTATTCCAACAACTGCACCACATTCGCGGGCACCTGCGTGGTGGGCTTCCAGACCGAGAGGGCTTCTATCAGCTCCGCCTGGTTGCCGCTCACCGTCACACTGATCGGACGGGTATGCGGCACCGGCATCGGGATCGCATGCAGCCAACAGGTCAACGACACCCGATATCGGGCGATCAAGTCGATGAGCGCCTGCACGAATCGCTCCCATTTGAAGTCCGGCTCGAAACCGGTCAACAGCAGGAACGGCGAGTGCATCTCGTCCCAGACCAGAAACAACTGAAGTGTCGCCGGGTTGTATTCGGTGAGGTGGTCGTGTTCGAAGAGCACAATCGGTCGCCGCGCGCGATAGTCAAGCAATTCGTCGGTATCGAACTTCGCAACCAGTTCCGTCTGCAGCGATTCAAGGATGTAGTCCCCGAATTGGCTCACCGCACTGCCGGCGTCGGCGAATCCGGTCAGGCCAACGATGAGTGGAAGGCCGGGGGGAATCACCGGCCCTTCCGGGCTCAGCTCGAAGAGTTCGGCAGGATCACGCATGCCTTAACTCTAACCGTCACGCTTGCCTTCCACACTCGGGCGGGCTGGGCACCGGTTTACGGAAGCGTTCAGGTCATCTTCGCTAGCATCGAAACATGACATTGCCCCAGCTCTCCATCAGCCCCGTCCCCGCCATCGACTCCGATTCTGACGTTCTGGTGATCGGGGTGCGAAGCACGAATAACGAAAGCGTCTTGTACGCCGAGGGAGACTTTGCCGCCGTGCAGGAGCAACTGGGGGTGCTGGCGGTCTCGGCGGCACCGGATGCACTGACGCGGCTGCCCGCCCTCGCCGGCTCCGCATCCTCCATCGCGGTCATCGGGCTGGGATCGGGGTCACCGACGGCAGCAACGTTGCGGCATGCTGCCGGTTCTGCCGTGCGGCAGTTGGCTGGTACCAAACACGTCTCCTTCGGTTTTCCCTTGGGCGACGACGACGAGGTGCAGGCTGTTCTCGAGGGTGCCGCGCTCGGCGCCTACGCCTTCACCGCATTCAAGTCAGCGTCGGCCGACTCGATCAAACCGGTGGTGGAACAACTGACGGTGCACGCGTCGACATCTGATTCCGTGACGATGATCGCTCGTGCGACCGCGCTCGCGCGGTCGGTGCGACTGGTGAAAGACCTCGTCAACACGCCTCCCGCAGAGCTGTACCCCCAGTCGTTCGCGAAAATCGCCGTCGACGAAACCATTGACCTTCCATTGTCGGTGAAGGTCTGGGATGAGAACGAGCTCGAGGCCGACGGATTCGGTGGGATCCTCGGTGTCGGCAAAGGGTCGAGCAGGCTTCCACGGCTGGTCAAACTGAGCTACACACCGGAAGGCGCCACCAGCCATCTGGCTCTCGTGGGCAAGGGAATCACCTTCGACACCGGCGGACTCTCGCTGAAGCCCCCGGCGTCCATGGTGGGGATGAAGTACGACATGGCCGGCGCTGCGACCGTCCTGGGCACCATCCTCGCCGCGGCACGTCTTGCGCTGCCGGTGCGATTGACCGCGTGGCTCTGCCTGGCCGAGAACATGCCTTCTGGCACTGCCACCCGACCGAACGACGTGCTGCGAATCCGCGGCGGCCGCACCGTCGAGGTGCTCAATACCGATGCGGAGGGCAGGCTCGTTCTCGCCGACGGACTGATCGCCGCCGGCGAGGAGTCGCCAGACGCGATCATCGATGTTGCCACGCTGACCGGCGCCCAAGTGGTGGCGCTGGGCAACCGTTATTCAGGACTCATGGGAGACGACGCCCTGGTCAACCGGGTTCGCGATGCAGCGGGCAGGGCAGGCGAGCTGGTCTGGCCGATGCCCCTCCCCGAAGAACTGCGTGCCCTCCTGAAATCAGAGGTTGCAGACATTGCGAACGCCAAGATCGGCAACTCGGCGGCGGGAATGCTCCTCGCCGGAGTCTTCTTGAAGGAATTCGGCACCCCCGTCGACGGTTCGAACCCGCAGGAGTTCATCCCGTGGGCGCATCTGGACATTGCCGGCCCGGCCGACAACTCGTCGGCACCGTACGGCTTCACCGGCCCCGGCGGCACCGCCGTCATGGTGCGCACGCTGCTCGCGGTGGCGGAGGACTTTTCTCGCCCGTAGTAAGGTCGTATAGGCGGCAAACGCCTGCCCATCAGGGCCCGGTCTTCTCGAGCGGGTTCGTGACACGTATCTGGATGCACGAGGAGTTGCCTAAGTGTCGGAACAAAACTTTGACATCGTCGTTCTCGGGGGCGGAAGCGGGGGCTACGCGGCTGCATTGCGCGCAGTACAGCTCGGTTTCACCGTGGCGTTGGTCGAGAGGGACAAGCTCGGCGGCACCTGCCTGCACCGTGGCTGCATCCCGACGAAGGCCCTGCTGCACGCTGCAGAGGTGGCGGACTACACTCGCGACTCCGCCAAATACGGCGTGAAAGCGACATTCGAAGGCATCGACATCGCCCAGGTGACGAACTACCGCGAATCGATCGTGGCTTCCAAGTACAAAGGGTTGAGCGGGCTGATCAAGGCCCGCGGGATCACGGTGATCGAGGGCGAAGGCAGACTGGCCTCCCCCACCACCGTTCAAGTCGGTGACGCAACCCTGACCGGAAAGCACATCATTCTCGCCACCGGCTCCTACTCCCGGTCGCTCCCCGGGCTCGACATCGGCGGCCGCGTCATCACCAGCGACCAGGCTCTCGAACTCGACTATGTTCCGAAGAAGGTCATCATCCTGGGCGGCGGGGTCATCGGGGTCGAGTTCGCGAGTGTCTGGCGCTCGTTCGGCTCCGAAGTGACAATTATCGAGGCTCTGCCGAACCTGGTTCCGAATGAGGAGCCGAGCATCAGCAAACAGCTCGAGCGCGCCTTCCGCCGCCGCGGTATCGGCTACTCGGTCGGTGTGCGTTTCGCCGGTGTGACCCAGAACGACGACGGAGTCCAGGTCACACTCGAAGACGGTAAAACTTTTGACGGTGAACTTTTGTTGGTCGCCGTCGGCCGGGGCGCCGCCACCGATGGTCTGGGCTTCCACGAGGCAGGAATCACGATGGATCGTGGTTTCGTGCTCACCAATGAGCGCCTCGCCACCAACGTTCCCGGCGTCTACGCCGTGGGTGACATCGTTCCAGGGCTCCAGCTCGCCCATCGCGGCTTCCAGCAGGGAATCTTCATCGCTGAGGAGCTGGCTGGCTTGAACCCGCAGATCGTTGAAGACGTGAACATCCCGAAAGTCACATACTGCGACCCAGAGGTTGCCTCAGTCGGACTGACCGAAGCCAAGGCCGCCGAGAAGTACGGCACCGACTCCGTGTCGACCTACGACTACAACCTGAGCGGCAATGGCAAGAGCTCGATCATCGGCACCAGCGGCTCCGTCAAGGTGGTCAGGGTCAACGATGGCCCCGTGGTGGGTATCCACATGATCGGCGCCCGAGTCGGAGAATTGATCGGGGAGGCCCAGCTGATCGTCAACTGGGAGGCCTACCCCGAAGATGTCGCCGGACTGATTCACGCCCACCCGACCCAGAACGAGGCTTTGGGCGAGGCACACCTTGCCCTGGCAGGCAAACCACTGCACGCAATGTGAAGGCTCGCCTCACAATCTGACGAACCATTGAACTTTTCTTATTGAAGGAGAACAGGCCCATGAGCGAATCCGTCAACCTCCCGGCACTTGGCGAAAGTGTCACCGAGGGTACGGTCACCCGATGGCTGAAGAACGTAGGAGATCGGATCGAGGTCGACGAGCCGCTGGTTGAGGTCTCGACCGACAAAGTCGACACCGAGATTCCGTCACCCATCGCCGGTGTCATCGAAGAAATCCTGGTGCAGGAGGACGAGACGGTCGAGGTCGGTACCGCACTGGTGCGCATCGGCGACGGTTCCGCTGCCGGTGCACCAGACGAGGCCCCGGCCGAGCAGGCCGCTCCGGCCGAGGGCGCTCCTGCAGAGCACGCCGCGCCGGCTCAGGAAGCGCCCGCAGAACAAGCTGCACCTGCCCAGCAGGCTGCTCCCGTTGACCAGGCTCCTGCAGAGCAAACCATGCCGGTTCAGGAGGCGCCCGTTCAGGAAGCCGCACCCGCAGAACAGGCCGCCCCTACCCAGGAAGCTGCCGCCGATCAGGCCGCTCCCGTCGAGCAGGCTCCCGCCGAGCAGCCCGCTCCAGCTCAGGATGCACCCGCCCAGCCGGCAGCACCCGCTCAGCCGGCAGCACCCGCTCAGCCGGCAGCACCCGCTCCGGCCACTGGCTCCTCCGGCGGCGAGTACGTCACTCCGCTCGTGCGCAAACTCGCCAACGAGTCTGGAGTCGACCTCGCAACTGTGACCGGCACCGGAGTCGGTGGGCGCATCCGCAAACAGGATGTGCTCGATGCCCGCGATTCGGCAGACACCGCCGCCCCTGCTGCAGCCGCAGTCGAGACGTCGCCGCTCCGTGGAACGACTCAGCCGATGTCGAGGCTTCGCAAGGTGATTGCTGAACGCGCGGTCATCTCGATGCAGGCGACCGCACAGCTCACCTCGGTCGTCGAAGTGGATGTCACCGCTGTGGCTGCACTCCGCAACCGGGTCAAAGATGAGTTTCTGGCAAAGACCGGCCAGAAGCTCTCGTTCCTGCCGTTCTTCACGCTGGCGGCCGCCGAGGCGCTCAAGGCCTACCCGATCGTCAATGCAACGGTCGACGGTGACAGCATCGTCTACCCCGACCACGAGAACATCAGCATTGCCGTCGACACCGAGCGAGGCCTGCTGACGCCGGTGATTCGCAATGCGTCGAGCCTCGACCTCGCCGGCCTCGCCCGTGAGATCGCCGACCTCGCCCAGCGCACCCGAGACAACAAGCTGACCCCGGACGAGTTGGCCGGGGGCACTTTCACCGTTACAAACACCGGCTCGCGCGGCGCATTGTTCGACACCCCGCTGGTCTTTCTCCCGCAATCGGCGATCCTCGGTACGGGGATCGTCACGCGCAAGCCGGCGGTCGTCTCCGTCGACGGGAGTGACGCGATCGCGGTTCGGTCCATGGTGTTCCTGGCGCTCTCGTACGATCACCGCATCGTAGACGGCGCAGACGCCGCCCGCTTCCTGGTGACGATCAAGGATCGACTGGAGAATGCCGCCTTCGAAGCCGACCTCGGCATCTGACCCGGCCGGGTGAGCACTGAACGCGCGCTCCCCAACTTGTAGCCGCGACAGGTCAAAAGACGAAGATCTCGCGTAACCGCCAGCCGGTCTCCGTTCTCAGCACGAGAACGGAGACCGGCTGGCTCGCTTTTGCAGCCTGAGGCTCCCACTGGATCAAGGCAGCATCGCCGGAGCGTTCAACCAACCGAGCACGGTGGGTCTGTGGGCCCGGTGACGGGATGGCCTCTCCGTCACGGGATGCACCGACCGAATGGTCGCCCAGCCGGGCACGGTCGGCCGCCATCAGGGCGGTGCCTTCCTGAACCACATCATGCAGGCAGACCAGCGACTCCTGCTGCAAGCACCGCTGCCGGGCGGCAAAGAGCACTTCGACGGCAGCCAGCGGGTCGTCTCCCTGAACTATCGCCTGCTCGCCCCAGCCGATCGACCACTCGCCTTCACCCGTAGCGGCCTCGTGCGAAGCGGCGGGCTTCGGCGGCGTCGTGGCTAGATGCGTTGGCGACGTGCCGAGCTCGTCACCGACAGAGCCGCCATCGTCACCTCGTGGGTCGAGAGCCTGACTGTCGCTCGGAGTCGCGAGCAGCAACGCGGTGGCCAGCACGGCGAAGACCAGCCCTCCGATCACGAGCACACGGCGCAGACGTCCGGGAACCGTTCGCCAGGCATCTTTCACGGCGAGCACGGGGCTCCGGTCAAGGGCACGTTCCGATAGTTGGCGCAGTTCAACCGGCAGGTGCAACACCGCCAACCAGCTTCGTCGAAACGGCGCATCATCAGGCTCAGCCGGATCGGATCCCTCCCCGGTGAAGCGATGTGTGCGCCCGGGAATTGGTGAGGACGTCGCAGTAGGCCGGTCTTTTTCTGGCCCGGGGTCGGCAACCGCACACGGGTCTGCCCACTCGAACAACCGCGCGATCAGTTCCTCGGCCAAGCGGATAAGCATCGTATCCGGAGTGGACTGGCTGAGCCTGGCTGTGAGACCCAGCCACCGCTCATCCGACCGACCGCCCGGAACACGCCCCAAGACCTCTGCGCTCAACGCCACCACAGATTCCCAGATCTCCGATTCTTCCGGGTGGCGCCTTGCCTTGATCGGGCCGGTACCGGCTCCCAGTTGAGCCACTCGGCCGATCCCCGCGAGCACCGGGGTGCCCCGGGAGTCGAACATGACCCGTGAGCTGGTCAGGCCACGATGCCAGAATCCGTTCTCGAACAACCCGAGCACGGCGGTGACGATCGGCACCAGGATATTCACCGCCTCACCCGGCTGGAGCAGACGACGATCCAGCAACTGCCTGAGAGTGCCGCCGGCGAGGTGGGGCAGCACAAGTACCACCCCGCCACCGGGCGAGGTTCCTATGTCGTTCAAGCCGAGTACGTGCGGATTGGCGACCTCCGTCAGAACCCGAACCTCGAGGTCGATCGAAGTCGGTTCGACGGCTGGGTGCAACATCTTCAGGGCAACCAGGTCGCCAACCTCGAGGTCAGCGTGCCGCAACGACGGGTGCGCGTTCCTGGCAACCGAGGGTCCGCGGGCGTTGGTGTTTACGCCCGGGTGGGCGGGTACGGCGGCAGCCACCCTGTGGCCGAGATACACCGTCGCCCGGCTGCCACGCCCGAGCAGCCGGATGATCCGATGCCCGATGAGTAGTTGGGGCCCGTCTTCGACTGCGGGAGCGACCAGCGGCGAGCTCGGTTGCTCCACCCCCGGCTGAAACCGCGAAGAGAGCGCCCCTGTTGCGCCGAACGACTCATCCCGCACCGAATCACGTTCGACGTCGCCTTTTCGGCGGGGCAATCCCTGCGCCTTCCTCCACATACTCCGAGTCTCCGCGCTGCGCGCCCGGTGGACCCACTGGGTACGCTTATGGGGAGCATGCCTCGCCATCGGGATGTTGTGGAGGATAAGTGGGCCCGTCTGACCCTCACCCGGGGTAGCTAACAGGTACGGGTGTGGTTCTTCGATATCCTTGGAGGTATGGCACGCAGCAAGGACGAGAAGTCGTCGAAAATAAAGAAGAAGAAGTCCGACGGCCGCTTCAAGCAGATGTGGCAGGTCTTCAAGATGACCCGCCGGTACGACCCGAACGCACAGTGGTTCATGGCGCTCGGGTTCATCCTCCCGGTGCTTGCCGCACTCGTATTCGTGCTCGTATTTCCCCCAGGCAATGGCTTCGCGATCGGCATGTGGATCGTTGCGGGCGTGATGGGCGGGCTGCTGATCGCACTGATCATCCTCGGGCGGCGGGCCGAGCGGGCGGCGTATTCGCAGATCGAGGGCCAACCCGGCGCCGTGGGCGCCATTCTGCGCAGCCCCCTGCGCAAGGGCTGGCGTGGCAGTGAGATGCCGGTCTCGGTCAACCCGAAGACCCAGGATGCCATCTACCGCGCCGTCGGGCGAGGCGGGGTTGTGTTGATCAGTGAGGGCCCCAAGGGCCGAATGAATCGGATGGTCGAGGACGAGCGTCGCAAAGTGCAGCGCGTGTTGCCCAACGTTCCGGTGACGACCATGAATGTCGGCCCCGACGACAATGCGGTTCCACTGCACAAGATCGTCGGCAAGTTGGCGAAGATCAAACCGGTGCTGACCAAGGCCGAAGTGCTCGCGGTGAGCAACAGGCTCACATCACTCAGCGACAAGGGTCTGCCGATCCCCAAGGGCGTCGACCCGTTCAAAGTCAAGGCACAGCGGCCGCGCTGAGCGAATTGCGGCGCTGGCTCGGCCGGCGCAGGACCGAGTGACCCCCGGGCAACAGGCGCGAAGCCGAATGGCCCGGAGTCCACAGACGCCGAGCGCCGGAAGGCGAAAGGTTCAGGCGCGAATGAGGACCGTGCCGGCAACCTTGTCGTGGAATCCCCGTTGGTCGGAGTCCCAGACCATAGCCGGAATGGCCAGACCCAACAGCACACTCCGCACGACCGGCCGCCACAACCCGGCGGGTTGACCCGTCAGGGTGATCACGCGCATCCCGACCAGCCGATGCCCGATACTTCCGCCGATCACCGTGATGGCGATGATCTGCAACCCGACGAAGATCAGGGTCGAAGCCCAGCCGTTGTAATCGAAGAACGCCCATGAGATCACCGCGGCTATTGCCAGGTCGATGAACAGTGCGCCGAAACGCCGACCGACCCGGCCCACCGAGTGCTTTCCCGAGGCTGGCAGCCCCAATCGTTCGCCGGGAAATCTGCTCGGTGCCACGTCTCCGAAGGTACGGCGGTAAGATTTGTCTGCTGACACGACGCGATTCTATCGCGCTGGCCGGAACGTAACATGCTCGTAACACGGGCGTCACCGGCCAGAAATGCCGCCCCGGTAGGGTGGATCCGGTTGCCGTGGGCAGCCGCCCGGTCAGAATCAACAGGCCCGTTCGACACAAGAAGAGCTCGATCAATCCAGTGGGAGACACCGTCATGTTCACCGACCCAGCCGAGGTGCTCGCGTTCATCGCCGAGACCGACGTCAAATTTCTCGACATCCGGTTCACGGATATGCCGGGAACCCAACAGCACTTCAACGTTCCGGCCGCCACCGTCGACGAGGACTTCTTCACAAGCGGTCAACTGTTCGACGGTTCGTCCATGCGCGGATTCGCCACGATCCACGAGTCCGACCTGCAGCTGATCCCGGATGTGACCACCGCGTACGTGGACCCGTTCCGTATGGAGCGAACCCTGATCATGCTGTTCGACATCTATAACCCGCGCAGCGGGGAGATCTACTCCCGCGACCCTCGGCAGGTCGCCCGGAAGGCGGAGAAGTACCTGGTGTCCACCGGCATCGCTGACACCGCCTACTTCGCTGCCGAGGCCGAGTTCTACATCTTCGATGACGTGCGGTATGAGGTGAACGAACACTCCAGCTTCTATGCCGTCGACTCCGACGAGGGCGCCTGGAACTCCGGTCGCAACGAGAAGGATCAGCATGGCCGCGGCGGAAACCTGGCCAACAAGACACCATTCAAGGGCGGTTACTTCCCGGTCAGCCCCGTGGACCAGCACGCGGACATCCGCGACGACATCTGCCTGAAGCTCGCCGAGGCAGGCCTCGAGGTCGAGCGCAGCCACCATGAGGTGGGCACCGGCGGCCAGGGCGAGATCAACTACCGGTTCGACACCATGGTGGGCGCCGCTGACGACGTGTTGACCTTCAAATACATCGTCAAGAACACGGCCCAGGAATGGGGAAAGACCGCCACTTTCATGCCGAAGCCCCTGTTCGGCGACAACGGTTCGGGCATGCACGTGCACCAGTCACTCTGGCGTGACGGCAAACCACTGTTCTACGACGAGACCGGGTACGCCGGGCTCAGCGACCTGGCGCGCTGGTACATCGGCGGACTGCTCAAGCACGCTCCGGCCGTGCTGGCGTTCACCAACCCATCGGTGAACTCCTACCGGCGGCTGGTGCCCGGATTCGAGGCACCGGTGAACCTCGCGTATTCCGCGGGCAACCGCTCCGCCTGCATCCGCATTCCGATCACCGGTCACCAGGCGGCGGCGAAGCGCATCGAGTTTCGTGTTCCGGATGCCACCGGCAACCCCTACTTCGCGTTCGCGGCGCAGCTGATGGCCGGTCTCGACGGGATCAAGAATCGGATCGAGCCGAACGCCCCGATCGACAAGGATCTCTACGAGCTCCCGCCTGAGGAGGCCAAGAGCATTCCCCAGGTGCCGGACACTCTGGAGGGCGCGCTGGCGGCGTTGGAGGCCGACCACGACTTCCTGCTCGAGGGCAACGTGTTCACCAAGGATCTGATCGAGACCTGGATCAGCTACAAACGCGAACACGAGATCAAGCCGATGGCGCACCGACCGCACCCCTACGAGTTCGAGCTGTACTACAGCGTCTGACGGCTCAGCCCTTCACCGCGCCGGCCAGCGCGAACGATCCGCCGACGCCGCGGGAGATGATCACGTAGAGGACGATCACCGGCACTGAGTACAGGATCGAGAATGCGGCCAGCTGGCCGTAAGCGATCGCGCCATACTGGCCGAAGAACGCGTAGATGCTCACTGCCGCGGGCTGTTTCGACGGCGACAGCAGCAGTATGAACGGAACAAAGAAGTTTCCCCAGGCCTGAATGAACACGAAGATGAACACAACGGCGATTCCCGGGCGCATCAACGGCACCACGATCACGCGCAGCGCCTTCATCGCCGAAGCCCCGTCGACCCAGGCGGCCTCCTCGAGGCTGATGGGAACCGAGTCCATGAAGTTCTTCGCCATCCAGATCGCGATTGGCAGAGCAGCCGCCGACATGAAGAGGATGACCCCCCACAGCGAGTCGAGCAGGTTGAACTGCACGAACAGGCTGTACACCGGCACCATGATTGCCGTGATCGGCAGTGTGGTTCCGAACAGGACCGTATACATGAACGGCTTGTTGTAGCGCGCCTGATAGCGCGACAACGGGTACGCGGCCAACACGGCAACCACCACGGTGATCACGGCGGTTCCGAGTGAGAGCAGCAAACTGTTCCACAGGGGCCCGAAGGCCAGCTCCGGAGTGAGAACAGCGCTGAAGTTCGACAGCGTGAAACTCTGCGGCACCTGGGTCTGATAGCTCGCCTTCGGGTCAATTGATGCCAACACCATCCATACCAATGGAATGAGAAAGCACAACCCGATCACGATCAGGATCACATTCGCCAACAGTCGGGGCACCGTCTTGCCCGGCAGGGCGACGCTCACTCCAGAAGCGCGCCGTGAAGCCCGGCTCGAGGTGCCCGGGCCAGCGTTTGTGGTCGGCGCGGTCATTTGACCTGATCCTCCGATCTCAGGAGCAAAACATAGATCGTCGCGAAGATCGCACCGACCACGAGCATGATGGTCGCAATGGCGGTGCCGTACCCGATGTCGCCGAACTGGAATGCCTCGTGGTAGGCAAGAACCGGAAGGGTGCTGGACGCGCTGGCCGGCCCGCCTTTGGTCATCACCCAGATCAGGGTGAACACCGACAGAGTCTGCAAGGTGATCAACATCAGGTTGGTGGAGATCGACGTCTTGATCATGGGCAGAGTGATGTAGATCAATCGCTGCACTCCCCCTGCACCGTCGACCATCGCCGCCTCGGTGATCTCGGTCGGCACATCTTGGAGCGCAGCCTGGTAGACGAGCATCGAGAATGCCGTGCCCCGCCAGACATTCGCAAGGATGATCGCGACCATCGGAAAGCTGAACAGCCAGTTCGGCCCGGTGACTCCGATCAGTGCCAACAACTGATTGAGTGTTCCGTCATTGGAGAAGTAGGCGTACGCGATGAATGCAGCCACGATTTCCGGAAGCACCCAGGCGGCGACGACCAACGTGCCGACGATCGAGCCGACGACATGGTTGGCACGCTGCATCAGGAGGGCGATCGACATGCCGAGCACGTTTTGGCCGATGATCGCCGAGACGATGACGAACACCAGAGTGACGATCAGCGAGAGAGGAAAGACCGGGTCGTTCATCAGGTCGACGTAGTTCTTCAATCCGATGAATTGCGGATTCTTGGCGTTGGGTCCCGAGAGCGCCGAGTTCGTGAACGAGCCGTAGAACGACCAGATCACCGGACCCAACAGGAAGGTTGCCAGCAGAAGCACACTGGGCACGAGAGGGAGCGCCCGACCGAGGCGACCTGCAGTGCGGTGCGGATGCGGCCCTCCCGTGGGGAGGGCCGCATCGTGCGTGACCAGCGGTTGGGCGGTCACGGGCTATTGCTTGGTCACCATGTCGGCACCGACGATTCCTTCAACCGCCGTGTCATACGCCGCCGCCGCCTCTTGCGGGGTCTGCTTGCCGGTGATCACCGATTCAGTCGCCGTCTGGGCGGCCGAGGAGATCTTCGGGTAGTCGCTGGTAGCCGGACGGTAGTGCGTGACCGAAACCGCGTCGGTCACCGCCTTCTGGAACGGGTTCGCTGCGAGATACGTGGGCTCAGCCGCGACATCCGTGCGCACGGCGATCTGCGAAGCGGCAATGGCGTACGACAAAGCGTTGTCGTGGTTCAACGCCAGCGACATGAACTCGAATGCCAGGTCCGGGTTCTTCGTCGTGGCACTCGCCGCCAGCGTCCAACCTCCGGACATGCTCACGCCACCGGGTGCCTCACCATTCTGGGTCGGGAACAGCGCAGTGCCGACGTCTGTGGTGTAGGCCGGCCACGGGAACGGGCCGCCCTTCTCCCAGAACGACGGGGTGTACGAACCCTCGACCGTGCCGCCCGCCTTGGCCTCGGGCATCAGGGTTCCCAATACCGTCTTCCAGACGTTCGGATCCAGGGCCTCGGCCGGGGTCACCGCGTAGCCGTCTTTGTAGAGCGTCTCGAGGAAGGTCAGCGAGTCGATGAAGCCTTGCGAGCCGACGATCCACTTCTTGGCCGAAGCATCGTAGAGTCCCAAACCGTTGCCTGTGCCGTAAAGCAGCTCATAGAAGCTCTGCATCACCGTTCCCTCGCCGGTGCCGGTGCCGGCATACATCGTGAACGGCACCACCCCCGGTTCGGCAGCCTTGATCTTGGCCGCGGTGTCGAGGATGTCCTGCCACGTCTTCGGCTGCCACGGCAATGTGACATTCGCCTTCTTCATGACCGGGATGCTGTACCAGATGACCCGAGTGTCGGTGCCGAGGGAGATCGCGTAAATACTGCCATCATCGCCCTGGCCCGCCGCCTTCGCGCCCTCGTTGAACTGGGACCAGTCGGGCCACGTTTTCAGATACGAGTCGAGGTTCAGCAGGTAGCCGGCTTCGATGTCGCTCTTCACCTGGAAAGTGTCTTCATAGAACACATCGGGGGCGGTGGATGCCGACCGCAACGACAGCGACAGCTTGGTGTCATAGTCGGTGTCGGTGGCGGTCACCGGTTGTAATTCGACGGTGACGTTCTTGTGCGCGGCCTCGAACTCGGTCTTCACGCTCGTCATCAGGGTGTTCATCGCGGTGAACGTGTCCGACTGCAAATACTGCACCTTGAGGGTGGCAGGCCCGGACTGTTCGCTCGGCGCAGTGCTGCTGCCGTTGTCGTTCGGGCTGGAGCCCGACGAACAGCCTGCGAGCAGAACCATGCTGCCAACAGCGATGGAAGCAATGATCGGAATGCGTCTGGACATGATGCTCCTTTGCGGTCAGTCGCGATGAACATCCGTCCTGGTCTCGGCAATCATCGCCTTACCCGGAGCATACTCAGGGGGTCGGGTCGGTGGCAGGGCTCACCTCACGGAGAAGTGTTGCCGGTGGGGTTCGCGGGCTCGGCATCCGTGACGAGGTCCATCTCCTTCTGGATCCGGTGGCAGTCTGCCTGTGGGATCCCGTTCCGCCGGGCCTCACCGGGATGGCGACGCCTGGTGGATCGCCAATGGGAACCTCAGCCGGTGGACGGGGGCGGTTTCTTGAGGGTCGGGTAGAAGTGACGCTCGAAGACCACGCGCGCGCGCCGGGTTGCCGCCAGATAGTCCTCCTCGAGCACGGCTGCCTGCCCGGGCGCATAGCCGCACAGTCTCGCGATGCCATCGAGTTGTCGCCAGTCGGTCGGCAACACGTCTGAGGTCTTGTTCGTCCACAGGGTTATTGCACTGCGGATGCGCGTGCTGAGCAGCCATGCCGAGCGCAGTTTTCGGGCATCCGACTCGGTCACCAGGTCGTGGGCGCGGGCGACGTTCAACGCCAGCAACGTCGAAGTGGTGCGCAGTGCAGGAATGGAAGCGGCGTTCTGCAATTGGATCAACTGCACAAACCACTCCACATCGCTGAGCGAGCCGGTGCCCAGTTTCAGGTGACGCCGGCGATCGACTCCATGGGGCAGTCGCTCGTTCTCGACCCGGGCCTTGATACGCTTCACCTCCCGCACCTGTACATCGGTGATCTCGGTCGGATAACGTACCCGGTCGGCGACCGCCTCGAAGTCGGCGATCAGCCCCGCGTCTCCGGCCACGCCCCGCGCACGCAGAAGCGCCTGCGCCTCCCAGGTGAGCGACCAGCGCTCGTAGTAGCTGCGGTAGGAGTCCAGAGAACGCGCGACCGGGCCGTTGCGCCCCTCCGGGCGCAGGTCGGAGTCGAGATCGAACGGGAGAACCGTGTCCTCGGTCAGCTTCTTCAGCTGTGAGACCAGCCTTCCCGCTTCACCACTGCCGCCATCGTCGGACTCGGCGCGGTACACGTACAGTACGTCGGCATCGGAGCCGAATCCGAGCTCCGCCCCGCCGTACCGGCCCATGGCGATCACAGCGAACTCGATCGCTGCCCCACCCCCGGCCTGCTCCCGGCGGCACGCCGCCAGAACTCCCTCGATCAGGAACGTGTTCACGTCGGAGAGTGCCCGGCCCAGTTCGTCGGTCGTGCACACGCCGAGTATCGACGAGAGCGCAAGCCTGAGTAGCTCCCGGCGCCTCACGGCGCGCAGGGCGCGTGCCGCTGCCTCGGCGTCGGTGTGGCGGGCGAGGATCGCGCCCGCCTCCACCCGCAGGGGTTCCAATGGCCGAGGCACCAGTTCGGCCTGGTCCTCGAGCCAGGCGGTTGCTTCAGGGATGCGCTCCAGCAACTCCCCCACAAATCGGGATCCGGACAGAACCCGGGTGAGCCTCTGCGCGGCGCCGGAGGAATCCCGCAGCATGCGGAGGTACCAGTGGGTGGTGCCGAGGGCATCACTCAGTCGACGGAAGGCGAGCAGCCCATAATCGGGATCGGCTCCCTCGGCGAACCACTGCAGTAGTACGGGCAGCAACAGGCGTTGGATATCGGCTCGGCGGGAGACACCATTCGTCAGGGCAACCATGTGCCCGAGGGCCCCGGCCGGATCGTGGAAGCCGATGGCAGCCAGGCGCGAGGCAGCCTGGTCACTGGTGAGCACCTGCTCGCCATCGTCCAGGGCCGCGACGGCGGCCAACAACGGTCGGTAGAACAGTCGTTGGTGGAGACCACGCACTCGGCGCTGCACATCGGTCCACACGCGGGTGATCTCGTCAGCCGTACCGGCGAGTCCCGAGGCTCGAGCCAGGATCCGGCGGCCCGCCGCGTCTGCGGGCATCAGGTGGGTGCGTCTCAGTTTCTGCAGTTGCAGCCGATGCTCGAGGAGGCGCAGCACCCGGTAGTCTCTGGCGAACTCCACGGCCTCGGCCCGTCCGATGTACCCGTGCGCGGCCAAGGCCTCCAAAGCCTCCAGGGTTCCGGGCACCCGAATCTCCGGATCGGCTCGCCCATGTACGAGTTGCAGCAGCTGCACCGTGAACTCAACGTCGCGCAGCCCACCGACGCCGAGTTTCAGCTGCAGGTTCGCCTCCTCGTTTGGGATCGAATCGGTCACCCGCTGCCTCATGCCCTGTACCGACTCGACGAAGTTCGGCCGGCCCGCACTCTCCCACACACGTGGTGACACTGCCTCGACGAATGAGGCACCCAGGTCGAGGTCACCGGCCAGTGGCCTGGCCTTGAGCAACGCCTGGAACTCCCAACTGTCAGCCCAGCGGTCGTAATACGCACCGAAGGAGTCAAACGTGCGCACGAGGGCACCGTCTTTACCCTCGGGGCGCAGGTTGGCGTCGACCTCCCACAGCGCCGGTTCCGCTCCGTCTTGGGCGAGCCCACGCATGGTGAGTTGGGCGAGCTTGGTGGCGATGTCCAGGTGGTGCTCGGGCGCATCGGGGTCGGATGACGCAACGAAGAGAACATCGACGTCGCTGACGTAGTTGAGTTCGCGGGCGCCCGCCTTGCCCATCCCGATGATTGCGAGCCGGGTCGTCTGCACGGCTTCCGCGCTGAATCGGCTGGGGCCGGCACACAGATGGTCGCGGGCGATCGCGAGAGCGGCGTCCAGTGCGGCGCCGGCGAGGTCTGAAAGCACCCCGGTCACCTCGCCGATCACCTCGACCGGGTCGGCTGCTTCCAAGTCCCAGGCCGCCAGTCGGGCGAGCTCTGCCCGGTAGCGCACGCGCAACAGGTCCCAAGAGGTCTCGAGATCGTGCGCCTGCCCGATTGCGTCTGGCCGAAGCCGTGCGGCCAGTTCCTCGCGGGACGGCAGGCGTTCCAGCGGCCGCGTGAGCACGTCAAGCTGATCCGGATGCCTCAGGAAGAAGTCGACCAGACCGGAAGAAGCACCCGCGACCTGAGCCAGTCGTTCCACGGCACCATCAACGCGCAGGATCCTCTGGAACTGGTCGGGAGAACGGCGATTCAATTGGATGAGCGCGGCCACCGCCTGGTCCGGGTCGGCCGTGAGCCCCAGTAGGTGTAGCAACCAATCGGTGGGCAGCGCGAGCTCCTGCTGCGCGGCCGCCAGGTCTGCGGCACCGCGCCCGAGGTCGCTGAACCCGGCTCGGGCGATCTCGGTCAGCGTCGGGGATGAGCCGGTCATGGCCGGTGTGCGCCGTGCGCCATTGTCAGAGTATTTCGAGGTTGCTGCGCAACTCGTACGGGGTCACCTGCGCGCGGTACTCGCGCCAATCCTGGCGCTTGTTCAGCAACACATAGTTGAACACCTGCTCCCCCAGGGTTTCGGCGACCAGTTCAGACTCCTCCATGAGCGAGAGTGCGTGGTCAAGAGAGGATGGCAGCGGGTTGTAGCCCAGCGCGCGGCGTTCCGAGTCGCTGAGGGCCCAGACGTCGTCTTCGGCCTCGGGAGCGAGCTCGTAGCCCTCCTCGATGCCCTTGAGACCGGCCGCGAGCATCAACGACAGGGCCAGATAGGGATTCGCCGCTGAGTCGATCGCCCGGTATTCGACGCGGGCGCTCGTGCCCTTGCCCGGCTTGTACAGTGGCACCCGAATCAACGCAGACCTGTTGTTGTGGCCCCAACAGACGAAGCTCGGTGCCTCACCGCCGCCCCACAGCCGTTTGTAGGAGTTCACGAACTGGTTCGTGACCGCCGTGATCTCCGGTGCGTGGCGCAGCAGGCCCGCCATGAAATTGCGGCCGGTCTGGGAGAGCTGGTAGCGAGCGCCAGCCTCATAGAACACGTTCGAGTCACCCTCGAACAACGACATGTGGGTGTGCATTCCGCTACCCGGCTGATTCGCCAGCGGCTTGGGCATGAACGTTGCGTGCACGCCTTCTTCGATGGCGACCTCCTTCACCACGGTTCGGAAGGTCATGATGTTGTCAGCCGTGGTCAACGCGTCCGCGTAGCGCAGATCGATCTCGTTCTGGCCCGGACCGGCTTCGTGGTGACTGAACTCGACCGAGATGCCGAGGTCTTCGAGCATGCGCACCGAGCGTCGGCGAAAGTCGTGCGCCGTGCCGCCGGGAACATTGTCGAAGTACCCGGCAGAGTCGACCGGCTCAGGCCCGTCGGCTCCGAACTTCGAAGATTTGAGCAGGTAGAACTCGATCTCTGGATGCGTGTAGAACGTGAAACCGCGCTCCGCCGCCTTCGCGAGCGATCTCTTCAACACGTTCCGCGGATCTGCTACGGCGGGTTCGCCGTCGGGGGTGGTGATATCGCAGAACATTCGCGCCGTGGGGTCGATATCGTCGCGCCACGGCAGGATCTGGAAGGTGCTCGGATCTGGAACAGCGAGCAGATCGGATTCGAACAGCCGACTGAGCCCCTCGATCGCGGAACCATCGAACCCGATCCCCTCGGCGAAGGCCCCCTCGGTCTCGGCCGGCGCGATGGCCACCGACTTGAGTTGGCCGACCACATCGGTGAACCACAATCGAACGAACTTGATCCCCCGCTCCTCGATGGTGCGGAGCACGAAGTCACGTTGTTTGTCCATCGGCGGCCTCTTCTCTTCGCCTTTCAGGCTACTGGGTACGATGGCCCGGTTGCTCTCCGGCATTCCGAACTCCGGGGATGAGCCGCCAGAATCTGTGGTTACTAGACTGGCGGCATGTCTGACCCACTTTCGTCGCCCTCAGGTTCCGAGCCTGCCCACCACACAGCGCCCTCCCAGAATCTCAAGCGCGTTCGCACCCGACACTTCCAGACGGCGAAGCAGCAGGGTATCCGAATCACGGGCCTGACCAGTTACGACCAGCTCACCGCGGCCATCTTCGACAAGGCCGGAATCGACTTTCTTCTGGTTGGAGATTCGGCGGCCAACAATGTCTTGGGCTATGACACCACTCTCCCGGTCACGGTGGACGAACTCATCCCGTTGACGCGGGCCGTCGCCGGTGCGGTGACACGCGCGTTCGTCATCGCTGACATGCCGTTCGGCTCCTACGAGTCGGGCCCCGACCTGGCGCTGGCAACCGCTGTGCGATTCATGAAGGAGACCGGTGCGCACGCGGTCAAACTCGAGGGCGGGGTGCACAGTGCGCCGCAGATTCGCCGCATCGTGGATGCCGGGATCCCCGTGATGGCACATATCGGCTTCACCCCGCAGAGCGAACACGGCCTGGGTGGCCATTTGATCCAGGGCCGCGGGTCGGCGGTCGACGCACTGATCCAGGATGGCCTGGCGGTGGAAGACGCCGGCGCGTTCGCGGTGGTTCTGGAAATGGTGCCCGCAGAAGCCGCGGCCAAGGTCACCGCGTCGCTCACCATCCCGACCATCGGGGTGGGCGCTGGCCCCGACGTCAGCGGCCAGTTGATGGTGTGGACGGATTTCGCCGGCCTGGGCAGCGGCCGCGTGCCGAAGTTCGTGAAACAGTACGCGAATCTCCACCAGGTGCTCACCGATGCGGTCACCGCATTTCGTGACGACGTGGCCGATGGCGCGTATCCCACGGCCGAGCACAACTACGAGTAGCCCGCCGGCTCAGCGGCCCTCGGCCGCATCATCCTCGGCCCACTTGCGGCTGTTCGCGCGCAGAACCTCCAGCCCGTGTTCGGCCTCGGCACGCGTGGCGAACGGTCCGGCCCGGTCTACAGACGGCGACATGCGGCCGTGCTCCACCTCGCCCGTGACGAGGTTGTACCAATACTGTTCATCGTTTTCGATACCATCGGTGTCCATGAAGTGGCTCCTTCGCTCAGGGGCTCGCGTCGGCTGAGTTCGCCGATGCCGGCCGGGGTTTCGGGTCGGGTGACCGCGGTCTGCGCCCACGGATCTGAATGCCTAGAATTGATCCTATGCCTAAGGATTCGCTCGGTCACCTCATTCCCGGGCGCATCGCCCCCGCACGCCGCGTGCCGTCTCATATCGTGCGCCCGCCCTACATCGGCAAAGCCGCGCCGGACCCGTTCACCGGATCCGATGTGAAGAACGCCGACACCATCGGCCGGGAGTCACCACCGATGAACTCGATGTGATCGGCCACGAATTTCTCATTGCCCATGATGCCTATCCGTCGACTCTCGGCTATCGTGGCTACCCGAAATCGGTGTGCAGCTCGGTGAACGAGGTGATCTGCCACGGCATCCCAGACGACACGGTGCTTGAGGATGGTGACATCGTCAACATCGACATCACCGCCTACGTCGATGGTGTGCACGGTGACAACAACGCCACATTCATCGTGGGTACGGCTTCCGACGAGGTGACCCAGCTGGTCGACAGAACCCGCGAGGCGCTGGCGCGCGGTATCAAGGCGGTCGCCCCCGGCCGCCAGGTCAACGTGATCGGCCGCACCATAGAGTCGTACGCGAAGCGATTCGGCTACGGGGTGGTGCGCGACTTCACCGGGCACGGTGTGGGCGAGGCGTTCCACTCCGGCTTGATCATCCCGCACTACGATTCTGCCCCCGCCTACGACACCGTGATGGTTCCGGGCATGGTGTTCACCATCGAACCGATGCTCACCCTGGGCACGCACGAGTGGGACATGTGGGCGGATGACTGGACCGTCGTCACCCGGGACAAGTCGATCACCGCCCAGTTCGAGCACACGCTGGTGGTCACCGAGCGGGGTGCAGACATTCTCACCCTTCCCTGAGTGCGCCTAGGCTGGATGCCATGACGGACAAGACGGCCATCGGAATCGACATCGGCGGAACCGGCATCAAAGGCGGCGTCATTGATCTGGCCACCGGCGACCTCGTCTCCGAGCGGTTGAAGGTCGCGACTCCGGAAGGCGGCCACCCGGATGACATCATCGAGACCACCCGGGAAATGCTCCACCAGCTGGCGCCCGATGATCACACCATGCCGATCGGAGTCTGCTTTCCGGCGGTGATCAAGAACGGTCGAACCATGTCGGCAGCGAATGTCTCAAGGAAGTGGATCGGCCTGGCCGCGGAGGAGCTGTTCGAGAAGGCACTGGGCGCGCCCATCCATTTCGTGAATGACGCGGATGCCGCCGGCTACGCCGAGGCGCAGTTCGGCGCCGCCCGCGGGGTTGCCGGCGTGGTCGTGCTCACCACCCTTGGTACCGGCATCGGGTCGGCTCTGATCAATGACGGCGTGTTGGTGCCGAACACCGAATTCGGGCACCTGGAGATCGACGGCCACGACGCCGAGTCGAAGGCATCGAACGCCGCACGAGTGCGTGAGGACCTCGACTGGAAGAAATGGGCCAAACGCCTACAGCGCTATTACGAGACGCTGGAGATGTTGCTCTCCCCCGATCTGATCCTGGTGGGTGGCGGTGTCTCGAGGTCGTACGAGGAGTTTCTGCCGCTGCTGGACCTGAAGGCGCCGATCAAGCCGGCGGTTCACCGTAACAACGCCGGTATTCTGGGATCAGCGGCCCTCGCGAACAGATTCCCGAGCTAGCGCGCGCAACTCTTCGCGGGTTGAGCGATCGTGAAGAACAGGCGACCGCGCGGCCCGAGCCTCAATCTCCCGCGATCTCATCTCGGTCGGCTTCGCGCCCCGTCGCAGGGCGCACCCAACCCACTCCCCGCATACCGCTGAGGGGCCAACATCGGCGCATAATTCCGCTAAATTTGGCGCCGGAGATGCCGATCGTGACCCCTCACCGCGTGCGTGGGCCGAGGGTTGGTGGGGTGGGGGCAGGGCGGGTGCGAATGGGCCGGCTATTACGCCGGGTTCTGTCCCGGTCACGATGCGCCTTGCGGCACCCCGTGACCATGGACGGCCATCTATCTACGAACTGCGTTGCCGCAGCCCTCTAGCGGTCTACCCGAAGACTCGGCGAGCAGCCTTGGCGTCTTCTGTCTGACCTTGCTCCGGACGAGGTTTACCGAGCCGACCAGGTCACCCTGGCCGCTGGTGGTCTCTTACACCACCGTTTCACCCTTACCGCGGGCCGAAGCCCGTGGCGGTCTGTTTTCTGTGGCACTGTCTCGCGGGTTGCCCCGGGTGGGTGTTACCCACCGTCCTGCTCTGTGGAGCCCGGACGTTCCTCGGCAGCTGTTGCATCCGTGCGGATGCCCCAACCGACGCGACCGTCTTGCCGGCCCATTCGCACAACAAGTCTACCGGGCAGGGTGCGCACACCGGCATCCGGGGCACGCCACCCGTCACGCCGTATCGGCGGCTCCCCGACTCCTGCGCTCCCGGGCTGCCAGTCTCGTGGCTCCCAAATTCCGTGCTTCGGCGACTCCGCGACATCCGGGCTCCGGGACACCGGCACGCACCGACCGGGACTCAGATGCTCCTGCTGCGCTACTCAGGAAGCCTCGAGCAGCCCGAAACTGGACTTGAGGTCCATTGCGCGGTTGGCTGCGGCATCGGCCCGGGCGTTCTGCTCGCGTGGAATCCACTCGAAGGTCACGGGCACGGAGCCGATGAGCCCACGCGCCTCGGCGGCCAGCACCTGCATGTCGGGATGCTTGATCTTCCAGCGCCCGCTCATCTGCTCGACGACCAGCTTCGAGTCGAGCCGGACATGGATCTGCGGCTGGGGGTCCAGCGCCAACGCGCGCCTGATTCCCTCGATCATGCCGTGGTACTCGGCGACGTTGTTCGTGGCAACGCCCAAGAACTTGCCGATCTCGGCGAGCACCTCGCCGGTGGCGGCATCCATCACCACCGAGCCGCTGGCCGCCGGGCCCGGGTTTCCGCGGGACCCTCCGTCGGCCTCCACGATGAGACGCCGCATCACAGGCCCGACTCGTCGGTGCGCACGAGGATGCACGCGCTCTCCGGGCACAGCACCACTTCGTCTGCGGGTGTGTTCCGAATCGCTTGCAGATCGGTCGGGGTGAGCGCCATGTTGCTGCCCTGTGAGACACCGCCCTGCAAGAGGCCGGCGCCCACGCCGTAGCGGGCGCGCTGCTTCTCGTAGAGCTCGACCAGATCAGCCGGCAACGCGTTCACGAGAGCGGCCCGATCCTGTTGAATCTTCTCGCGTTCCCGTTCGATATCGGCCATCAGGTCTGCCTTGGTGCTCTCCAACGCTTCTTGGCGTTGCCGTACTTCGTCCCGTTCCGCCTGCACCGACGTGATGGATGCCTCGATCTCCTCGACCCGCTCCATCACGCTGAATTCGATCTCTTCCAGATCATTACGGCGCTTGTTGAGCGCCGCAATGTCAGTGTCCAGCGCCTGGGCATCCTTGGCGGTGGCGGTCGCCGCTCGCTCTGAATTGCGTTGGATGCGGGCCTGAACCACCGCAACATCGGATTCGATCCGGGAGATCTCAAGTTCGGCATCCTCCCGCTCACCTTCGTGCAGGTTCAGGCGGGCCGTGATCTCCGACGCTTGGGCGTGCAGTTGGTCGAGCTCGGCCAACTGCGGCAGAGTCTTCACGGAATGGTCCAACTGCTGCACCCGCGTGTCCATCTTTTGGAGGGCGAGCAGTTGCTTCTGGTCTTCGGGGCTGGCTTTCACGGCGGGTTCCTGACTTCTTCTGGATCTCTGTTGATACTACGGTGCGCCTACGGGTCTGCTGCCTCTACTGCACGATCACGAAGTCCCACGGGTCGGTGCGAAGATCACTGACTGTGATCTCGACTTCATCAAGCTCGGTACGCAGTTGTTGCGCGGCAGTTTCCAGCCACAGCCATTCGCTCGCCCAGTGGGAGACATCGATCAGTGCCGGTCCGGTGCCGGAAAGGAGGGCTTGCTCCCTGGCCTCCGATGCCGGGTGGTGCCGAAGGTCGGAGGTGATGTACACATCTGACTGCACCACCGCCGGCTCTCCCAGCAGGGAGTCTCCCGCACCTCCGCAGAGTGAGACGGTGCGCACCAGTTGGTTGTAGTCACCGGCCACCCGAATTCCGGACGCGGTCGGCGGCAGGATCGTGCCCAGCTGGCGGGCAATTGCGCCGAGAGTGATCGGCTCACGGAGCGTCCCGACCCTGCCGATGCCGACGCGCGGGTCGGCCTGTGGCTGGATCGGCGTGGCATCCTCAAGGCCCAGGCGCGTGGCGATGAGGTCGGAGACACCGTCGGTGACGACATCGGCATTCGTGTGGGCTGTGATCAGCGCGCAGTTCGCCCGGATGAGCCGGGCAAGCAGGGCCCCCTTGTACCTGTCTTCGGCCACCGAATGGATGGGCCGCAGCACGAGCGGGTGATGGGTCAGAAGCAGGTCACACCCTTTCTCGACCGCCTCCGCGACGGTTTCAGCGACGGCATCCACGGCGAGATGAATGCTCTCGACCCCGGATGCCGGGTCGCCGGTCGCCAGGCCGGGGGCGTCCCACTCGGAGGCGCCCGAAACAGGCCAGAGGCGTTCGACGGCGGCCAGGACATCACTCAATGTTTTCGACACGGCTTCAGCCTACTGATCCGGCCGACGGATGCCGGAGCCCGGCGTGATTCGGCTCCGGCATCGCGTGCAGACAAGTGGCCCCAGGATGCTCGTGTGCGATATGTTACAGGTGAGTCATCGCTGACTAGACGACCACGTGTGCCCGGCAAACCGCGACCGGATTCGGGTGCGGCGCCGTGCTGAAAAAAGGAAGAAGACATGAGTTCTTACGCAGTGATCAACCCGGCAACCGGCGAGAAGATCCGCAGCTATCCCACAAACACCGACGAGGAGCTGATGAATGCGCTCGCCGTGGCCGACAGCGCGCATTCCGGCTGGTCGCGCTCGACGACGGTCGCCGAGCGTGCCGCCTTGGTCAGACGGGTCGCCGAATTGCACGGCGAACGCCGCATCGAACTGGCCGAGATCATTGTGCGCGAGATGGGCAAGCCGATGGACCAGGCGCTCGGCGAGGTCGACTTCTGTGTTGACATCTACGGGTACTACGCCGACAACGCCGAGAGCCTGCTGGCCGACGAGCCGATCGAGCTGCTCGCCGGCGACGGTTCGGCCCTGATCCGCCGCAGCTCGCTGGGTGTGCTGCTCGGCATCATGCCGTGGAACTTTCCGTATTACCAGGTCGCCCGCTTCGCCGGCCCGAACCTCGTCATCGGAAACACCATCCTGCTCAAGCACGCGTCGCAGTGCCCGGAGTCGGCTGAGGCGATCGAGCAGATCTTCCATGACGCCGGGTTCCCGGTCGGCGCGTACACGAACATCCGCGCCACCAACGAACAGGTCGCCGAGCTGATCGCCGACCCACGCATTCACGGCGTCTCGCTCACCGGTTCGGAGCGGGCCGGCGCGGCCGTCGCCGAGGTGGCCGGCCGCCACCTGAAGAAGGTTGTGCTGGAACTCGGCGGCTCAGACCCATTCATCCTGCTCTCGACCGACGACATGGACGCCACCGTGCAGGCCGCAGTGGATGCGCGCCTCGACAACAGTGGCCAGGCCTGCAACGCGGCCAAGCGCTTCATCGTCATCGATTCGCTGTACGACAGCTTCATGGAGAAGTTCACTGCGGCGATCACCTCTGTGCAGCCGGCCGACCCGACTGCCGACGGCACCGTCGTCGGCCCACTCTCGTCCGCGTTGGCGGCCGACCGGCTTCAGGAGCAGTTGGACAAGGCCGCCGCTCAGGGAGCGTCGATCCAATCCGGCGGCCAGCGTGAGGGTACGTTCTTCCCGACCGCGGTGATCACAGACATGAAGCCCGACAACGACATGTACCACGAGGAGCTGTTCGGCCCGGTGGCCACGGTGTTCAAGGTGCACGACGAGGATGAGGCGATCACGCTCGCCAACGACACCCCGTTCGGTCTGGGCTCCTACGTGTTCACCACCGATGCGGAGCAGGCCATCCGGGTCGCAAACCAGATCGAAGCCGGCATGGTGTTCATCAACCTGGTCGGCGGCGACGGCGCCGAGCTGCCCTTCGGCGGCATCAAGCGCTCCGGCTCCGGCCGAGAACTGGGCCGTTTCGGGGCCGACGAGTTCGTCAACAAGAAGATGATCCGCATCGGCGGCTGAGAACCACCAACTGGTGATCTGAGCCGCTCACGAGGCGACTCCGTCGAGAGGTGCCGGACCCTGTGGGTTCCGGCACCTCTTTTCTTCGTGTCTTCGGTGATGGCGCCGCGCATTCAGCGTGGCCCGGCAACTCACTCGAGCTGCAGCACAACTTTGCCCCGGGCGCGCCGCGCCTGCACCTTCGCCAGGGCAGCCGGGGCCTCATCGAACGGATAGACCCGCTCCAACTCGACGCGGATGTCGCCGGTTGCGATATCAGTCATGAGCTTCAACAGCCCAGCGCCCACGTCGGCCTGGTGCGAGACGCCCTCGACATGCACGCCACGCTCACCGGGCACCGCATCTCCGGAGATGGCGATCAGCCGGCCGCCGTCCCTGACCACGGGCAGGCTGTCGGCGGTGGTACCCGGTTGTATGGCGATGCCGCCGTCCACGCCGCCCGGCATCCATTCGAGCACCTGTTCCCGCCAGGCCGGGTCGTGGTAGTCCACCGCCTTCTCGGCACCGAGCTCGAGCAGAAATTCGTGGTTTCCCGGAGAAGCAGACGCCCCCATGCGCCAGTTGCGCTGCCTTCCCAACTGGATCGCCAACGTACCGATGGCACCGGAACCGCCCGCGACGAACACCGAGCCGCCCTCGGGGATGCTCGCCAGGTCGCCGATGGCCCGCAGCACCGTGTTGCCGGCAACAGGAACAGCGGCGGCCCGCAGAAAATCGACCGTCTCAGGGATCGGGATGATCAACGCCGTGTCCTTCACCGCCGCAAACTCCGCCCATGTGCCTCCCTTGGGCTGCATCGAGGAGACGAACGCGATCCTGTCGCCCGGCTGGTGTTTCGTGACCCGGTCACCCACCGCGTCGATGATTCCGGCCGCTTCTATCCCAATCGGGAACGGGTAGTTGACGTTCTGCGGCAGAAAATAGGAGTCGTGGATCCCGACACCGACGGCCTGCACCCGCACCAGCATCTCGCCGGCATCTATCTCGGGAATTGGCACATCGGCCAGCTCGATCGTGGTGGCACCGGCACGCGGCAAAACGAAGGCTTTCATGGGTTCGAATCAGCTCCTTGAGTGGTCACCATCACCCTACGGCTACGGCTATGGCGCGCTGTGTTGTGAGACGCGGTGGCGGAGAACACAGTGGCGGCCGATCCGAACTCCAGTGAGCGCTCAAGGACAGTGCGGTACACGCCACCGAGCGCGCGCACGGCGGACGTGTTTGCCCAAACCGGCCTCGAACAGGTGAGAGCGATCGTTGACCGCAGGGCAGCTTTCGCCGAGGCAGTCCTCCGCGGCGCCGACGGGCGCGTTCTCGCCACAGCATCCAGCATCTGACTGCTCATGTCGTCCGAATTGGGATCGGCTTCCCAGCAAGCCTGCGTCAGCGGCGCCCGCGCAGGAAGTACCAGCTCGGATCAACTAACCTGATCAGGGTGATCGCGCGCCACTTCTCCTTCCGGCCGCGCAACCCAGACGGGTCGCGGCCGGAGATGTCCGCGTGGGCCGCACCGAGGAACGCAATCTCGACGGCGGCTGCAATTGCGATGATCACTTGTGTGCCGGAGGTTGTCAGTGACGAGGAAACATTCTTCATACTCGCAGGCTGACCCGGCAATCCAGGCTCGAAATTTCACCCGGCGCGCTTGTTATCCGTCCAACGTCTGGTCGACGATGCGAAGGAGCCCGGCCAGTCCCGACGCGTCATCGAGGCCGTAGCGCTCGGCCAGGGCCGCCGCATCGATCCAGGCGACCTCGGTGGTGTTCATGGCGGTGTTTCGGATCAGTATTCGACCCGGCAGTTCGATGGCCAGGTTGGGCGATTCGAGCATCAGTGGCGTGCCCACTTTTGGGTTTCCTAAGATGATCACGGCAGTCGAAGGCATTGCAATGCCAACCGATGCGGCGTTGGCAGCGTGATCGATCACGGCGAAGATCGTGGCACCGTGGTCGGTGATCGCCACGGTCAGCCGAGCCACTGTCTCCGAGTACGTGTAATTGCTTGGTCTGACGATCACACCTGTTTCGTTCACGCTGCCGTCCTCGTCTACACATTATCCTCGCCGCTCCACAAAGGCGTCGTTGTGTCAACCCAGCCGATCTGGAGCTCCCGGCTCACCGGAGATAGTTTGGCTCTCGTCCCCGGCTCCCGCCGATCGTCACCTCGGCCTACCGTGGGGTGCATGGCAGGTACGATTTCGACGATTCTCATCCTGGGCGCCCGCGGAGATCTCTCGGCGCGGCTGTTGCTTCCCGCCATCGGACAATTGGTGATGATGCAACCAGATCGCCAGCTGTTTCTTCTCGGATCCGGCAGCGGGCCCTGGCCGAGTGAGACGTGGCGCGGGCGCGTGCAGCAATCGTTCGAGAGCGCATCGGTCAGCGGCGATGCGGCGGCGGCCGTCCTGGGATCCACCAAGTACGTTCACGGCGATGTCACAAGTCCCGCAGACCTGCAGACGTTGATTGATAGTTGTCAGGGATTACCGGTGCTATATTTGGCTCTGCCGCCGGCCGTCGTTGTGAAGGCATGCGCTGCTTTGGAAGAAGTTCACCTCCCGGTGGGCACCGTGATCGCTTTGGAGAAGCCATTCGGCACCGATGAGAGGACTGCGAAAGAGCTCAACCAGCAGATCTCAAAGCTGGTTCCGGAGGAGCAGATTCATCGAGTCGATCACTTTCTAGGCAAGTCGACTGTTTTCAATCTGCTGGGTCTGCGGTTCGCCAACCGAATCTTCGAGCCGATATGGAACTCGGAACACATCGAGAAAGTCGAGATCGTTTATGACGAGCAACTGGCTCTGGAAGGGCGAGCTCGTTACTACGACAAGGCGGGCGCGCTCATCGATATGATCCAAAGCCATCTGTTACAAGTCATGGCAGTGCTGGCGATGGAGCCTCCGGCGACTCTGGGTGCCTCGGACGTGCGCGATGCAAAAGTTGAAATACTTCGCGCAACCCACGTCTTGGGCGATGACCCGAGTAAGTCCAGCCGGCGTGCCCGATACTCGGCAGGAGGTGAGCCAGGTCGGAGGTTGGGCGCGTACGTGGATGAACCGGGAGTTGACCCTGCGTTGGAGACGGAAACTCTCGCCGAAGTCACCTTCGGCATCGAAACCTGGCGATGGGCAGGCGTGCCCTTCACACTCCGATCTGGCAAGGCACTGGCCCATCGTCGCCGAGAGATCGTCGTGACGTTCAAGCAGGTTCCGCACCTCCCCATCGGGCTCAGTGGGCTGGATGCGCCCACTATTCTGCGTATCGCCTTGGCGCCCGATGAAATATCGCTCGAGTTGAACCTCACCGGTGCCGACGACCGGACCCTTCTGCGACGCGCCAGCCTGCACGCAGACTTCGGCCCAGGTCAGCTACTGGCCTACGGGGAAGTTCTCTCCGGCATCCTCGACGGAGACCCTGCACTGTCCGTCCGCGCAGACGCCGCAGAGCAATGCTGGCATATCGTCGCACCGGTGCTTTCCGCGTGGCGAGAAGGAACAGCCCCGATGGCCGAGTATGCGGCGGGCTCAACCGGGCCGCGAGAATGGGCGTGACGGGTCGCTCTTCGTGACATTGGGTCGACAGGCGCTGCTCATCGAGGCTGGCCTTCCAGGCGTCGCGCCATCTCGAGCATGGCCGGCCGGTTGGCAGCACGTACACTGTGCGCATGCAGAAGATCTCCATCGAGGCCCTCGTACGCAAACAGCTTCATGCTGCGATCGACGCGGGCGGTGGGCGGGCTGCTGATACGGTCTATGGCGGCCATGAGAAATCGTTGCGTCAAACAGTGATCGGAATACTCAAAGGCAGCACACTTGACGAGCATGACAACCTGGATGACGCCACCGTGTATGTGCTTCATGGGCGCGTGCGGCTGTGGGTGGACGACGTCTCGTGGGAGGGCCGAACCGGAGACCTCCTCATCGTGCCAGCTGCCCGTCACAGTTTCGAAGTGCTCGAGGATTCCGCACTCCTCATGAGTGTGGCCAAACGGCCCTATCCCCCCCGGACAGCTCGTGCCGGACGAGGCTGCTCTGATGGGCGAAGCCTCGGTCTGATCCAGCAGTTGGGCCGGGCTCGAATCTGAGAAGCGCCCTCGTTCCCGCCCTAGTCGATTCGCGGGGCACCGGTTTCGCCGTGGCCAAGCGCGGCGAGCACGTCACTTTTCAGCTGCGAGATCACGTGCAGCGGGATTCCCACCGGGCATACGGCTGTGCACTCACCAATCTGGGTGCATCCGCCGAAGCCTTCGGCGTCATGCTGTTCGATCATCGCCAGTGCGCGAGAGTCCCGTTCGGGTTGGCCTTGGGGCAACGAACCGAGGTGGGTTGCCTTGGCTCCGGTGAAGAGCATCGCTGAACCGTTGGGGCAGGCTGCGACGCAGGCGCCGCAGCCAATACAGACGGCAGCATCAAAGGCACGATCGGCGTCGACTTTCGGTACCAAGGTCGCATGCGCATCAGGTGCTGCCCCGGTTGGGGCGGTGATGTATCCACCCGCCTGAATGATGCGATCCAGTGCGCTACGGTCGACGATGAGATCTTTCACGATCGGGAACGCACCGGCACGCCAGGGTTCCACGTCGATCACGTCACCATCGCGGAAATGACGCATGTGCAACTGACAAACGGCGGTCAGTGCCTCCGGGCCGTGGGCTATGCCGTTGATGACCAGGCTGCACATGCCGCAGATCCCTTCGCGGCAATCACTGTCGAACGCCACGGGATCGCCGCCGGACAGGGTCAGCTGCTCATTGAGCACATCCAGCATCTCCAGGAACGACATATCGGGCGAAACGTCCTCGACATCGTAGGTGACCATGCGCCCCGTGTCCTCGCCCTCCTTCTGCCGCCAGATTCGTAGCGTGATGTTCATTTGTAGCTCCGTTGGGTCATGGTGACTGAATCGAATTCGAGGTCTTCTTTGCGCAGCACCGGCGGATTCCCTTCCCCGGCGAATCCCCACGCTGCGACGTAGGTGAAATTCTCGTCATCACGTAGGGCTTCACCGTCTTCGGTCTGGCTCTCCGCACGGAAGTGGGCACCGCATGATTCGGTGCGGTGCAGTGCGTCGATGCACATCAGTTCAGCGAGCTCGAGAAAGTCCGCAACCCTGCCTGCCCGTTCAAGCGTTTGGTTCAGCTCCTCATTCTCTCCGGCGACCTTCACGTTGCTCCAGAATTCCTTGCGGAGTCTCCGCACCCGCCCGATGGCCTCGGTGAGGCCTTCCGCGGTGCGTTCCATCCCACATTTCTCCCAGAGAATATGCCCCAACTCCTTGTGAAAGGAATCGACGGTGCGTTGGCCGTCGATCGCCAGCAACCGCTGAATTCTTTCCCGGAGTGCGTTTGCCGTGCGGACGGCTTCCGGATGCGATTCATCAATGTCGGCCGGGATCGGGTTCGTGGCAAGGTAGTTGGCGATGGTGTTCGGCAAGACGAAGTACCCGTCGGCCAGTCCCTGCATCAGCGCGCTGGCGCCGAGGCGGTTCGCGCCGTGGTCGGAGAAGTTGGCTTCACCGATCACGAACAATCCGGGAATTGTCGACTGGAGATCGTAGTCGACCCACAACCCGCCCATCGTGTAATGTACGGCCGGATAGATCCGCATTGGAACCTCGTAGGGATCCTCGCCGGTGATCCGCTGATACATGTCGAACAGATTGCCGTACTTCTCCTCGATTGCCGGCTTGCCCAAGCGTGTCAATGCGTCGGTGAGATCGAGGTACACACCCCGGGCCCCGGGGCCGACCCCGAAGCCACCGTCACAAACGTTCTTCACTGCCCGAGAGGCGACATCGCGCGTGACCAGGTTTCCGTAGGACGGGTAAAGGCGTTCCAGGAAGTAATCCCGCTCCGCCTCGGGAATATCCCGTGGAGCGCGTTCGTCTCGCGGCTCAATCGGTACCCAGATCCGGCCGTCGTTACGCAACGATTCGCTCATCAACGTCAGCTTCGATTGGTAGTCGCCGCTGACCGGAATACAGGTGGGGTGGATCTGGGTGAAACACGGATTGGCGAACAATGCTCCGTGGCGGTAGGCACGCCAGCTGGCAGTCACATTGCACCCCATCGCATTGGTCGACAGGTAGAATACGTTGCCATAACCGCCGGAGGCCAGTACCACCGCATCGGCTAGGTGGGTCTCGATTTCTCCGGTGACCATGTCGCGCACCGCGATGCCGCGCGCCTTTCCGTCGATGACGATCAGGTCGAGCATTTCGTGCCGGGTGTACACCTCGACCGTCCCGGCAGCGACCTGGCGCTCCAAGGCCTGGTACGCACCCAGGAGCAGTTGTTCTCCGGTCTGTCCCCGCGCGTAGAACGTTCGCGACACAAGCACGCCTCCGAAGGAACGATTATCCAGCAGCCCGCCGTACTCGCGGGCGAAGGGAACACCCTGCGCCACGCACTGGTCGATGATCGCTGCGCTCACCTGCGCTAAACGGTACACATTGGACTCCCGTGAGCGAAAATCGCCTCCCTTGATGGTGTCGTAGAACAGGCGCTGGATGCTGTCGCCATCATTGCGATAATTCTTCGCGGCGTTGATTCCCCCTTGTGCGGCAATACTGTGCGCGCGGCGGGGACTGTCCTGGTAGCAGAAACTCTTCACGTGATACCCTCCCTCGCCAAGGGTGGCGGCTGCCGAGCCGCCGGCAAGCCCCGTACCGACGATGATCACTGTAAGCGCGCGTCGGTTGACCGGGTTCACCAGTTTGGCGGCGAATCGGCGAGCGTCCCAGCGCTCCTCTATCGGCCCTGTAGGCGCGACGGTGTCATGCAGTGGGGCGCCTTCCGTGTACAGAGTACTCATCATCCAACCCATCCGAGAAGAATCGCGGCTGGCGGGATCAGGAACCCGACAGTGATCACAACCGCGACGACTATGGCGATCTGGTTGAGCAGTCGACGACGGGCGACGCTCGTGTTGGCGCCCAACGACGCGAGGGCCGCCCAGAACCCGTGACGCAGGTGGAAGCCGAGCGCAATCATCGCGATTGCGTACGTCACGAAGACCCACCAGATCGAGAAGCCGTTGATCATGCGCCCGTAGGGGCTCTCGGACGCGCCCCCCGGCGCGATGACATTGGCCGTCAGGTGCAGAAGGTGGTAGATCACGAAGAGGCCGATGATGACCCCGCCCCAGCGCATCGTGAACGACGAATAGGTGCGCTGGACGCCACGCGGGTTCCTTCGACTCTCGTACCGTCTGCTGCCCCGGCCACCCGTGGCGATTCTCATCCGTCGCCAAAGCAGAACGATGGCGTAGATGTGTACCAGCACGCTGATCAACAATATGACGCGGATGATCCACAATGCGCCAGACCAGGGCAACAGCGGCTCACCGATCGTGCGCAGGTATGCCGAGTATCCATCGAACGCCGCCTGGCCATAGAACACCTTGTAGTTGCCGTACATGTGCGCGAGAAGAAAGAGCAACATGACCAGGCCGGTAACCGCAGCCGCGGCGTGCAAGACCGCCGACGAACGCCACACGCCTTTTAACTTCGCACGCCCTCGAGTCCTCGAACTGGTGGTCACGACGCCACAGTGTGCCGAATTTGCTGGGAAGGGTTCTGGACGGCGCGGCTGCGATGGAGGCAATGGACGCGGAAGGCCTCGTAGCGGGCTTCACCAACTTCTAACCAGTCGCGAGTATCAAAACTGTTTGGCATGTCCGGGCTCCATTGGGGTCGAGCAGTTTCGCCGATCAGCTGTGGTTGGCGGTCTTCACCCCATGGTGCGCCGTATTGAAGAAACTGCCAACGAGCCCACTCACGGCAGAGACGGGTTTGACGCGGAACCCGCGCAATCGGGCCCGCGATGTGGTTGTCAAACGCTGCTCTCAACAAACTGTCAACCTTTCGGATCGGGTCGCACGTCTCCTGGTTTCTGGTGTCAGGCCGAGAGATCCTTGTGCGCGCGGGCCAGTTCGTTGCCTCCGAATGGGCAGCGACGTAGCGTGGAAAGTGTTGCTATTGCCCCTGGTATCGGACCCCACCGCCAGCCACTAAAAGCAACTAGAAGGGCCCCATGTTCTTATCAGAGCGAACCAGCGGATTACGTAGCTTTAGCCGGCCTGGAGCAATCTCATGAACCAGGACCAATATGACGTTGCCGGTCAACTGGCAGCCCAGCTGCGGGTGGACTCCATCCGTTGCAGCACCGCGGCTGGCTCCGGCCATCCGACGTCATCGTTATCGGCCGCCGACCTCATGGCGATGTTGCTGGTCGGGCATTTGCGTTACGACTGGGATCGGCCGCATCAGGCAAATAACGATCACCTGATCTTCTCCAAAGGCCACGCGTCGCCTCTGCTGTATTCGATGTTCCGGGCCGTCGGCGTGATCGACGAGGATGAACTGGTCAACACCTATCGCCAGTTAGGGGCGCGCTTGGAAGGGCACCCGACTCCGGTGCTGCCGTGGGTGGATGTCGCCACCGGCTCCCTGGGGCAGGGGTTGCCGGATGCGGTCGGGGTGGCTTTGGCCGGAAAGTACCTCGACAAGCTGTCCTTCCACACCTGGGTGCTGTGCGGAGACAGCGAGACCGCAGAAGGCTCCATCTGGGAGGCGCTGGACAAGGCCAGCTACTACAAACTCGGCAACCTCACCGCGATCGTTGACGTGAATCGTCTCGGCCAACGCGGCCCCACAGAACTCGGTTGGGACCTTGAGCGTTATGCAACCCGAGTGGAGGCCTTCGGTTGTCATCCGTTGATCATCGACGGTCACGATTTGGAAGCCATCGATCGGGCTCTCGCCGAGGCCCGCGAGGCAACGGACAAACCAACTGTGGTGCTGGCGCGCACCATCAAGGCCAAGGGTGTGCCCGAAATCGAAGACAAGAACGGCTGGCACGGCAAGGCCCTACCGGCCGAAATGGCGGATCGCGCCATCGCCGCTCTGGGCGGTATCACCGATCTGCACGCCAGCACCGAACGGCCCGACCCGTTGACGTCGGCAATCACCGCCGATCCACAGGCTGTTGTGACTCTTCCAGCCTACGAGTTGGGCGAGAGGGTGGCGACGCGTGTTGCATTCGGTGCGGCTATCGCCGCCCTGGCTGCCCGGCCCGAGGTCGTTGTGGTTGACGGTGAGGTGGGCAATTCCACTCATGCTGACGAATTCCAGAAGGTCGCGCCGGAGCGGTACTTTGAAATGTTTATCGCCGAGCAGCAGTTGGTGGCGGCGGCGGTCGGGCTGGCCGTGCGCGGTTATGTGGCGTTCGCGGCCACGTTCGCCGTGTTCTTCTCCCGCGCGTTCGATTTCGTTCGGATGGCCGGAATCTCCCAGGTGAACATTCGCCTGGTCGGGTCCCACGCCGGCGTGGAAATTGGTGAAGACGGTCCGTCCCAGATGGCGTTGGAAGATCTCGCCTCGTTGCGCGCGGTGCACGGCTCCGTGATCCTCTACCCGTCCGATGCCGCATCCACCGTCAAGCTCACCGCCGTTATGGCCGACACCGACGGCATCGTCTACCTGCGCACCACTCGCGGCGCATACCCGGTCATTTATGGGCCCGACGAACAGTTCCCGGTCGGCGGGTCGAAAACTCTACGATCCAACGCGAAAGACAAGGTCACGCTGATCGGTGCCGGAGTTACGGTGCATGAGTGTTTGGCTGCGGCGGACCAACTCGCCGGCACCGGAATTTCGGCGCGGGTCATCGATGTGTACAGCATCAAACCCATCGACCGGGACACCCTGATCGAGGCGTGTCGCGTCACCGGCAGCCGTCTGGTGGTTGCCGAAGACCACTACCCGGAGGGCGGCATCGGCAGTGCCGTACTGGAAGCCCTCGCCGACGCCGACGTGGACGCACTGCACCTGGCCCATTTGGCGGTGGGGGCGCTGCCGACGTCGGGCACCGGTGCCGAACTGTTGGATGCGGCGGGCATCTCCTCGCGGCATATCGTCGCCGCGGCCGCACTACTGGCCAACCGTTAGCGCAATCGGCCACCTCAACGACTGAAGGAACGAACAATGGATGCGACGCAACACCTGCATGAGTCTGGGCAGAGCCTGTGGCTGGATAACATCACCCGTGGGTTGCTCGACGACGGAAAGATGGCCGATTACATCGCCAATTATTCGATCACGGGCCTCACCTCCAACCCGACGATCTTCGACAGAGCGATCGAGGACGGCTCCGATTACGACGAGCAGATCCTCGACTGTACGAAGGCCGGCCTCTCGGATGAGGAGGTCTTCTTCGAGTTGGCGTTGACCGACCTGCGCCGGGCCGCCGACCTGTTTGCGCCGGTGCATGAGCGTACCGACGGTGTCGACGGATGGGTGTCGCTGGAGGTATCACCCCTGTTCGCGAACGACACCGGCGCCACGATCCAGCAAGCCACGGCATTACACACGAAGGCCGACCGCCCGAACGTGTACATCAAGATCCCGGGCACGAAGGAAGGGGTGCCCGCCATCGAAGAATGCACCTTCGCCGGGATCCCCATCAACGTGACGTTGTTGTTCTCTGCCGACCAGTATCAGGCCGCCGCGGAAGCCTACCTGCGAGGCATCGAGCGACGGATCGAGGCCGGGCTGCATCCGGTCGTCCACTCGGTGGCGTCGGTCTTCATCAGCCGGTGGGACAAAGCGGTCGCAGGCAAGATTCCGGGACCGTTCGTGGACCGGCTAGGCATCGCCGTGGCCAGCCAGGCATACCGGGCCTACCGGGAGCTGTTGAACTCCGCACGCTGGCAGCACCTGGCCAATGAGGGGGCCCGTCCTCAACGTTTGCTCTGGGCTTCTACGTCCACCAAGAACCCGGATGCGTCCGACACTTTGTACGTGGAAGCCCTGGCGGCCCCATTCACCGTAAATACCATGCCCGAAGCCACTCTGCACGCGTTCGCCGAGCACGGCACCATCGGCGAGTTCATGTCGGCCGATGGCGGCAATGCAGGCCAGACGCTCGCCTCCTTCGCAGAAATCGGCGTCGACCATTGGAAACTCGCCGAACAACTCCAGCAGGAAGGGGCTGACACGTTCGATAAGTCGTGGAAAAGCCTGCTGGCCACTATTGCCGCCAAACACGATCAACTCAGCGCCAGCAAATAATTGACATCCGGGCCGTCTGATAGCGAGACAGGTTCGGGGAGAGGCACCATGAAAGAGGACGACAGCAACATGCTCGTGAAGCTCAGCGACACAGCAGAAACCATCGAGCTCGGCGATGAGGACATCCGCGGATACTCCGTGAAGGACAAGGACGGAGGCGACATCGGCAAGATCCATGACCTGCTGGTTGATCCGCTGGAGAACAAGGTCCGATTCCTTGTGGTGCAGTCCGGCGGTTTTCTGGGAATAGGTGAAACCAAGTCGTTCATCCCCGTCGACGCGATCAGCCGTATCACCGAGAATGAAGTGCAGATAGACCACACGCGAGAGAAAGTCGCCGGAGCTCCGCCGTACGACCCCGACCTGGTCAATGACAGGCAGTACCACGAAAACACCTACGGCTACTACGGGTACACCCCATACTGGGGCAACGGCTACCTTCCTCCCGTGATCTAGCGCACGTCAACGGGCCACGATTGGCTCTGCGTCTTGGCCGACATTCTGGTCACTCACGACCCACTCAACGCCACCGCTACGAGGAACCATAGAAGCACGATCACAGAAATTGAGGATTGACGATGTCACTACCGCGCACCACACTGTTGCAGAAAGTAGAAGCTGCGGAGGGGACCATGTCGTTCCACTTCCAGAAACCCGCTGGTTTCGAATACAAGGCTGGCCAGTTCGCGGATTACACGCTGGTTGATCCCTCCGAAACCGATGACGAGGGCAATACCAGGGGATTCTCGTTGGCCAGCGCACCCTTCGAACGAACGTTGATGGCCACCACCCGCCTGCGAGATACCGCATTCAAACGTGTTCTCAAGGCCATGCCGATCGGGACCGAACTGGTACTGGATGCACCATACGGATCCTTCACGCTGCACAACAACATCAAGCGGCCCGCGGTTTTTCTCACCGGCGGAATTGGCTCCACACCGGTGCGCAGCATCGTTCTGCAGTCGACCCATGACAAGACCGGCCACACGATCTACGTGTTCTACTCCAACAAACGCCCCGAAGACGCCGCCTTCACGGACGAGTTCCGCGATGCCGTCGCCGCCAATGGGAACTTCACTTTCGTTCCGACTATGACAAAACCCGAACTCTCCAGTGAGACGTGGAACGGGGAAACCGGGTTCATCGACCAGGAGATGATCTCCCGCTACGTCGACGATCTGACCACACCCATCTACTATCTCTGCGGGCCCGGTGGCATGGTCACCGCAATGCGTACGCTGTTGAACGGGGCAGGCATCGACGACGACGACATCCGCAGCGAAGAGTTCACCGGATACTGAACGTATGAATTCGAGAACTCGACCCAGCTCCCCCAAGTCGCTCTTCCTCGTGAGAAGGAGCTTCTCGCGTACCGGGCTCACACAGCGCGTGTAACGGGTTCGGACATCGAATACAGGGTGGACGCGGGTGGACTCAACCAGAACACTTGGAGACGTGTTCAGTGGGTTGCTGACACTTGGGAGAAGGCGAGGGAGGGCACGGCCCAATTGCCTCCGAGGAACTCACTGCCCGAGTCTTCGGTGATCACGAAGCCAAGTAGACGAGCCCCCCACCCAACCGCCGAGCCAGACGGATCCCCACATGCCGCCGAGACAGCACTGGCCTACCTCGCCCGCGCCAACCAGGCCATGCTCACCCTCATCGATGACGGCGCACCCGCACCCGACAAGTTACCAACAGGACCCGACGACTCGGCGGCGTGAACTCACCACGCCCGACAGGTCCCCAAGCGCCCCGGTGCCGTCGAGTCCGGCGGACGCAGCGGCCTATCGGTCCAGTCAAGGCCTGATCGATTCGAGTAATGGCCACGTGTGGGACTCCATCAATGGTTTCGATATCAACAAGGACGGCTACCCTATCGTCGGCGTGTTCATCGTCACCTGGGTCATCGGCGTGGCCATCTGGAAACTCGGCCACCTCATAAGGAAGCGGTCAATCCCCGCCACGACCGTGCAGCACAGGCGGGGATCATCGTGAGCATGCCGATCGCTGAGCCGTCCCGTAGAAGGTTTGGTCGTGCGCGCCTGCGGATGGTCGCCAGAACGCTTCCGGGGAAACAGTTTGACGTCAGCCGTTCTACTGTGCGTCGCCTGAGCCGGTGGCAGCGGCGTGCGGGACATGCCAGTTGTAGTGCAGCGATAGCATCCGGAGTCCAAAGACCAGCATGGCGACGAGCAGCTGTGCCAGGGCATTATAAAATCCGATGGACCACAACACGGTGAGCAAGGCCGCGCCCAGCATGGCAGGAACGGCGTAGATGTCGTTCGGATCGAACAACTGCGGGTCACGGTTGGCGACGACATCGCGCAGCACCCCCCCGCCGACCCCCGTGATGAGCCCGAGCAACGCGGCGGCAACGGGGTTCATCCCCGCATTCAGCGCCGTGACGGTACCGGTTGTGCAGAACAGCGCGAGGCCGGCCGCGTCGAACACAAGGAGCGTGCGCGAGAATCGCTGGACACTGTGAACCAGGAAGTAGACCAGCAATGTCGCCGCGACCGGCGGGATCAGGTACACCGGATGGGCGAACGCCGTCGGTGTCACTCCGAGGATGAGGTCCCTCACGACTCCCCCACCCAGTCCGGTGAGGCCACCCAGCAGCAGTGAGCCGACGATGTCGAAGCCACGACGCGTCGCGAGCAGGCAGCCAGAGATCGCGAAGAAGAATGTACCGAGAAGGTCGAGCACCAAGGCCCAGTTCATTTTCCGCCACCTCTCGTCTTGCTTGAGGGAAAGCCTAAGACTGCCTCTCCAATCTGCGCCGCGTCGTCACTCGATCCAATGCTGCTTGGCTCTCGTCGATCGTGGAAGGTCGATCTCGGAAGGCTTCTTGAAAACCCCCGAAATGGATTGCGGCCGGGTTCGCCGCCGGTCATGCGTGAAGCGCGGTATCCAGGGTTGCCGTTAGTCGAACCGGAGGATGTGGCGCCGCTCCTGGTATTTCTCGCGTCGAATGCCGCCCGCATGGCCTCCGGTACTGTGTTTGCCACCGACATTGACAGCGCGAATTTCCAAGACTGACCGCCCGGTGTGAGCGGCCTGTTTCGGTTTCCGGCTGGTAAGGGCTTTCCTGGTCGCCTCGCAGATCGCGCCGACTCTTCTCCCGGTATGTACGCCGGTCGTACTATAAGAAGCAAGCTGCATCGGATGTCGGTCGGATCGTGGTCGCCGCCGTGCGCGGGTCGGAGAGGTACACTTCGCCGAGAGCAGGAGTCGAACGATGAGTGAGAATGATGGCAGCGCGTCGATCGTGCTGGCCGGCCAGTCGACGATCGCGGAATGGCAGGAGGATTTCTACCGGACCGTGCACCGGCATCCGGAGCTCGGTCACCAAGAGGTCAAGACTGCTGCAGCAGTCGCCGCCGCGTTGCGGAGATTCGGCTTCGAGGTGCAGGAGAAGATCGGCTCGACCGGTGTCATCGGCATCCTGAAAAACGGTGACGGGCCGGTCGTACTCATGCGCGCCGATATGGATGCTCTGCCCGTCGAGGAAGCGACCGGACTGCCATACGCGAGTACCGATCGCGCGACGGATGGCGACGGCAACGACGTGCCGGTGATGCACGCCTGCGGACACGACGCGCATGTCGCCTGCCTGGTGGGCGCCGCGCGACTACTCTCCGAAAAGCCAGCCGCCTGGCATGGCACGTACATCGCGTTGTTCCAACCCGCGGAGGAACTCGCCGATGGCGCGGAGGTCATGCTGAAGGGCGGGCTCGCCACGATGATTCCGCGGCCAGATGTCGCTCTGGCCCAGCACATGCTGCCCATCCCTGCCGGCAGAGTCGGCACGAGAGTGGGGGCGTTCCTCTCCAGCGGCGACAGCATGCGAGTGACCGTGTCGGGTCGCGGCAGCCACGGATCAATGCCGCAGCTCTCCGTCGATCCCGTCGTTCTAGCGTCAACGATCGTCGTTCGGCTGCAAGGCATCGTCGCGAGGGAGATCACGCCCGGCGAGTTCGCCGTACTGACCGTGGGGCGGATCGCGGGCGGGTCCAAGAGCAACATCATCTCCGACCACGCTGTGCTCGAGCTGAACATCCGCACTTTCAGCGAGACGACTCGCACGACGATCGTGAAAGCGATCCATCGCATCGTCGAAGGGGAATGCGCCACGTCCGGATCCCCGACGCGTCCCCGCTTCGAGCTCTACGACCATTACCCCGTGACCGAGAACGATCCGGACGCCACGTCGAAGGTCGCCGACGCATTCGCGCGTTACTTCGACGACCGAGCGTTCACCATCGACCGCCAATCGGCCAGTGAGGACTTCAGCGAGATCCCCAACACGCTCGGTGTGCCGTACACCTACTGGGGAGTGGGGTGCATCGACGCCGACCTGTACGCGAAGGCCGAAGCCGCAGGCTCCGTCTCCACGGACATCCCGTCCAATCATTCGCCGAACTTCGCTCCCGCACTCGAACCCACACTCCAGACCGGTACCGCAGCCGCCGTCGTTGCGGCGCTGGCCTGGCTCTGTGACAACTACTGATCGGCCGCCGGAGTCATCCGCTACAAGGGTGTGCTGTACCCCGGCGCACCTGAGCCACTCGTCAGCCCGGAGCTGTTTGACCAGGTGCAATCCATGCCGAAGACGAACAACTTCGCACCGTCCTCGCCGAACCATTGGCCGCCATCGCCGCAACCACACGAACCTGCGATGCAGAACGGGACACACACCATCAAACGACGTCGCGTGTTCCCGTAAGGATACGTAAGGATATTTGAGTGGACCTACGTATGTGCTTCTCAAACCCAGGGAGGCCGCTCAAAACGTTGATCTCCCGTGTTCTCAAGGGATCCATCGCCAGTAGTCCCCGCAATCACAGTGGCCGAATAGTGGATCAACGGGGCCCGGTGCGCGAAAATTCGAGCCAGTCTCAAACCCGTTTGAGTGCCTCGAGTCGAGCTGGCTTGATCGCTGATTACGTTGAAGGTGTGCCTGTGCATGAGTTGGCGGCGAGGTTCAACATTCACCGTGGAACAGTGCGCGAGATCGCAAGTCGAGCAGGTCATGCGAGTCGGCAGCCTGAGTTATCGGCTCGAACGCGTGCCGAGGCCGCCCACCTCTACAAAGGCGGCCTTACCCTTGCACAGGTCGCCGAACAGCTCGGGATCAGTGATGAGGGAGTCCGAGCAGCTGTGGTGGCTTGCGGTGGAACAATCCGCCCTCCGGGACGACGCCGCGTTGTCGCCTGATCCGGACCCCACCCCACACGTACCTTTCGACCAGGAAAGGAGCCGCGGCGTGGACACGCTTTTGACGTTCGCGAAAGGCAACGCATCGCGAGGTCCACAATAATGACGTTCACGGAACACAAGGATCCCACCTCCGGGAAGGGTTCTGGCGTCGGCGGCCGCGTCGACACGGTTCACACCGTTGTCAGGTGCGGTGTACACCCCGGCATCGAAGAATTGCCGTTGCGCCTTCGCGTCCTCAATGATGTGCGGGCGAGTGTGGATAGCGGCCTTTCGCCATGTTTCCGTCGATACCACTCGCGCGTACCACCACCCTGATGACCGGCACCTTGCCTCCGCGGCCGAGCATGCCAACAGGATCCTCGCCACACCGCGCGACGCCGCGACCTGATCGGCGCGCTAGCCGAGGACGGACGTCTCGTTGGGCATGCCGTGCGGCGCCTTGTCGCAGGTGACCTCACCGGGCTCTTCGATGGTCCATCGACAGTGCGTTTCGATCCGTCGCTACCGATGATCTCCCTTGACCTATCGAGAGTGACGGAGAACTCGACCCTGACCTCGGTCCTCATGACCTGCTCGTCGGCTTGGATGGAATCCGCCCTACTTGACCCGAACGGCGGGCAGCGCTGGTGCATCTACGACGAAGCATGGCGCCTCATGTCTCATCCGGCGTTGTTGCGCCGAATGGATGCGCTCTGGCGGCTCGCTCGCCACTACGGGATCGCGAACATGCTGATCTTCCACAAGCTGACCGACTTGGAGAATGTCGGTGACCAAGGTTCCGCAATGCGAGCCCTGGCAAGCAGCCTCCTCGCCAACGCCGAGACGCGAATCATCTACCGGCAAGAATCCGATCAGCTCGGCGCCACTGCTAGAGCGCTCGGCTTGACGGGGACCGAACAGAAGCTGCTGCCCGGGCTTGGTGTGGGCCAAGGACTCTGGCGAATCAAGGACCGTTCCTTCGTTTGCCAACACCAACTGCACCCTGGTGAGCTGGAACTGTTCGATACCAGAAGCCGAATGGCCAGCTGAACGATGGTGTGGGTGCCTACTGTCTCGTGTCATCTAACTTGAGGCATTAGGACATTTTGAGTCAACCTAGTTGAGGCATTTGGCCTTTTCGGTTCAAGTTAGTTGAGGCACTTACGAGTGCACCACCACCAAGAGCGGAAGGCGAAGTACGTCGAACCGAAGCACACATGGCCACTCCGCTCTGCCCGCAGAGGATCATCCCGCGAGGCATGTCTTGTTTACGGGTGTGATCGACTGCGGACGCTGAAACACCAATTCGTTGCGACGTCATTGTGCGTCAGCCCGGATCCGCTTACGGTTAAAGTTACAAGAATCGTGGCAGGGAAGTGCTCGTGTTTGAGTTCACCGAATCCGTCGTGATCGCCGCGCCACTTCCTGAGGTGTGGGAAGTACTGCAAGACCTTGAGAACTGGTGGCCGGCGTCCAATCCAGAACACGAAAGCATCGAGCGGCTCGACGATGGCGGAAACTAGGTCGGTGCTGTTCTGCATGTGAGAGAAAAGATCGCCGGCGTGCCGGGTGAGGCAGTCGGCACGATCACGCGTGTTGACCCGCAAGCTGCGGTGACCTGGGAAGCACCCAAAGCACGGTATCGAATACTGGGAGTGCCGTTCACGATCGGGGAAGGCGTCACCTGGACGGTTCAACCGGAACCAGACAGTTCTACTCGACTGAGCGCCCATGTATGGGCAACGTTCCCCGGGCCATTCAGCTGGCTCCTGCAGTGGACTTTCACACACCTGTTTCGCGGTGTCGAGAAGGACCAAGAACACGCGCGCACTGAATTGCGCTACGTGAAGCGAATCCTCGAAATCACCAACAGATAGGTTCCTGAACTGCGCTTTTGAGGTCGACCATTAGCTGCGGGCGGTGCGAGTTTCCTGAACCAGCTGTGGAATGCGCCACTCATTAACCATGGGGAACCACCGGCTTACTGGATGTGTAAGACGAACCACAGAATGGTTCGTGAACTCCATCACGGCAAACGCCCACACCGCCGTGACAAAACAGCAACGCCGGTGTCGTCGGATCACCACGTGATGACTCCGACCGGGCCACAACCCAACAGCACGCGCATACTCACGTTGCGCCACTGTAGGGTGGTGAGCCACATGACATTCTTCGAGTCGATCAAGACCGTTTTTCGCAAGTACGCCGAGTTTGGCGGCCGTGCCACACGCCCAGAGTTCTGGTGGTTCGCGCTGTTCAGCACTTTGGTGAGCGCCGCACTTGATGCTTTGACGCTGCCCTTCAACGGGCGCCTGTTCGAGTTCGACGCGAGCGTGAGCGTCGTCTCCACCTTCGTCAGCTTCTCCTCCTTGTGGAGCATCGCTGTGCTAGTGCCGAGTCTCGCCGTCACCGTCCGTCGACTTCGCGACGCCGGCCGCGAGTGGACCCAAATGTTCTGGGTATTGCTCCCGATCGTCGGGTGGATCATCCTGATCGTCCGCCTGGCCACGCCGAGCGTTGCGACAACAGTGCTGCCGACCGAGACGCCGACAGCCGACGCCGCTGCGACCAACGCGTGATCCGACCAGAGAAGGTCGTGAGCAGGAAACCGAACAGTTTGGCTCACGGCGGACGGCCCGACACGGCGAGAACAGTGACCCCGACCCAGCCGCAAACCTGTTTCTATCTTGCGCTGTACGCCTTCGCTCTCGTCGGGCTCGAGCTCGCGCTTCTTGCCGTCGAACCACTGCTCGGTCTACCCTCGGATAGTTTTCTGGCGCAGATTGTTCACTGGGTGCTCACCATCACGGTCTGGGTAGGTGGTGGGATCGGCTTGATGGCGTGGGCGCGTCATCGAACCGATTTCAGGCTGCGCGGTGATGCAGAACCGCGGATGGGCATAGTGCGATGGTTGGCTGTTACCGCGCTTGTTGTTGCCACGTTGGTGGTCCAATGGATGCTCCAGGGAGGTGTCCTCCCACCATTTGCAGAGCACAATGCACTCTCGGAACGCTTCGGCGACGCCGGAACAGTCGCCTGGCTGGTGCAGGTCGCATATTACTTCGCCGAACTGGCCGTTATCGTCTTGATCATTGCGTTTGGTCAGAGGGCAGGCGAAGGGTGGTTCCGACCGAAGTGGGTTCCGTGGGGCGGGATCGTCCTTGCGATGACCTGGGGACTAGTTCACTTCCTCACTCAAGACACCGCTACTGGGGTCTACGGCATCGCCCTGTCTCTCGTCATGGGAAGCGTTCATGTTTTGACTGGCAAAAACCTCCTCATCACTTACCCCATCCTGCTCGTGATGTTCATCCTCTGAACACGCCACCGAACTCAGGGTGTAGTTCGAGGGGCGCGTTGACGTGACTGCGGGATGCTGCAACCATGGCCGGAAGCAGGGAAACCATCGCCGCCATCCTGCACGGAAGGAATATCGAGATGGATTCAGTTCCGGAGCACCCAACGGGCTCGCCTGCGGATCGACTTCCCGGAGCCTCGAACGACGGCGCTGTCCCGCCCGCAGGGAGCCGCACACGCGCCTGGATCGCGGGCCACCAGCTCATTTCCTTCTTCGTTCTCGCCTACGCGATCTCGTGGACGCTGTGGGGCATCGCCGCCCTCGGCGCCGGACAAGTCGTTTTCCTTTTGGGCGGGCTCGGCCCCCTCGCCTCGGCGCTCATCGTCACCTGGCTTTCTGGCAACTCGGTACTCAGATGGATCCGTTCGTTGCTGGTCTGGCGTGTCGGGGTCGGCTACTATGCCATCGCACTGCTACTGCCCGCGGCGATATACGTCGTGATCAACCTCGTGCTCATGGCCCTCGGCCAGACCCTCGATTTCACGCTGCTGGCCACCGTCGCCCCTGGCTATTTGGGGACTTTCCTGATGGTCGCCACGGTGGGAGGCGGATTTGAGGAGCCCGGATGGCGCGGCTTCGCCCTGCCCAAACTCCAGGAACGCCGGTCTCCCCTCATCGCCACTCTTATCGTTGGTCTCGCCTGGGGTATCTGGCACATCCCGTTATACGGTCCTTTGGGGTTCGTGGTTCCGCTGATCCTCGCGTTCTTCTACACTTGGCTGTACAACCGCACCGGCAGCATCCTTCTCTGCCTGCTTCTGCACGCGAGCTTCACCCCCGCGCAGAATTTCCTGACGATCGCCGTCGATCCTGTCAGTTCGGATTCGGGTGCCGCTCCGCTCGGTGACGCGGCCGACCTGGTGGTCCTCGGTGTTTACCTAGTCGCCGCGATCGCGCTCACCCTCGCCACGCGGGCCCGACTTGGTTACTCGCCCATCGCGACACCCGACAGCCGCGTGACACCAATGTAATTGCCGGTTAAAGCTAGCCCGCAGGATCAACCCGTTATCTCAGTTGACACAAGACGACCACCGCGTCCTTTGCCCGAGAGCCGTTCGCTTCGTCACCAAGCACGCGGGCTGCCCTCGGAAACCGTGTCAGGTATGCGTCGACCAACGGCTCGGCAGTTTGAAAGTCCTCGGCACCGATCACTGCTCTAGCGGTCATCGGCACCCATTGGCGCTCGAGCAGTATCTCGATGTCGCCTTCATCGGTGAAGTTCCGCCACCAGGTCTTCTTCTCTGGGTGCCCGACCAGAATGATCACTTCATCTCCGTGCCTGGCGTACATGGTCGGGAAGATGAACTGCCGCCCGGATCGTCGCCCCGTGTACCGGATGAGGTCGGTCGAACCCGACAGCAGTCGATGCAGTGGCGACCGCAGCACACGTCCTACCACAGCATTCGAGAAGCCCACGGCCCAAGTATCTCATCGATCCGACATCGCAATCGTGACGTCTGGGCACAGTGACGCGACCGTTATAGCGTTGGGCTTCGCCGCTGGGCCCCTACCGGTGTTTGCGGCTCAGGATGGATGTCAGCGCAACCCTCTTGGTGTACGAGATGGATCCGTATTGGAAGAGTCTGACTGCCAGCCGGAGCATGACTATTGCGCCAATAAACAGGATGGCGATGACAATGACGGCCTCAAGGATGGTTAGCGATCCGAGCCCGTTGCGCAGAAGGGCGGTGGTTGGTGCGGAGAACGGAAAATAGGTGAAGATCTGCACAATAACCGCATCAGGCGACGACACGACGAGGCCGACGACATACAACGGCACGAACATCAGCGCCATCATCGCGCCAATAAAGCCACCAGCATCTTTCGCGGTGGGCATGGCTGCGCCCACCGCAACCAAGGTGGTTGCGTACAGGCAGAAACCGCCCAGCGTGATCAAAAAGCCCACGGTCATGCGTACCGGATCAAATATCAGCTGCGACAGGTCCACTGAGGGGATGCTCAGCACGTCCCGGAAAAAGACATAGCCGATGGCGACCGGTAGGACGAAGATAAGCGCCTGCAGCAGTCCGATCATGAACAGGTTGACGACCTTGCCGGTAATCAGGGTTGTTGGTTTCAACGTCGTGAGAATCATTTCCGTGACGCGGTTTTCCTTCTCCTCTAGTGTCGAATTCACCATCTGCGCAGCGGACAACAGGATCAGCCCGTAAAACACGAGAATGAATATCAATGGAGGAATGGCGGAATTAAGCCCGCCGGCCTCGGTGGCGCCCTGGTAAGTCCTGACCTGGATGGCTGCAGCATGCTGCGCCAGATTAGAGAGTTGCGCCGAACCGATCTTCTCCTGGACGGACTGGCTGAGCATTTCTTGTGCGACGGCGGAGTACTTCCCGTTCTCGAAGATCCCTCGATCAGCGGCATAGACCTGAACGGTGTCCTTTGTCGGGTCGGCCGGAAAAGCGAAGTATGCATCCGTGGTTCCCTGTTTGACACCCTCGATGCCCTGGTCGGGACTGCCCGCTAGTTGCGCGCCGAAAGCAGAGACGACCTGGTTCGAAATGAGCCCCGAATCGTCGGTGTACGCGATGCTGAAATGGGCACTCTTTTGGGCGTCGGCAGTGCTGCTGGATGTCATGGTGCTGAAGGACATCAACACAAAAATGACTGCAACGGCAGCCGGGAACGCCAATGTTCCTAGCCAGAACTGCTTTCTCTTGATCGTCCGAAAGAATTCAAAGGAGATCACGGTGCCCAGATTGTGCCGTGCCATGGCCTCAGACCCCCGCCGTCTCGCGTTGGTACGCCACGTTTTGATCCCCGTAAACCTCTATGAAGATATCGTCCAGTGAGACCTTGGTGACGGTGAAGCCCCGCACGGTCACCCCGGCGTCGAGCAGCTCACACAGGATGGCGGCCTCATCGACATCCGCGGCCAGCGCCAGCTCCGCAGAGTTCTTCTCTGTCAGCGTCACCGCATAGTGTGGCGAAACCGGGATCGTGCCTGAGTATTTGAGGCGGACAATTCTTCCCCCGTACCGATTCTGCACCTCGTCAATGGTGCCGTACGCTTCGGCAGTGCCATTTTTCAACAGAAGGACGCGGTCGCAAAGCCGTTCGACTTCCTCCATTTGGTGGGTGATCATGATGACAGTGGCACCGGCTTTTTTCTGGTCTGCGATGATATCCATGAGCAGGCGCCGGTTAACTGGATCAAATCCCTTGGTGGGTTCATCCAGAATGAGCAGTTCCGGGTCGTTCATGATCGTGACGCCAAGCTGAACTTTCTGCTGCTGACCGCCGGAGAGCTTGTCTAGTTGCAGCTTGGACTTATCCGCCAGAGCCACACGTTCCAAATAGTCGAGGGACCAGGTCTTGGCGGCGTGACGATCCATCCCTTTGAGCCGGCCGAAATATGTCATGATCTCGAGGACTGGTTCTTTTTTGTACAAGCCTCGTTCCTCGGGCAGGTAGCCCAAGCGGCTGCCATCCTCGGGCCTGAACGTCCTACCGTTAATGTGTAACGTGCCCGCCGTGGGCTGATAGATGCCCAACAGCGCGCGGACCGTTGTCGTCTTTCCAGAACCGTTGCTCCCCAGGAACCCGAAGGTCTCACCCCGCCGGACGTCGAAAGACAAATCGCTGAGTACCGTGTTGTCCCCGAAGTCCATCCTGAACTTGTCAATGTGCACGAGCGCTTCGTCCATGGTTCCCCCATCAGGCCGTGGCGGCCGTAGGGTCTCAGCGTAGACCACAAGCACTAAGGGTGAGGATTGGTCAGCGCTTCCGAAACACGACCGGGTACATAACCGCAGACAGCACGCCAGAGATCACACCAGCGGTAGCGCCAATTGCCCAGGAATTGCTCATCCAATATGCAATCAAGATGACCAAGGTGGTTCCGCCCACAACGGCGACAATGAACGTAATTATCCGTGCGGGGTTGTTTGGGCGTTGCGACATGGGCCCTACACTATGCCTGAACCGTTCGGGTGAGGTCGACGCCAGCTCAGCTACACG
>CAJDUP010000003.1_pt1 | contig 76723 bp, 59 predicted proteins | sample 7391181 | NCBI WGS metagenome assembly CAJDUP01 (sample SAMEA7055690, study PRJEB34461) | soil metagenome | biome: terrestrial ecosystem; feature: Peninsula; material: soil | place: Antarctica | collected 2016
CGCGGAGGGGACCGTGTATCGTGCGTTCACCGACAAGGAATCGCTGATCAATGCGGTGCTGGAGAAGCAGATGGACTTCGCCCCATTGCAGGAGGCCCTCGCGATGATCGATCCCCGCCAGCCGCTGGAGCAGAAGATCCTTGCAGCAGTCACGCTGGTGCAGGCGAAGTTCCTCGAGATCTTCGGCTTGATGGCACTGTTCGGCGAGCATCGCCATCCTGCCAAGGCGCCGCGGGACACCCTGATCAAAATTTTTGAGGAGATGCTCGCACCCGACGCCAGCCGGCTCAACTGTCCTCCGGAGGTTGTGGCTCGGGTGATCCGGCTGCTCGCATTCTCCACTTCGATACCGCACCTCAACGACGGGGTGTCCTACACCCCCGAAGAAATCACCGACATCGTTCTGTACGGCGTTGCCGGCGCCCGTCCGTCGCTCTGACAGAACACACAAGGAAACCCATGTCACGCCTCCTGCGCCGCTACCTGGCCCCCTATTGGAAGCTGCTTCTGGCGGTGGCTGTCTTCCAGACCGCTCAATCCATTGCCTCCCTCTACCTCCCCAGTCTGAACGCCGACATCATCGACAACGGCATCGCCAAAGGCGATGTCGGCCACATCATCATGGTCGGCGGCGTGATGCTGGCGGTCACACTGCTGCAGGTGGTGTGCGCGATCATCGCCGTGTACTTCGGGGCGAAGACGGCAATGTCTCTGGGCCGGGACCTGCGCGGCGGCATCTTCGACCGGGTCAGCGAGTTCTCCGAACGCGAGGTCTCCCAATTCGGTGCGCCCTCGCTGATCACCCGCACCACCAACGATGTGCAACAGGTGCAGATGTTCGTGCTCATGGCCTGCACCATGTTCGTCTCCGCGCCGATCCTCGCCGTCGGCGGGGTGATCATGGCCCTGCAGCAGGATGTCGGCCTGTCCTGGCTGATGGCGGTCGCCGTCCCTGTGCTGCTGATTGCGATCGGCCTGCTCATCATGAAGATGGTGCCACAGTTCCAGCTGATGCAGAAGCGCATCGATGTGGTCAACCGGGTGCTTCGGGAGCAACTCACGGGCATCCGCGTCATCCGGGCGTTCGTCAGGGAAGACGTCGAGACAAAGCGGTTCGCCGACGCGAACAAAGACCTCACCGCCACCGCGCTGAGTGTCGGGCGCTACTTTGCGCTCATGTTCCCCATCGTGATGCTGGTGCTCAACGTCTCTTCTGTCGCGGTGATCTGGTTCGGTGGCATCCGCGTGAGTGAGGGCATGGAAGTGGGAGCCCTGGTCGCCTACCTGAGCTACCTGCTCCAGATCCTGATGGCCGTCATGATGGCCACCTTCATCGGTGTCATCCTGCCGCGCGCAGCCGTGAGTGGCGGCCGCATCGCCGAGGTGATCGACACCGAGACCTCGGTGAAGATGCCCGAGCACGGAGTGACCGAACTGCCGAAGTCGGGCACCGTTGAATTCCTGGATGTCTCGTTCTCCTACCCGGGAGCCGAAAAACCGGTACTGCGCAACCTGACGTTCGATGTGCGCCCGGGTCAGACCACCGCCGTCATCGGCAGCACCGGCAGCGGCAAGACCACCCTGATCAATCTGCTTCCCCGCCTGTTCGACGTCACCGGCGGGTCGGTATTGGTCGACGGTGTGAACGTGCGCGACCTCGACCCCGACGTGCTCTGGAGCCGCATCGGGCTCGTGCCCCAGAAGCCCTACCTCTTCTCCGGAACCGTCGCCAGCAACCTGCGCTACGGCAACCCCGACGCCACCGATGCCGAGCTCTGGGATGCCTTGACCGTCGCCCAGGCCGCCGACTTCGTGAGCGCGATGGATGAGGGTCTCCAGGCGCCGATCGCCCAGGGCGGCACCAACGTCTCAGGCGGCCAGCGACAGCGCCTGGCGATCGCCCGTGCCCTGGTCAAGCAGGCCGAGATCTACGTCTTCGACGATTCATTCTCGGCGCTCGATTCGGCAACAGACGCGCGGCTGCGAATGGCTTTATCCCGCACCATGGCTGACGCAACCCTGATCATTGTCGCGCAGAGAGTGGCGACGATCGTCGACGCCGACCAGATCATCGTGCTCGAAGGCGGCGAGATCGTCGGTCGGGGCACCCACGACGAACTCCTGACAACATCGAAAACCTATGCTGAGATCGTCTCATCCCAGCTCACCGCGGAGGAGTCAGCATGAGCGCCACTGGCCACACGAACAAAGCCGGTGCGATGTCTGAGCGACCGGCCGCCCCACCTCGCGGCGGAGCGCCCCGTGGTGCCGGCGGGCCCGGTCATGGCCCGGGTCCCGGGGTCCCGGTCGAGAAGGCGATCAACTTCTGGCCGAGTGCCAAGCGTCTGCTCGGCCACTTGGCACCGCACAGACTCGGCCTTGCCACCGTGGTTCTCCTGTCGGTCATCGGTGTCTTCTTCAACGTGCTCGGCCCGAAACTGCTGGGCACAGGAACAAACATCATCTTCGACGGTGCGATCTCCAAGAACCTTCCTGCAGGCATGACCCAGGAGCAGATCGTCGACGGCCTGCGCGCCACCGGGCAGAACAGCCAGGCCGACCTGCTCAGCGGAATGACCCTCACCCCCGGGGTGGGGATCGACTTCAATGCACTGAGCAGGGTGCTCATCGTCGTGCTCTCGCTCTACATCCTCTCGTCCGTGTTCTCCTGGCTCTCCGCCTACGTGCTCAACGATGTCGTGCAGTCGACGATCTATCGACTGCGACAGAATGTCGAGGACAAGATTCACCGGCTGCCGCTCAGCTACTACGACCGCACGCCGCGCGGCGAATTGCTCAGCCGGGTCACCAACGACATCGACAACATCTCGCAGACCCTGCAGCAGACGTTGAGCCAGATGCTCACATCCCTGCTGACGGTGATCGGCGTGATCGTGATGATGCTGATCGTGTCGCCAATACTGACCCTGGTCGCGGTGGTCTCGATACCCCTGACCATCCTCATCACCGTCGTCATCGCGAAGCGGTCGCAGAAACTGTTCGCCGCCCAGTGGAAGCACACCGGTGAGTTGAATGCCGACATCGAGGAGAACTTCACCGGACACGCGCTGGTCAAGGTGTTCGGCCGCCAGCGAGAGGTGGCGGAGGTGTTCAACGCGAAGAACGAGGAACTCTACAAGGCGAGCTTCGGCGCGCAGTTCGTTTCGGGGATCATCATGCCGTCAATGATGTTCGTTGGAAACCTCGTCTACGTCGCGATCGCCGTCATCGGCGGGATGCGGGTCGCTGCGGGGGTAATGAGCCTCGGCGATGTGCAGGCGTTCATTCAGTACTCCAGGCAGTTCACCCAGCCTCTCACGCAACTGGGCAGCATGGCCAACCTCTTGCAGTCTGGTGTCGCTTCGGCCGAACGGGTCTTCGAGTTGATGGATGCCGACGAGCAGAGCCCCGATTCGACGACGCCTGAGAGCCCCTCAGGCACTCGTGGGCGGCTCGTCTTCGAAGACGTGTCGTTCCGATACGCGGAAGACACCCCGTTGATCGAGCATGTCTCCCTGGTGGCCGAGCCCGGCCAGACCATCGCGATCGTCGGCCCCACCGGGGCGGGCAAGACCACGCTGGTCAACCTGATGATGCGATTCTACGAACTCAATTCCGGTCGTATCACCCTGGACGGCGTGGACATCGCGAAGATGACCCGGGACGACCTGCGCAGCCGGATGGGTATGGTGCTGCAGGACACCTGGCTGTTCGGCGGGTCGATTCGCGACAACATTGCGTATGGTCGCCCGGAGTCCACCGAAGAGGAGATCGTCGAAGCGGCCACCGCGACCTTCGTCGACCGCTTTGTTCGCTCCCTGCCCGAGGGGTATGACACGGTACTGACTGATGAGGCAGGCAACGTCAGCGCGGGAGAGAAACAGTTGCTCACGATCGCGCGTGCGTTTCTGGCCCGGCCGAGCGTGCTCATCCTTGACGAGGCCACCAGTTCGGTCGACACCCGCACCGAGGTGCTGGTGCAGAAGGCCATGGCCGCCCTGCGCACCGATCGCACCAGCTTTGTGATCGCGCACCGCTTGTCGACGATCAGGGACGCAGACCTGATCCTGGTGATGGAGCACGGCCAGATCGTGGAACAGGGGAGCCACCGCGAACTGCTGGCGGCGGAAGGCGCCTACTTCGACCTCTACAACGCGCAATTCGCGGCCCCGGTCGCTGACGAGGTCTGACGTCTCGCCCTGACCCGCACCGGCCCATTCATGTTGTGCACAGGCCGGTGTGCGGTGCAGTTCTCCCCAGATAGCTGGCCGGAGCCCTGGACGGCTGTCGGGGTCAGGCACGCTAACCGGTATGAAGACAATCGTGAAGACCCGCGAAGCGCACGAGTTCCTCGCCCTGGTTCCCCACCTGGTCGGGTTCACCCCCAAACGGTCGGTGGTCATGGTGGTGTTCCGCGGCAACCAGACCTCCGGTGCATTGCGGGTAGACCTGCCCGTCGGGTTGAAGGAGCAGTTCCAGAAGAAATTCGTGACGACCCTGATCGGAATGCTCTGCAAGGTTCGCGACGCCGATGCCGTGGTTCCGGTGATCTACACCGACGAGTCGTTCGCCCACGCCGGCGGAGCACCGCACCGAGAACTGGCCACGATGCTGGTCGAGCGTGCCGAGATGGCGGGCTTCGCCGTTCGCGATGCCCTGTGCGTCGCTGTCGACGGTTGGGGCGGCTACCTCGACCCTCACGCGCCGACCGCGGGGCGACCCCTGACCCAGATCATCGACGCAGAGCGGAGCACACCCTGGTCAGGCAGCGCAGACCATCGGTTGGGCCCCGCGGCGGAAATGGCCGGAATTCCGACCGCTGACCCGGCAGCCAGGCGCCAGGTCGCTGCCGACCTCGGTCACCTCACCGCGATACTGGGAGACCCCCGCAGCAACCTGGGGCTGGTGAGGATGAACCGAATCGTCAGCCCGGTCGACCTGGCCGAGATCTCCCTCTCGTTGGCTCTGGCCGGCACGAGCACTCGGGATACGGCGATCCTCCTTCACTTCGTCCAGGCGCCGCCCAACCGGGACCAGATGATGATGCAGTTCGCGTTCGGTCCGGAGGTCGGCCAGGCGGTGCACACCTCGAACAAGAAGTATCTGCGTATCCAGGCGCAGGACGGCCGCTCGATGGATGAGATCGTCGGCGAGGAGATCGCCGCCCGACAGGCGGCGGGTCATTCTCCGATGCCCGAGAGAACCGTCTACGATCCACGTACCGGCGCCACCCTGGTGATCGATGACATCGTGATCGGCCACGTCGCCGAGCGGCCAGACGTCGACCGGGTGAGGCGAGCGATCGCGCTGCTGACGCATCTTGTGCAGATGGCACCGAAACCGTTGCGACCGGCGCCACTGTGCATGCTCGCGTGGTTGAACTGGGCGCTCGGCCTCGGCTCCGTCGCAGGACTGCATCTTGATCGGGCGCTGAAGATCGACCCCCAGTACGGCATGGCGTTGTTGCTCAACACGATGCTCGCCTCCGGGCACCTGCCGGAGTGGGCGTTCAACGATCCTGGCGATGCCCCGAGAGATCGTGGTTCCGCCTGGACCGGCCCGGAGGGTTGACGGGCCCTGCAGCGAAACCCGAATTCGTTGCAGACGCACCAGACCCCCGGAACCCAATGGGCCCGGGGGTCTGGTGTGCGGTATCAGCTGCTCGAGGCGCGCGCCTTCTAGAGGCGCGCGGATGCCTCGGTCAACACCTTGCGCAGGATCGCACCGATCTCGGCGAACTCGGCCGGCCCGATGGTCAGCGGCGGGGCGAGCTGGATGACGGGGTCTCCCCGGTCGTCCGCACGGCAGTACAGGCCACCGTCATAGAGCGCCTTCGACAGGAAGCCGCGCAGCAGGTGCTCGGATTCCTCCTCGTTGAAGGTCTCCTTGGTCTCCTTGTTCTTCACCAGTTCGATACCGAAGAAGTACCCGTCGCCCCGGACGTCACCGACGATCGGCAAATCGAGCAGCTTCTCCAACTCGGCGCGGAACAGCGGGGAGTTCTCACGCACGTGCTCGCAGAGCTTCTCCTCCTCGATGATGTCGAGGTTCTCGAGGGCGACAGCTGCAGCCACCGGGTGACCCCCGAAGGTGTAGCCGTGGTAGAAGACCGTGTCGCCGTGCTTGAACGGCTCGTAGATCTTCTCGCTGACGATCGTGGCGCCGGCGGGGGCATACCCACTGGTGATGCCCTTCGCGCAGGTGATCATGTCGGGAACGAAGCCGTACGTCTCGCAGGCAAAGATGTTCCCGATCCGACCGAAGCCGGTGATCACCTCGTCGGAGACCAGCAGAACATCGTATTTGTCGCAGATCTCGCGCACGCGCTGGAAGTAGCCGGGGGGAGGCGGGAAGCAGCCACCGCTGTTCTGCACCGGTTCGAGGAAGACCGCGGCAACCGTGTCCGGGCCCTCGAACTCGATCATCTCGGCAATGCGGTCGGCCGCCCACAGGCCGAACTTCTCCAGGTCGTCGCCGTGCTCCGGTGCCCGGTAGAAGTTCGTGTTGGGCACGCGGAATCCACCGGGGACGATCGGTTCGAACATCTCCTTCATGCCGGGGATGCCGGTGATCGCCAGTGCACCCTGCGGGGTGCCGTGGTAGGCGATCGCACGAGAAATCACTTTGTGCTTCATGGGCTTGCCCTTGAGCTTCCAGTAGTGCTTGGCGAGCTTGAACGCGGTCTCATTCGCCTCGCCTCCACCGGAGGAGAAGAACACTCGGTTCAGGTCGCCCGGGGCGTAGCCGGCAAGACGGTCGGCGAGTTCGATCGCGGCCGGGTGGGCATAGGACCAGAGGGGGAAGAAGGCCAACTCCTCGGCCTGCTTCGCTGCGGCCTCGGCGAGGCGCTTCCGGCCGTGACCGACGTTCACAGTGAACAGGCCGGCGAGACCATCGATGTATTTGTTGCCCTCGATGTCCCAGATGTGGTGACCGTCACCCTTGGTGATGATCGGTACTCCCTGGCCGGACTCCATCACGGACTGGCGTGCCATCGCCATCCAGAGATGATCCTTCGCCTTCTGCTGAAGTTCTTTGTTGTTGTATTCGTTCATCTTCTTATACATTTTTGCTATTCCTATCGCGTTCCCCAGTTGTACAACTGTTTGTGCAGTTTGAGATAGACGAACGTCTCTGTGGAGAGAACGCCTTCCAAACTGCGAATCTGTGAGTTGAGCAAAGTTATGAGATCTTCGTCCGACTCGCACACCACCTCTGCCAGGATGTCGAAGCTGCCGGCCGTCAACACCACGTAGGCGACCTGCGGAATGGATTCCAGCGCTGTTGCCACTGTACGCATGTCACCAGTGACACGCACACCGATCATCGCCTGGCGAAAGAAGCCCAATTGCATGGGATCTGTCACGGCGACCACCTGCATGACCCCGGCGTCGGTCAATTTCTGCACCCGCTGCCTGACCGCGGCTTCGCTCAGCCCGACATGCTTGCCGATCTCTGAGTAGGAGCGACGGCCATCTTCTTGCAGCTGCTCGATGATCTGCTTCGAGACTTCGTCAAGCTGAATCGGGCGTACCGAGGGTGTGCGCTGAGACCGCTTCATACCTCGATTATGGCAGTAAATATGCGTGAGTGCAAGTGTATTCGTTGTGTTTGGGTTGATTTACTTCGAATTTCATATGTTTAGTCATGACGTTTCACAACGGCTTCGGGTCAGGACTGCACCGCAGCCACCAGGCTTCTGGTGCAGGAGGACGTACACGACGAGTCCGTGTGCACGGCCCCGGCCACGGCCCCGGCCACGGCCAGGATCTCTCCTTGTTCGGCTTCGAGGATTACACTCGCATCAGCACGTCCGGAGCTACATCGGTTCCGGACGGGGGAAGGCGCCAACGTGGCGCGTGGGTGAGCGACGAGGCGGTCAGGCAGTGGTTTCAGGGCGTCTCTTCGAGGTGCGAGAATCCTCTGCGCGCTCGCAGTGGACGTTCGTCGCGGGGAAGAGTTTCATCGTCGCCCTCCTCGCAGTCGAAGACGTCAGTTCACTGAGCTCATTCGACTCTCTGGTTTCGCGGGACGATACCCGAGTGGAAGAACTCGTCGCCGCGGTACCGCAATCGGGTTCTGAGGGTTCCTTCGCGATCGTTGCGGAGATCACCGGCACGAGCGACGGTGAAGCCGCCGCTGTCACCGTGGTCGTTCGTGGTGATACGGCCGTCGACGTCTACTCTGTGGGCGGTTGGCGGCGGGTCACCGACCGGGGAATCAGGCCGTGGTTGCTGGCAGACTTCCCGGGCACCACCGCGATCGTGATCGGGTCGACGGAGGATCCAACACAGGAGGTCGACCGCCTCGACCGGACGGAACTTGCGGCTGCCACGCGGGTCTTCTCTGCCTCCAAGTTGCTCTGGAGGGTCCGAGGGGACGAGCCAGAAGCGTCGAGCACCTTCGAACCGCAGGCATCCGACGTGGAAAGCAGGTTTGCGCCGGGGGAGCAACAAACCCCGGCCACCGACGACACCGTGCTCGTCCCGCGGCTGACGGCGGCGGGGGCGTGGACACCGCCGCCGATCCCGAACGCTCCACTGGAGCGTGCGCCAACCGGCGAGGTGTACCGTTTCCGGGTCGGCGGCCAAGAAATCCTGCTGACCGAGACCGCGTTCGTGGGCAGAAACCCGCAGCAGCCTCGAATCCGAACCGCCGATTCGGTGCGCCTGGTCACTGTGGCCTCGGCCACGCGAGAGGTGTCCAGCACTCACCTCAAGATCGAACAGGTGGGCAGCACCGTGGTGGTCACCGATTTGGCCTCGGCAAACGGCACCATCGTCACGGCACCGGGTGCGGCGCCGGTGCGGTTGCGCGGGGTCGAGTCGCTGGTTGTGGGCCCCGGCACACGGCTGGACATCGGCGACGGTAATATTGTCGAGATTCTTACCATCGTTTCCGCGCCGGCATCGCACACGGCCGGACCTTCCGCGTGAACCGATCGATTGCAACGGGCACGTGACGACAGAGCAGGGAAGTCCAGACAGAATGAGCCAACCGAGTTCCCCGAGCCCAACACCCGATCCCCGTGCCCGCAGAGCGGGCCGGGCGACCGTCACCGGCGCGGACGGTTCCGAGGTCACCGTGGCCTGGGCGGCAGCCACCGAGACGGGGCTCGTGCGGGCCAACAATCAGGACAGTTACTGGGCGGGCTCCCCGGTCTTCGTCGTCGCCGATGGGATGGGCGGTCATTCGGCCGGGGAGGTCGCCTCACGCGCGGTCACGAACCGATTTGAGGAACTGGCCGCCGACGGGTTTGCCGAACCGGAGGCGATCGGCGAGGCGCTCCTCAAGGCCGTTGAAGACATCCGGCATGCTGCCGAGGTCGGTCCTGACGCCGGGATCGACGCCGGAACGGGAACGACTGTGACCGGCATCGCCCTGTGTGAGCGCGACGGTGCCCCGGAATGGGTTGTGTTCAACATCGGTGACTCTCGGGTCTACCTCTGGCGCGATGACGCGCTGCTCCAAGTGACAACCGATCACTCTGTGGTTCAGGAACTGGTCGCAACAGGGAAGATCACCCCGGCCGAAGCCGAAGTGCATCCCTACGGAAACGTCATCACTCGGGCGGTCGGTTTCAGCGAGGAACCGCGAGCGGATTACTACGCCCTTCCCGTTTTGGCCGGGACGCGGCTGCTGATCTGTTCCGATGGCTTGAGCAAGGAATTGACCGCTCACGGTCTGGCGCACTTCCTTTCAAACAACGACACTGCCGATGCGGCCGTTGAGGCGCTTGTTCAGGCCGCGCTTGAAAATGGCGGACGTGACAACGTCACGGTGATCGTCATCGACGTGCTCGACGTCACCTCCTGAATGGTCACCTGATGACTCGAACTGGGGTAGTGGAAAGCTGGGAACCCCCCCACTGGGGCAGTTGATGAGGCACCGTATTGCTTAGGATTGGGAGAACGTGGGCAGCTGGGCCCGCAACAGTCGGCGCGCGCGCAGACAGGACGGCGTGACAGACACCACCGGGGAGGCACGATGAAGAGACGACTTCCGTCTGCACCCCCGAACCTCCCGGGATTCTCCTTCATCCGCGTGCTCGGCTCCGGAGGCTTCGCCGACGTCTTCCTGTACGAGCAGAACCTCCCCAGACGGCTCGTGGCGATCAAGGTCATGCTCGCCGAAGTCGTGAACAGCCAGATGCGGCAGATGTTCCAGGCCGAGGCGAACGTGATGGCCCAACTCAGCACGCACCCCTCGATCCTGACCGTCTACGAGGCCGGCGTGGCCTCGGACGGCAGACCGTATCTGGTCATGGAGTTCTGCTCATCCAGCGTGGGGGACGGGTACCGCAAGCAGAGCCTGTCGATCAGCGACGTACTGCGTATTGGAATCAAGATCGCCAGCGCCGTGGAGACCGCCCACAACCATGGTGTGCTGCATCGTGACATCAAGCCGTCAAACATCCTGATGACCGCCTACGGGCATCCGGTTTTGAGCGATTTCGGAATCGCATCGACACTCGACCAATCAGACGTCTCTGAAGCGGTGGGCCTGTCCATCCCGTGGTCGGCTCCGGAAGTGCTTGCCGATGAATCCACCGGTACCGTCACCAGTGAGATCTATTCCCTTGCCGCGACCATCTATTCGCTGCTCGCCGGACGCTCCCCGTTCGAAGAACCCGATGCCGACAACTCGTCCTCCGCACTGATGGCGCGCATCGCCCGATCCCGGTCCCAGCCCATCGGCCGACCTGACGTTCCGGTCGAGCTCGAGCAGGTTCTGGCACGGGCGATGAACCGTAAGGCCACCGCCCGCTATGGCTCCGTGCTGGAGTTCATCCGCGAATTGCAACGCGTCGAGACCGAGCTCGGCTATCCGCAGACTCCGATCGAAGTGGCTTCGGACGACTGGGCGAGCCACACCGGCTCCGACCCCGAGGATCGAACTCGCATCCGCCCGGTGGCCGCCACCGCGTCGCCACCCAGGCGACGCCGGAAGCCCGTCGTGCACGGGCATGCCGCAGCGGAGGACGGCGCGTCGGGCAGTCAGTCCGGCGAGTTCGAGAACGGCCCGCGCTCCGCCGCTTCCCGCCCGAATCTGCCGACGAGGCGGATGCGCGCCGTCACCTGGGCACTGATCGCCCTGGGGGCACTCGTCCTGGTGCTGGGGATCAGCGCCGGCGTCATCCTCCTGCGCGCCGGCTCCTCCGAGATCCCACAAGTCGGATCCATCGCCGCCGGGGTGCAGCAGGGCACCGTCAGGTTCAGCTGGGCCGATCCCGGTCTGACCGAGTCCGACTCGTATCAGATCACTACCCACGATGGTCTGGTCAGCACCCAACGCGCCACAGACTTCCAGGTGGATGTTGCCGCGGCTGAACGAGTGTGCATCACGGTGACGGTCATCCGTGAAGGAAAAATGGGAGCCCCCAGCGGGCAGAAATGCTCAGACGTGCCGGGGTCCGTCGGGTGATGATCCTCCGACTGGTCGCCGCCCACAAGTCACTGGCCGCCACGGTGGCGAGTTCGGTCGTCGTCGCCGCACTGGTCGCCACGATCGCAGTCACCTCCGGCGGCTACACGGCACAGCGGATGGAGTTGACCGACGGCTCCGTCTGGGTGGCCAACCAATCCCGAGAAGTGGTCGGGCGCGCCAACACCGAAGTGCTGGAGTTGAACTCCACCGTGGGGTCTGTCGGACGGAACGTGGAGATCATCCAGAACGGGGCGGATGTTCTCGTGGTGGACCGCTCCAAGAGCACGTTGGGAATCGTCGATCCGGCGACCTCGACGGTGAGCAAGAATGTGGCGTTGCCGCCTGATCGGCCGCGTGTCCTGCTGGGTGGGGACCATGTCGCGATCCACTCGGCCAAAGCGGGAAACCTCTGGGTGATGCCCCTGGCGAACCTGCCGGACTTCAAATCGGAGAGTGAGCCGGCACTGCGCCTGGGGGCCGATTCGGTCATCAGCATGGATGCCGGCGGAACCCTGTTCTCATACGCCCCGGGTACCGGGGACGTCTCCCGGGTGGAAGTGTCTGACCCCGACAGGATTGCGTCGACGCAGCGATTGCCGCTCGGGACATCGCGAACGGGCTACCGCATCACGTCGGTACAGGGCCAGTGGGCGCTCCTCGACACGGCAACGAGACAATTGCAGTTGTCAGCTCGCACGGTAGACCTCAGCTCGTTGATCACCTCCAACGAGGCTCCCGTGCTGCAGACTCCGAGTGTCGCGGGAACAGCCGTGTACGTTGCGCATCGCAACGGACTGATCGAAGTGCCGTTGGATACGGGCGAGGCGCGAGAGTTGCTCACCGACGTCGATGGTGCTCCCGCGCAAGCCCTCCAACTGAACGGATGCGTCTATGCCGCGTGGTCGGACGGCCACACGTGGCAGCGGTGCCCCGGCGGCCAGGCGGCGGGTGAGGTCAGCGAACTCGAGCAGATCCGTCGCACGGCCATCCTCACCTTCCGGGTGAACGGGCCGCGGGTGGTCCTGAACGATGCGCGCGGCGGTGAGGCCTGGGCGGTGCAGCGAGACAACCAGTTGATCAACAACTGGGATTCGCTGATCAAGGAAGAGGCCGACCGCGAAGTCATCGAGAAGAACGAATCCGACGCCCCGCCCACTGCGGAGAGAACACAACAGGACCCGGTTGCCGTCGACGACGAGTTCGGCGCACGCCCGGGCCGCGCGACCGTGCTGCCGGTGCTGCTCAACGATTACGACCCGAACGGCGATGCGCTGGTCATCTCCGACGTCTCCGAGATCGGGGACCGGGGAAGTATCGACATCATCAACAACAACCAGCAACTGCTTCTCTCCCTACCCTCGGGCGCCGACGGTGTTCTGAATTTCGAGTACACGATCACCGACGGCCGGGGTGGCCAGAGCACGGCCCGTGTGACCGTGACCGCGCGGTCGGAGACGGTGAATGAGCCGCCGCTCCAGGCACGCACCAGCTTCGCCGAGGTTGCGGCGGGCGGCCGGCTCTCCCTGCAGGTGCTGGGGGACTGGGTCGACCCGGATGGGGACTCGTTCTATCTCACGTCAGCCAGTGTCACCTCGCCGGATGAGGTCTCGTTCACCCGGGACGGAACCGTCACCTACCGGAACGCCGGTTCTGCCGGCGCCGAGGTCGAAGTGCGCCTCGTGGTCTCAGACGGGCGCTCGGAGCAGGTCGGTGCGCTCAAGATCAAGGTGAAGGCCCCGGGAGACGTGCCGATCACAGCCGACACGTTCGTGGTGCTCGCCTATACCGGCCAGGAAGTCACCGTCTCCCCGCTTTCCCACGTTCGCGGAGGCACCGGGACGATCCGGTTGTCATCGGTCCCGGCCAAGATCGGGGTAACGCTGACTCCCGACTATGACGGGGGCACATTCCGGTTCGTGGGCGAATCCGTCGGAACGACCTACGTCGACTACCAGGTGACCGATGGCGACCTCGTGCACGCCGCTCAGGTGCGGGTGGACGTGTTGGCGCTTCCCGACGCCAACAGCAAGCCGATCACGGTGCCGCACTCCGCTTTCATCCACGAGCAGACCAGTGCGCAGGTCGACGTTCTGGCCGGGGACTTCGACCCGGCCGGGGCCGTGCTCCTGATCACCGGGGTGCACAACGTGCCAGTTGCCTCAGGCCTTCGGGTGGAGATCCTGGAACAACGGATTCTCAGGGTGACCCTGACCAAGCCATTGGAGGGCGGCTCGGCGGTCTTCAACTACCAGGTCAGCAATGGCCTGGCCGAGGCTGAGGGAAACGTGACAGTGGTGCAGATTCCGGTACCCATCCGCAAACAGCCGCCGGTCGCGAAACCCGACTCGGTCTCAGTCCGCGTGGGCGACACCATCAACATACCGGTGCTCAAGAACGACTCCCAGCCCGACGGCGACACGCTCACCCTGAACCCGACGTTGGAGCGCGGCCTGCCGACCGAGTCCGGCCTCCTGTTCGCCTCCGGCAACCGCCTGCGCTACCTCGCCCCGTCGACACCCGGGAACTACACCGCCGTGTATCGGGTGGAGGCCCCGGACGGCCAGTGGTCGACTGCTGAAGTTAAGATCGCGGTGAGAGAAGTGGACGAGGCGTCAAACAATCCGCCCGTGCCACGCATGGTGACGGCACGCGTTCTCGCCGGCGAAACCGTACGCATTCCCATCGCACTCAGCGGGATCGACCCCGACGGGGACTCGGTTCAACTGATCGGACAGGAGACGAGCCCGGAGAAGGGCACAGTGCTCCAGTTGGGAGCAGATTGGATCGAATATCAGGCCGGGGAGTATTCGTCTGGTACCGACACGTTCGGCTATGCCGTCGCGGATGCACTCGGCGCCAGGGCCAGCGGGTTGATCCGGGTCGGGATCAGCCCCCGGCTCGACGGGGCGAGGAACCCCATCGCCGTCGCGGATGAAGTGACGGTGCGCCCCGACACGCTGGTCTCGGTGCAGGTGCTCGACAACGATTCGAACCCGGATGGTGGAACGCTCGAGATCATTGACGTCACCCAGGCCGGACCAGAACAGGCGACGCCCATCCCCGCCGAAATCGTCGGAGACGTGGTTCGGGTGCAGTCACCGTCGGTCGAGGGCCGATACAGCTTCATCTACGAGATCCAGAATTCCCGTGGTGGGACGAGCTCCAACTTCCTCACAGTGATCGTCAAGAAGGATGCACCACTCTCGTGGCCGATCGCCAGCGACACCCAATTGAGCCTGTCCGATGTGTTGGGCCGCTCCCGGGTGGACGTGAACGTGTTGAGCAACGTCTTTTTCGCCGACGGCGATGTGAGTGATCTGCTTCTCGAACTGGTGCCCGGTTTCCCGACCACCGCCACGGTGATGCCGAACAACATCGTCACCGTGCAGGTCGAGGACGCAGGGCAGATCATCCCCTTCCAGGTCACCCATCCGCAGGATGCAGAGATCGTGTCATACGCATTCATCCGGGTGCCCGGTTCCACCGATGCGCTGCCGCAACTACGCAGGGGTGTGGGCACGCTCACCATCGCCAGCGACGCCCAACTGACCATCGACCTGAACCAATACGTGGTCGCCGCCTATGGCAGGCCCGTCAGATTGGTGAACGAGAACACGGTGCAGGCCACCAACTCGAACGGCGACCCACTGGTTGCCAATGAGAGCACTCTGGTCTTCACCGGTGCCGAGGGCTACTTCGGCCCGGCTTCCATCGCCTTCGAGGTGACCGACGGAACCTCCCAGACCGACCCAGCCGGCCGCCGGGCGACGCTTGTCCTACCGATCACGGTCACCCCACGCACGAACCAGCCACCGGTCTTCACCGGTGCAGCACTGGAGTTCGAGCCCGGGCAGGAGAAGACCATCGACCTGGTCAAACTGACCACCTATCCGTACCTGAACGATCTGCCCGATATCGTCTTTTCGATCCTCGAACCCCAGCCGGTCGACTTCAGCTACCGGCTGGAGGGACCCAGACTCACTATCCGCGCTTCCGATTCCGCTGTGCGCGGGGCGACCACGGCGATCACCGTCGGGGTGAGGGACAAAGACAGCGACGGTCAGGGCGGAAGAATCGATCTGAAGGTGGTCTCCTCCACCCGTCCGCTCGCCGTTCCCGCCTCCGATCGTGTCGTTGTGCCCCGTGGCAGCTCGATCTCGGTCGACGTCCTGACCAATGATGAGACCACGAATCCGTTCCCGGGTGTTCCATTGCAGGTTGTCGCCGTGCGCGGCCTGGACGGCGGTACGCTGCCCGAAGGGTTGACGATCACACCGTCCGGCGATCGCTCCACACTGTCGATCACCGCCGCGAACGGCACCGCGCCGGTCGACACCACCCTGCAATACCAGGTCATGGATGCCACCGGCAGCCCGGACCGCTTCGTCTGGGGTACCGTGACCGTCTCCGTTCAAGACCGACCGGCCGCGGTCAACAACGTGGAGGTGTTGAGTTTCGGCAATCGATCCATCGTGCTCAGCTGGGCACCCGGTGCGTTCAACAACTCGACGATCACCGGTTACAGCGTGTCGCTGACCCGAGACAACGGTGAGCTGTTTCAGACCACGGTGTGCACGTCAACGACCTGCACGCTGGAGACCCCCGGCAACGGATCGTCGAACAGGGTGCGGGTTCAGGTGCGCGCGGTGAACGGGATCGGTGAATCTGACCCGGTCACATTCGGCCAGCCCGTCTGGAGCGACATCGTGCCGCAACCGCCCGTGAACCTGCACACGACACCGCTCGACCAGGGTTTGCGGGTGCGGTGGGGGGCACCCCCAGAACCGGAGGCGGCAAGCAGAATCGACAGCTATATCGTCACCGTCGGCGGTTCCCGGAAAACGGTCCCCGCGGCAGGCGGTTTCGACTTCTCGATCGATTTTGTGGATGTGGCATCGTTCGTCAACGGCGTGCCGCTGGACGTGACGGTGAGCGCTCGCAACCAGGCATTCCCGACGCTGGCAGTGTGGCAGTACGCGACCACGTCCGGAACGCCGTACGGGCCGCCCAAGGCAGGCGCGCTGGAGGTCAACAGCACCGACAGCGATAAGGCGACCGTCACCCTGACCTGGAACGCATTCAACCCCAACGGGGATGAGTTGCTCGGCTACTTCGCCCAGTTGCTGCCCGGCGACCAGGTGCCGTCGGGCGCGCAGGCCTGCTCGGTCTCCAACCCGGCACCCGGTGTGGTCAGCGAACCGACCGGCGGCCAACTCCTCGCCGTGCCCGCGAACAGCCGGTCCGCCGTGTTCACCGAGCTGAAAACAGTGGACAAGAACTACAGTTTCGTCGTCTGGGGCTACAACAGGTCGGGATGCACCGCCACAAATGTCGCGCAGGTCACCGTCAGGCCCGCCCCGGAGCGGGCGAGCGCTGCGATCGAGATGAGATGGGTCGATGATGAGCACTCGGCCTACGAGCCCTACATCGTGAGCGTCTCACCGAGCAACCCGACGTACAAGGTTCGGGCCGTCGACCAGGCGGGGAAGGTGGTCACTCCCGAGCTGACCTTCTCCGGCTCGGGCTTCGTGCGCCAGATCTTCCAGAAGGCGGGCAGCCTTCCTGACGGACTCTTCGCGTACGGCACGACCTGGAGCCTTCAGGTTGCGTCATGCAAGGCGTGGGGTTGCGGCCCGTTCTCGGCCACAGTGACATCCTCGGAGCCGGCCGTCTCCCTGAAGCTCACCGGGCTCAGGTATGACTGGACACGGACCACCGCGACGGATCCGGGTCCGGTCGATCCCGGCGACCCGATCGATCCGCCGCCGACGACCCCGCCGGTACCGGTGGTCGGCGACGGCAGGTTCTCCTGGACCGGAGCGGCGTCGAACAACGGCCTGCCCACCAGTTTCAGCTGCCAGGCGACGGTCGCTGGCGAACCGGTTCCCGGCGGTGCCGGAAATGGCACCTGCACCATCGGGGCCATTCCCGAGGGGTCGCGCGCCTGGCTCGAGATGGCCGTGACCACAGGCGACAAGAAGTTGACCAGAAGATTTGCCCAATGAGCGAACAAGGAAGAAGCACAGCAATGACGATGACGCCGGAGCAAGCATCCTGGTTCGCCGATATCTTCGACCGCTTGGTCGCCAACGTCGAACAGGTCCTGCTCGGCAAGAACCACGTCATCCGGTTGGCCTTCACCACCCTGCTGAGTTCGGGGCACCTGTTGCTCGAAGACTTCCCGGGCACGGGGAAGACCTCCTTGGCGCGCGCCATCGCGCAGAGCGTGAAGGGCACGAGCAATCGTGTGCAGTTCACCCCGGACCTTCTGCCCGGAGACATCACCGGGGTCAGCATCTACGACCAGCGCTCGGGCTCCTTCGACTTTCACCAGGGCCCGATCTTCGCCAACATCGTGCTCGCTGATGAGATCAACCGTGCCAGCCCGAAGACCCAGTCGGCACTGCTGGAAGTCATGGAGGAAGGCCGGGTGACCGTCGATGGCGTCACCCACGACGTCGGTGAACCGTTCATGGTGATCGCCACCCAGAACCCGATCGAGCAGGCCGGAACCTATCGGCTCCCCGAGGCCCAATTGGACAGGTTCCTGTTGAAGGCATCGATCGGATACCCCGACCGCTCGTCGATGATTCGGATACTGGAGGGCTCGGGGGAACGGGCCCACGACGTCATTGTGCCCGCGATCGTACCGGCAGACGTCATCACCGAGATGGGAACGTTGGCGCGGACGGTGCACGTGGACGCGACGATCAATGACTACGTCTCCCGGTTGATCGAGGCATCCCGGTCGGCCCAGGAGGTGCGACTGGGGGCGAGTGTGCGCGGAGGGCTCGCCCTGATCCGGGCGGCGAAGACCCTGGCCGCGGCAACCGGCAGGCATTACGTCATTCCAGACGACGTGAAGTCGCTGGCGGAACCGGTGCTGTCCCATCGGCTCCTGCTCGACCCAGAAGCAGAGTTCGACGGGGTGAGCTCCTCCAGCGTCATCGCCCAGATCCTGATCGAGACACCGCCGCCCAGCGATCGGCAAGACGTGTGACTCCAACCAGCGGGGGCGCCGTCAGACCGGAAACGGATTCCCGACCCCGGTCGGGAATCCGTGGCCGGCGCGCGCTCACGAAAGGGGAGGCGACGGCGCAGGCGACCCGCGGAGATTCGCTCTCCCTGAGCAGTGCCGGCTTCACCAACGCACGCAGCAAGATCGTCGGGGACCGGGAGGGTCTTCTGGCAGACATGATCGTCTGGATAGTCAGAAACGTGCGTCGAGCCCGCGCCTCCATCGTGGCCGTGGCCGTACAGATCGGATCTGTCGTCACCGTACTCGGCTGGTGCATCGCGGGCACCGTGTTCGCCGGGCTGGTCTTCGGCTATCGTCTCGGTTGGGTGGAAATGGTGGCCATCTCCTGGGCCTGCCTGCTCATCGCCGCCTGTGCCGCGGCCTGGATCATCGGCAGGCAACGGCAAGTTGTGCATCTGGAGATGCCTGTCAACCGGGTCACAGCGGGGGAGAAGGCTTCCGGGTCGATCATCGCGCTCAACCCGACGGGCAGGCGGTTGCTGTCGATGTCGGTCGAGGTTCCGGTCGCTGACGGACTGATCATCTTCAACGTTCCATCCCTCGCCGCCGGCGGCCGGTTCGACGACAGGTTCTTCGTGCCCACAACGCGACGAGGGGTGATCGAAGTCGGCCCCGTTCGCACGGTCCGCCAGGACCCGATCGGGCTGGTCAGGCGCGAGTACATCTGGGAGAAGACCGTCGAACTGTTCGTCCACCCCAAGACGATTTCCATTCCCTCGACCAGTACGGGCTTCTTTCGTGACCTCGAGGGCAACCCGTCCAGGGAGCTGACCTCCAGCGATGTGGCCTTCCATGCACTGCGCGAATACGTCCCCGGGGATGAACGACGCTACATTCACTGGAAGAGCACTGCGAAGACCGGCGTGCACATGGTGCGTGAATTCGAGCAGACCAAGCGCAGCCACCTCATGGTGGCGCTCAGCCTCGCCTCGGCCGACTACGCCAGCGATGCCGAGTTCGAACTGGCCGTCAGCGTCGCCGGGTCGCTCGGGGTGCGCGCGATCCGCGATGCCCGCACGGTCTCCGTGGTCGCCAGCGAGAGCACCCCCGAGTTCGCAAAGCGTCGACTGCTTGCCGTCAAAAAACTCGACACGCTTTCCCGGCCCCGCCTGCTGGACGACCTGTGCCGACTCGAGCTTTCGCCGACAGCGCTGAGCGTGATCGACCTGGCCCGGGTGTCGGCAGACGACGTGTCGGGCATCTCGGTCGTTTTCCTGGTCTGCGGCTCCACGGTCACCCCGACCCAACTTCGAGCCGCATCGGTGACCTTCCCGGTGGGGGTGTCCGTGGTCGCGGTGGTGTGTGACATCGAATCCGCCCCCCGTCTCAGACGGATCACCGAACTGACGGTTCTGACCATCGGCTATCTGGACGACCTGAAGAAGAGCCTGGCCCGATCGGCATCGACATGATTGCCGAGCAGGTGCTGCCCCCGGCGGTCGACGAAAAGGTGCCGAGGACGCGGCGACTCCCCCGGGCGGCACGGGTCCGACCACGGCCCACATTCCGGTCCTACACCGGGAACTCTCTTTTCTTGTTCGCCGCAATGGCGGTGGTCTGCCTCACCTGGTGGCCGATCTACCAGAGCCCCCGCTTCATCCTTCTCGCCGTGGTCACCGTCACGGTCGGGGTGGCGATTGCAATCGTCGGCAGCTATTTTCGCTGGCCGAGCATCGCGGTCGCCGGGGCCACCGTGGCTGCGTTCCTGCTGCTGGGCGTCGCACTGGCCATTCCGGATCGAACCGGCTGGGGGGCGTTGCCGACGCTGGCCGGAATGCGGGAACTGCTCGCAGCAAGTGCCCTGGCGTGGAAACAACTGCTGACCATCACCCTCCCGGTGGGTTCCTATCAGACCCTCCTGGTGCCGGTGTTCGTGTTGTTGTTGCTGGGAACGGTGACCAGCCTCTCCATCGTTCTCCGGGCGTTTCGGCCGGCTTTCGGGGCGATTCTCCCGGTGGTGGTGTTCTGGGTGGGGGTGGCCTTCGGCCCTGAGGATCCCGCCTACCCGGTGGAGCGGGGCCTGGCCATGTTGATCGTGACCATCGGCTGGGTGGTCTGGCTGCGCTGGGATCGGAGGACGGCGGCGATCAAAAGAATGTCGCTGGGCCAGGAAGCTGGTGCCTCGTCGTCGGGTGAGGCGCGGCGGGCGTCAGTGCGCGGCTTCCTCGCCGCCGGAATCATCCTCGCCCTGGCGGCCGCGGGCGGAGCCACGGCCACTGCGGGCTATCCGCTGGTGAATGACCGGGAAGTTCTCCGCAGCAACGTGATCCAACCGTTCGACCCCCGGGACCAGATCAGCCCGCTTGCCGGGTTTCGCCGCTACCTGCAGCCAGAGGCCGCAGACACCCCCATGTTCACCATTCACGGGATGCCAGCCGGGCAGCGCCTGGAACTCGCAACCATGGACACGTACGACGGCGTGGTCTATTCGGTCGGAAGTGACACCGTCACGAGCGAAGCCGGATCGTTCACCCGCATGCCCTATCGGTTGGACCAGAGCGGGGCCGGCGGTCACCTGTTAGACCTCACCGTCGAGGTCGAGGAGTATTCCGGAGTGTGGGCCCCCGGCTCCGGCCAGTTGGAAGAGATCACTTTCACCGGGCGCCGTGCCGCCGAGCTGGCCGACAACTTCTTCTACAACAATGTGACCGGCACGGGCGCAGTCACACTGTCGCTGCACGCAGGAGACGGTTACCGCCTGACGAGCATCGCAAAACCCATGGCCAGTCTTGACCTGCTGGCGACCAGCCTGCCCGGGCCGGCGTCACTTCCGCCGATCCCCGTTCTGCCCGACGAATTGGCGAACACCCTCAACTCGTTCGCACCGGTCTCGGACCCTCCGGGTGTTCGTCTGGTCCAGGCGATCAGCACGCTCAAACTACAGGGCTATGTCAGCCACGGCATCAGCCCGGACGAGCCCGAGAGCCGGTCGGGGCACGCCAGCGATCGGATCACCCAGTTGTTGACCGAGAAACCCATGGTCGGCGACCAGGAGCAATACGCCGTCACAGCGGCATTGATGGCCAGGCAGTTGGGATTCCCGGCCCGGGTGATCATGGGCTTCGTGCCCGGCCAGCCCCAACCGGGAGAGGACAGCACCGCGATCCTCGGCAGTGATGTGTCGGCGTGGGTCGAGGTGCAGACGGCAACCGATGGCTGGCTGAGTTTCGACCCCACCCCGCCGATCAGGCCGGTGCCCCCCAAACTGCCCGAGGATCCAACCGTCGTCGCCCGGCCGGAGTCCGCGGTACAACCGCCCGTGGCCGATCCGCAACAACAGGAGAGTGCGGCATCATTGGAGAGCGAGCAGGAAGAGGATGACACCGCATCCGACCCGTGGACGGCCCTGCTGTTGCGGATAGCGGTGATTGCCGGCTGGACTGCCGCCGGGATCCTGGTGGTACTGAGCCCGTTCCTGCTGATCATCGCCGCAAAGTGGCGGCGTCGGCGTCTGCGCGCGGCACCCGGTGATCCACTTCGACGCATCAGCGGTGGCTGGCAGGAGTTCGAAGACAATGTGCGAGATCACGGCTATCTGACACCGGAGTCTGCCACCCGCAGCGAAGTGGCTCAGACCGTCGGCGGGATGCGGCCCCTGGTGCTGGCGTCTGTCACCGACCGAGCGATGTTCTCACCGATTGAGTCCAACGCGGCGGATGCCGACCGGGTGTGGGCTTCCGTGCGCGACCTGCGTGAATCCCTGGGGGTGGGCAAGGGCCGTTGGGAACGCCTCAAAGCGCTCATCTCCGTGCGCTCATTCGACCGATATCATGGGTTGCGAAAGGGGCGAGACAAGTGAATTGCGCGGTCTGTGGAAGCGAGCTCCCCCAGGGAGCACTGTTCTGCGGCGAGTGTGGAAGCTCGGTGTCGGCAGTGCCGCGACCGGTCGTCGACCAGCGGGCGTCCGACACCTCCGTTGTCGTCCCGATTGCCGCTGCCCCGTCCGCTCCCACTGCCGCGGCGCCCTCGGCGCCCAGAAACAAGCCCAGAAACAAGCCCACGGCTTACGCGGATGAGCCCTCAGCTGCTGCCGATGCGCCCAGGACAGTCGCCGAAGTCGAAGACGTTCCGGAGCAGGCGCGGATTCAACCACCCGCAGTACCGCCGGCGTTTCTGGTACGTTTCAGCACCGGGGAGACTGCAGCGATCTCGGGCCCCGGGCTGATCGGACGCAACCCGGTGGCGCAACCCGGCGAGGAGATTCCCACGATGATCCCCATCACCGACGAAGGACGCTCTGTCTCGAAGACGCACCTCGAGATCGGCATGATGGAAGGCCGTTTGTGGGTCTCCGACCGCTACTCCGCCAACGGCTCGATGCGGGTCGAGCCGGGCGGCTACCAGCGTCGGCTGGAGCCCGGACGGCGGTACCTGATCGAATCCGGCACTCGAATCGCCATCGGTGAACAATGGGTGGAGTTCGTGATTCCAGAAATCGGCGGCTGAACGGCGCAGGGAATCTGTGGTCAGCCCGAGGGCTCTGTCGGCCACCGGCCTGCAATATTGACCCCAACACCTTGGCGAGACCGAACGACGGTGACAGGCTCTGGTTAAGTCGCCGAATGGGCGACCGCTAATGGAAGGCCAGCGAATGAAGATCACTGCACTCAGAACTGTCACCGCAATCGCGGCAGTTCTGCTGACAGCCGGAACCCTCACGGCATGCTCGGGAACCAGCACCCCCGCGGAGAATCCGGCGAGCTCAGGGGCCAGCCAGGCGCCGGCATCCAGTAGCGCCAAGATCGCGTTGCTCCTGCCGGAGTCGAAAACCACCCGATACGAGGCCTATGACCGCCCCTTGTTCGAACAGAAGGTCAAAGAGCTGTGCCCGGATTGCACCGTCGTCTATTCCAACGCGGATCAGGATGCGGCCAAACAGCAGCAACAGGCCGAATCTGCCCTGACCCAGGGCGTCAAGGTGATGGTGCTCGACCCGGTCGATTCGTCAGCGGCCGCCAGCATCGTTGAAGCGGCCACCGCCCAGAACGTGCCGGTCATCTCCTACGACCGGCTGATCAACAGCAAAAAGCTCGCCTTCTACCTGTCATTCGACAACGAGAAGGTCGGAGTGCTGCAGGCGACCGCCCTCGATGCCAAGTTGAAGGAAGACGGTAAAGACACCGGCAACATCATCATGATCAACGGGTCACCGACCGACAACAATGCGGTGTTGTTCAAGAAGGGTGCGCACAGCGTATTCGACACGAGCGGGCTCAAGATCCTTGCCGAGTTCGACACCCCTGATTGGAGCCCCGACCAGGCACAGCAGTGGATGGCTGGCCAAGTCACCAAATTCAGTGGACAGATCGATGGGGTCTACGCGGCGAACGACGGCACAGCGGGTGGAGCCATAGCGGCCATGAAGGCGGGTGGGGTCAACCCCATCCCGCCAGTGACCGGTCAAGACGCCGAACTCGCCGGAATCCAGCGCATCGTGAGCGGAGACCAGTACATGACGATCTACAAGGCGTTGAAGCAAGAGGCTGAGACGGCGGCCCAACTGGCCGTCGACGTGGTCAACGGCGTAACGCTCACGGGGACCAGTGGCGCAACCGACGGTGTACCGACAACCTTGTTGGTGCCGGTAGTGGTCACGGTGAAGAACATCATGGACACGGTCGTGAAGGACGGCTTCTACACCGTCGCGCAGATCTGCACCCCGGAATACGCAGCAGCGTGCACGGCGGCCGGAATCAAGTGATCGCAATGACAGCCGACCGAGTGGAGGCCGAGACCAGACCTGCCCGGTCGGCTGTCCTGCAGACGTCATCAGACCATCATCTCTGTGCTGACTCCGGTGAAGGGGGTGCCCGGTCATGACTCTCGCCGAACCGATCGTGCCGCCGACACGGACTGACCAGCCGGTGCTCACGATGCGAGGAATGGGAAAAAGCTTCGGTGCGGTCCAGGCGCTGGCCGAGGTGGACCTGGACATCTTCGCCCGTGAAGTGGTTGCCATCGTTGGGGACAACGGTGCCGGCAAGTCGACGCTGGTGAAGATTCTGGCCGGGGTGCACCCGGCCGACCGCGGAACGATGGAGTTCGAGGGTCGGCAGGTGACCGTCTCCAGCCCCACCGACTCACGTGACCTCGGAATCGCAACAGTGTTCCAGGATCTCGCCCTGTGTGACAACCTCGACGTGGTCTCCAACCTGTTCCTCGGCCGGGAGATCGGCACCCTGGCCCTCAACGAGATCGAGATGGAGAAACGATCGTGGACTCTGCTGCGGCAGTTGTCGGCCAAGATTCCCTCCGTGCGGATCGCGGTCGCGTCCCTCTCGGGCGGTCAACGGCAGACGGTGGCGATCGCCCGTTCCCTGCTGGGTGACCCAAAGGTCGTCATCCTCGACGAACCCACGGCGGCCTTGGGCGTTGCCCAGACCGCCGAGGTGTTGAACCTGATCGAGCGCTTGCGCGAACGCGGGCTCGGCGTCGTTCTGATCAGCCACAACATGGCCGACGTGATGGCGGTTGCCGATCGAGTGGTTGTGCTGCGACTCGGCCGGAACAACGGCGAGTTCCCCATTGGTCAGGTCACCCAGGAAGACATCGTTGCGGCGATCACGGGGGCAACCGACAACGTGGTGACCCGGCGTGCTTCCGGAGCCCGTGGCCACGAGGACGGATCATGAGCGATCCGAAAGCTCCGGCCGGTCCCGACGAGACTGGGGCCGACGAGACAGTGGCCGACGAGACAGTGGCTGAAGTCGTCTTCGAGCAAGAGAGCCTGGACGCCCGCTCACCAATGGGCGCGTGGCGAGGGTTCGTCTCACGGACCAGGACGGGCGATCTGGGCTCTTTGCCGGTGGTCATCGGTGTGATCCTGATCTGGGGGATCTTCGGCATTCTCAACCCTGATTTCCTCTCCAGCAGCAACCTCGTGAACCTTGCCCTGCAATGCGCAGCGATCGGAACAATCGCCCTCGGTGTCGTGCTGGTCCTGCTGGTGGCGCAGATCGACCTGTCGATCGGTTCCATCAGCGGTCTGGCAGCGGCGATCCTGGCAGTGAGTTTCACCCAATGGAACTGGCCGCTCCCCGTGGCGATCGTTGCGGCGCTCGCAGTGGGGGCGATCATCGGGCTGTTCTACAGTTTTCTGTACACCCGTTTTGGCGTGCCCAGCTTCGTGATCACCCTCGCCGGCCTGCTGGGCATCCTGGGCCTGCAACTGTATGTGCTGGGCTCGCTGGGCTCGATCAATATTCCCTTCGACTCCTGGATCGTCAGGTTCGCCCAGCAGATGTTCCTGCCGCCGTGGCTGTCTTACCTCGTCGCGGTGGTCGCCGGGGCCGGGTATGGGATCACGGCCTACCTTGCCGCCGTCAGACGTAAGCAGGCCGAATTGGAGGCGGTCCCGACCCTCGAGATCGTGATCCGCAGCATCCTGCTGTTCCTCCTGCTCGGCGTCGCGTTCTGGTATTTGAACACGAACCGTGGCGTCGGTCTGATGTTCGTGGTGTTCATGGCCCTCGTCGTCATTCTGAACTATGCACTGACCCGAACCCGCTGGGGGCGCTCGGTGTTTGCCGTCGGCGGCAGTGTGGAAGCCGCGCGCCGTGCCGGAATACGGGTCAATCGAGTCTTCCTCTCGGTCTTCGTGTTGTCGACGACGTTGGCGGCCCTGGGCGGACTGTTGGCAGCGGGGCGGTTGGCGGCCGCAAACCAGAGCAGCGGTGGTGGCGACACCAACCTGACCGCCATCGCCGCAGCCGTGATCGGTGGTACCAGCCTGTTCGGCGGTCGCGGAAGCGCCTGGTCGGCATTGCTCGGCATCGTGGTCATCCAGTCGATCGCGAGCGGTCTGACGCTGCTCAGTCTGGACTCCTCGATCCGGTACATGGTCACCGGGGCCGTACTGCTGGTTGCGGTCATCATCGATGCCCTCTCCCGGCGGTCACGGGCGATCCACGGCCGGGCCTGAACCCCTGCGAGGCACAGCACTGCCGTGCGAGTCACTGCTCCGACAGCCACAGCCCTGCGCCCTCCTCTGAACAATCAGGTGCTCCGGGCCACGAGCGGGTATCGATCCGTGTTGGGATACCTTTGTGCAGCATCCGTTCGACGACCGCGCCGGAACCCAGCAGGGAGAACAGCCGGCCCGCACCTTCGCCGTGCCGACCCGGCCCCCACCCCGCCCGGCCCCGGGCTTTCCCGTGATCGGCGCTGTCGCACCGGTGATCGGTGCTGTGGCGATCTGGCTGATGACGGGCAGCCCATTCGTGCTGGTCTTCGCCGCCCTCGGGCCGATCGTCGCCGTGGCCGCGGCAGTCGACCAGCGGCGCGGGCGGCGACGGCAGCGATTGCGCGAATTGGCCGCGCACGAGGCCGCGCTGGTGAACCTCGAGAGATCCGTGCCCGCAGAGATCGGCCGGCGACGAGAGATCCTTCGTGTACAGAACCCAGGAGCCCGCGAACTGTTGAGCCGTGACGCCGGCGGTGACAGCCGATGGCGTGACGTGGATGCCCGGCAGCTGGTGGCGTGGGGGTTCGGCTCAGTTCCGAGTGGCCTGCGACTGGAGGATCCGCCCGGCGGCGCGGAGGATTCGCGGGTCACAGCCCTTCGACGTGCCGCGGTAATCATCCCGAATGCCCCGGTGGTGGGCGACTGTGCGGGTGGGATCGCGGTCTGTGGTCCGCCGACCATCGTTCGCGCGATCGCCCGCGGCTATCTGGTTCAACTGCTCAACCGGCTGCCGCCGGAACGGCTGCACCTCCGGCTGCCGACAACCCCGGAATGGGACTGGGCACGCAGCCTGCCGCACCGGGAGGGCAACCTGCAGGCACAGTTCGGGCCCGGAGCGGAACGAACCCTGTTCGAGGTGGTCGATCTGTTCGACGGCACCCGAGACGCCACCGAGAAACGTGCGGCAGTGACGCCGAGGACGATTGGCTCCGAGGCTGAAAAAATTCGAAGCCTGATGGTGGTGGCGCCCGATGTCCGGCGGCTGCCGGCCCAGTGCGCGACGCTCGTCGATGTCGCCGGAGTCGATCACGCACGGATCATCGTGGGGGCCGGGCCGGCAAAGTGGGTGTCCTGCGAATTGGTTTCGGCGGCGGAAGCGGCCGAATTCGCGCAGGTGCTCCGTGCACACGCACACGACCGCGGAGTCGTGTCCTCCGGTGAGGTGTTCTCTCCCGTGCAACTGGCGAACCTGTTGGAGCACCGTTCGCCCGGATCACAGGTTTTCGGCGCCGGGCCGTCGGGGCCCCGTTCGAACCTGGCTGCTCCGGTGGGTCGGGCGGGCCAGGAGACAATCACGCTCGACCTCGTTGCCGATGGGCCGCACGCCCTCGTCGGTGGAACCACCGGCAGCGGCAAGAGCGAACTCCTGATCACCTGGGTGACAGCGATGGCAGCGTCCCATTCGCCGGAGTCGGTGACCTTCCTCCTGGTCGACTTCAAGGGGGGAGCGGCTTTTGCCCCGCTGGCAGCCCTGCCGCATTGCGTCGGAGTGATCACCGACCTCGGCCGCACCGAGGCGACCCGGGCGCTGGCCAGCGTGGGCGCAGAGATCAGGTATCGCGAGAGCGTACTGCACCGAGCCGGTGCGCGTGATATCACCGAATTGACCGGAGAGACGCTGCCTCGATTGGTCGTGGTCGTCGATGAGTTCGCCGCCATGCTCGACGACTTTCCGGATCTCTATGAGTTGTTCGTGGATATCGCTGCCCGCGGACGGTCGCTGGGATTGCACCTGATCCTCTGCACCCAACGTCCGGCCGGGGTGGTGCGTGACGCGCTTCGTGCGAACTGTAACCTCCGCCTGTCCCTGAGGGTCAACAACGCGCCCGACAGTGAGGCAGTGATCGGCACAAACGCCGCTGCGATGCTCCCGGCCGCATCGCCCGGCGCCTGCTGCTTGGCCGCCTCCGGCGGGCCCGTGGGCTTCATGGTTGCCACCACCGACACCGAGATGATCATGCACGCCGGCGCGCGCTTCGAGGCCGGGCCGGCTCCGCCGCGCCGACCGTGGCTTGATCCGTTGCCGGCGGTCATCGGGCTCGAAGCCCTGCCTGCGCTGGTGCAGGCTGCGGCACCCGACAATGGAGAACCACCGGTCGCGGAGGCGGCAGACGAATTCATACTCGGCGTCACCGATCTTCCCGAGGAGCAGAAGCAGGAGGTGTTGCGCTACCGCCCGGCCGTCGACGGAAACCTGTTGCTGCTCGGGGCCGCACGCACAGGAAAGACCAGCTGCCTGCACCTGTTGGCCGTGCAGTCTCGATCGACGCGCCAGGTACACCTGGTTCCACGCGGAATCGAGGGGGCCTGGGATACAGTCACAGACCTGGCCCAGCGGGCGGCGTCGGGCGGCCGCGGTGCCGCAACCCTGCTGCTGATCGATGACCTCGACTCGTTGGTCAGCCGAATCCCGGTCGAGCACAGCCAGGACTTCCTCGACGCCGTGCACCTGCTCGCACGAGATGGTTCGCAGGTGGGGGTTCAGCTCGTGGCCACGACCAGGCGGGCCACGGGGCTCGCCGCCATCCTGTCATTGTTCGAACAGACGATCATGCTGCGGATGACCAGCAGTCAGGAACACGTGTTGGCCGGGGGTGAGGCGTCACAGTGGGATGCTGCGCTGCCGCCGGGCGGCGGAATTCATCGGCAGCATCGGGTGCAACTCGCGGTGACGGATGCTTTCTCTGGTGCTCCGGAGCCGCAACCGGCCGCTGTGGAGTTCCTGCCGGGGCACGGATATCTGCTGGTCAGCGCCTGGCCCAGGCGGCGTGCCCGCCAGTTGCGCGAGTTTCCTGGCGCGTCGCCCAGGGTTGTCGAGATCGGGCACGAGATCGAACAGGCCCGGGCGTACGCCGACCGGGATGTGTCGGTGAATGCCCACCACGATCCCACTTCAGGCCGTGGTCGCGAACTCATTCTCCAACATCCATTGGCGACGATACTGGTTGGAGACACCGACCACTGGCAATCCCAACCGGCGTTGTTCGGCAGGCTGCGCCGCAGTTGCACGTTGGTGTTCGACGGGTGCAGCGTTGCCGAATACCGAATGCTCACCCGCAGCCGGGACGTACCGCCGCCTCTCGAAGTCGGCGCGTCGCGGGTGTGGTTGCTTGCGCCAGACAAGGAAGTCGGGCGCGCCCGCTGGCCCACAGGCTGACACCGTCAGTCGACGATGTCTGCGCGGATCTCACCAACTCGTTCGGTGCCCCCAAAAATCGCCAGATCCAGCAGGGGAAGTACTTCGGCGACGGCCGTATGGTCGATGGCACCGGCTTCGGCGAGCAGTTCCAGACCGACCGCCGTGGTCGCCCGTGACGAGCCGTCGAGCATCTTCACGGCAACGGCGACACCGTTGGGTGACGCCATCACAAGCACGCCCTCCGCGCCGAGCTTGGCCACCAGTCCGAGCCTGTCTGCGACGATCTGGTTCGGGCGCCCGGGCCCCTCGATCACCCACGCGTTGGCGAGGATGGCATCGGCCAGGATGCGTGCGTAGTGGTCGAGGCTGCCAACTTCGGGGTGCCTGCCCGGCGCGGCGCCCAGCCGGCCGATACCGCGTGCGAGCGCGGTCAGCGACAGCGCGTAGACGGGGGCGCCGCAGCCGTCGGTCGCCGTCGCGTGAACCTGTTCGCCGGTGAACTCCTCGATCGTCGCGAGGATCAGTCGTTGCAACGGATGGTCGGGGGACAGGTAGTCGGGCAGAGACCATCCGTTTCGCACGCAGGTCAGCAGCATGGCCGCGTGCTTGCCGGAACAGTTCATGTAGACGGACTGCTTGCCTTCGCCGCGCTGTCGGACGGCGGCACGTGCGGCTGCATCGCCGGGCCAGTCGACCGGGCAACGCAACGCATCCCGGCCGAGACCGCCCTCAGCCAGCAACGCGTCCACCAGTTCGACGTGCCCGTCGGTGCCTGTGTGGCTGGCCGTGGCGATCACAGCGGTGGGGCCGGCGAGGGGCGCGCCGGCGCTCAACATTGCGATTGCCTGGAACGGCTTCAGGCAGGAGCGGGCGAGAACCGGCGCGTCCGGCGCGCCGACAACTCGAATGACCGTGCCGTCTGCCGCCGTGACCACGGCACTGCCGGCGTGCCGTGACTCGACGAACCCACTGCGTTCGACCACAGCCAACTGGGCAGCATCGGCCACCGGGAACGTGCCCGAACGCTCAGGCCGGGGCGTTGCCCCGGCGCCGGCCGTCACAGTGTTGCGAGTGCGTCGTCCACCACGCTGACCGCGTCGAGGATCAGTTCGTCGGTGAGCGCCAGGCTCGGCAGGAACCGGATCACGTTGCCGTAGGTGCCGGCGGTCAGCAGGATGACGCCCTGCTGTGCCGCGTACGCCGCGATGGCGCTGACGGCGGCCGCGTTCGGCTCCTTGGTGGTGTCTCCGGTGCCCGGAGCCACGAGCTCGATGGCGATCATCGCCCCGATACCGCGGATGTCTCCGATGACGTCGTACTTCTGCTTCAGCTTCTCCAACGCGGGCACCAGGGTGTTCTGGATGCGGGTCGCCTCGGCCAACAAGTTTCCTGCAGCGATCTGCTCGAACACGGCGACCGCGGCGGCTGCGGCCACCGGGTTTCCGCCGAACGTGCCGCCGAGGCCACCGGGCTGGGCACAGTCCATGATTTCGGCGCGGCCGGTGACAGCAGCCAGGGGGAGACCGCCGGCAATGCCCTTCGCGCTCAACACCATGTCCGGCACCAGGCCGAAGTGCTCGCTCGCGTACCAGGCACCGGTGCGCGCGAGACCCGACTGGATCTCGTCGGCGATGAAGACGATCCCGTTGGCGGTGCACCACTCCTGCAGGGCCGGAAGGAACCCGTCGGCTGGAACGATGAAACCGCCCTCACCCTGGATCGGCTCGACCACCAGGCAGGCCAGGTCTTCGGCGCCGACCGACTTCTCCAGGTAGGCGATGGTGCGCTTGGCGGCGTCTGCCCCGCTCAAGCCGTCGTGGTACGGGTAGGAGTTCGGGGCGCGGTAGACGTCGCCGGCGAGCGGGCCGAACCCGGTTGCGTACGGGGCCGCCTTGAAGTTCATCGCCATGGTGAGGTTGGTACGACCGTGGTAGGCGTCGTCGAGCACCGCGACACCGTTTCGCCCGGTGTACTTTCGGGCGATCTTCACGCCGTTCTCCACGGCCTCGGCACCCGCGTTGATCAGGACGGTCTTCTTGGCGAAATCGCCCGGCGTGTGCTCGGCCAGCAGCTCGGCGACGCGCACGTACTCCTCATAGGGCGTGACCGTGAACAGGGTGTGCAACACGTCATCGATCTGCTCGTGGGCGGCTCGCACCACTGCGGCGTCGGTGTGCCCGATGGTGGTCACGCCGATCCCGGCGCCGAGGTCGATGAACTGGTTGCCGTCGACATCGACCACGATCGCCCCGTTCGCGCGGGCGATGTAGACCGGTAGAACGGATGACACACCGACCGGCACGACGGCCTGGCGTCGTTTGTGCAGTTCGACGGACCGTGGTCCGGGTATGGCCGTGACGATACGGCGTTCCTGGGGAACGCTGTACTTGGAAGCGGCGGACGAGGCGGATGCGGGGGCAGAAAGTGTGTCAGTCATGGTTCCTCCAGCTTATCGTTGCCCGGAAGTTTGTCGATAGCATTTACTCCAGTGGGAGAAGCCACGGGTCGGGAGCTGGAGAATTGTTGAACGAACACCATTTCGAGGTCTCGTGCACCTGGCAGGGCAACCGGGGAACCGGCACCAGCGGCTACCGTGAGTACGGACGGGAACTCGAGCTGACCGCCGCGGGTAAAGCACCGATCGCCGGCTCCGCAGCGAAGGTGTTCCACGGAAACGCCGACCGCTGGAACCCGGAAGACCTTCTGGTGGCGGCCCTCGCGCAGTGCCATATGCTCTCCTTCCTGCATGTTGCAGTCCGGCACGGTGTCGTCGTCACCGAATATCGAGACGACGCCCGAGGCGTGATGGAGCAGACCCCTGATGGCGGCGGACAGTTCACAGGCGTCACGCTCAAACCCGTGGTCACGATCACCGATGCCGAACAGGCCGAACTGATGACACAGTTGCACGCCGAGGCGGCCGGCAAATGCTTCATCGCCCGATCGGTGAACTTCCCGGTTTCACACGAACCGGTCACCCTCATCGCGTCGTAGGCGCACAGCCGGCTCCCGCGGCATCCGAGACCCTCAGGTTTCAGCCAGCACGCCCACAGCTTTCAGCGGTTACCCTGAGACCGTGGATTCCATTCTCTTGTTCCTGCTCGGCGTCGCCATCATGGTGGTCGGCCTGGCCGTGTCGATCGGGTTGCACGAGATCGGGCACCTGGTGCCCGCAAAACTGTTCGGGGTGAAGGTCACCCAGTACATGATCGGATTCGGCAAAACGCTCTGGTCGCGTAAGAGGGGCGAGACCGAGTACGGCATCAAGATGATCCCCCTCGGCGGTTACATCGCCATGATCGGCATGTTCCCGCCGGTGAAATCTGGCGGCGGGATGCGCACCGCCAGCACGGGGTTCTTCAACACTCTCGTGCAAGACGGTGCCGGAGACACGGTGCCGGTGAAGCGGGGCTTCACCGGTTCGCTGGTGGACGATGCTCGGCGTGCGTCTGCCGACACCATCGGTGAGGGCGAGGACCACCGCGCGTTCTACCGCCTGCCGGTCTGGAAGCGCGTCATCGTCATGGCCGGCGGGCCGTTCATGAACCTCCTGATCGCGGTGGTGTTGTTCGCCATCCTGCTGATGGGGTTCGGCCAGGTGATGCCGTCGACCACGATCGGGTCGGTCTCGGAGTGCGCATTGCCCGCGACCAGTACGAGCCAGGCCTGCGCGGCGGCTGACCCGAAGGCGCCGGCCGCGGTTGCTGGGATCAAACCGGGCGACACGCTTGTTTCCATCGATGGCGTGCCGATCACAAGTTGGAACCAGTCGACGGCTCTGATCCGTGACGCGTCCGGGCGGACGCTGAGCGTGGTGGTCAATCGTGATGGCGCCCAGCAGACGCTCGCCCTGACACCGCTGTTGACCGAGCGTTACGCCCTCGACGCAGAGGGCAACGTGATCAACGGCGCGGATGGCAAGCCCGAATTGCAGAATGTCGGCTTCGTCGGCATCGGTCCGGCCTCCGAACTGGTGCGGCAGCCCGTGACCGCCGTGCTGCCAGCGGTCGGCGAGAACATTGCCGCGGTCGGCAACATGATCCTGCACCTGCCGCAGCGGCTCGTCGACGTCGCCAACGCAGCATTCAGCACCGCCCCGCGCGACCCGAACGGCCCGATCAGCGTGGTCGGCGTCGGCCGGGTGGCCGGGGAGATCGCCATGATCAACACCATCCCGGTCATGGACAAGGTGTACTCGTTCATCGGGCTGCTGGCATCACTGAACGTAGCCCTGCTCGTGTTCAACCTGATCCCGTTGATGCCTCTGGATGGCGGCCACATCGCCGGTGCCCTGTGGGAGGGCATCCGCCGCTGGTTCGCGAAGGTGTTCAAGCGGCGCGATCCGGGCCCCGTGGACACGGCCAAGCTGATGCCGATCACGTTCGCGGTCGTTGCCGTGCTGGGAGCGATGAGCCTGTTGCTGATGTACGCCGACATCGTCAAGCCGATCAACTTCTTCGGCTGACGTCGCCTGACGTGCCACTCCGACATCTTCAGGAGCTGACGGGGGCGGGGCGCCGTGGCGGCCCCGCCCCGCTGTCGTCCTGAAATTTTCGGGGAGGGAACGACGTCAGCGGCGCAGCAGCAGTGCCTCGCCCTGGCCGCCGCCCCCGCAGAGGGCGACAGCGGCCTTGCCGGTGCCGCGACGCGCCAACTCCGATGCTGCGTGCAGGGCGAGCCGGGTTCCAGATGAGCCGATGGGATGCCCGATCGCGATCGCCCCGCCGTGGATATTGACCCGCTCTGCGGTGATCCCGAGCTCCCGGGTGGACTCCAGCGCGACCGCGGCAAACGCCTCGTTGATCTCCACCAGCTCGAGGTCGTCGGCCTGCCAACCCTGACGGGTCAGGGCGCGCATGATCGCATTCGCCGGCTGCGAGTGCAGGGAGTTGTCGGGGCCGGCGACCTGACCGGATGCCTCCACCACGGCGAGCCACGGCAGGCCGTGCTCCTCGGCCCACGCCCGGCTGGCCACCACGACCGCGCTGGCGCCGTCGCTGAGCGGCGACGAGTTGCCCGCGGTGATGGTTCCGGAAGGATCGAAGGCGGGCCGCAGCCGGGCCAGCGTCTCGGTGGTGCTGTCGGCGCGCACTCCCTCATCGGTGTCGACCACCAATGGCTCGCCTCGGCGCTGGGGCACGGCGAGCGGGGTGATCTCATCCGCGAACAGGCCGTCGGCCTGCGCCTTCGCTGCGCGCTGGTGTGAGGCGGCGGCTATCTCATCCTGCTCCAGCCGGCCGATCCCCAGCCTGGTGTTGTGATTGTCGGTGGAAAGCCCCATCGACAGGCCGTCGAAGGCATCGCTCAATCCGTCGTGGGCGGCGTGGTCCAGCGCCGTGACGCTGCCATACGGCCAGCCCTGCCGGGAGCCGGGCAGCAGGTGGGGGGCAAGTGACATGGACTCCTGGCCGCCGGCGATCACCACGCTCGCTTCACCGAGGCGGATGATGCGGGCGGCATCGATGATGGCGGCGAGGCCGGACAGGCACACCTTGTTCACGGTCATCGAGGGAACGTTCCACGGGATGCCTGCTGCAATGGCGCTCTGACGTGCCGGGTTCTGCCCGCAACCGGCCTGCAGCACCTGCCCCATCACCACGGCGTCCACCTGGTCGCCGGTGACCGTGGCTCGTGCCAGTGCGCCGGCGATGGCGGCGGTTCCCAACTGCACGGCGGTCATCGAAGACAACTGCCCGTTGACCCGTCCCTGCGGTGTGCGCGACCCTGCGATGATGACGACCTCGGTGTTGCTCATGATGACCTCTTCTGTGCTTGTTTCTCTGTTCGTTGCTTCGTGTCCTGCGGCTGCCCACGCGTTTCGACTTGACAGCGGCCTACATCCATCATAGGTTTCTGAGACCTGAACCATGTGTCAGGTTCACAATTCATTATCGTCGTTCACTGTAAGGAAAGGCAGTCCCCATGCGGGTAACAAAGAAGTTTGCGGCACCGGCGCTGATCGCAGCCGCCGCCCTGGTGCTGGTCGGTTGCGCACCAACCGGAGCAGACCCTGCTCCCAGCACCACGCCCGTTGCCGGCGAGACGAGTGCTCCGGCCACGGGCGACCCGGTACAGGTCGGCATGATCACCTCGATCACCGGCCCGCTCGCGGCCTACGGCGCAGCGTACGTCAACGGTTTCAACGCGGGGCTCGACTACGCCACCGATGGTACCGGCGCTGTCGACGGTCGTGAACTGCAGATCACGTGGGAAGACGACCAGGGCAACCCTGACACCGCCGTCTCCAAGGCCAAGGACCTGATCGGGCAGGGCTACCAGATCCTCGCCGGCACCGTCGTGTCCGGCATCGCCGTTTCGCTGGCCGAACAGGCCGAACAGAACAAGGTTCTGTACCTCTCGGGCCCGGCAGCCGCCGACGTCATCACCGGGGTGAACGAGTACACCTTCCGTTCCGGCCGCCAGACCTACCAGGATGTCGCCACTTCCGGCACGTTCATCGGTGATCCCTCAGGCAAGAAGATCGTCGTGTTCGCGCAGGACAACGCGTTCGGCCAGGGCAACCTCGCCGGCGTCGAGGCCGTGCTCGGTGCTAAGGGCGCCACCGTTGACGGCGTGCTGGTCGCCGAGGACGCGACCGAGTTCACTCCGTTCTCGCAGCAGCTGCTCGACGCGAAGCCCGACCTGGTCTTCGTGGCCTGGGCCGGTGCCTCGTCAGGAGCGATGTGGGAGTCCCTGCAGCAGCAGGGTGTCTTCGACTCGATTCCGGTCGTGACCGGACTGGGTGACCTGTCGACCTACGGTGCCTACGGCCCCGCCAGCGACAAGATCAGCTTCCTGTCGCACTACTTCGGTTCCGCAACGGACAACGCCGCCAGCCAGGCGATGATCGCTCACCTCGACGCCGCCGGGGAGCAGGCAGACCTGTTCACACCCGATGGTTTTGTGGCGGCCCAGATGCTCGTCCAGGCTGTGTCCGCCGGCGGCGGAGACAACGTCGACGACATGATCGGTGCCCTTGAGGGCTGGACGTTCGACTCGGTGAAGGGTTCGGTCACGGTTCGTGCCGAGGACCACGCCATGATCCAGCCGATGTTCCAGGCCAAACTGGTCAAGGATGCCGACGGCAACTGGACTCCGGAGCTGGTTGACGTGGTCGACGCCGACGTCGTCGCGCCGCCGATCGGTTAATTTCCGTGACCGGCCAGCCCGTACTCGAAGCCGCTGTACTTGAAATAGACGGCGTCGGCCTGCAGATCGGCGGTGCGCAGATCCTCCGGGATGTGTCGCTGTCGGTCGCCGCAGGCGAGATGCTCGGTGTGATCGGCCCGAACGGGGCGGGAAAGACCACCCTGTTCAACGTGATCTCGGGTGTTCTCACCGCGACCGAGGGTGTGGTTCGCCTCGATGGCAGAGATGTCACTCGCGAACCGATCCACACCAGGGCACGGGCTGGCTTGGGCCGCACCTTTCAAACCTCGAGCCTGTTCAACGGGCTCTCCGCGACCGAGAACGTTCGGCTCGCCGCCCAGGTACAGGCCGGCGGTGCCACGCGGGTGACCCGCTTCCCGCGTGGTTCGGACGACGCGAACCGCGTCGCCCAGGACCGCCTGGCCGAGGTCGGGCTCGCCAGCCGGGGCCACGCCCTGGCCGGCGGCCTTTCGCACGGAGACAAACGCAAATTGGAGATCGCGATGTTGCTGGCGATGGAGCCGCGGGTCATTCTGCTCGACGAACCGATGGCCGGCGTCGGATCCGGCGACGTACCAGGGCTGATGGACGTTATTCGCGGTCTGCACCACGGCGGACGCACGGTGCTCATGGTCGAGCACCACATGGAGGTTGTCATGGGGCTGGTGGACCGGGTGGCCGTCATGCACCACGGCGAACTGCTCGCCTGCGACACCCCACAGAAGGTGATGGCCGACGAACGCGTGCAATCGGCGTATCTGGGAGCGACGGCATGAGCGAGAACATCCTTTCGGTGCGAGCGCTTCGAGGCAGCATCGGAGGCCAACAGGTCGTCGAAGATGTCTCCTTCGACGTGCCGAGCACCGGTGTGACCGCGCTTCTGGGTCGCAACGGCGTGGGCAAGACCAGCACCATCAAATCGATCCTGGGACTGATCACCCGCACCGGCGAGGTCACCTTCGAAGACCGCCGTATTGATCGGATGCCCACCCACAAGATCGTGCAACTGGGCATCGGCTACGTTCCCGAGGACCGCGAGATCTTCTCTGCCCTCACCGTGGCCGAGAACCTGAAGCTGGCCGAACGAGATGCCGCCCCGAACCGCGAGTTCATCGAGGAGTTGTTCCCCGATCTGGTGCAGCGCGCAGCACAGCGCGCGGGCACGCTGTCTGGCGGGCAACAACAGATGGTGTCGTTGGCGCGGGCGTTGCTGAACACCAACAAACTGTTGCTGGTGGACGAGCCGACCAAGGGGTTGGCGCCCCGGATCGTCGGCGAGGTCGCCGACGCGCTGGAGACCGCAGCCCGCACGGTGCCGATTCTCCTGGTGGAGCAGAACCTGCAGGTGATCCGACAACTCGCCGACAGGGTTGTGGTGCTCGCCGACGGTCGGGTCGTGTTCACCGGTGAGGCCGGCGAGTTGCTCGATGACGAAGACCTGATCACCCGACTGCTGGGTGTGCACGGAGACAGTGCAGAAGGCAGCAGTGCAGAAAGGAGCAGTGCAGAAAGAAGCAGTGCTGCCGCGGCCGACAGTTCGACGAACGAAGAGGTGTCGGTATGAGCACCATCGTGCTGTTGTTGATCACCGGCCTCGGCCTCGGGGCACTGTACTTCCTGGTGGCCTCCGGGCTGTCCCTGATCTACGGCCTCATGGGCGTGCTGAACTTCGCCCACGGCTCCTTCCTCACCCTCGGCGCGTTCATCGGTTGGGAGGTGGCCAGACGGCTGAGCGACGGCACATGGTGGACACTCGGTGCCTCCATGATCGCGGGAGCCATCATCGGTGCCGCCTTCGCCGCGGCCACCGAGTTCTTTCTGATCCGGCCGCTGTACCTCAGGCACATCGAACAGGTGTTGGTCACGGTCGGTCTGGCCCTGGCCTCGGTTGCACTGTTCGAGGGGATCTGGGGCACCGACCCGATCTATGTGGTCAACCCGGAATGGCTGGGGCTGACCACTGAGATCCTCGGAGCACGCATCCCGAACAGTCGTTTCCTCCTGATCGGCTGCGCCGCGCTGGTGCTGCTCGCGATCGTGCTTTTCCTCAAACACACCCGTTACGGTCTGATCATCCGGGCCGGGGTCGAGAACCGGTCGATGGTCACGGCCCTCGGAATCGATGTGCGGCGCGCGTTCACCCTCGTGTTCGCCATCGGTGGGGCCGCGGCCGGGCTCGGCGGTGTGCTCGCCTCGGTCTACTACGGTTACGTCTCAGCCCACATCGGGGGATCGCTTCTGATCTTCGCCTTCATCGTCACGGTGATCGGCGGCCTCGGCTCCCTGGCCGGTGCTGCCGTTGCCAGTGTGCTGGTGGCGGTGTTGCAGCAGTTCGCGAATTACTACCTCTGGGGCACCGGTGACCTCGCAGTCGTATTGGCCCTGGCCGCGGTGCTGCTGATCCGGCCACAGGGCCTGATGGGGAAGAGTGTGCGATGACAAAGCTATCTGCCCGGATGCGCGCCGGGATCATCGTGGCCGCCAGTGTCGCACTGATCGGGTTCGCCGCGCTCCTTCCGCTGCTCGCCATCGATATTCCCGGTGTCTTCCCCGGCCCGTCCTACACGCCAGGAACACTGCAGGTGCTCGCGTACGCCATGCTGATCGCGGCACTCGCGCTCAGCTACCACCTGTTGTTCGGTCTGGCAGGCATGCTGAGCTTCGGCCATGCGCTGTTCTTCGCGGCCGGCGCCTACGGGCTCGGCGTGGTGCTGCGCAACTTCGCGCCCGAGTGGCTGCCTCCTGGCGGCGCATTCGTCGCTGCGATCCTGATCACCATCGTGTTCGCGATCATTCTCTCGGCGTTCGTGGGCGCGCTCAGCCTGCGCGTGACCGGCATCTCGTTCGCCATGGTCACCCTCGCCTTCGCGCAGGCGGGTTCAGTGCTGGTCAGGCGCAACCCCGGCAAGAAGACCGGCGGTGAAGAGGGTCTGCCGCTGGATGTGACCCGTGTGCCCGACGCGCTCGTCGGGGTGCTCCAGACCAAGAACCTGTACTGGCTGGCACTGGCCATCCTGGTCGTGGTTTATTTGGTGACGCTCTGGGTGGAGAAGTCCCGGGCCGGCCATGTGGTGGCCGCGGCCAGGGAGAACGACCTGCGAGTGCGCGTGCTCGGTATCCGGCCGTACGGGGTCAGGTTGGTCATCTTCGCCATCGCCGGGGTATTGGCCGCAATCGCAGGGATGGGATTCCTCCTGCTGCAGTCCGGGGTGTCCCCGCGAGTGGCCACTCCCGACTTCACATTGTCACTTTTGGTGATCGTGGTGCTCGGTGGGGTCGGCTACCGCTGGGGTGCCGTGCTCGGCGCAATCGTGTACACACTGCTCGACCAGAGGCTGACCGCACTCGCGGGGTCGGAGGCGGTCGCCTCGTTGCCCGATATCCTTCGGATACCCTTGTCGCAACCCCTGTTCATCCTCGGGACGCTGTTCATTCTCGTGGTGTTGTTCCTGCCCGGTGGCATCGCGGGGATACCCGCAAGTGTTCAAGCCGCTCGACGCAACCAGACGGTTGAAGAGAAGGAGTTGGTGTGATCCACACGCTGCCTCCGCAAGCCGAATCACTGCACTCCGACGGTCTGCATTGCCTGGGGCGGTGGACCAGCGACCGTGCGCGTGCAACCCCGGAGCGGGTGGCCGTCGACGACCGGGGAGTTCCTCTGAGCTATGGCCAGTTGGAAGACAGGTCGGCCGCGTTGGCCGGCGCCCTCCTTCGGGCCGGCTACCTCATCGGAGACCGCATCGCCACCGTCACCGGCAACAGTGCAGATCATGTCGTACTGTTCTTCGCCTGTGCCAAGGCCGGGCTCGTGCTGGTGCCGCTGTCCTGGCGGCTCTCGGTGCGTGAGCTGTCCGAACAGCTGCAACTGGCCGACCCCGCACTGCTCGTGATCGAGGACGAGTTCGCCACCCTCGCACGCGCTGCCGCAGAGCGTGCCGTCGACGCGCCACCGATCACGCAACTCGGGGCCCGTGGTGTCGAGGTCGAGGTACCGTCACCCCGACGTCCGACTCTGGGCACAGGCGGTGAATCTCGCACGACGCGCGGGGTCCGCGATGACGACCCGCTGCTGATGATCTTCACCTCGGGCACCCAGGGCAGCGCAAAGGCGGCGGTGCTCACCCACGCCAACTGTTTCTGGACGAACCTGTCCCTCTCCCGCATCGCCGAACTCACCAGTTCCGACGTGGTCCTGGCGGTGATGCCGCAATACCATGTGGGCGGCTGGAACATTCAACCGTTGTTGGCCTGGTGGGTGGGCGCGACGGTCGTGCTCGAGCGCACCTTCGACCCCGGCCGGGTATTGCAGTTGATCGCCGACCGGCGCATCACCACCACGATGGGCGTGCCGACCAACTATCTCTTTCTCGCCCAGCATCGGTCCTTCGCCCGCACCGACCTGTCCAGCCTGACCCACGCCATCGTCGGCGGGGCACCGATGCCCGAGCCATTGTTGCGTATCTGGCATGCGCGCGGCGTCTCTCTCAGCCAGGGCTACGGGTTGACCGAGGCCAGCCCGAACGTGCTCTGCCTGCCCGACGAGGACGCGACCCGTATGGCGGGATTCGCCGGCTTGCCCTACCCGCACGTCGAAGTCGCCGTCGCCGACCCGGTCACCGGCGAACAACAGGAGGGGGCTGCCGAGGGCGAACTCCTGGTTCGTGGCCCCGGAGTCTTCGCAGGCTATTTTCGCGCCCCCGAACTGACCGAACGAGCACTGCAGGGCGGCTGGCTGCACACCGGTGATCTGGTGCGACGTGACGAGAACGGCTACTTCCAGGTCATTGACCGACTCAGCGACGTGTTCATCTCGGGCGGTGAGTCCGTTGCGCCTGCCGAGGTCGAGCGCGTGCTGTTCGAGCACCCGGCGGTGAGCGACGCCGCCGTCGTCGGGGTTGCCGACGAACGCTGGGGTGAGGTGGGTGTCGCGTTCGTGGTGGCCAATGCTTCTCGCGCCACCGACGAGGCTGACCTACTCGCGCACGCCCGCAGCCAACTGGCGAGATTCAAAGTGCCTGCTCGGGTGCGATTCGTCGCAGAGATTCCTCGGTCGAGTGCCGGCAAAGTGCTGAGGCACGAGTTGCTCACGCAGTGGCGAGACGACGTCGTGCCGGCGTCGACCCCTTTCTCCGAGGAGGCCGACCGGTGACGATTTCACCACCCCGCACCGCCCGCGGTGTCGCCACGAGAAGGCGACTGCTCGAGGCGGCCGAGCGCGTCTTTGCGAAGTACGGCTACGCCGAGGCATCCGTCTCGCGGATCACCGAGGCCGCGGGCATCGGCCAGGGAACGTTCTACCTCTACTTCGCGACCAAACTCGACATCTTCAACGAACTGGTCGAAGACCTGAACCACCGGGTGCGCAAGGCGATGAGCGCTGCCAGCGCCGAGACCACCAACCGGATTGAATCGGAGCGGGCCGGATTCCGGGCGTTCTTCACCTTCACCGCGGAACACCCGGCCCTGTACCGGGTGATCAGGGAAGCCGAGTTCGTGTCGCCCGGGGCGCTCCGGCTGCACTACACCCGCATCGTCGAGGGCTACATCCAGGGCCTCACCGAGGCGGGTGAGGCGGGCGAGATCAGCGACATCGACCCGACCGTGGCCGCGTGGGCACTGATGGGCATCGGCGAAATGATCGGCATGCGCTGGGTGCTCTGGGGCGACGGCGACCAGGGCGCGGATGCCGACCCCACGGCGAGTGGCACGAACCAGGTTCCCGAGCACGTCTTCGACGAGATGATGCGATTCATCGAGGGAGCATTGCGGGCGCCGGCCGCCAGTGTGGCCAACCCCGGCGCAACCACCCCCAGCGAAAGGGCGAAACCATGACCGATCTGACCGGCCGCACAGCACTGATCACCGGCGGCGCCAGCGGGATCGGCGCCGCCTGCGCCCGCGCATTCGCCGCGGCGGGTGCACGGGTGACGATCGCCGACCTGAACGGCGAGGCGGCGGCCGAGGTTGCCGCCGAGCTGGATGGAGACTCGTGGGCTGTCGACCTCTCTGACACGGTCGCACTTCGCGACGTGAGCCTCGACTGCGACATCCTTGTCAACAACGCCGGCCTGCAGCACGTGGCCCCGATAGAAGACTTCGACCCGGAGCGGTTCGCCCTCATGCTCCGGGTGATGCTGGAGGCTCCGTTCCTGCTGATCCGTGCTGCGCTGCCGCACATGTATGAGCAGGGCTTCGGCCGGGTGCTCAACCTGTCCAGCGTGCACGGGTTGCGGGCATCCCCGTACAAGAGCGCCTACGTGGCGGCCAAGCACGGCTTGGAGGGCCTGTCGAAGGTGACGGCGCTCGAAGGCGGAGCCCACGGGGTGACCAGCAACTGCATCAATCCGACCTATGTGCGCACGCCACTGGTCGAGGCACAACTGCCGGGGCAGGCGAAACTGCACGGCATCCGCGAAGACCAGGTGGTGACCGACGTGATGCTGGCCGAGTCGGCGATCAAACGGTTGGTCGAACCCTCAGAGGTCGCGAGCCTCGCGCTCTGGCTGGCCGGGCCAGACGCCGGCATGGTCACCGGCGCGAGCCACACCATGGATGGGGGCTGGAGCGCCCGATGAACGACTACGAAACATTTCGGGTGCCGGTCGCCGGCGGCGAGTTGGCCGGGGGAGTCTGGAATCCCACTGCACCCGGCCCCGTCGTTCTCGCCGTTCATGGCATCACGGCCTCGCACTACAGCTGGCCGTTCCTGGCCAGGGCCCTGCCGACCACCCGCATCATTGCGCCCGACCTGCGCGGCCGAGCCCGCAGCAACGGGTTGCCCGGGCCGTACGGTTTGAAACGGCACGCCGACGATATGGCGGCGCTGCTCGACGCCTTCGCGGTCGACGATGCTGTCGTCGTCGGCCATTCCATGGGGGCATTCGTTTCGGTGCGCCTGGCGGAGAGGCATCCGGCCAGGGTGCGCTCGCTGGTACTGGTCGACGGGGGGCTTCCGATTCCCCGGCCCGCGAATGCAGACCCGGCGGCCATGCTCGGGCCGGCCGCAGACCGGCTGACCCAGACCTTCGCGAGCCGGGCCGAGTACGCCCGGTTCTGGCACGGGCACCCCGCGTTCGCCGACCAGTGGTCACCCGAGATCGAGGCCTACGTCGACTATGACCTCGACGAGGCCGACTCGGGATTCATCCCGTCGACGCAGGTGGCCGCGGTTGCCGAAGACGTGTTGCAACTTGACGGCAGCGCCGGCTACGCCGAGGCTCTCGCTGCGGTGGCTGTACCGATAGATTTTCTGCGGGCACCGCGCGGATTGATGAACGAGCCGGCGGCACTCTACGCGGCCAGGACAGCCTCCGAGTGGGACGAGCTCCCCTCACGCCGCGTGCACGAGGTGGCGGATGTGAACCATTACACGATCATCATGTCGGAGGAGGGAGCGCGATTCGTCGCCACCGTTCTTCGGGCCCACGTGCAGACTGACGAACACGGTGACCGGACAGACGAGTTGGAGGGCAGGCGATGACGTTCTCAAAGGTTGTGGATTCGGCCGAAGAAGCAGTGGCCGATATTCCAGACGGTGCCTCGATCGCGGTCGGCGGCTTCGGGCTGTGCGGCAATCCGATGGCGGTCATCGAGGCGTTGCTCGCGAGGCGGGTCTCAGAACTTGCGATCGTGAGCAACAACTGCGGTGTGGACGATTGGGGTCTCGGGCTGCTGCTCGCCGAGGGGCTGATCACGAAGATGACGTCATCATATGTCGGCGAGAACAAGGAGTTCGCGCGGCGGTACCTGAGTGGTGAACTCGACCTCGAGCTCACCCCCCAGGGCAGCCTCGCCGAGAAACTGCGCGCAGGCGGCAGCGGAATCGCCGCGTTCTACACCCAGACCGGAGTCGGCACCCAGGTGGCCGACGGCGGGTTGCCGGTGCGCTACGCCGCCGACGGCAGTATCGCACTCGCGTCGACGGCGAAGCCCACCGCCCGTTTCCCGGTGCGCGGCATCGACCGTGACTTCGTGCTGGAAGAGGCGATCACCACCGACTTCTCAGTGGTGCACGCCGCCGTCGGTGACACGCACGGCAATCTGATCTTCAACAAGACGGCCCGCAATTTTTCGCCCTTGGCGGCGATGGCGGGCCGGGTGTGTATCGCGCAGGTGGAGGAACTGGTGCCAGCGGGCAGCCTGGATCCCGACCGGGTGCACCTGCCCGGCGTCTACGTCGACCGCGTTGTCCTGGTCGGGAGCGACATCGAGAAACGTATTGAAAAGCTGACCGTGACCGAGGAGGCCTGACCGTGGCTCTGACCAGGAACGAGATGGCCGCCCGGGCGGCGCTCGAGTTGACCAACGGCTCCTATGTGAACCTCGGAATCGGACTTCCGACACTCGTGCCCAACTATGTACCCAATGACGTGACCGTCATCCTGCAGTCCGAGAACGGCATCCTCGGGGTCGGGCCCTATCCTGCGCGCACGGCAGTCGATCCCGACCTCATCAATGCGGGCAAGGAGACGGTCACCGTCCTGGACGGAGCGTCGTACTTTGACTCGGCGATGAGTTTCGGGATGATCAGGGGAGGCAAGATCGACGCGGCCATCCTCGGCGGGATGCAGGTGTCCGAAGGCGGTGACCTCGCCAACTGGATGATCCCCGGCACGATGGTCAAGGGCCCCGGCGGTGCGATGGACCTCGTGCACGGCGCCGGCCGGGTGATCGTGCTGATGGAGCACGTCGCTCGTGACGGGTCGGCGAAGATCGTCTCCGAGTGCACCCTGCCGTTGACCGGGCGTGGTGTGGTCGATCGCATCATCACCGACCTCGCGGTGATCGATGTGACCCCGGAGGGTCTCGTGCTCGTCGAGTGCGCTCCCGGTGTCGCCGCTGAGGAGATCCTGGCGGCGACAGGCGCACCCCTGACGATTGCCGATGGCGTCTCTGGGACAGAGGCCGCATCAGGCACCACGACAGGCACCGCGAGAGTCGCGGCGACGCTGCGGACCTGAACGCGTTCCTGAAATGACCTGGAACGTGACCGAACCACTGCTCAGCACGCAATAATGATCGAAGAGTGAGGGTGTGCCGCGGTCGCGGCCACCGGCCACCGGCGTCAGGGAGGACACCATGAACACCCCAACAATTCTCGATGGTATCGAGCAGCGCACCGTCACCACCGCGCGCCTGACGGCGAACGTACTCGAGCGGCCCACCTCTGACGCATCGAGCACCGTCGTGTTCATCCACGGCAACGTGTCGAGTTCGTTGTTCTGGCAACCGGTGATGCTCGAGATGCCCGCGTCCGTGCGCGCGCTCGCGATCGACCTGCGCGGGTTCGGCGGCAGCTCCACCCTCCCGGTGGACGCCACCCGCGGCCTCGGAGACTTCTCCGACGACGTGGTGTCGGTGCTTGAGACTCTGGAGATCGACCGCGCGCAGGTGGTCGGCTGGAGCATGGGTGGCGGTGTGGCGATGCAACTGTTGTTGGAGCATCCTCAATTCGTTTCGGGCCTCACGCTGGTGGCCCCGGTCTCTCCCTACGGGTTCGGCGGCACGGCCGTGGACGGGCGGATGCTCACCGCCGATGGTGCGGGCACCGGCGGCGGTGGGGCGAACCCCGACTTCATCGCGCGGCTCGCGGCCGGCGACCTGACATCTGATGAACAGACATCGCCGCGCTCGGTGTACCGCAGCAGCTATGTCGCCGACGGGTTCGTCTCGGAGCACGAAGACCTGTGGGTGCAGTCGATGCTGACCACTGCCACCGGCGACGACAACTATCCCGGAACCTCCACCGCGTCGGAGAACTGGCCCGGGTTCGCGCCGGGCACCCGCGGGGTGCTGAACACCATGGCCCCGCAGTATTTCAATGTCACCGGGATCGTCGACCTCGCGGACAAACCGCCGATCCTGTGGATCCACGGCGAGAACGACGCGATCGTGTCCGACGCGTCGGCCTTCGACCTCAACTTCCTTGGGTCACTGGGCGTCATCCCCGGCTGGCCGGGCGCGGAGGCGGCACCGCCACAGCAGATGATCGCGCAGACGCGCCGGGTGCTGGAGTCCTACCGGGCCGCCGGGGGGACAACGAACGAATTGCTGCTGAATGATTGCGGGCACTCCCCGCATCTGGAACACCCAACAGCGTTCGTTACGGCACTGACGGAGCAACTCGCCCGCAGTTGACCCAGGGCACGTGCCGCGACTCCGCGCGAACCCGCGCCGGGGGATTCGATGGTTGGATTGACTGCATGGATGCCACAACCTCACACATCAATGATTTCGCCGGGTTCATCTCCGCCTCGCCGTCGTCGTACCACGCGGCGGCGGAGGTGGCCCGGCGCCTGGCTGACGCGGGGTTCAGTGCACTCAACGAATGCGACCCGTGGACTGACACTGCAGGCCGCCACTATGTGGTGCGTGACGGCGCCGTCATTGCCTGGCTCCAGCCGGAGTCGGCCCAGGCGACCACAGCGTTTCGAATCCTCGGCGCCCATACCGACTCGCCGGGCTTCAAACTGAAGCCGAAACCCACCACCGGCGCCCACGGCTGGTTGCAGGCCGGGGTCGAGGTGTACGGCGGCCCGCTCGCGAACTCGTGGCTCGACCGCGAACTCGAACTCGCTGGGCGCCTGGTCACCAGGGACGGCGTTGAGCATCTGGTTCGCACCGGGCCCATCTTGCGTATTCCGCAACTGGCGATCCACCTCGACCGTGAGGTGAACAACGGGCTCACCCTCGACCGGCAGAAACACCTGAACCCGGTGTTCGGCGTCGGTGACGTACAGGACGCCGACATCGTCGGCCACCTGGCATCCCTGGTGGGCTTGGCCGGCGACGACGTCGCCGGCTACGACATGCTCACCGTCGACACCCAGACACCCGCACGGTTCGGGCTGAACGGCGACCTGTTCGCTGCTGGCCGGATGGACAACCTCAGTGCCGTTCATGCCGGTCTCGTCGCCCTGCTGGCCGCAGCCGAGAGTTCGCACGAGAGCACCGGTCAGATCAGCGTGTTGGCCGCGTTCGATCACGAGGAACTCGGCTCCGAGTCCCGGTCGGGTGCCAGTGGACCCTTCCTCGCCGACGTGCTCACCCGGATCGGTGACGGCCTCGGGGCGAGCGCCTCTGAACGCGCACAGGCACTGGCCGCATCCTGGTGCGTCTCGGCCGATGCCGGACACGCGGTGCACCCGAATTATGCGGAACGTCACGACCCCGCGAACCATCCGATCCTGGGCGGTGGGCCACTGCTGAAGATCAACGCCAACCAGCGTTACGCCACGGATGCCCACGGTGCCGCCCTCTGGGCCAGGTGCTCGGCCGAAGCCGGCGTCACGTATCAGGACTTCGTCTCGAACAACACGGTGCCCTGCGGGTCGACGATCGGCCCACTGACGGCCACGAGGCTCGGAATCCGCACCGTCGACGTGGGGGTGCCGCTGCTGTCCATGCACTCGGCGCGCGAGCTCTGCCATGTCGACGATCCGTATGCGCTGTCCGCCGCGATCTCCGCCTTCTTCGCTGGTGCTTGACCACTCCTTCCTCGTGAGAGTGCGCAATTCGTCCTTCCTGATCGCTGCGAAGGACCGAAGGCGCACACTCACGGCGGCGGGCGGGCGGGAGCTAAGGTAGATCTCGTGCTCACTCGCCTCTCTCACCTTTTTGTCCGTACTCTCCGCGACGACCCCGCCGATGCCGAGGTGGCCAGCCACCGCCTGCTGGTTCGGGCCGGTTACATCCGTCGCCAGGCGCCGGGAGTGTTCGCGTGGCTGCCGCTCGGGCTCAAGGTCAAGAGACGGATCGAGCAGATCGTACGCGAGGAGATGACCCGCGCGGGCGCGCAGGAGGTGCACTTTCCGGCACTGCTGCCGAGGGACCCGTACGAACAGACCGGCCGCTGGACCGAGTACGGCGACGACCTGTTCCGCCTCAAGGACCGCAAAGGTGCCGATTATCTGCTCGCGCCCACCCATGAAGAGGTCTTCACGCTCCTGGTGAAAGACCTGTACTCCAGCTACAAGGACCTGCCGCTCACGATCTATCAGATCCAGGACAAGTACCGCGACGAACTGCGTCCTCGAGCTGGGCTGTTGCGTGGCCGCGAGTTCACCATGAAAGACGCCTACTCGTTCGACTACACCGACGCAGGCCTCGACGCGAGCTACCAGGCCCAGCGTGACGCCTATGAGCGCATCTTCGCGAGGCTCGGACTGGATTATGTGATCGTCAAGGCGGATGCCGGGGCGATGGGCGGTTCGAAGAGCGAGGAGTTCCTGCATCCCACCCCGGTTGGCGAGGACACCTTCGTGCGCTCCGCAGGCGGCTACGCGGCCAACGTCGAGGCCTACGTCACCCCGATTCCCGACGAGCAGCCGGTCGACGGATTGCCTGAGGCCACTGTCGTCGACTCACCGAATACTCCGACGATCGAGACCCTGGTCGCCCTGCTGAACGCCGAGCACCCCCGTGACGACAGTCGCCCGTGGGCCGCTGCAGACACGTTGAAAAACGTGGTGCTCGCGCTGGAACATCTCGATGGTACCCGTGAATTGATTGTGATCGGTCTGCCCGGCGACCGCGAGGTCGATCTCAAACGTGTCGAGGTCGCATTTGCTCCCGCCACCGTCGAAGCCGCGAGTGAAGACGACTTCATCCGGCAGGAATGGCTGGTCAAAGGTTATATCGGACCATGGACAGCGGCCGGGCCGGTGTTGGGGGAGGACTCGGCGACGGGCATCCGATACTTCGTGGACCCCCGCGTCGTGACGGGCACCGCCTGGGTGACGGGGGCCAACGATGACCAGAAACACGTGCTCCAGCTGGTGGCTGGCCGTGATTTCGTGGCCGACGCGATCGTTGACGTCTCCGATGTGCGAACGGGTGACCCCGCACCCGATGGCTCTGGCCCGATCGAGACCGCACGAGGGATGGAGATCGGACACGTCTTCGCCCTCGGCCGCAAGTATGCCGAGTCGCTCGGACTCAAGGTTCTGGACGAGAGGGGAAAACTCGTCACCGTCACCATGGGCTCATACGGCATCGGGGTGACCCGCATCATGGCGGTGATCGCCGAGGCCAACAACGATGCCAAGGGGCTGATCTGGCCGGCCGAGGTGGCGCCGTTCGACGTGCACGTGATCGCCACCGGCAAAGACGATGCCGTGTTCGAGGCGGCGCAGCGGGTCTCCGATGAGCTGGATGCCGCCGGCCGCGACGTGCTCTACGACGACAGATTCAAGGTGTCGCCCGGGGTGAAATTCGGCGACGCCGAACTGATCGGCGTGCCCACGATCGTGATCGTCGGGCGCGGAGTGGCCGACGGGGTGGTCGAGCTCTGGGATCGCCGCACCGGCGACCGGGAGCAGGTTGCCCTGACAGATATCGCCGCCCGGCTCACCTGACCGGCCGCAGCCGCCCACTCGAGCGGCAGCACCCGGGGTCTCCAGCCCGGCACCGGGAAACGCACAGACAGTGGCGGCGGATTCGGGTAACTTAGTAGTGGTCGATCGCGCGGGGCACCCCCTGCGGCTGCGGCCGACTCGATCGGGGCCACGTCATTGTTCTTCCCGTTGGCCCGGGGTCGAGTATTTTTGAATCTATCTGAATAAAGGAGGCCGGCCGTGGATATCGACCTCAGCGTGCTGCGACTGCTCGAGCGCGAACGTGAGATTCCCTTTGAGGAATTGGTGGGGATCATCGAATCCGCCATCCTGACCGCGTACCTGAAACACACCGGTCACCTGGAGCACAAGGCGGATGCTGACGAAGCGCCTCATGCGCGTGTGCATCTCGACCGCAAAACCGGCCACGTGCAGGTGTTCGTTCCCGAGCACGATGAAAACGGTGAGGTGATCGGCGAAGCCGAGACCAGCCCGAGCGACTTCGGCCGCGTGGCCGCGTTTGCAGCCAAGCAGGTGATCAACCAGCGTCTGCGAGACCTGGCCGATGACGCCGTGTTCGGCGAGTTCCGTGGGCGTGAGGGCGACATCGTCGCAGGCGTGATCCAACAGGGCCCGAACCCGCGGATGATCCACGTTGACCTCGGAACCGTGGAAGGTATCCTGCCCCCAGAGGAACAGGTCCCGGGCGAGGACTACACGCACGGCAGTCGGATCCGGGTGTATGTGACAGCGGTCACCAAGGGGCTGAAGGGGCCGTCGATCACGGTCAGCCGCACGCATCCGTCGCTCGTTCGCAAACTTTTCGCGCTGGAGGTCCCAGAGATCGCCAGTGGAGTGGTGGAGATCGTCTCGCTCGCCCGTGAGGCCGGGCATCGCACCAAGATCGCGGTTCGGGCCACCGAACCAGGCGTCAATGCGAAGGGGGCCTGCATCGGTGAGATGGGGCAGCGTGTGCGCGCGGTGACTGCTGAACTGAACAACGAGAAGATCGACATCGTCGACTATTCGGCAGACCTGGCCACGTTCGTCGCCAGCGCATTGTCGCCCGCCAAGGTCACCAGTGCGTTCGTGATCGACGAGTCGATGAAAGCGGTGCGCGCGCTCGTTCCCGATTACCAGCTCTCGCTGGCGATCGGCAAGGAGGGGCAGAACGCACGCCTTGCCGCGAAGCTGACGGGCGCGAAGATCGACATCCAGCCCGACAGTATTCTTGACGAGGACTGAATCACTGAAAATGACACAGCGGGATGTCGATCTTCGCGCCGAGCCGGCGACGCGCCAGCGTTGACGTCTCGGTTGGGTGTCGGGACATCCAGCCCGACAGTATTCTTGACGAGGACTGAACCCAGCCATCCTCACTGGGCCGGACCGCCTGCCCAGACTCACCAGGTTCGGTATCGAAGCGCAAGGGGCGTAGTATGGATCCCGTCAGAACGTGCGTCGGTTGCCGCACGCGTGCCGACAAGCCCTCACTCGTGAGGGTTGTTGCCCAAGATTTCGAGCTGGTGGTCGATGAGACCGCCACGAAACCCGGGCGAGGTGCGTGGGTGCATCCGAACCGTGGATGTTTCGTTCGGGCGATTGACCGTCGGGCCTTCGGCCGGGCGCTCAAACGGCCCGATGCGGTCCCGGGCACGAGTATGGCGCGCTTTCTGACCACTTTGGATTCCCGCCCCGGGGCATCCGATCAAACAAGAACAGGCTGAATGGCGAAGTGAACACACCATGAGCGACAACTAATGAACGGCTCGAAATGAGTCCCGTTGATTGACTAATGGTCTGCCCCTGTCCGGGCGCAGGCCCAGACAGGAGAATTGTGGCTGCAAAACCACGCGTACACGAGATCGCCAAAGAACTCGGTGTCGACAGTAAGACCGCGATGGCGAAACTCGAAGAGATGGGTGAGTTCGTCAAGGGGCCCTCATCCAGTGTTGAGCCGCCCGTCGCCCGCCGCCTGAAGGCGGCCCTGGAAGCAGATGGCGCAAAAGCCGCTGCGGCCGAAGAGAAGAAGCCCGCCGCGGCGAAGCCCGCCGCGGACACCCCGGCCCCCAAGGCGCCAGTGGCTGAAGCCGCGGCCACCGTCGATGAGGCCGTGGACCGTCCGGTGCCTGCCAAACCGATGAGCGTTGCAGACCGCCAGGCAGCGGCGCAGGCGGCCGAGAAGGCCGCAGCCGAGGCGGCTGCCGCTGAAAAGGCTGCCGCTGAGAAGGCTGCTGCTGACACGGTCGCTTCCGAGAAGTCAACAGACGAAAAGGCCACGCCGGATGCACCGGCCGCCGATGCCGGCCCGACCCCGGGGGCCACGCCCTCAGCCCCCGCCGCGGCCACCCCGACACCGCGCCCGGGCAACAACCCGTTCGCGTCAAACCAGGGCATGGGACAGCGCCCGGCTGGAATCCCGCGTCCGGGCAACAACCCGTTCGCCAGCGCCCAGGGCATGGGCCGGCCGACCCCGAGCAGCATTCCCCGCCCCAGCATTCCCCGCCCAGGCGCGCCCCGACCCGGTGGCCCGGGTCAGGGTGCCCGTCCCGGTGGGTTCGGACAGCGTGCCGGTGGTGCCCGTCCGGCTGGTGCCGGCGCAGCGCCGCGCGCAGGTGCAGGCGCCCCGGGCGCCCCGTTCCGCGCCCCGGGCAGCACGTTCGGCCCCAACCGTCCAGCGGGCGGAGGCGGCCGTGGTCGCGGACCGGGTGGTGGCACAGCAGGTGCGTTTGGTCGCGGCGGCTCCAAGAGCCGTTCGCGCAAGTCGAAGCGCACGAAGAGGCAGGAATTCGAGCTGCGCGAAGCTCCGTCGCTGGGCGGCGTGAGCGTTCCCCGCGGCGACGGAAACACGGTTGTTCGGATGCGCCGCGGTGCTTCGATCACCGACTTCGCAGACAAGATCGACGCGAGCCCGGGCAACCTGGTCACGGTGCTGTTTCACCTCGGTGAAATGGCAACCGCAACCGAGTCGCTCGATGAGGCGACCTTCGCGGTACTCGGTGACGAGCTGGGCTACAAGATCCAGATGGTCTCGCCAGAGGACGAAGACCGCGAGCTGCTCGAAGCCTTCGATATCGACCTCGATGCCGAACTGGCAGAAGAGAGCGACGAAGACCTCGAGATGCGCCCGCCGGTTGTCACGGTCATGGGCCACGTCGACCACGGTAAAACCCGTCTGCTCGACGCCATCCGTAAGACGAACGTGGGCGGCGGTGAGGCGGGCGGCATCACCCAGCACATCGGTGCCTACCAGGTGCAGGCCGACCATGAGGGAACCCCGCGCACCCTGACCTTCATCGACACCCCGGGCCACGAGGCGTTCACCGCCATGCGCGCCCGTGGCGCCCAGGTCACCGACATCGCGGTACTCGTGGTGGCGGCCGACGACGGCATCATGCCGCAGACGGTGGAGGCGTTGAACCACGCCCAGGCCGCGGGTGTACCGATCGTCGTCGCAGTGAACAAGATCGACAAGGAGGGTGCCAACCCCGCCAAGGTGCGTCAACAGCTCACCGAGTTCGGCCTGATCGCCGAGGAATACGGCGGCGACACCATGTTCATGGATGTGTCGGCGTTGAACAACGTCGGCATCACCGAGCTGCTCGACGCGGTGATCCTGACCGCGGATGCCGCCCTCGACCTGCGCGCCAACCCCGATAAGGACGCCCGTGGCGTCGCGATCGAGGCGAAGCTCGACAAGGGTCGCGGCGCGGTGGCCACCGTGCTCATCCAGTCGGGAACCCTCGAGATCGGCGACGCGATCGTTGCCGGAACGGCTTACGGCCGTGTGCGCGCCATGTTCGACGAGAACGGCGACACGGTCGAGTTCGCGACACCGTCGCGCCCGGTCCAGGTGCTGGGACTCACCAGCGTTCCGAAGGCAGGCGACACCTTCCTCGTCACCGAGGATGATCGCACCGCCCGCCAGATCGCCGAGAAGCGCGAAGCTGCGGAGCGGAACGCGTTGCTTGCTCGCACCCGCAAACGCATCAGCCTCGAGGACTTCACGAAGGCGCTCGAAGACGGCAAGGTCTCGTCGCTCAACCTCATCATCAAGGGTGACGTCTCCGGTGCCGTCGAAGCGCTGGAGGAGTCGCTGCTCAAGATCGAGGTCGACGATTCGGTGCAGCTGCGCATCATCCACCGCGGTGTCGGTGGCGTTACCGAGTCGGACGTCAACCTGGCGACCATCGACAACGCCATCATCATCGGCTTCAACGTGCGCCCCGACCCGAAGGCCCGCGCCCACGCTGCCCGCGAGGGTGTGGACATCCGGTTCTACTCGGTCATCTACGCCGCGCTCGAAGACGTGGAGAACTCCCTCAAGGGAATGCTCAAGCCCGAGTTCGAAGAGGTGCAGTCGGGTGTGGCCGAGATCCGCGAAATCTTCCGTTCCTCCAAGGTCGGAAACATCGCCGGTGTCATCGTGCGCTCGGGCACCATCACCAGGAACGCGAAGGCTCGCGTCATCCGCGACGGCGTCGTGGTGGGGGACAACCTCGCGATCGACTCGCTGCGCAGGTTCAAGGATGACGTCACCGAGGTCAAGACCGACTACGAGTGCGGTATCGGCCTCGGCAAGTTCAACGACATCCAGATCGGTGACGAGATCGAGACCATCGAATTGAAAGAAAAGGTACGCGTCTAGTTGATCGTGGCGTTTCGGACGGGAGTATCCGGACGGGCACAGACGAGGCATCTGCCCCGCAGTGCCTCTCCGGATACCCCGTCTGACGCAGTATCGGCGAAACGCCCAGTGAGAAGAAGGTTGAGGAGTTGACCATGGCTGATCCGGCACGCGCCAGAAAGCTGGCCGATCGCATCAAGGTGATCATCGCCAAGCGGCTGGAGAAGGGTCTTCGTGACCCAAGGCTCGGCTTCGTGACGATCACCGACGTCAAGGTGACCGGCGACCTGCAGCACGCCTCCGTCTTCTTCACGGTGTACGGCACCGAGGAGGAGCGTGCAGATTCGGCGGCCGCCCTGAAATCGGCGACCGGCCTGCTGCGCACGGAGGTGGGCAAGAACATCACGTCCAGGCTCACCCCGACGCTGGAGTTCATCCTCGACGCGATCCCCGAGACCGCGGCGCACCTGGAGGAACTGCTCGAGAAGGCACGCAACCAGGACTCCGCGGTGGAACAGCTGGCCACCGGCGCCAGTTACGCGGGCGACGCCGACCCCTATGTGAAGCCGCGCGAGGCCGACGTCGAGTAGCCGTCATCAGTGAAGTGAGCGGAGCCAGAGCGCCGTTCCTGACGGTGGAAGAGCCATGTGGAGAACCTCACGGCTGTGGTGAGTGATCGTGCCCAGGCAGCGTGAAACGGCCGGGCGTCGGTTCGGCGGCCAGACCGTCGGCGAGCAGGCCTTTCAGCGCGCGTTCCAACTGGGCCGTATCCGGCCAGAGAGCGTCGATTGACTCGCGGCCTGTTGCCGCATTCTTTTCGCGAAGCAGCGCGAGAATCAAGCCGCGCACCTGCCGGTCGCTGCCCGCGTACTTCTTCTGGACAGCGCGGCGGGTGCCGGTGAACGCCGGGTAGCCCGCGCCCCGCCAGGCGCAGTGCGCGCGGATGGGGCACACCTCACACCGGGGGCTCGACGCCCGGCACACCACGGCGCCGAGCTCCATCATGGCAGCGTTGAACTCCGCGGCTTCGGCATCGGATTCCGGCAGCAGTGCGGTCATCGCCGCGAGATCTCGGATCGGCGACGGCGGCGACGGATGCTCGACCCCGGCGATCGCCCGAGCGATCACCCGGCGGATGTTGGTGTCGACAACCGGGTGCCGCTCGCCATAGGCGAAGACGGCGACCGCGCGGGCGGTGTAGTCGCCGACCCCCGGCAGCGCGAGCAGGTCGTGCACGTCGCGTGGCACCACGCCACCGTGCTGCTTTGTGATCGTGACCGCGGCGGCGTGCAACCACAGGGCGCGCCTCGGGTATCCGAGCGACTCCCACGCCCGCACTGCCTCGCCCGGCGACTCCCGGGCAAGATCGGCGGGGGTGGGCCAGCGTTCGAGCCACTGTTCGAGCCTCGGCACGACACGCACCACCGGGGTCTGCTGCAGCATGAACTCGCTGACCAGGGTTCCCCAGGCGGTGAAGCCTGGACGCCGCCAGGGGAGGTCGCGTCTGTTCTGGCGGTACCACGCACGCACGTCACCGGCCAGGTCACGCCCCGGAGGGGATTCAGCCGTCATGATGCCGGCACGGACGACTGGTGGTCACGTGAGCGGCCTAGGCTTGGGGTATGAACCTTGCACCCGGACCGCGGCGCGACCTCGTCAGGGCACTCGCCAGCGAGATCCTGCACAACTACGGTCACGGCCGCACCCTGGTCGCCGTCGACGGTGCAGACGGCTCGGGCACGAAGCAGTTCGCCGACGATCTTGCCGAACTGTTCCGCTTCTTCGGGCATGCGGCCTTCCGTGCGTCGATCAACGACTTCTACCGCACCTGGAGCGAGCGAGACGGTCACGGCCGCGACACCGGCGCCAGTTACTATCACGACACGATCGACTATTCGTTGTTGCGCCGCGTGCTCATCGACCCCTACCGAATGGGCGGCAGCACGGGTTTCGTCACCGCCGGATTCGATCGGATGAGCAACACCGGCTTCGAACCCACCTGGGAGTCCGGCCCGCCGGACGCGGTCCTCATCGTCGACGGTGTCTTCCTGAACCGACCGGAGATGCGCGGGCTCTGGCACTATTCGTTGCTTCTGCAGGTTCCCGACGAGGTCGCCTTCGCCCGTCTCGACGCAGCCTCTCCCGGGGATGGCTCCGCTCCCGCCGCCGTCAGCAATGCTGCCCTGCGCGAAGCACAGGAACTGTACGTCGCCGAGTCGTCGCCGGAGGCGGCGGCCACGGCGCTGATCGACAACTCCGACCCGAGACATCCGCGGCGCGTCTTCGCCGACAGTTGCTGAGGTCATCATTCGCGGTGTGAAGCCCCGGGCACGGCAGCGAGCACCTCGGCGGGGGTGAGGAACCGTCCGTCACGCTCGACCCGGTGCACGAGAGCGACAAAGGCGGCGTTGACCGGGGCGGGCACTCCGGCCGCCTCGGCGGCATCGACGACGGCGCCGTTCAGGTAGTCGATCTCGGTCGACCGGCCGCGGCGGATGCTTTGCAGGGTCGATCCCTGGTTGGGCACTGTGCCCATCCGGCGCGCCATGAGCCAAGGCAGCGCCTGCCCCACCCAGACCGGCACAGCAGCGAACACCCGAAGCAACCCGTTGTCGAGCGGCTTCAGGGTGCCGAACGTCACACCCGAGGCAAAGCCAACCCTGGCCGCTTCACGCATGCTGAGAGTGATCAGACGACGGAGCCTGCGGTCGGCGATGGTTTCCTGTGCACTCATCCCGGTGATGGCGGGCATCGCATTGACCTGGTTGACGATCAGCTTCGTCCACTGGGTGCCGACGAAGTTGTCCGTGGCCACCGTCGGCATCGCCGTGTTCAGGGTTCTGGCGACGTGGCGCACGGATTCAGTCACCGCACCACCGCCCACACCGACGTAGCTCGGGCCGGAAGCGGTGACCGTTATGGTTCCCGGGGCCAGGAATTGGGCGGCATAGAGCGCCAGCAGGCCGATGCACTCGGAGTCGGGCAGCAGGCGGCTCGCCTCGTCGACGCCGACCAAGCCGTTCTGCGCGATCACCACCGGAATGCCGCCGAGCAGGTCGTGGTTGGCCCGGATCGCCTCCGGAGCGTCCTGCGCCTTGGTGCAGATGAACGCGATCTCGGGCTGCCGGCTGAGGGTTTCGCCGGCATGCGGCCTGGCCACATGGTCGCCCCACGCGCCGGCAAGCGTCAGCCCGCGCTCGCGGATGGCGGCCAGGTGCTCTCCTCGTGCCGTGACCTCGACCTGGCACCCCGCACGGTCAAGGAGGGCTGCGATCGTACCCCCGACGGCACCGGTACCGATGACCCCTATTCGCATGCACCCAGCCTAGGCGGTGCTCGTCCGCGTCTGCCCATCGCACGGATACCCTCGCGCTGATACCATCGCTCTGATGACAGCGAGCACTGACGAACCGGCTGAAACCGGAGCAACCGACCGGGCCCGGCGCGGTGCCGGCCGCACGAGCGGGATCCTTCTCGTCGACAAGCCGGGCGGCTGGACCAGCCACGACGTCGTCGCGAAGACCCGCCGGTTGGCCGAGACCCGTAAGGTCGGGCACGCGGGCACGCTCGACCCGATGGCGACCGGTCTTCTGGTGCTCGGGGTCGGTTCCTCGACCAGGCTGCTCACCTACCTGGTCGGCGCCGACAAGGAGTACACGGCCACCATCCGGCTGGGTGCCGCCACCACCACCGATGACGCCGAAGGCGAATTCCTGGATCCGGAACCAGACCAGGGCACCCCGCTGGTGACCCGCGATGCGATCGACGAGGCGATGCACGCGCTCACCGGGCAGATCGAGCAGGTGCCCAGTTCGGTCAGTGCCATCAAGGTCGACGGCAAACGGGCGTACGCGCGGGTACGTTCTGGCGAGGACGTGCAACTGCACGCCCGGCCCGTGACCGTGCAAACCTTCGAACTGCTCGGCGAACCCCGCATCGAAGATGACGAGTCCGGCACCCTGTGGCTTGATCTCGACGTGCGGGTGGTCTGCTCCAGCGGCACCTATATTCGGGCACTGGCTCGCGACCTGGGCCGTGCGCTTCAGATCGGCGGGCACCTGACCGCGTTGCGGCGCATTCGGGTGGGTCCCTTTCACATCGACGACGCGCACGAGGTGGAGGCCCCGAATGTTCCGGGCCGGCTGATCGGGCCGGCTGACGCCGCCGGGCGGCTATTTCCGGTCGTTCAGCTCACCGAATCCGAATCGATCGACCTCGGCCACGGCAAGCGACTCAGCCGTCCCGACCTGGCCGGTCTCACCCCGCCGATCGCCGCTGTGTCGCCGTCGGGGCGCCTCGTCGGTCTGGTCGAACTGCGTGGCGAAAGTGCCAGGTCACTGATCAATTTTCCGGAGGATGAGAGCTGATGATCGCCTGGTTCCTGATCGCGCAGATCGCGATCGCCACGGCGGCCGGTGTGCTCTGTGTGATCCTCGGTCTCATGGGCCGCAAACCGACCGACCTCACCATGGGCGCCACCGCGCTGGTCTGGCTCCTTCTGCTCGCCCAACTGGTGGTGTCTGTTCTGGCGCCGGTGTTCGGAAATCGGGCGACCGGGAGCCTGCTTGAGTTCTACGTCTATCTCATCTCGGCTGTTCTCCTGCCGGTGGGGACGGGCTTCTGGGCGCTGATCGAGCGCACCCGGTGGTCGACCGTGATTCTGGGTGCCGCCTGCCTGTCGGTGGCGATCATGCTGTACCGGATGGGGCAGATCTGGTTCGTGCAGGGGGCATGAAGAGGCGACTATTCAGCACCCGCGACCGGGTGGATCGTGATCCCGGCCTGCTCTGCGATAATCGAAGGCGATGATTGAAGTCTTGCGCCCCCGAGCCGTTTCGCGAAGGCGACCCCGCGTCCGAGGAATCGGCCGAGTGCTGATCGCCGTCTACGGGGTGCTCGCCCTGGCCGCGACCGGGCGCTCGTTCGTGCAGATCGTGGGCAAGTTCGACCAGGCGCCACTGGCCTACCTGCTGTCGGCGCTCGCCGCCGTGGTCTACATCGTCGCCACGATCGCGCTCACCCAGCCGGGGCGGATCTGGCACGCGGTGGCCTGGGCGACCATCTCGTTCGAGATGCTCGGCGTGTTGGTGGTCGGAACGCTCAGCCTTCTCGACCCTGAACTCTTCCCTCATGACACGGTGTGGAGCGTGTTCGGGCGCGGCTACCTGTTCATCCCACTGGTGATCCCGGTGCTGGGAATGATCTGGCTGTCCCGTAATCCGCCGGAAGGCCCTGAATCGACCCACACTGGGCCGGCCCACACTGCACCGACCTCGGCGGCACTGCCGTCACCATCGGCAAGTTCGACGGGGTGCACGCCGGTCACCGCGAGATCATCCAGCAACTCGAACAGGTGGCTGCCGGTCGGGGACTGCTGTCGGCCGTGGTGACCTTCGACCGCCACCCGCTGTCATTGTTCGCCCCGGAGAGCTGCCCCGAAGCCCTGGTCGGGCTGGAGCAGAAATTGGAGCTCCTCGCCTCAACCGGCGTCGACGTCACCCTGTTGATGGAGTTCACCCGTGAATTCGCCGCGCTCAGCCCCGAACAGTTCGTCGAACAGATTCTGGTCGACTGCCTGCACGCGGGGGCGGTTCTGGTGGGCCACGATTTCCGCTTCGGAGCCAAGGGGGCGGGCGACGTGGACGTGTTGCGCGCCCTGGGGGAAACCCACGGTTTCGAGGTGCACGTCATCGACGATGTCACCCCGACCGACGGTCGCCGGGTGTCGTCGACGTGGATCCGCTCGCTGATGGCCGACGGTGACGTTGCCGGTGCCGGTGCACTGCTCGACCACACCCCGTGTGTGCGCGGGATGGTCGTGCACGGGGCCAAAAGGGGCCGGGCTCTGGGGTTTCCGACTGCGAACCTCTCCGCCGACCTCGACGGGTTGATTCCGGCCGACGGCGTCTATGCAGGCTGGCTGACCACGGGTGACCGTCGGTATCCGGCTGCGATCTCGGTTGGCAGCAACCCGACCTTCGCCGGTGTCGCCCCGCGCCAGGTCGAGGCCCATGTTCTCGACGAGACCCCGGACCTGTACGACCAGGTGGTCGACGTGTGCTTCGTGGAGCGCATCAGGGCAATGGTGGCGTTCACCGGAGTCGAACCGTTGATCGTGCAGATGCACGACGACGTGGAGCGGGTGCGCCTGATCCTCGGCTGACCGCAGCGCGTTCGCCGCCGGTAGAATCGAGCAATGCCCGCCAACCGCACCCTGCCCCTCTGGGGCGGGCGAGCACTGGCGTTCATCGGCATCATGCTGCTCGCACTCAACCTGCGTGCGGCTGTCACAGCGCTGTCGCCGATTGTCAGCCAGATCACCCAAGACATCCCTTTGTCCAGCCTCGACCTGGGGATCATCGGCATGCTCCCGCCGGTGAGTTTCGCAATCTTCGGCATCCTCACTCCGCGCCTGACCCGGCGTGTCGGTCTCGAGACGAGCGTGGTCGTCGTCTGCGCATTCATGTTGTTCGGCCATCTGGTGCGGGCCTCAGCACCGGGGGTCGGGATCCTGTGGGCAGGAAGCGTGATCGCGTTCGCCGGCATGGGCGCCGGCAACGTGCTGCTGCCCCCACTGGTGAAACGCTATTTTCCCGACCGGATCGGCCTGCTCACCGCACTGTACGCGGCGGTTCTCTCGGTGAGCACATTCTTGCCGCCCCTTTTGGCTGCACCGATGGCCGCCCAGGCCGGCTGGCGGGTGTCACTCGGCAGTTGGGCTCTGCTCGCGCTGGTGGCCGCGTTGCCCTGGCTCGGAATCCTCGTGGGCAGACGATCGCAGGCCGGGGCGAGCGGGCAGGGTCGCCGGCTCGTTGAAGTGCCGGATGCGACCGAGATCGGCCGCGTCTGGCATTCCCGGATCGCGTGGGCGCTCGGCGTGGTGTTCGCCATGTCGTCGCTGAACGCATACGCGATGTTCGCCTGGATTCCACGTCTCATGATCGACCTGGCGCAGGTCGGCGTCGGCGAAGCGGGGCTGATGCTCTCGCTCTACTCGGTGATCGGCCTGCCCGCCGCCCTACTGATCCCGGTGCTGGCGGCACGCATGCAGAACGCCGCCATCCTGGTCTACGTCGGGGTCGGGTGCTGGTTTGCGGGGTATCTGGCGCTGCTCACCGTTCCGGCGCTCCTGCCGTGGCTCTGGGTCACCTTGATCGGAGCCGGACCGCTGCTGTTCCCGGTGGTGTTGGTCTTGATCAATACCCGCACTCGCACCCATGGCATGGCGGTGCAGCTGAGCGCGTTCGTGCAGAGCGTCGGCTACACCCTCGGTGCACTCGGACCGCTGTTGGTGGCAATGCTGCACGAGGTGACCGGCGGCTGGCAGGCGCCGATCTACCTGCTGCTGGTCTCGGCGGCGGTTGCCGGTGTCGCCGGGTTCTGGTTGACCAGGCCGATTCTTGTCGAAGATGAACTGGCCGCGCGGTCGAAGCGCTTGGCCCAGGAGAGCTGAGACCGGTGAAGTGATCGATAGGATGACCGAATGTCCACGATGACCACTGACAGGCCGCTGCCCCTCTGGGCGGGCCGCACGATGGCGTTGCTGGGCATCGTGCTGGTGGCAGCCAACCTGCGCACAGCGGTCACCGCCGTCTCACCGATCACCGCACAGATCACGTCTGATGTGGCGATCGACACCATCGGCCTCGGCGTCATCGGAATGCTGCCGCCGATCTGTTTCGCCGTCTTCGGCCTGCTCACTCCGCGCGTGATCCGGAATCTCGGGCTGGAGAGCACCACCGTGATCGCTCTGGCGGCCATGATCATCGGCAACGGGCTGCGGGCGGCATCCGCAGACTATGCGCTGTTCCTCACCGGGAGTGTGCTCGCCTTCGCCGGTATGGGGATCGGCAACGTGTTGCTTCCGCCGCTGGTCAAGCGTTACTTTCCCGATCGCATCGGTGTGATGACCACCATCTATGCCACCGCTCTGGCGTTCAGCACGTTCGTGCCGCCACTTTTCGCCGGACCGGTTGCTGATGCCTCCGGTTGGCGGGTGTCGCTTGGGGTGTGGGGGGTCGTCGCCTTCATCGGCCTGCTTCCGTGGTTGTCGCTGCGCGTGAGAAGGCCGCGGGCAGAAGCCCGCGAAGCGCCCATCCCGGCGGCCGAGAGCGGTTCTCTCGAGGCGCCGCAGGCCGGTATCGGAGTCGATGAAGCGCCAGTCGAGCCAGCCATGACTTCGCGTGGCGCAGACGCACAGGTGTGGCGTTCTCCTGTGGCGTGGGCCCTGTTGACCATTTTCGCGGTCTCCGGCATCAGTGCGTACGCGATGTTCGCGTGGATGCCACCGATGTTGGTCGATATCGCCGGACTCACGCCCCTGGCCGCCGGCTCGATGCTCTCGCTCTACGGCCTGATGGTCCTGCCGCTCGGGTTGCTGGCGCCGGCGCTCGCCGCCCGGCTGCAGAACGTCGGGATTCTGGTATATCTGAGCGTCGGATTCTTCGTTGGCGGCTACCTGGGTCTGCTGATGGTGCCGGCCACGGCCACCTGGCTGTGGGTGTCAATGGCCGGCCTCGGACAGATCACCTTCCCTCTGACGTTTGCACTGATCGGGTTGCGCACCCGAAGCCACGAGATGGCCGGTGTCCTGAGTGGATTCGTGCAGGGGGTCGGCTACGGCATTGCGGCGCTGGGGCCGCTCATGTTCAGTGTGCTGTCGCAGCTGACCGGTTCGTGGACACCGCCTCTGCTCGTGCTCGTGGTCGTCTCGGTGCTGTCACTGGTCGCGGCGATCCCACTCCGAAAGCCCATCATGGTTGAAGACGACCTGGCGCGCTCGGTAGAACTCCCCCGCACACCGGCATCGACGATCGGTTGACTATTTCCCTGTTGGTCCGCGGCCAGGCAGCAGTGATGCCCGGTGTATCAGCGCGCCGGCGCCGACCAGGGGGCCGGTCCCGCTGAGTGCGGACGGCAGCACGCGCACCTTGCGCACGAAGGCGAAGTGATGACGAGAGATGGTCTCCCTGATCGTCTCGAACAGGTCGGGCGTGGATTGTGAGAACCCACCACCGATCGCAACCATCTCCAGATCCAACAATGCTGTCGCCGTGCAGATCGCCTGACCGACCGCCTGGCCGGTGCGCTGGATTGCGCGGATCGCCACCTCATCACCGGCAGCATGGGCCGCCGCCAGGTCTTCGCCAGTGGTGCCGGTGAAACCCTGGCGCCTGGCCCAGGCGACGGTGTTCGGGCCCGAGGCGATCGCCTCCAAAGCGCCTGCATTTCCGAACGTGCTCTCGCCGGTCATCCCCGCCACCTCGACGTGACCGATGTGACCGGCATTTCCGGAGGTGCCGGTGACGACCCGGCCACCCACGATCAGGCCACCACCGATCCCGGTCGAGATGACCATGCCCATGACATTGTCGATGCCCCTGGCGGCACCCACCCAGTGTTCGGCCATCGTGATCGCGACCCCGTCCATCTGGAGTGTGACCGGGATGTCGAGGCCCCTGTCAGCCAGCGTGTCGACGACCGTCTGTTGCAGCGGATAATCACGCCAGGCCGGTACGTTCAGCGGAGAGACCAGACCCTTGGCCCGGTTGATGGGCCCCGCGGAACCGATCCCGGCACCCACGATCTGAGAACCGGCTGCTGACGCAATGGACTGCTGGATGATGGACACCACCCCGCGCACCAAACGTTCACTGGTGGCGTCTCGACCGGTCGGGGCGCGAAACCGCGACCCGGCAACCACCCGCCCCGAGTCGTCGATCAGTGCGGATTCCGCCTTCGTGCCGCCGAAGTCGAGGGCGAGCGCCAGTGATGTCACCACGTTGACAGACTAGGGCGTTCGGGCGGGGGCCCGGCAGTCAATCCCAATTGGCCGACGCGAGCCGGGCGAAGACCTCGCCGTCTTGAATCTTGGTCTCAAGGCATGGCTGCGGCGTTGTGGCCGGGCCGTGAACCACGTCGCCGGTGCGCATCGAGAAGACACTCTTGTGCCACGGGCACTCGACACAGGCCCCTGTGCCAGCAGGGCCGACCAGCAGGGCGCCCTCGGCGAGCGGGCCACCCAGGTGACTGCACACCCCAGACAGTGCATCGACCCGGCTGCCGGTTCTGAGCACCACCAGCGGTACATCACCGACCTGTCGTTGCTGGAGTTCGCCGTTTGGCAGGTCGTCTGCCCTGCCGAGGGAGTGCCACCCCTTGGGCACGGTGTCTTCAATGTCCCTGGCGTGGTTGACCCCCGCGGTCTGCCTGTACGACAGGTGCCCGCCCAGGAAGGCCCCGGCGAGCACGACGGAGAAACCGGCAAACCCGAGAAGCTTCCCCGAAGCGTGCCGGCCGCGAGCCCGTTGGAGAAAAGAGAGCGCATAGATTCCGGTGGCGGTGACCACGCAGGCCGCATGCACCACGCCCGTCCGGGACTGCTTGGTGTCGAGTTGGGCCCAGTCGACCAGACCGGCCGACGCGGCCGGAAGGGCGCTGAGCACGCCGGCGCCGGCCAGTAACGTGGTTGCTTTCTCGGTGCCGGGCACGAGGTCGAGACCGGCGGCCCCGGCCCACAGGCCCAGCGGGATCTGCGCCGCCAATGGATGCAGCGGGTGCCCGATCGGCACTCCGTGCAAGAGGTCGCGCAACCATTGTGGCCGGAACAACGCCCCGACAATGTTCCGCGTGGCGCCAGCGATCGGATCCAACCACTCCTGGTCTTCCAGCCGCGCCACCTGATCCAATACCGTGAAAGTCTTCATCGATCGATCCTTGCTCAGGGGCCAGGTGTTTGTGCGCTCCACACTACGACCGGAGTCGGCTGGCCGCCAGAGCCTGCTCATGTGAGCGAACGAGCACGCATCTGTTGATCCTCTGGGCAGTTCGTCGTAGCCTAGTGGTGACGACGACGGGGACAGGAGAGATGTGGACGAGACCGACGAACTGCTTGCCATCCGTGCCGCCGAACTCTACTACGAGGACGCCAAGACCCAGGAGGAGATCGGTGCCATCCTGCATCTCACTCGCTGGAAGGTCGGCAGGCTGCTGGCTCGGGCCCGTGAATTGGGATTCATCCGGATCGAAATCGTGCACCCACGCGCTCGCCGCTTATCGGCAGAACGGATGTTGCGTGAGAAGTTCGGCTTGAAAGACGCCGTGGTGGTGCAGTCAGAGCATCGCAGCGCCCCAGAGATTCAGGCCCGCGTCGCCCAGGCCGCGGCCGACTACCTGACCGGAATGCGGCCGGTTCCACGCACCCTCGGGGTGAGCTGGGGGCGCACGCTGCAAGGTGTCGCCGACTGCCTGCGACACGGGTGGGCAACACGCGTCGATGTGGTGCAGATCAACGGCGGAGTGAGTCTGAACCGAATGGCCGGCACGGCATCCGCGACGGCAGTCGAGATCGCGCACAAGGGCTCCGGACAGGCCACTCTGCTGCCGAGCCCGGCAATCCTCGAACACCTGGAGACCAAGCGTGCCATCGAAAGGGATCGCACGGTGGCCCAGGTTTTGGAGCGCGCTCGCGCCGCCGATGCGTTCCTGTTCAGTGCGGGTGTTGCCGACGCATCCTCTGTTCACGTCGACAGCGGGTACATCACAGCGGCCGACGTCGACGAATTGGTGGCACGCGGGGCTGTGGGCGATGTGCTCGGCCGCTATATCGATGCCGCCGGCGAGATCGTCGACACACAGCTCGATGACCGCACCGTGGGCCTCGGCCTGGATGAGATCCGCCGGGCGGCCACCGCCATCGCGGTGATCGCCGGTCGGCCCAAGCACGCCGTCACCAAAGCGGTGGTCACCAGCGGGCTGTGCACGGTCCTGGTGACCGACGAGGAGTCCAGCGCGATGCTGCTCTCTGACCAGGTCACTGCGAGAGACAAGAACGGCGGGTTGCGCCGGGTCGGCTGACCGGGTGTGGCCTGTGAATGAGACGAAAGAAGACGATTGTGACATTGACGACAGCCCTGGCGCCCGCCGAGCGGGCACTGAATGTGCTCGGTACCGACCTGACCGAGAAGAGCCTGCGCCGCTATCTGAACGGCATTGCCGGGGTGGACGCGGTGGGCCTTGAACAACGGGCTGCCGCCCTGGGCACGCGGTCGATCAAGACCACGTCAAAGAAGTGGGCGCTCGACACGATCATCTCCCTCATCGACCTGACCACCCTGGAGGGAGCGGATACCCCGGGCAAGGTGCGCTCACTGGCGGCAAAGGCGATCACGCCCGACGCCTCCGACCCCGACTGCGGCCCAGTTGCCGCGATCTGCGTCTACGGCGACATGGTGCCCGACGCCGTGGCTGCGCTGGGCGCTCACCACGGTGATCCTGATCGGGGCAAGATCGCGGTCGCCGCGGTGGCCACCGCGTTCCCCAGCGGCCGTGCCTCGCTGCCGGTGAAACTCGCCGACACCAGCGACGCGGTGGCGGCCGGCGCCGACGAGATCGACATGGTCATTGACCGTGGCGCCTTTCTCGCCGGAAACTATGGCCGCGTTTTCGACGAGATCGTCGCGGTCAAGGAGGCCTGCCGCCGCGAGGACGGCACCTTTGCGCACCTGAAGGTGATTCTGGAGACCGGGGAGCTGAACACCTACGACAATGTGCGCCGAGCCTCCTGGCTGGCAATCCTCGCCGGGGGAGACTTCATCAAGACCTCCACCGGAAAGGTGTCGCCCGCGGCCACGCTGCCGGTGACCCTGCTGATGCTCGAAGTGGTGCGCGACTGGCACAAGCTGACCGGCCAGAAGATCGGGGTGAAGCCCGCGGGTGGCATCCGCTCATCCAAAGACGCGATCAAATACCTCGTGACCGTGGCAGAGACCGCGGGTGAGGAGTGGTTGCAACCCCATCTGTTCCGGTTCGGGGCATCCAGCCTGCTGAATGACGTTCTGTTGCAACGACAGAAGATGACCACCGGGCACTACTCCGGCCCTGACTACGTGACGATCGACTAAGGACTTTCAACCATGACAATCAGCTTTCTGGACTACGCCCCGGCCCCCGAGTCGCGCGCGATCCTCGACCTGCGCGAGACGTACGGCCTGTTCATCAACGGGGAGTTCGTCGACGGGCGCGGCACACCGTTCCCGTCGATCTCCCCGGCCACCGAGGAGACGATCACCACCGTCGCGACGGCGGATGCCGACGACGTGGATGCGGCGGTGCAGGCGGCTCGCGTCGCCTACACGAGAACGTGGTCGAAGATGTCCGGTGCCGATCGCGGCAAGTATCTGTTCCGGATCGCCCGGCTGGTGCAGGAACGTGCCCGTGAACTGGCGGTCGCCGAGAGCCTGGACAACGGCAAACCGATCAAAGAATCCCGAGACATCGACATTCCGTTGGTCGCCGCCTGGTTCTTCTATTACGCCGGCTGGGCAGACAAGCTCGACCACGCCGGCCTCGGCGCCTCCCCAGCATCACTCGGGGTCGCAGCCCAGGTGATCCCGTGGAACTTCCCCATGCTGATGCTGGCGTGGAAGATCGCCCCCGCCCTGGCCGCCGGGAACACCGTCGTGTTGAAACCTGCAGAGACAACCCCGCTGACCGCTCTTCTGTTTGCCGAGATCGTGCAACAGGCCGGACTGCCGGAGGGTGTGGTGAACATCATCACGGGTGCCGGGCAGACCGGGGAGCTGCTGGTGAATCACCCGGATGTCGACAAGGTCGCGTTCACCGGGTCGACCGCTGTGGGGCGCAGAATCGCCCGGTCGACCGCAGGGACCGGCAAGAAACTCACCCTCGAACTGGGAGGCAAGGCCGCAAACATCGTCTTCGACGATGCGCCGATCGACCAGGCGATCGAGGGGATCGTCAACGGCATCTTCTTCAACCAGGGACACGTCTGCTGTGCGGGGTCACGCCTGCTGGTGCAGGAATCCATCCATGACGAAGTGATCGACCGGCTGAAGGACCGATTGTCGACGTTGCGTCTGGGCGACCCGCTGGACAAGAACACCGACATCGGGGCGATCAACTCCGCTGCCCAACTGGCTCGGATCACCGAGCTCAGTGCCGTCGGCGAAGACGAGGGCGCCGAGCGCTGGAGCCCCGAGTGCGTGCTGCCCGACAAAGGTTTCTGGTTCGCGCCGACCATCTTCACCAACGTGTCGACCAGCCACCGCATCGCGCGGGAGGAGATCTTCGGGCCGGTCCTGTCTGTGCTCACCTTCCGCACCCCGGCCGAGGCCGTCGCCAAGGCCAACAACACGCCGTACGGCCTCTCCGCCGGTATCTGGACGGACAAGGGCAGCCGCATCCTCGCGGTCGCCGACAAGTTGCGCGCGGGGGTCATCTGGGCCAATACGTTCAACAAGCTCGACCCTGCCAGCCCGTTCGGCGGTTACAAGGAATCGGGCTACGGGCGTGAAGGCGGCCGCCACGGGCTCGCCGCCTACCTGAAGCCGGCCGGTACGTCGCCGGCACTGACCGCGGTCGCAGCCCAGACGACAGAGGCTGTGGCTGAACCCGTCGCCGAACCCGTCACGGCGTCGGCCGCCACCACACGCACGTCTGCAACGCCCCCCGCAAAGCCCCGTCGCACCTCGAAGAAGGCCACGAAATGACCCGCCTCGCCGTTTTGAAGACCTACAAGCTCTACATCGGCGGTAAGTTCCCGCGCAGCGAATCCGGTCGCGTCTATGAACTGACCGGTGCCGACGGCAGCTTCATTGCCAACGTCGCCCGGGCGAGCCGCAAGGACGCCCGTGACGCGGTCGTCGCAGCCCGCGCCGCGGTCGCTGGCTGGTCCGGGGCTACCGGCTACAACCGCGGCCAGGTGCTCTACCGGATAGCCGAACTGCTCGAGGGGCGTCGCGCACAGTTCGTCGACGAGATCTGCCGTCAAGAGGGTGTGACGGCGAAACAGGCGGGAGAGCAGGTCGACACCGCCATCGATCGCTGGGTCTGGTATGCGGGCTGGGCCGACAAGTACGTGCAGGTCGCCGGCAACGGCAACCCGGTCTCCGGGCCGTATTTCAACCTGTCGACGCCCGAGCCGACCGGGGTGGTGGCGATCATCGCGCCGCAACATCCGACGCCGTCGGCGAGCCTGCTGGGCTTCGTCAGCGCGATTGCACCCGCATTGGTGAGCGGCAACACCGTCGTCGTCGTGGCCAGCGAGAAGACCCCGCTTTCGGCGATCAGCCTGAGCGAGGTGCTCGCCACCAGTGACGTGCCCGGGGGAGTGATCAACATCCTCACCGGCTCGCCGGCCGAGATCGCACCGTGGTTGGCCTCGCACGCCGACGTCAACGCGCTCGACCTGCTCGGCGCGGGGGACCTCGACTGGGTCGACCTGCAGATCGACGCGGCCGAAACCCTCAAGCGGGTGCTGCCGCCCGAGGCGGGGCCGGATGCGGCGTCACCGTCGATCGATCGGATCACGTTCTTCACCGAGACCAAGACCGTCTGGCACACCAAGGGAATGATCTGAGACGCCACTGTGACGCCAACCACTGGGGCACCGGCATCGGCTCAGTCTGGGGAGATCGCGCCTTTCTACCTGAGCATCCGCCGCGCAGCACTGGCCAACAGCGCGTGATCGATGGATGATGGGTTCACGGCGGTGACCTGTTGCCGTCGTCATTTCGGGAGGTGTGGGCAATGAGCGACCAGTCCGACCAGCCCACGATTGCGTTCGTCGGCGGAAGCCTGATCCACAACGGACCATGGCAGGCGCATTTCCCCGAGTACCGGTGCCTGAACCTCGGGGTCGACGGCGACACCAGTGTGGATCTGGCGACCCGGCTGGAGTCGATCATCGCCGAGGTGCCGCAGGCGATCGTGCTCGGGATCGGCACCAATGATGTGGCGTCCAATCGCTCGGTGGAACTTATTGTGCGCACCGTCGAGAACATCCTCTTCCGGTTGCGCCGAGCATTGCCGGACACGCGCATCCTGCTGCATTCACTGCTGCCGCGAGGGGCTGAGTTCAGCCCGCTTGTGCGCGAGGTCAATCGACACCTGTGGCAATTCGCTCCCAGCGTGCGGGCCCAGTACTTGGACCTGTGGCCGGCGCTGGCCCTGGGCAATGCGATCAACCCGGCGTTCAGCATCGATCGGCTCCACCTCAACGAGGCCGGCTACGAGGCGTGGGTCGCTGAGTTGGAGCCAGCCCTGGAGCAACTGCTGTCGCTGCCGCCGACCAGCAGATCGATTCTGTTGCCGGATGCGCGCCGCGCCTGAGCCACTTCATCCCGCCGGAGTGAAGCAGACGACGGAATCTGCCTGAAGACGGCAACTCGTGCCCGCTCGGCGCGCGTGCGTGCCACGATGGACAGAACCGCACCGGAGGAAATGAGGCGATGGGATGCTCACGCAGGTGATCGACTGGCACGACAAGGCGCTCTGGCAGGTGGGGGAGCCGCGCACGGTCGAAGACTACGTCGCCGAGCAGCACTCTCTTTTCGACGGCAGCCTGAACTGGCCGGTCATGGTCGTACGCGAGACGGCACTCGCCGCCAATATCGAAACCATGGCAGCGTTCTGCCGGCGGCACGAACTTGATTTCGCCCCACACGGCAAGACCAGCATGTCGCCGGTCCTATTCCAGCGGCAGATCGATGCGGGCGCCTGGGGGATCACCGTCGCCACCGCCCACCAGGCCCGGGTGGCCGCAGGGTACGGCGTGCGACGGATCCTGTTGGCGAACCAACTGCTCGACGGCAGCGCGCTGGATGCCATTTCAGCGATGCTGGTTGCCGATCCGGCGCTGGAGTTTCTGTGTCTGGTCGACTCGGTGGAGGGGGTCCGTGCGATCGCGGAAGCCGGAAAGCGCCGACCCGAACGGGCCGGCGGGATGTCGGTGCTGGTCGATATCGGTTTCTCCGGCGGCCGCACCGGTGTGCGCAGCTCCGACGAAGCGGTCGAGCTTGCCCGCCTGGTCGCATCGACCGAGTACATCCGGCTCGCTGGTGTGTCGAGCTATGAAGGGGGATTGACGACCCTTGATGGGGTTCGGGCCCACTATGGCGTCGTGCGCGAGGCGATCGACCGAATGGTCGACGAGCGCCTGGTCGGTGCGCACCCGGTCGTGACCACCGGCGGCAGTGCCTACTTCGACCTGGTCGTCGACGCCCTCGCGGGTGGCTGGGCGCGCGAACGGGGTGTTCAGTTGATCCTGAGAAGCGGGGCCTACGTCAGCCATGACCACGGCATCTACCAAGAGCGCACCCCGTTCAACCGGGTTCCCGATGAGGGCCACTTGGACGCGGCGATCGAGCTGTGGGCCCAGGTCGGGTCGGCGCCGGAGCCGGGGCTGGCGATTGTGGGAATGGGCAGGCGGGACGCACCCTATGACAGTGGCATGCCGGTGCCGCTCCGGCTCAGGCGAGCAGACGGCGACGCACCCCAGGATGTGGACGGCCGTGCGGAGGTCACGAAGATGGATGACCAGCATGCCTACCTCCACCTGGAGGGTGGGCTCGAGGTGAGGCCGGGAGACCTCGTCTGCTTCGGCATCTCGCATCCGTGCACCGCGTTCGACAAGTGGCGGGTGGTGCCGGTGCTCGACGATGACGACCGCGTCATCGACCTGCTCAGAACCTACTTCTGAGCAGTCCAGCCCGGGTGTGGAGCCATTGAACGCTGAGGGGTGCTCGCCGTCAGGACCGATTGTTGGAGAGTTCGAACAGCCTCAGAAGCTCGGTGATCGCCCTCTCGCGCACCTCACCGCCCTCCTGGAACATCTGGGTCACGTGCGTCTGCAGGTGGTTGTCCACCATGAGCTTGTTCAGGCTGGCGAGGGATTTCTGAATGGCCAGTGACTGCGTGATGATGTCGACGCAGTACTCTTCCTGGTCGATCATTTTCTCCAGGCCGCGCAGCTGGCCCTGGAGGATGCGTGCGCGATGGAGGGCGCGCTTCTTGATGTCGGGGATCATGAGCCCAGCCTAGTTGACGACCGGCCATACCCATAGGGGGTATCGTTTCCCGGGTGTCGCACCCCGCGAGTCAATCGCTCCACAGCGGAGGGACAATTCACCGTGCTCTCGACGACATCTGTGGGCCTGGACGAGAAAAGGGTTCTGACCGGCCATAATGGCGTGATGTGTCGATTCGTGATTTGTGTCATGGCTGCCCTCGCTGTACTGCTGGGCACTCCGGCCACGGTCGGCAGCCAGCCCGCACTGGCGGCGGGTGTCACCGATGTGGTGGACACTGCCGTCACTGTGGGCCTCGAACGAGGAGCACCGCACCCTCCGATGGCGGGACGCGTCGACGGGCTCACGACCTCGGTCGACGACTTCTACTTCGAATCGCTCGACTCCGACTTCTACCTCGGCCGCAACGACGCCGGAAACTCCACCCTGCGCACGGTCGAGACGATCGTTGCCGTGTTCCCCGACATCGACCAGAACCGCGGAATCCAGCGGGCCATCCCCAACAAGTACAACGACCAGCCCCTCGACCTGCAGATCTATTCGATCAAAGACGGGGCGGGCATCCCCCTGAGTCACAACGTCGACAAGGAAGAGGATGGCGAATTCACCGTCGTCACGATCACAGACCGTGACTTTGGCTATGTGCACGGGGCCAAAACGTACGTGATCGAGTACCACCAGACGAACGTCACGCTGCAGCCGGACGACGCGACCGTCGAGGAGTTCTTCTGGAACGTCAACGGCACCGGAGCGCGACAACCGTTCGAACGGGTGACCGCGCGCGTGCACCTGGAGGCCGACCTTGCCGCCGCCTTCTCGGGCAGCGCCAGCTGCTACCAGGGGCACTCGAGATCTCGAGACGCCTGTGATGAGCTCACTACGGCTGAGACTGAAGATGGGCTGTTGATCACCGCTGAGGCAACGGGCTTGAAAGCCCGTCAGACCCTGACTGTGGCACTCGGCTTCCACGAAGGAACATTCGTGCCGCGCGACAACAGCTACCTCGCGTCGCCGGCCGCCGTCGGTCAACTGGTCATGTTGGGTGTGCTCATCGCGACCGCACTGTTCGCCCTCTTCAAGCGCCGGACGACGTGGTGGGATGACCCGGGCCGAGGCACGATCATCCCCGAATATCTGCCCCCGAAGCAGATCACGCCATTGTTCGCCTCCACGGTATACGGCAAGAGTGGCAAGGCGATGGCCGCCGAGTTTCTGAACCTCGCCGTCAACCACAATGTGCGGGTGATCGAAGAGCCGCCGTATTCGGGCCGTGGGAAGCCCACGTTCCACTTCGAATATGTGACGGATGACGGGCTCACCGACCACGGGGTCGAATTGGTGAGTGTTCTGTTCGGCACCCAGCGCACCCCCGGTGACCGCAAGAACATGTCCAGGCCCGATCCCCGGATGGCCCGTGCCATGCCCGAACTGGTCACGAAGGCCAAAGAGCTGGCGCTCACCCTCGGTTACCGGCACAAGGCCACCGGCCGCGGCAGAACCTCGATCTTCGTCGTCGGCGCTGCGGCGACCGTGCTTTCAGTTCTGTTCGGAATGGCTGTCCCCGACGACGGACCGGGTGCACTGCTGTCGACGCTCGTGATCATGGTCGCGGTCGTGGTTCTCGTCTGCCTGATCATGCTGGTCGTCGGCGTGCGCCCGATCACCGCGTTCGGGGCAGAACTGCGTGACTACCTCAAGGGGCTTGAGATGTACATCAGATTGGCCGAGGCTGACCGCATGCGCGTGCTGCAGAGCCCCGAGGGGGCTGTGAGAGGGCCGTTCCGACCAATCGGCGAGACCCCGTGGTCGACTCCGAGCGCATCCTCCATGGGCACCACGGTGGAGACCACGGCGGAGACCACTGTGGAGACCGGACAGATCGTGAAACTGTATGAACGGCTGCTGCCGTATGCCGTGCTCTTCGGGCTGGAGAAACGGTGGTTCAAAGAGCTGGGCGAAGTCTATGAGCAGACGGGAACCCGGCCCGATTGGTATCACGGCCAGGGCGCCTTCAGCTCCGCCGTATTCGCGGCGGGTGTCGCCGGCCTCACCGACACCGCGACCAAGTCGTGGTCCGGAACCTCGAGCAGCTCCTCCAGCAGTGGGTCGACCGGTGGAGGTCACGCCGGTGGCGGTGGCGGTGGCGGCGGCTTTGGCGGCGTCTGACGGCGGCCCGGTGCTGCTTGGTAGAATTGCGCTCTGCACGATCGAGCAGTGAGGAGGCATCATCACCGAACAGCCCGCTCCGCACGACGCCTTTTTCGTCGCACCCGAACCGGATGACGCCAAGGTCGACGCCAAAGCACCGCGCGCCTCATCCGCGGCCCGATTGTTGCAGCGCCCTGACATCACGCGCTTCCGGCACCGCCTCTGTCTGGTCAACCACACTCTCACTCCGCACGAGGCCATGGTGGAAGACCTGCTGTTCATCCGCCGGGTTCTTGATGAGGCGCAGATAGATTTCCTGTTCGTTCGCGGCAACGACGAGCGGCCCGTGATCGCAGCGGACTGGGAGGACCGCAAGCGGCTTCGCGCGGCACTGGTGAGCGCGTGCCAGGACGAGCCGTTCTACTCCCAGGTCGTCGACGCCCGAACCGGCAGATCCCTGCTCGTTGCAGACGGAGACCTCGCCGACTCGTCGAAGGCGCGTATCTTTCGGCTGTATCGGCCACGGGTCGAGCCGGCGGGCGGCCTGAGCTATGGGGCGTCGGCGGGCGTGCAGCTGGAGCTGTGGGAGATGGCCGGCGACGAGTACCTCCTGCCGATGGAGAACTCGCTCACTCGCATGTGGTTGCCCAAGGCCGAGGCGGTGCGAAGCACTGTCGAGCGCTTCGGCCTGAGCTGGCCGACGATCGAGAACATGTTTGCCGAGCACGCCTCAGACATCAACTTCGACATCGACATCGTCTTCTCCTGGGTCGACGGCAACGACCCGGAGTTTCAACGCCGGTGGGCGGAACGGATGGCGGAACACCAGGTGGGCGAGGGTGACGACTCGACTGCCCGGGTCAGGCAGGTAGACGAGCTCCGTTACGCGTTGCGCTCGATCCACATGTTTGCGCCCTGGATCCGGCACATCTTCATCGTGACCGACTCGCCAGCACCGGCTTGGCTGTCCGAGCACTCCATGGTCACCATCGTTCGGAGTGAAGACTTCTTTCCAGACCCCACCGTGCTGCCCACCCATAACTCGCAGGCCATCGAGAGCCAGCTCCAACACATCTCCGGCCTGGCCGAGCACTTTCTGTATTCCAATGACGACATGTTCTTTGGTCGGCCGGTGACACCGAGCATGTTCTTCTCCCCGGGCGGCGTGACCAAGTTCATCGAGGCAGACACCCGCATCGGGCTGGGCGAGAACCACGCGAGGCGCAGTGGTTTCGAGAATGCGGCCCGGGTCAATCGCCGGCTGCTGCACGAACGGTTCGGACGATTCACCACCCGGCACCTCGAGCACGCGGCGGTGCCGCTGCGCCGAAGTGTGCTGCACGAGATGGAGGCCGAGTTCGCTGCAGATTTCGCCCGCACCGCTGCCAGTCGGTTTCGTGCCAGTACCGATATCTCGGTCACGAATTCGCTCTACCACTACTACGCGCTGCTCACCGGGCGTGCGGTCGAGCAGCCCAACGCACGTGTCAGCTACATCGACACGACCACCGCCGCCGGCCTGAAATCGATGGAGTCATTGCTGCCCAAGCGGGAGGTCGACTTCTTCTGCCTCAATGACGGAAGCTTCCCCGAAGTTGATCTCGAGGTGCGTGCACGGACCGTGACCGGATTTTTGGAGCGGTACTTTCCGATACCCGCGCCGTGGGAGAAGTAGCGCGACACGCCCGGGAAGCGCGATCATTTGCGGCCGGTGCCGGATGCACGTAATCTTCTTACTTGTCACCCCAAAGGTGCGGGAAGTCCTGAGCGGCTCCCGGCCTCACGTGGGGACATCTGGTCAAAGAAAGTCATGACGCGCAATCGGCGTGACCGAGACCGAATCCCATCACAATATCGTGTGCAGCCTCAACGGCTACCTGTAAACGGTGGCTCTCAGACTGCCACGGTGTTAGACACAATCAGTGATGGACACAATCAAGTTGCCCCGAAAGTCATGGCTTCACCGTCATGTGTCGGGTGCGTCTGATCCTTGAGAACTCAACAGCGTGCACAATGTCAAATGCCAAAAACCCCGGGCCACTTTGGTGGTCAGGGATTCCTTTGGACTG
>CAJDUP010000019.1_pt1 | contig 75161 bp, 56 predicted proteins | sample 7391181 | NCBI WGS metagenome assembly CAJDUP01 (sample SAMEA7055690, study PRJEB34461) | soil metagenome | biome: terrestrial ecosystem; feature: Peninsula; material: soil | place: Antarctica | collected 2016
GCGATCGGGATGCTGACCGTCCCGCACACGCCTCGCTGGCTGATGGAGCAGGGCAGGGAGGACGAAGCCCGTGCCGTGTTGACGAAGCTGCGCGGCAGCGACCCGCATGCCGACGTCGACAAGGAGATCAAGGAGATCAAGAAGGCCAAGGATCTGGAGAATTCCTCGAAGGTTCGGGACCTCCTCAAGCCGAACATCCGCCCACTCATCTGGATCGGTGCGGGCCTGGCCATCTTCCAGCAGTTCGTCGGCATCAACACCGTGATCTACTACGCGCCGACGATTCTCAAGGGCACAGGGTTGAGCAACAGCGCCTCGATCGCGCAAACCGTGTTCGTCGGTGTGACCAACGTGGTGTTCACCATCGTCGCCGTGCTGTTGCTCGACAAGGTCGGGCGCAGGCGGTTGCTCCTGATCGGCACGGTGGGGCTCACCGTCGCGATCATCTTCCTTGGAGTGTTCTTCGCATCGCCCTGGTTGCAGGCCAACGCCGGCTATCTCGCGCTGGTCGCCCTGATCGTCTACATCGCAGCATTCGCAGTCGGTCTCGGACCGGTGTTCTGGCTGATGATCTCCGAGATCTACCCGACCGGAATCCGCAGCAAGGCGATGTCGTTCGCGACGGTGCTCAACTGGGCGGCCAACTTCGTTGTCGCAGGAACGTTCCTGACGTTGATCGCCCTCATCAGCACACAGGGCGCATTCTTCGTGTTCGGAGGCATGGGTATTCTGGCGATCATCTTCTTCGCGTGGAAGGTGCCCGAGACGAAGGACAAGTCGCTGGAGCAGATCCAGCAGGAACTTCTGGGCGGAGAAGTCAAGGTATCAGCTGCACTGAAGTCAGGCTCTGATGAGTGACAAATTGAGTGATCCGATCATCGAACGGGTCGAGGCTCGCGTCTACACCGTACCGACCGACGAACCGGAAGCAGACGGCACCATCGCCTGGGACTCGACGACTATGGTGCTGGTTCAGGCGTATAGCGGATCCTCTGTTGGCATCGGCTGGACCTACGGCGCCGCCGAGTGCGGCGCTGTGGTGCAGAACACGTTGGCGCCGCTGATCGTCGGCCAGAGCGCACTGGACGTCGGGGGCCGGTTCGACGCCATGGTGAAAGCAGTGCGAAACAGCGGACGCCAGGGCGCGATCGGTTATGCCATATCCGCGGTCGATATCGCCCTCTGGGATCTTAAGGCGCGATTGCTCGACCTCCCGCTCCACCGGCTGCTGGGTGCGGTTCGGGACACTGTTCCGGTGTATGGCAGCGGCGGTTTCACCACGTACTCCGAGGCACGGCTCGCTGAGCAGTTGGGCGGCTGGGCACACGGCCAGCAGATTCCGCGAGTGAAGATCAAGATCGGCGAATCGTGGGGTACGAACCCGACCCGGGATCTCGCGCGGCTGCGCCAGGCCAGGCGCATCATCGGTGACGATGTGGAACTGTTCGCCGATGCGAACGGCGGCTACACGCGCAAACAGGCGATCCGCATCGCCCACCGGGCGGCAGACGTGAACCTGCACTGGTTCGAAGAGCCGGTGTCTTCTGACGATCTGGCAGGACTGCGTGAGGTGCGCGACGCTGTCGACGCCGACGTGACCGCGGGGGAGTACGGCTTCGACCTCACCTACTTTCGTCGGATGTGCGACGCCCACGCCGTGGACTGCCTGCAGGTGGATGCCAGCCGTTGCGGCGGCATCACCGAATGGCTGCGCGCAGCCGCCGTTGCCGCGAGTCACGGGTTGGAGATTTCAGGCCACTGCGGGCCGCACCTGCATGTCCACGTTGCGGCGGCGACGCCGAACCTGCGCCACCTGGAGTGGTTCCATGACCACGTACGCATCGAAACGCTCTTTTTCGACGGCACACTGGATCCGACCGGGGGAGTGCTGCGGCCACGCGAGGATCCCGGAAACGGTCTGACAATCCGTCCCGCGTGACGAAGTCCTGCTCGGTGAGCAACTGCATGAGTGTGATCTTTCCTTCGCCAGTTCGGCGAGCAGGCCGTAGATCGTGTTCTCTTCGACCGCAAATCTGACGTCGTCCACAGCATTCACGTTGCCGAAGCGCGTGGTGAGTCCGGAGACGTCGACGACTGGGCTCATGCGATGTCTTCTTTCGTGATGACGGAGATCAATTCGGCCAGTTGAGATTCTGGGATGCCGAGCGTGCGGGCCTCCAACCCCAGGGGCCGCACAGAGGCGGCCTCGAATTGTTTGCGGCGGCCCTTCAGGATGATCTCCCTGGAGCCCTCGTTCGCAAACATTCCGATGCCTCTTCTCTTGTAGAGGATTCCCGCGTCAACGAGCAGGTCCACCCCTTTGGTTGCCGTTGCCGGGGTTGATTCGATAGAAGGTGGCGGATTCGTTGGTCGACGGCACCTGGGTCTCTTCGGGAGGGCGCCGTCCGCTGCCTGCGCTTCCTGAGGAGTGTGCTGAGGGCTTGACGAGGACCCTAGGATGGGTCGCATGGCAGTGTTGCTCTCGGCGATCACCTTCGTTGCGCTTCTGGGCGCCTTGATCGACATCGTCACGAAGCAGGACTCACAGGTGAAGCACCTGCCGAAGATGGCGTGGATCATCCTTGTGATCCTGCTCCCGCTGATCGGAACAATTCTCTGGTTCGCGGTCGGTCGAGAATACGAGGAACAGTCCGGCCGGGGAGGCTTCGGCGAATCGCGCCGGTGGCAGCGACCTGCCGTCACCACGGGCCAACCAGTCACGTCGACCGAGCAGGAATTGGCCGACCTCGAACGCGAGATCGAAGAAGAGCACCTGAGGCGCCTCGAGTCCGAGTGGGACAAGCGGCGCAGGCAGTCGGGCTCCGATGCCCAGTAGCCTGCCGGTGCACCACGAGACGGGCCGATGCAGCGTGCAATCCGGCATCCGCCGACCGATATACTACACAGTGTAGAAAAGGCAGTTCAGAAAAGACAGTTGGAGAAAAGCATTCCGATGCATTCTGCCGAATGCAGATGGTGAAGCGCCCGAACGCCAGCACCTCATCGTTCCACCCCTGATCCACCTCACGATCGAAGGTCAACGGATGCCAGAAGCAAAAAGCCCGGTCATGTTCTCCCCCGCCGAAATGGCGTCGGAGGCTGAAAATGCGTTGGCGCACAAGGCGCTCAACAATCCGACACGGGCGTTCATGCTCGCCCTTTCAGGCGGTGGCTATATCGCGCTCGGCTTCGTCTTCTTCATCACCAGTCAGGTCGGCACTGTCGAAGTGCTCGGCTACGGACTATCGAGGGTGATCGGCGGACTGACCTTCTCGGTTGGCCTCGCGCTGGTCGTGCTCACCGGAGCCGAATTGTTCACCTCGACATCGATGACGCTGGTGGCCAGGGCATCCGGGTTGATCACCTGGCGCAGGTTGATAGCGCACTGGTCGATCGTGTACATCGGCAACTTCGTCGGAGCAGCCACTATCGTGGCGCTGATCTGGTTCGCCGGCTCCTGGCACCAGGCCGGGGGGATGTGGGGCAAGGTTGTGCTCAATACCTCGCTGGCCAAACTCGACCACGGCTTCTTTGAAGCATTCGTGCTGGGCATCTTGTGCAACCTCATGGTCTGCCTCGCCGTCTGGGTGGCGTTCGCGGGCCGAACCATCACCGACAAGGTGCTCGCAGTCACCGGCCCGATCGCTCTCTTTGTCGCGGCGGGGTTCGAGCACTCCGTCGCCAACATGTTCATGATCCCACTCGGCATCCTCATCAAGAATTTCGCGCCAGCTGAATACTGGGTTCAGATCGCCACCGATCCGGTGGCCTATGCATCGTTGGAGTGGGGCAATTTCTTGGTCGGCAACCTGCTTCCGGTCACCCTCGGCAACATCGTCGGCGGCGGCCTGATGATTGGTGTTTACTACTGGCTGATCTTCCGCTTCGGAAAGAAGAAGGACGAGGAGCTCGCCTGAGACCAACGCAGCCACGCGCGACGGAGGCGACCCAATGAGCCTCGCGACGGCGCCCACGGCTCGGCCGAGTCCTAGGCTGGAGGGGTGACTGAACAAGCCCCCTATGGTTCCTGGCCCTCACCCATCTCCGCGTCGGACCTCGCCGGCAGCGTGCATCCGGTCGACGGCGGCGCCTTCGTCGGTGACGACGTCTGGTGGGCGGAGTTGCGCAGCGCTGAAGGCGGCCGGTACGCCATCCGCCGTACCGGCCCAGGCGGTCAGCCGATCGACGTGCTGCCCGCGCCCTGGAACGCCCGCAGCCGGGTGCACGAATACGGCGGCGGTGCCTGGGCGGCCACGCGTGGCCGCGCCCTGGTCTTCGTCGAGTTCAGCGATCAGCGGCTGTATACGCTCGCCGAAGGGGGAACGCCGCGACCGCTCACACCGGCCGATGCCGGCTTCCGGTTCGGTGAGTTGTCGATCGTCGGCGACCGTGTGCTCGCCGTTCGAGAGGTGCACACCGAATCTGAGCTCACCCGCGATATCGTCACCGTTCCGCTTGATGGCTCAGCGGCGGATGCCGCAGAGAACATCGTGCAGGTCGTCTCCGGGTCGCACTTTCTCGCGTACCCCAGGCAATCGCCCGACGGCACGAAACTGGCCTGGATCGCGTGGGAACACCCGCAGATGCCGTGGGACGGCACCGAACTGCGGGTCGGCGACCTGACCGCTCCGCTTGAGGAAGGCGGAACGGTCGGCGAATGGGCCACCGTGGCAGGCAGCACCGACGAGTCGGTGCTGCAACCGGAATGGGATGGCACACCAGGCGGTTCTGAGGCGCTTTTCGCGCTCAGCGACCGCACCGGCTTCTGGAATCTGTACCGTGTCTCCCTGCCGGGAAAGATGACTCTGGTCAGCGAGAGCAAGGCCGATGTCGGCGGCCCACTCTGGACGCTCGGACGGCGCTGGTACCAACAACTCGACGATGGCCGCATCGTCACCGTCAACACGTTCGGGAACGATCACCTGTGCATCCTTGACCCGGACACCGGGGAGCTGAACGAACTCGACACCCCGTTCACCACCGTCGGGCTGTGCGACATGCGGGGGAGCCGCCTGCTGCTCGTTTCGGCCAGCGCGCAGCTCACCCGCGGACTGCGCATCCTGAACAACAACGGCCGAATCCAGGACGTGCGGCGCGACGTCGACCAGTTGCCCGACACGGGATACCTGTCCGAGGCGCGTCCGATGACTTTCAAGGGACCAAAGCGTGAGGTGCACGCGTTCGTCTATCCACCGACCAACCCAAAATATGTCGGTCTCCCCGGTGAGAAACCACCCTATATCGCCTTCGTGCACGGCGGCCCGACCTCCCATGTGCAGGCCGCCCCCAGCCTCACCCACGCGTACTACACCAGCCGCGGCATCGGCGTCATCGACGTGAACTACGGAGGTTCGACCGGCTACGGGCGCGAATACCGCAACCGGCTGCGCGGGCAGTGGGGTGTCGTCGACGTCGAAGACACCGTTCAAGCCGTTCTCGGTCTGGCCAAGCAAGGAATGGCCGACCCCTCCCGGCTCGGCATCGAGGGCGGTTCGGCTGGCGGCTGGACGGTACTCGCCTCGCTCACTTCCACTGATGTCTTCGCCGCCGGGGTGTCCTATTTCGGCGTGGCCGAGCTGACTGCCTTCGTCACAGAGACCCACGACTTCGAATCCCGGTACGTTGATGGGCTCATCGGTCCACTGCCCGCCAGCGCCGAACTTTATGAGAAGCGAGCCCCGCTGAACAACGTTGCCGGCTTGAACGCACCAGTGCTGCTGCTGCAGGGCCTCGATGATCCGATCGTGCCACCGGCACAGGCCGAACGTTTCCGTGATGCGTTGGTCGCGAAGGGCATCCCGCACGCCTACATCGCCTATGAGGGGGAGTCACACGGGTTTCGGCGAGCAGACACGGTGATCAGCGCGCACGAGGCGAGCCTGTCGTTCTACGGCCAGGTGTTCGGCTTCACGCCGCCGGATGTGCCCGAACTCCCGCTCTGGCGGCCAACCGAACACGCGTGAAGATCGTCGCGGAACGCCCTACCCGGGTCGTCGGCCATGGTGCCGGGGTCGAGGGTGCGCATGAGGTCAAAAACACTGCCCGCCCAATAGGAACAGCACATCCGATAAGATGGGCCTCAAGACAACTGAATACGCATCAGGCCACAAGGTCGACGCGGGAGAGTCAGCCCAGCACCGCAAGAATCGTCAATGCGATGCCGAGCAGGCACCGAAGGAGCAATTCTCCCCGCAAATCTCTCAGGTACGCGTACCGCGTCGAACTGGCCACTCTGAAAAGCGGATTTGCGAAGCAAATCCGGGTTGAGGGGTCGCTTGCGACCGTCTCGAAACCCAGTAGAGCGAAGCAAATCCGGGTTGAGGGGTCGCTTGCGACCGTCTCGAAACCCCGGATTAATATCGCAAATCCCGCCCACGGTGAAAGCCTTGAATCTCCGATCGTCACGACCGGAGACCGGGGCGAAACTCTCAGGCACCATGACAGAGGGGGAGTTCCCGTGTCGGCCCAGCCGGGTCGACATACGATCTTGCCCGTAGCCCGATGAGTGGCTCGGCGCAGACCTGGAGAACTCATGACCCAAACATCCTCTACTACCGGCGCCGACGAGCGTCACTCTCCGTTGCATGAAGTGCACGTCGCCCAAGGCGCGACCTTCACAGACTTCGCCGGCTGGCAGATGCCGGTGCGCTACACCAGCGACCTGGCCGAGCATCACGCGGTGCGCACCGCAGCCGGTATCTTCGACGTCTCCCACATGGGAAACGTGGTGGTGTCCGGCTCCAACGCGGCAAAGTTCCTTGACTACGCGCTCGCGGGCAACATGTCTCTCGTCAAGCCCATGCAGGCCAAGTACAGCCTCATGCTCGACGAGAATGCGGGCATCATCGACGACCTGATCGTGTATCACACGGCAGACGATGAATACATGATCGTGCCGAACGCGGGCAACCGTGCAGCGGTCGTCCATGCGCTGGGCGAGCGCGTGCGCGGCTTTGACGGGGTCTCGGTGCGCGACATCAGCGACGACACGGCGATCTTCGCCCTGCAGGGCCCGAACGCGGTCGACATCCTCCAGTCGGTTGCACCCCTGGCCGTGCTCGACGGCCAGCCGTCCTTCTCCGACCTGAAGAACTACTGGGCAACCGGCGCGCGATACGGCGAGGGCACTGTTCTGGTCGCCCGCACCGGATACACCGGCGAGGACGGCTTCGAGCTCTACGTCGACGCCGCCGATGCGGTCGCATTGTGGACAGCGATCCAGGCTGCAGGCGAATCGTATGGTCTCGTCCCTGCTGGGCTCGCCTGCCGCGACACGCTGCGCCTCGAAGCCGGCTTTCCGCTCTACGGGCATGAGTTGACTCTCGACACCCTTCCTGTCCAAGCCGGCCTCGGCCGCGTCGTCAGCCTCAAGAAGGAGAGCGACTTCGTCGGCCGCGCCGCGATCGAGAAGGGCCCGGACGCCGGAGCCCGAGTCTTGGTCGGCCTCGCCGCCGACGGCAAACGGGCAGCCCGCGCCGACTACGACATCTACCTCCCCGACGCCGCCGACGGCGATCAGCCCGTCGGTCGGGTCACCAGCGGCGCCCTGTCACCCACCCTCGGGCACCCGATCGCAATGGCGTTCGTCGCCCACGAATCCTCCGCCGCCGGCACCCAGCTGAGCGTCGACATCCGAGGCAAACGCCTCACCTACACCGTTACCGAATTGCCCTTCTACAGCAGAAAGAAGAACTGATCATGGCCAACGAAGCAAACCTCAAGTACACCTCCGACCACGAGTGGCTCGACATCGACGGCAACACGGCGACGATCGGAATCACCGCCTTCGCCGCCGACCAGTTGGGCGACGTTGTCTTCGTCGAGCTGCCGAGCGTGGATGACGCGGTCGAGGCAGGCACCGTCGTCGGCGAGATCGAGTCGACCAAGTCGGTCGGCGAGTTGTTCGCCCCGATGAACGCCACCATCACCGCGGTCAATGACGCGGTCGTCGACGCACCGGAACTGGTCAACAGCGACCCGCTCGGCGACGGCTGGCTGATCAAGGTGTCGTTCGACTCGCTCGACGGCGTCGAGCTGCTCAGCCTGGACGAGTACAACGCCCTGGTGACCAAGTAATGGCCGACATTTTCGAAGACCGTCACATCGGGCTCGACCAGGAGTCCACGGCACGGATGCTCGAGGTCGTGGGTTACGACAGTGCCGACGAGCTGGTCAGCGCCGCTGTTCCCAAAGACATCCACGTCGACCTGTTCCGGGAGAACGGCGAGGGCATCCTCCCGCCGGCCGCGACCGAACGTGAAGCCCTGGAGGAGCTGCGTTCCCTCGCAGACCGCAACTCGGTGAACCGGTCAATGATCGGGCTCGGCTACTACGACACGATCACCCCCGCGGTGATCAAGCGCAACGTGTTGGAGAACCCCAGCTGGTATACGGCCTACACTCCGTACCAGCCGGAGATCTCGCAGGGACGCCTTGAGGCCCTGATCAACTTTCAGACCATGGTCGCCGACCTGACCGGCCTGGACACGGCCAACTCGTCGATGCTCGACGAGAGCACCGCGGTGGTCGAGGCGATGCTTCTGGTGCGTCGCGCCAGCAAATCGAAGTCGAATGCTTTCCTCGTCGACACGGACACCCTGCCGCAGACCAAAGCACTGCTGGCCAGCCGTTCCGAGGCCCTCGGCATCGACGTGGTCGAGACCGACTTCGCCGACACCGCCGAGCTGCCCGACGCGTTCGGCGTCTTCGTGCAGTATCCAGGTGCGTCCGGGCGAGTGTGGAATCCGGCCGCCGCGATCGACCGGGCCAAGAAGGCCGGCATGCTCGTGGTTGTGGCCGCCGATCTTCTGGCGCTCACCCTCATCACGTCGCCGGGAGAGATGGGCGCCGATGTCGCCGTTGGCACCAGCCAGCGGTTCGGGGTGCCGATGGGCTTCGGCGGGCCCCACGCGGGCTACCTGGCCATCCGTGCCGGCCTGGAACGCCAACTGCCGGGCCGCCTGGTCGGTGTGAGCGTGGACGCCACCGGGTTCCCCGCCTACCGGCTCAGCCTGCAGGCGAGAGAGCAGCACATTCGTCGAGAGAAGGCCACCAGCAACATCTGCACCGCCCAGGTGCTTTTGGCGGTCATGGCCAGCATGTACGCCGTCTACCACGGGCCGCAGGGCCTCAAGGCCATCGCCGAGCAGGTCGCCGGCCATGCCGCGACACTGGCGCAGCTGTTGTCGGATGGCGGCGTGGAGCTTGTGCACGAGTCATTCTTCGACACCGTGCAGGTGCGGGTTCCGGGGCGCGCGGCCGAAGTCGTCGCGCAGGCCGCGGCGGCTGGCACCAACCTGTGGCAGATCGGCGACGACATCGTGAGCATCGCCTGCGATGAGACGACCACCGCCGATGACCTGCTGCGGGTGGCGGCAGTTCTGATCACGCTGCCCGAGACATCCGGTTTCGCGGCCGGTACCGCCAACCGGTTGCCCGCCGAGTTGGCGCGCACCAGTGAATACCTGACCCACGCGGTGTTCAACACGCACCGGTCGGAGACGAGCATGATGCGCTACCTCAAGCGCCTCGCCGACTACGACTACGCGCTTGACCGCGGCATGATCCCCCTCGGCAGCTGCACCATGAAGCTGAACGCGGCCAGCGAGATGGAGTCGGTCACCTGGCCCGAGTTCGGCCGGCTGCATCCGTTCGCTCCCGAGGCCGATGTGTCAGGCACCCTCGAGCTGGTTCACCAGCTCGAGAGCTGGCTGGTGGATGTCACCGGCTACGACACCGTGTCGTTGCAGCCCAACGCCGGCAGCCAGGGTGAATTGGCCGGTCTGCTCGCGATCCGCGGCTACCACCGCTCGCGCGGCGACGACCACCGCACGGTGTGCCTGATCCCGTCCAGCGCCCACGGCACGAACGCGGCCTCCGCGGTGCTGGCCGGGATGAAGGTTGTGGTCACCGCCTGCGACAGCGAGGGCAACGTCGACCTGGACGACATTCGCGCCAAGATCGCCGTGCACGCCGAGAATCTGGCCGCACTGATGATCACGTACCCGTCGACGCACGGCGTGTACGAGCACCAGGTCAAGGAGCTCTGCCAGATCGTGCACGACGCCGGCGGTCAGGTCTACGTCGACGGCGCCAACGCGAATGCCATGATCGGTCACTCCCGGTTCGGCGACTTCGGCGGCGACGTCTCGCACCTGAACCTGCACAAGACCTTCTGCATCCCGCACGGCGGCGGCGGTCCGGGCGTAGGGCCGGTCGCGGCGAAGGCGCACCTGGCACCGTTCCTGCCCGGGCATCCGCTCGCGCAGCGCGCCGAGCACTATCTGGCCGGCGACGAGGGCTCCACGATCGTGCACGGCGGCGGGCCGGTCTCGGCCGCGCCGTATGGCAGCCCGAGCATCCTGCCGATCACCTGGGCGTACATCCGGATGATGGGCCCAGACGGCTTGAAGAAGGCGACTGGGGCCGCGGTGCTGGCTGCGAACTATGTGGCGAAGCGCCTCGAGGAGCACTACCCGGTGCTCTACACGGGGGACAACGGGCTGGTGGCCCACGAGTGCATTCTCGACATCAGACCTTTGACCGATGCAACCGGCGTGACGGTGAACGACGTGGCCAAGCGCCTCATCGACTACGGCTTCCACGCCCCGACGATGAGCTTCCCGGTCGCGGGGACGCTGATGGTCGAGCCGACCGAGAGTGAGGACATCGGCGAGATCGACCGGTTCATCGAGGCGATGATCCAGATCAAGGCCGAAGCCGACCGGGTGGGCTCGGACGGGTGGACCGCAGAGGACAACCCGCTGGTGAACGCCCCGCACACCGCGCAGTCGGTGGTGGAGGGGGAGTGGACTCACCCGTACAGTCGCGAAACCGCGGTGTACCCGGTGCGCTCGCTGATCCGCAACAAGTACTGGTCGCCGGTGCGCCGGGTCGACCAGGCCTACGGCGACCGCAACCTGGTGTGCTCCTGCCCGCCGCCGGAGGCCTTCGAGGACTGACTGTTTTCGCGGGTTGACGAACCCGCGCGCCAGCTGGCACGCTTTGCGCCGGTTTGAACCGGGGCGAAGCGTGCCAACTGGCGCGGCAAGGAAATGGCGCGGCAAAAAATGGCGCGGCAAGAAAATGGCGCGGCCGCGGCCAGCGATCAGCGGCCTGGAGCTACGTGGGGGAGGGGCCGAACAGGCCCGGCCACCAGGCGACGGCCAATGCATATCCCACGAACGACGCAATGTCGATGATCCAGTGCGCGACCACCAGCGGCACCGTGCGGCCCCAGCGCGTGTAGCACCAGCCGAACACAACCCCCATGGCCACATTGCCGAAGAACGGTCCAATGCCCTGGTACAGGTGGTAGGTGCCGCGCAGCACCGCACTGCCGAGGATGATCTGCCAGCGGCCCCAGCCCAGTTGCTTCAGCCGCGTGAACAGGTAGCCGACCACGATCAGCTCCTCGGTCAGCGCCGCCCGAAGCGCCACCAGCACCAGGATGGGCACCGTCCACCAATAGGTGTTCAGCGCGGTCGGCACCACGTTGACTGTGATCCCGATCTCTCGCCCCAGCCAGTACAGGCCGAGCCCGGGAATACCGATCACCAGCACCAGACCAACGCCGCCCAGCACATTGCGGCCTAGCCGGGTGCCATCGAATCCGATCCGGCGAAATGCGGTTCGACCGGGTTCCCAGAGCAGGTAGAGCACCAGGGCCACCGCGAACAGTGCGAAGAAGACTGCCAGCAGTTGGTACGTGAGATCCAGCCACGGCCGCGGGCTCAATGGCGCGTTGATGGTCGCCGACTGGTCGGCCAACGGTGTCTCCACCGTCAGCCGGGCGATGATGTTCACGATCGAATAGATTGCGGATGCCCCGAGCGACAGTCCGAGCACGATCACGACCTCGAGCCACAGGCGTCTCCGGCCGTGCCCTGCCGCTGTAATCACCTCACGAGGGAACCAGGGCCCCGCCGTGCGGGCTTCCTCGGGCGTCTGCGCCGGCCCGGTGCCAGAGATGGGGCCCGGGTCCAACGACCCCTCGGAGTTGCTCATGACTCCCATCTTCGCGCATCGGAAGCCTCCGTAGTAGGGCGCGGACGTGGTGGAGGCACACCTGGCCAGACCTCAGAAGCGGGAAGATGAGTGGTGTCTCAAAAGTCACCGTCCGGTATCGATTTGAGTTTCAAGTCGTTAACAGCGTGACGTCTCGCTTAGGATCGTCGGTATCAGAGTGTCGGTTCGGTCATTATTTATCGTGCCGTCGCAAACTTTTCCGCACATGGAGGAATATTGAAAATCTCACGCATTGGCCTGAGCGCCGCCGCGTTGCTTTCTGCAAGCGCGCTCGTGCTCACAGGCTGCGCATCAGGTGACGGCGGAGCCCCGGCTCCCGGCACCAGTGACACGCCCGGCGCGTCCACCAGCACCGGCATCGTCACCGCAAACAGCAACGAGCCGCAGAACCCGCTGTACCCCGCCAACACCAACGAGGTCGGTGGCGGCAAGATTCTCGACATGGTGTTCGCCGGGCTGTACTACTACGACGCCGACGGCAAGGCCATCCCCGAGGTTGCCAAGTCGGTCGAGTCGGATGACGCGACCAACTACACCGTCAAGCTCAACGACGGCTGGACCTTCACCAACGGTGAAAAGGTCACCGCCAGCTCATTCGTCGACGCCTGGCAGTACGGCGCGCTGCTCAGCAATGCGCAACTGTCCAGCTACTTCTTCGAGACCATCGACGGCTTCAGCTACGACAAGGACAGCAAGCTGGCCCTCAACGTGGTCGACGACCTCACCTTCACAGTGAAGCTCTCAGCACCTGAGGCCGACTGGCCGCTGCGTCTGGGCTACTCGGCATTCATGCCGCTGCCGACGGAGGCACTGGTCGATGGCAAGGCAACCACCGCGTTCGGCGAGAACCCGATCGGGAACGGCCCGTACATGCTCGCCTCGGCCGATGCCTGGCAGCACAACGTACAGATCGATCTCGTTCCGAACCCGGACTACAAGGGCACCCGCACCGTCAAGAACGGCGGCGTCACGCTGAAGTTCTACGACAACCAGGATTCCGCCTATGCTGACCTGCAGTCCGACAACCTCGACGTGCTCGACGCGATCCCGGCCAGTGCATTCGAGACCTTCGAACAGACTTTGGGCGACCGTGCGATCAACCAGCCCTCTGCGGTCTTCCAGTCGTTCACCATTCCGGAGAAGCTGGAGCACTTCGGGGGCGAAGAGGGCAAGCTGCGTCGTGCCGCTCTGTCCATGGCCATCAACCGCCCGGAGATCACCGATGTGATCTTCTTCAAGACCCGCACCCCTGCCAGCGACTACACCTCCCCGGTGATCGCCGGCTGGAGTGACTCGCTCGCCGGTTCTGACGTGTTGAAGTTCAACGCCGACGAGGCGAAGGCCAAGTGGGCCGAGGCCGAGAAGATCTCGCCCTACACCGGAACGTTCACAATCGGTTACAACTCCGATGGTGGCCACCAGCCGTGGGTCGACGCTGTTGCGAACAGCCTGAAGAACACGCTCGGCATCAAGGCGGAGGGCCAGCCCTACGCGACATTCGCCGAACTGCGCACCGATGTCACCGACCGCAAAATCAAGGGCGCGTTCCGCACCGGTTGGCAGGCGGACTACCCGTCGATGTTCAACTTCCTCGGGCCGCTATACGCCACGAACGCCGGCTCCAACGACGGTGACTACTCGAGCCCTGAGTTCGACGCACTGCTGAAGGAGGGTGCTTCGGCCAAGTCGGTCGACGACGCAACTGGGTTCTTCCAGAAGGCCCAGGAGGTTCTGCTGCAGGACCTGCCCGCGATCCCGCTGTGGTACTCCAACGTGACCGGTGGTTTCTCGACCCAGGTTCAGAACGTGAAGTTCGGCTGGAACTCGGTTCCGCTGTACTACGAAGTCACGAAGGACTAATGTAACGTCGCATAGACTGACGTAACGAAAACACTGAAGTGTCCGGGGCGGACGCAATCCGCCCCGGACATTTCGTTCGGTTCACCACATCTCTTCCCCTCACGAATGAAGTCCCAATGACACAAACCGCGATTCGGACCCTCTGATGCTCTGGTTCATCGGGCGCCGCCTTCTGCAGATGATTCCCGTCTTCTTCGGGGCGACATTTCTCATCTACTTCATGGTCTTCGCCCTTCCCGGCGATCCCATCCTCGCCCTCTTCGGCGAGAAGACACCGTCACCGGCGGTGGTCGAGCAATTACGGGCTCAATACCACCTCGATCAGCCATTCATTGTGCAATACCTGCTCTACCTCAAGAGCTTGGTCACGTTTGATCTCGGCAACTCGTTCTCCGGCCGCCCGATTGCCGACGTCATGGCGAAGGCATTCCCGGTCACCCTCAGGCTTGCCACCCTGGCAGTTCTCTTTGAGGCCGTCGCCGGCATCACAGTCGGCCTGATCTCGGGCCTGCGCAAGGGCAAGTTCTTCGACAGCTCGGCGCTCGTGGTCAGCCTTCTGCTGATCTCGATTCCGACCTTCGTCATCGGTTTCGTGTTGCAGTACGTCTTTGCTGTGCAACTGGGCTGGACCAAGGCCACTGTCGGCCCGCAGGCTGGATGGAGCGAGTTGGTGCTCCCGGCGATTGTGCTGGCTTCTGTCTCGTTCGCCTACATCATCCGGCTCACCCGCACCAGCATCTCGGAGAACATGGGTGCCGACTACGTGCGCACCGCGTCATCGAAGGGGTTGACCCGGGGCCGAGTGGTGAGGGTTCACGTACTGCGCAACTCGTTGATCCCGGTGGTCACGTTCATCGGCGCCGACTTCGGAGCACTGATGGTCGGTGCGATCGTGACCGAGGGAATCTTCAATATTCCTGGCGTCGGAGGCACTGTTTTCCAAGCGATCAAGCAGGGACAGGGTCCGACGGTGGTCTCATTCGTGGCCGTCTTCGTGATCATTTTCATGGTGGCGAACCTGCTCGTCGACCTCCTCTACGCCGTTCTCGATCCGAGGATCCGCTATGCCAACTGATACCGTACTTCCACCCGGCCGAGGGGGGCGCGGCCCCGACCACTACGTCGCCCCGATCGAGGACACCCCTCTGCAAGCTGTGGACTCGGTCAAGGTCGACGCCAAGGTGAGCAGTCTGTGGGCCGACGCCTGGCGTGCGATGCGCGCACGACCGCTGTTCTGGTTCTCCTCTGTGATGATCCTTTTCATCGCCTTCGTCGGGATCTTTCCGCAGCTGTTCACGAACGAGCTTCCGAACGACAACTGCTTGCTGGCGAACAGCAACGGTGGGCCGACCGCCGGCCACCCGATGGGTTTCACCAAGCAGGGATGCGATGTCTTCGCCCGGGTCATCTATGGGGCACAGGCTTCGCTGACCGTCGGCGTCGTCGCCACGATCGTCGTCGTGCTCATTGGTGTGGTTCTTGGAGCGGTTGCCGGCTTCTACGGCGGCTTTTCTGACGGGTTGATCTCCCGAGCCACCGATATCTTCTTCGCGATCCCGTTCGTGTTGGGAGCTATCGTGCTCCTGTCGGTGTTCCAGGGTCCGTCGAACGCGATTGTCGTGGCACTGATCCTGTCGCTCTTCGGATGGCCCCAGACGGCGAGGATCACGCGAGGCGCCGTACTTGAGGCGCGCGGAGCCGACTACGTCACCGCATCGATCGCATTGGGCGTCACTCGGTTCAAGGTCCTCCTGAAGCACGTTCTGCCGAACGCGATCGCACCAGTGATCGTGGTGGCAACCGTATCTCTTGGTATCTTCATCGTCGCCGAGGCGACGCTTTCATACCTGGGGGTCGGACTCCCGCCGAGTGTGATGAGCTGGGGCAATGACATCGCCCAGGCCCAGGTCTCCATCCGCACGGCGCCCATGACCCTGTTCTACCCGGCCGCAGCCCTGTCGCTCACCGTCCTGAGCTTTCTGATGCTCGGCGACGTCGTGCGCGATGCGCTCGACCCGAAGGAGCGTGCTCGATGAGCATCGACACCCAGGCCAACGTCGGTACCGCATCCGCGGCCACCGCTGACCAGCGCAAGCCCATGTTGGAGGTGCGCGACCTCCAGGTCGGGTTCACGACCCAGGACAAGGGCATCGTCCCTGCAGTGCGCGGTGTGAACTTCACGCTGAACGCAGGAGAGACTCTTGCGATCGTTGGAGAGTCCGGAAGCGGCAAGTCGACGACGGCGCACGCGATCATCAATCTGCTCCCCGGCACCGGCAAGATCACCGGCGGCTCGGTGTTCTTCGACGGTGAAGAGATCAGCGCGATGAACGCGAGACAGATCGAGGATGTGCGCGGGCGCCTGATCGGCTTCGTACCCCAGGACCCGATGTCCAACCTCAACCCGGTCTGGAACATCGGTTTTCAGGTGGAGGAGACCCTCCGGGCGAACGGCCTGGCCGACTCGAAGAAGGATGCTCGGCAGAAGGCAATCAAAGTGTTGCAGGAGGCCGGCCTGTCTGACGCGGCCAGCCGATTGAAGCAGTACCCCCACCAGTTCTCGGGAGGCATGCGCCAGCGGGTGCTGATTGGTATCGGGCTGTCTTCGCAGCCGAAGCTGCTGATCGCCGACGAGCCGACCTCGGCGCTGGATGTCACCGTACAGAAAGTGATCCTCGACCACTTGGCCATGCTCACGCGGGAGACAGGCACGTCAGTGCTGTTCATCACCCACGACCTGGGTCTTGCCGCCGAGCGCGCGGAGAAGCTGGTGGTGATGTACCAGGGCAAGATTGTCGAGTCCGGGCCGTCCAAAGATATTCTGGCCGACCCGGTGCATCCCTACACTCGTCGCCTGGTGGCGGCGGCTCCGAGCCTGGCATCGAAGCGGATGCAGATCCAGAAGGTTGAAGACGCCGACGCCACCGAGTTGACCGACGCGCTCGACGTGACCATGATCGAACGGGCTGAGCAGCGCGAGGAGCGGGCAAAGTCCGGTCGCGGTTACATCACGGTGTCGGATGTCTCGAAGACGTACACGATTCGCCGAGGTGGATTCAAGGCGGATCTCTTCACCGCGGTCGACAAGGTCTCGTTCCAGATCGACAAGGGCACGACGATGGGCATCGTCGGGGAGTCCGGCAGCGGTAAGTCGACCCTCGCCAAGCTCATGCTCAAACTGGAGCCGTTGTCTGGTGGGTCGATCTCGGTCGACGGGAAAGACATCGACAGCATCAAGGGCGCCAAGGAGCTGTTGGCCTTCAGGCGCAAGGTGCAGCCTGTTTTCCAAGATCCGTACGGCACGCTCGACCCGATGTACAACATCGCCAACACCATCGCCGAACCGTTGAACACGCACAAGATCGGTACTTCCAAGCAACGGCGTGCGAGGGTCAGGGAACTACTCGACCAGGTGCTCATGCCCCAGTCGACGATGAACCGGTACCCGGGCGAGCTTTCGGGTGGTCAGCGCCAGCGCATCGCGATCGCGCGAGCGCTCGCGTTGAAGCCTGAAATACTGGTTCTCGACGAGGCGGTTTCGGCCCTCGACGTTCTCGTGCAGGGCCAGGTCTTGAACCTTCTGACCGAGCTGCAGCAGGAGCTCGGTCTGACGTATATGTTCATCACCCACGACCTCGCAGTCGTGCGGCTGGTGGCTGACCGGGTCTGCGTGATGCAGAAGGGTCGCATTGTGGAGACGGCGACCACCGACGAGGTGTTCGACAACCCCAAGGAGCTGTACACGCAGGAGTTGCTCTCGGCGATCCCCGGCGCGGGCTTCGAGTTCGGTCGGTAGGTCTTCGGTCGGTGGGTCGCCCCTCCAACCGGATCGGCCTGCACCGATGCGTCGAGAATTCAGGATGACAGGCGAGCGGACGACCAGAGGCGGTCGGCAGTTTTGTCGACCCGAATTTTCCGTGTGTGCTCGCGCGACGCTTCACCCAAGGATTACCCGTGGGGAGAGGCTCACAGCCGGCCGGTGAGTCTCCGGTGGAACTCGGCGCTGCGGTCGTCGAGCCCGACAAAGCTGACGAGGGCATGCTGCGCGCGATACTTCTCCTCGACGGAGTCGAGCACGGCAACGGATGACGCATCCCAGATCTGTGTGTTTGTGAAGTCGATAGTCACACGGGCAGGGTCGGTCGTGTAGGAGAACTGCTCCACCAGGTCGTTGCTGCTGCCGAAGAACAGCGGACCGTGCACCAGATACCGCACCGACGTGAGATCTGGTGCCAGTACGCGCTCCACACGGATGACGTGAGCGACCCGGCGGGCGAACAGTACGATTGCGAGCAGTGCGCCGGCGGCGACACCGATCGCCAGGTTGTTCGTCGCGACCACCACCCCCACCGTCGTGAGCATGACCACGGTCTCTGGGATGGGCATATGCCGGAGCGTCGACGGGCGCACACTGTGCCAGTTCACCGTGCTGATGGCCACGACCATCATCACCGCAGCGAGGGCGACCATGGGAATCTGCTCCATCAGGTCGCTGAGGACGGTCATCAGAAGGAGCAGGAATACCCCAGCGACGAATGTGGACACGCGGGTGCGCGCCCGGCCGAGTTTCACATTCACCACGGTCTGGCCGATCATGGCACAGCCGGCGATCCCTCCCCACAGGCCGGCGAGGATGTTCGCGACGCCGAGCGCCCATGATTCTCGCGTCTTGTTGGATCGCGTGTCGGTGAGGTCATCGACGAGTTTTGCGGTGAGCAGCGTCTCCATGAGCCCCACGAACGCAACGCTGAGCGCCGTCGGCGTGATGATGCGCAGCGTCTCCAGGTCAAGTGGCACCAGAAGCGGCGTGATCCCCGGCAGCCCGCCGGAGACCGCGCCCTGGTCGCCCACAGTCGGCACGTTCAGGTGGGCGAACATGGTGATTGCCGTGACCACGACTATGGCCACCAATGGGGCCGGCACGGTCTTGGTGAATCGGGGCAGCAGCGTGACGATGAGGACGGTGATGACGAACAGCGGGTAGACCAGCCAGGGCACGCCCAGAAGGTGAGGAACCTGGGCGACGAAGATCAGGATCCCCAAGGCGTTCACAAAGCCGATCATGACTGAGCGCGGGATGAAGCGCATCAGTCGCGCCAGCCCGGTCACACCGAAGAGTATTTGGATCAATCCGGCCATCACGACCGCAGGGAGAAGATACTCGACCCCGTGTTCCTTGACTAGTGGGGCCACCACCAGCGCGACCGCCCCCGCCGCCGCAGTGATCATCGCCGGGCGGCCGCCGAGAACCGACATCGAGATGGCAAGGACGACGGATGCCAACAGGCTGACCTTCGGGTCGACCCCGGCGATGATGGAGAAGGAGATGACCTCGGGGATCAGCGCGAGGGTCGTGACCATGCCGGCGAGCACCTCGACGCTGAGCGTGCGCGGGTTGCGCAGCACCGTGCGGAGCGTGGGGGCGGGGTTCTTGGTCACAGTGTTGAAGGCTAACAGGATTGACGCCCGGCGGTGATTACCGGCGCTGGTGCCGAGCATGGGGTCGGAGACACCTGCGCGACGGAGAATTTCGGTTACCGATCGATAACATTCGGCGAGTTGCTCTGTGAAAAATGGGCCCCCCGATCTAGGGTCAAGTCAAGAGGAGACATCGGGGTTACCCATCACGGTGTCTCAGACCCATGTTTATCAATAGGGAGGAACACCGTGAGACTACGACGACTAATGGCGGCGGGTGCCGTCGTCAGCGCCGGCGCACTCGTGCTGAGCGCCTGCGCACTGCCGCAACAGTCCGAGGTTATTCAGGGCACGTCGATAACCGTGGCCTGGAACGACCCGTTCCAGGCGTACAACACATCGACCGCTGATGACAATGCGAGTGCGAACGCGAACATTGTCTATCTGGCCAACCGCAACTTCAACTATTACAACGCGGAGCCCAAGCTGGTGCAGGACACCGATTTCGGCAAGTACGAGGTCACCAATCAAAGCCCATTGACGGTCAAGTACACCGTCAACGACGGCGTCAAGTGGTCTGACGGCACTCCTGTCGACGGTGTCGACCTGTTGATGCAGTGGGCGGCGACGACCACCCACATGAACAGCGTCGAGCCGAAGTACGACGAAGCAACCGGTGAGATCACCAACCAGGCTGAGGTGGACGCGGGCACATACTGGAACAGTGGCGCCGTTGCCGGCCAGGCCCTCGACCTGGTCACCCAGACCCCCGTGCTCGGCGACAACAATCGTTCGTTGACGATCATCTACGATGAGCCCTACGTGGACTGGGAACTCGGACTCAGCGTGGGCGTTGCCGCTCACGGTACGGTGCAGATGGCCTACCCCGACAAGAAGTACACGGGCGAAGACGCCAAGAAGGACTTCGTCAAGGCCGTGCAGGACAAGGACTTCGCCTGGCTGAAGCCGGTCGCGCACTCCTGGAATGTCGACTACAAGTACGTCGACATGCCGACCGAGGCGCAGAAGACCCTGTCGAACGGTGCCTACACGATCACGGATCTGAAGAAGGACCAGTACGTGACGCTGACGGCCAACCCCGACTACAACTGGGGCCCGTCACCGAAGTACGAGAAGATCACTGTTCGGTTCATCAGCGATCCGCAGGCCCAGATCCAGGCGCTCCAGAATGACGAGGTGCAGATCGCCGCGGGTCAACCCACGGCTGACCTGATCACGCAGCTCAAGGGCATGCAGGGCGTCACCTACGTGGGTTCCATCGATGCGGTCTACGAACACGTGGACATGCAGGTCACCAACGGCGGGCCGTTCGACGCCAAGAGCTACGGCGGCGATGAGGCCAAGGCGCTCAAGGTGCGCCAGGCGTTCATGAAGACGATTCCCCGCCAGGAAATTCTCGACAAGTTGATCAAGCCGCTGCAGGAGAATGCCGAGATTCGTAACTCGAACGTCTTCGTTCCGGGTTCGGAGGGGTACAAGGCCTCGGTGGCTGTCAACGGTTACTCCGCCTACGACGCGGTGGACATCGCGGGCGCGAAGGCTCTGCTGGCTGAGGTCGGTGTCGCCACTCCGATCAAGGTGCGCCTGATCTACGGTGAGGGAAACACGCGCCGTGCCCAGGAATACGAACTGATGCGCCAGAGCGCCGAGCAAGCCGGATTCACCCTGATCGACGGGGCATCCGGCACCTGGGGCAACGACGTGTTCGCCAAGCCGGATGTCTATGATGCGGCCTTGTTCGGCTGGCAGTCGACCAGCCTCGCTGTGGGCGAGTCGTCGGCCAACTACCAGACGGGTGGGGCGAACAACCCCTACGGCTGGTCGAATGCCGACGTTGACAGCGAGTTCAAGGCGCTGCAGACCGAGACCGATACCCAGAAGCAGATCCAGATCCTGGTGAAGGCCGAGACCGACATCGTCAATGAGGCGTGGACGATTCCGATCTTCCAGTTCCCTGGCGTGACCGCGTGGAGCGACAAGATCACCGGCGTGAGCGCGGCGCCTCTGTCGCCGACCTACTTCTGGAACTACTGGGAGTGGGCGCCGGTCTCAACGGCATCCAGCAAGTAGCATCACAGCACCACGGCAATGCCTTCACGATCCGGTCGCACCTCGTGGTGCGGCCGGATCGTGCGGCCGGGTGCAGAACACAACCTGTTCTACCGCCCGGCACCTGGGCCAGCCCACAAACCGGTGTCAACGGATAGAATCCGAACACGAATGGCTGACCCGCTTTCCGAACCGGAAAGAATTGAAGAAGGGTGCGACACACCGCTGTGTTAACTTTTGTGATTCGGCGCCTGGGCGCCTCGGTGCTCGTACTCCTCGGGGCCAGCTTCATCATCTATGTGCTCGCCGCGAACGCGGGAGACCCGCTTGAAGACCTGCGTGCATCGACGGCCATCAACAAAGAACAACTGATCCAGGCACGCATCACGTTGCTCAATCTGGATGTGCCCGCACCGCTTCGGTACTTCATCTGGCTGGGCGGTGTGCTCCGCTTCTTCATCGGCGACTTCGACCTCGGCAAGAACCTCGCCGGGCAGGAAGTCACGGCCCTGGTCGGCTCCTCGATGTGGCAGACCATCCAACTCGTCACCTTCGCCACCATCATCGCCATCGTGATCGGTGTGGCAATCGGCATGACCACGGCGCTGCGCCAATACAGCGGCTACGACTACTCGGTCACATTCTTGGCGTTCCTGTTCTTCTCACTGCCCGTGTTCTTCGTGGCCGTGCTGCTCAAACAGTACGTGGCAATCGGTTTCAACAATTTTCTGGCGGATCCGGTGATACCACCGGTCACGATCGTCGTACTCTCGCTGATATCCGGCTTCGTGTGGATGAGCATCATAGGCGGGGATCCGAAACCGCGACTGATCGTATTCGGTTCAGCGACCCTCATCACCGCGGCCGTGCTCGGCTACCTGTTGGTCACCAACTGGTTCCAGTACCCGGGGCTCGGGCCCGTGCTGATCCTCGGTCTCGGGGCCCTGGGGGCAGTGGCCGGAACGGCGATTTCGACCGGACTCAGCAACCGCCGTGCCTTGTATGCATCGCTTGTTCCACCGGTCCTCGGTGCGCTCCTGTGGTATCCGTTGCAGTTCGTGATGACCGTACAGGCCAGCGCGTGGCTGGTGCCCATCCTGATCGGCGGGTTTTTCGTCGTCGGCGGCGCGATCGGCTATGCGATGGGTCTCCACGACAAGTGGGTCGCCGCTCGGGGGGGTGCCGCAAGCGGCGCGTTCGTAGCGATTCTGCTGGTGCTCGACCGGGTCATGCAGTCGTGGCCCGACTACGTGACCAACACCGGTGGGCGTCCGATCGCGACCATCGGCGGTTCGACCCCGGATCTGCACGGCTCGATCTGGATAGGGATGCTGGACTCGTATACGCACCTGCTCCTCCCGACGGTCGCCCTGCTGCTCATCTCCCTGGCCAGTTACTCGCGTTACGCCAGGGCGAGCCTGCTCGAAGTGATGAACCAGGACTACGTGCGCACCGCGCGGGCCAAGGGTCTGACCGAGCGCACGGTGATCATGCGCCACGCCTTCCGCAACGCGATGATTCCGATCGCGACGATCATCGCGTTCGACGTCGGCGGGCTGATCGGCGGCGCGATCATCACCGAGCGCATCTTCGCCTGGAAGGGCATGGGCTCCCTGTTTCAGGATGCACTCGACCACGTCGACATGAATCCGCTGATGGCCTTCATCCTCATCGTGAGCGCACTGACCGTGATCGCCAACCTTTTGGCCGACGTCGCATATTCGATTCTCGATCCCCGGATCAGGGTGGGTTAGACAAATGACGAACACAATTCTTCCCCCGGACCCGGCGTTGCCCGACGACGTCAACCGGGAACTCACGATCGAGCAACGAGAGACCGAGGGACTCAGCCAGAGCCAGGTCGTGCGTCGCCGGTTCTTTCGGCACAAGGGCGCCATGACCGCGAGTGCGGTGCTCCTGTTCACGATCATCTTCGTCTACTCATCGATCGGCGTCGAGATCTACGATTTCAAGATTCCCGGTTGGTGGATCTGGAACTACACCGAGACCTCCGCCATCGTCAACGGGGGCAACCCCACCTGGAACACGTTGTTCGCTCCGGGTGAGCATCCGTTCGGCCAGGACCAGATCGGCCGTGACATCTTCGCCCGCGTCATGCGCGGCACCCAGCAGTCAATCGTCGTCATGGTGCTGTACGGGCTGATCGCCAGCCTCATCGGCGTGGTCATCGGGGCCATCGCCGGGTACTATCGCGGTTGGCTCGACAACCTGCTCATGCGGTTCACCGACCTCATCATCGTGATCCCGATCATCGTGATCGCGGCCGTGATCGGCCGCGGCGTCGGCGCCAGCGGCGCGGTGGTTCTCGGCCTGTTGCTGGGGCTGGTCGGCTGGACCGGGCTGGCCAGGCTGGTGCGTGGCGAATTCTTGGGTCTGCGTGAGAGGGAGTTCGTGGATGCGGCCCGCGTCGCCGGCGCATCCGATTCCCGAATCGTGTTCAAACATATTCTCCCCAATGCGGTGGGTGTGGTGATCGTGAGCATGACGCTGCTGATGAGTGCCGCCATTCTGCTGGAGGCGGCGATCAGCTTTCTGGGTTTCGGCATTCGGCAACCGGATGTCTCGCTGGGGCAGATCATCAATGAATACCAAGGCGCGTTCGCGACGAGGCCGTGGCTGTTCTGGTGGCCCGGGGTGATGATCATCATCCTGGTGCTGACGATCAACTTCATCGGCGACGGGTTGCGTGACGCGTTCGATCCCCGGCAGAAGCGTGCCCCGGGAACCTCAGGGCCGTATCGCCAGATGTGGGGGATGATGTTCGGTCGAGGTCGGCAGGGCACCCCGCAGATCTACGCCATCGGCTCGGACGAATCGTCGGGGGCGAATGACCGAGCCGTGCCCCCGGGTGATCGAAAGCCGCCGCCGGGAGAGATTCTATGATGCCGGCGCCCGTTCAAGCGGGCCCCACGTCGCTCCTACAACAGCCAGCCGAGCACGCTCGCCACGAGCAATACGCCCACGAGGGCCAGAGAGACCACGTGCAATCGAATGCGAACCGTCTCACCGGTGGCTTTGTGGGGTGCCTGTACGCGGCTGGCCAGGCGCGTACGCAGAACGGTCGCAGCGTCACCCGAATCGGTGCGTGGCACGTCGCCGGCGCGCACGGTACCGCCCCGATAGCTGGAGTCGGGCAGATTCTTGGCATCGGACTCAGTGGTGCGCGCTGCCGTGTGCCGGCCGGGGGCGGGTGCGGCCCAGGCGACATAACGGCCATTCGCGGTGAACAGGGTCAGCGCGAACCGGGTATCCACCCGGGAGATGGCATCCAATGGGATCGTGATCGTACGGAACACATTGATCAGGTGCACGTCATCGTCGCCGATGATGACGCGGGGGAGCCAGAACGCCTGCCACACCACGAACCAGAACAACAGCAGCGGCCAGAGATAGCGCAGCAGGGCGTCCAGATTTGCGGCGGCCACGAGGGATATGACAGAGACCAGAACGATGAGAGTGACCATGACCGACAGAATCCTGCCGAAAACGGGTCTGATGATGATGTCGGATGCCATTTCCCCATATTCGCACGGGAGCACAGCATGAGCACACCCCGCAGGAGCGAGCCCCGGAAGGGCACCCTCCGGATTCAGGCAGAACGAATGGGCGCCGCAGCATGCCGACCGGAGACACGAGCGTGAACGCCCGTGTCCATGAGCGCCCAGGTCGCGGCGCGGGAGCCCCGATCCTTGAGGTCTCGAATCTCAGCGTCGAGTTCTTCGTCAACGGCGAATGGGTTCCGGCCGCGATCGACATCAACTACACCGTTCGGCCCGGAGAGGTGCTGGCGATCGTGGGCGAGTCGGGGTCGGGCAAGTCCGTCAGCTCCATGGCGCTGCTCGGTCTTCTGCCCGACAACGCCCGGATCACCGGCAGCGCCCTGCTCAACGGAGTGCAGATGGTGGGTGCTGACCAGGCGACACTGCGCCGGGCCCGCGGCAAATCGATCGCCGTGATCTTCCAGGAACCGATGACCGCGTTGAACCCGGTGTACACGATCGGGTTTCAGATCGTCGAGGCACTGCGGGTGCACTTCCCGATGCCGCCATCCGAGGCCAAGGCACGCGCGCTGGAGTTGCTTGAGCTGGTTGAGCTGCCCGACCCCGAAAAGGCATTCAATTCGTATCCGCACCAATTGTCGGGCGGGCAGCGCCAGCGTGCGATGATCGCCCAATCGCTTTCTTGCGACCCGGACATGCTGATCGCCGATGAACCGACCACGGCGCTGGATGTGACCATCCAGGCCGAGATCCTCGACCTGTTGCGCAGCCTGCACGAACGCCTGAACTCGGCCATCGTGATCATCACGCATGACATGGGGGTCGTCGCCGACCTTGCCAGCAATGTGATCGTGATGAAGAGCGGGCGGGTGGTCGAGCGCGGCACGGTGGAGGACATCTACCACCGCCCGAAGGAGCCCTATACCCAGGAGTTGCTGGCATCGGTGCCCCACCTGGGGCTCGGCGAAGCCACGGCCGACGTCGAGGTCGTCCGAACCGAGGAGCCGACACTGTCGCTGCGGGGCGTTGATGTGGTCTACCCCAAGCGCGGGCGGGTGCCGGCGTTCAAGGCGGTCGACGATGCCTCGTTCGACATCTACCCGGGAGAGATCGTCGGAGTGGTCGGCGAATCCGGCTCGGGAAAGACGACGGTCGCGCGGGCCGTGGTCGGCCTGCTCCCGGTTGCCGCAGGGTCGATGAGCGTGGCCGGGCAGGACATGACCGAGGTGACCGGCCACCAGCTGCGCGCCGTGCGGCGCAAGATCGGGATCGTCTTTCAGGATCCGGGCTCGAGCCTGAACCCGCGTTGGCCGATCGGACAGTCGATCGGGGAGCCGATGCTCCTGTCCGACCAATTCACCAAAGCCCAGATGAACACCCGCGTCGAGGAACTGCTCGATCAGGTCGAACTGCCGAGGGAGTTTCGCAACCGGTACCCGAACGAGCTCTCCGGCGGCCAGCGGCAGCGCGTGGGCATCGCCAGGGCGCTCGCGCTCAGCCCCGAGATCCTTGTCGCAGACGAACCGACGTCGGCGCTGGACGTGTCGGTGCAGGCCCGAGTGCTCGACATCCTGCAGGAGATCCAGCAGCGTCTGCGCTTCGCCTGCATGTTCGTCAGCCACGACCTCGCGGTCATCGATATGCTGGCTGATCGCATGGTGGTCATGCATAACGGTAGAATTGTCGAGCAGGGCACCACAGAAGCGATCCTGCGCAATCCACAAGACCCATACACTCAGCGCCTGATTGCCGCCGTGCCCCTGCCCGATCCGATCAAGCAGCGCGAACGGCGGGAAGGGCGCGCAGCCTCCAAGGAATAAAGACACATGGCGCTAGCCACCCGCGAAAACCTCCGAAATGTTGCCATCGTCGCCCACGTCGACCACGGCAAGACGACGCTGGTCGATGCCATGCTCAAGCAGACCAATTCGTTCGACTCGCACTTCGAGACCGACGACCGCATGATGGACTCCAATGATCTGGAACGTGAGAAGGGCATCACGATCCTCGCCAAGAACACGGCGATCTCCTACAACGGCGAGCACGCGGTGAACGGACCCATCACCATCAACGTGATCGACACCCCCGGGCACGCCGACTTCGGCGGCGAGGTGGAGCGCGGGCTGTCGATGGTTGACGGCGTCGTGCTTCTGGTCGACGCGAGCGAGGGCCCGCTGCCACAGACCCGCTTCGTCCTGCGCAAGGCGCTGGAAGCCCGGTTGCCGGTCATCCTGCTGGTGAACAAGACCGACCGGCCGGATGCGCGGATCGACCATGTCGTCACCGAGAGCCAGGACCTGTTGCTCGGCCTCGCCAGTGACATGGCCGACGAACACCCCGACCTCGACCTCGACGCGATCCTGAACGTACCCGTGGTCTACGCTTCGGGCCGCAACGGAATGGCCTCGACGGTGAAGCCCGAGAACGGCACCCTGCCTGACCATCCCAACCTCGAACCGCTGTTCGAAGCGATCCTCACTCACATCCCGGCACCCGTCTATGACGACGAGCACCCGTTGCAGGCACACGTCACCAACCTCGACGCATCGCCGTTCCTCGGCCGACTGGCGTTGCTGCGCGTCTTCCAGGGCACCATCCACAAGGGCCAGACGGTCGCCTGGGTGCGCCACGACGGCACCATCCAGAACGTACGGGTCACCGAACTGCTCGCGACCAAAGCCCTCACTCGCTACCCGACTGAGGAAGCGGGCCCCGGCGATATCGTCGCCGTCGCCGGATTCGACGACATCACCATCGGTGACACGCTCGCCGACCCCAATGATGTGCGCCCGCTGCCGCTGATCCACATCGACGACCCGGCCATCTCCATGACCATCGGCACCAACACGTCGCCGTTGATGGGCAAGGTTCGCGGCCACAAGCTCACCGCCCGCATGATCAAAGACCGTCTGGACCGGGAACTGGTCGGCAACGTGTCGCTGAAAGTTGTCGATATCGGACGCCCCGACGCCTGGGAGGTTCAGGGGCGCGGTGAACTCGCCCTGTCGATCCTCGTCGAGCAGATGCGCCGCGAGGGCTTCGAGATGACCGTCGGCAAGCCACAAGTGGTGACCCGCATAGTGGACGGCAAGGTGCATGAACCGTTCGAGCACCTGACCATCGACGCGCCGGAGGAATATCTGGGTGCGATCACGCAACTGCTGGCGGGGCGCAAGGGCCGCATGGACGGCATGGCCAACCACGGCACGGGCTGGGTGCGGATGGAATTTGTGGTTCCGGCTCGCGGGCTCATCGGTTTTCGCAACGGCTTCATGACCATCACCCGCGGTACCGGCATCGCCAACGCCATCTCGCACGGCTACGCCGAGTGGGCAGGCTCGATCACGACCCGCTCGAACGGCTCGATCATCGCCGACCGCTCCGGCGTTGTCACTCCGTTCGCCATCATCGCCCTGCAGGAGCGCATGAGCTTCTTCGTGAACCCGACCGAAGAGGTCTACGAAGGCATGGTCATCGGTGAGAACTCGCGCACCGAGGACATGGACGTGAACATCACCAAGGAGAAGAAGCTCACCAATATGCGCCAGTCGACGTCGGACACGTTCGAGTCGATGACACCGTCGCGCCAACTCACCCTGGAGGAGTGCCTCGAGTTCGCCCGGGAGGACGAGTGCGTCGAGGTGACCCCCAACGCGATCCGCATCCGCAAGGTCGAGCTGGACGCCAACGCGCGCGCACGTTCGCTGAGCAGGCAGAAGAAGCAGGACGCCTGACCGGGACAGGGCGGGGACACTCAGCTCGCTGACTGGTCACTCGGTGTGATCAGGGTCTGCCTGATCTGGTCGTACCGATCCGCGGCGGCGCGTGCCTGCCCGTGCGCGCCTAGCTCTTCCAGCGCGCCTATCAACGTCGTGTGGGCGAGTCGGTCCAGTGGATCGACATCGAGGATTCCGCGACACGCATCAGCCGCGACCAACGGTGCGCGCTGCGTCGCGGCAGTCGTTGCCAGGTGTTGCGAGACCTCGATGAATGCCGACTGGCATCGCAACCGGAAGTCCAGCGCCCAGTCGGTGTAGGGCTCATCGGGAAGGGCGTCGCCACGATACAGGCGCACCACCCGCCGGAGCTCGTTCAGGTCGGGCTCGCCACCGGACCTCACCTGCTCGGTGACCGCCTGTGCCTCGGCGAGAAACTCCCAGGCGTCGACCCTCAGCCGACTCGAGGACAACGACATCGTCATGCCGTCGGTGGCCAGGTACACCTCACTTGAGTGTCTGCGGCCCGGGTCCAGGGCCCGTCGTACAGCTGAGACTGCGACGGCCAGCCTGTTTCCGAGCGTCCAACTGTCTTCCCCGGGCCACAACAGGTCCATCACGGAGTCCTTCGCCACCGGAGAGCCGCCGCGCGTGAGAAGGATTTTGAGAAGTTCTCTGGCCTTGCGGGAGTTCCAGTTCGCGACGGCACCGTCTGCTCCACGTACCTCGAAAGTGCCCAGAACGCTGATTCGTGGCACGGAGCGAGCGGACCCGGTGAAATGGCGCTGCTCGGGTCCGACAGGCGATACCTGGTGAGGTCCGAGGCGCGAACGGAGTGCGGCGGCCCTATTCTCCAATAACCGCAGTCCGAGCGTCCTCGCCGTGACTTCAGCCTCAAAGATCAGTTGTGAGGCGCGGCGCCGTTCGCTGCCGCCATCGATGCCACCGGGTGTCGAAGCGGAGTCAACCTCGGTGAGCGACAGCTCGTCAAGTTCGAGTTCGGCGAGATCAAGCTGGGCTTCGGCAAGCCAGGGAAGCGCACCCATCCGTGCACTGACCTCGATGGCGGCATCGAAGTGGATGCGAGCCTCGTCCACGCGACCGAGCCTTCTGGCCAGCAGGCCGAGCGGACGCGCGATGGTGCCCCAGCAGGCGACTCCCAGCCCTATGGGCACCAGGTTTCTGGCGTACGGCAGCAACGACTCCCGCAGGTCGAGAACCCTCTGGCCGTCGCCCACCTCAGCGACTACCTCTGCCAACGTGGCCATCGTCATCAGCCAGTTGCGGTCACGGGGAATGTGTTCGAGGTCACCGAACTCGGCGAGGACTCCACGCGCAGCGCTGCTTCGGCCGGTGCGCAGCCACAGCCAGGCGAGTGCAGCACTCCAGACCGGAACATCCGGCTGCTGCCTTCGCGCTTCCAGAAAGAGCGGCTCGATCTCCTCGACGCGGCCCTGAAGCCAACGCACGATCGCGATCTGCGCGGCCCAGACGTCCCCGGCATCCGGATCGCCGGCGCGCGTGGCAGCCAGATACGATTCGTTGGCCCGCTGCTCGGCGTCATCCGTTCGGCCATCGAGCAGTGCCCGGGTGCACCGGAACCAACCCGCGTGGCGCCCGTCGGCCAGGTCGGCCAGTGGCCCCCCGTCGGCATCGGCCAGCGCGAGTTGGGCGTCCAGCGCTCGGATATCGCCTTTCTCGAGCAGCGCAGCAAGAAGAAAGAAGTACCCGTGCGATGCCAGCGATTGATCTTTCTCGCGGCGAGCGATTGCGAGGATGCGGTGGGCAGCACGCAGTCGAAATTCCGGGGAGTCCGGCGACAGGTCGGTCACTGTCATCGCACTCAAGGCGTAGCCGACCGCAACCGGGTCGCCGACGATCTCTGCCATCGCGAGTGACTCACGCGCCAGGTCCTCGGCTTCTCCGTCGTCGGACAGACGCGCGGCAGAAAGGGCGGCGAGCAGCCGAGCACGTAATGCGCTGGGCTTGTTGGGCGACGCGTCAAGCGCCGCCTGGCAGCGCGCGGCCCGAACGTGTCGTTCGTTTCCGGCGAAGGAGAACCGGAATTCGCCTTCAAGCGCCGCACGTGCCTGGGCCTCGCCGTCGGCAGCCAACACCGCCTGCTCCCATGCCGTGTCTGCGACGTCACGGGCCTGTTCAGATCGGCCGGCCAGGCGAAGGGCGATGCCATACTCGACCTGGGCGTCCTGCGCCGCGCCCAGACAGGCCTCAACCGCGTCTGGGCCGTGGTCGGGCCCGAGTTGCAACAGGTGATGCGCGCGTTCTGCGTGGCGCCCGGGAAGGCCGCGAAGCATGTCGGCGCGTCTGAGGTGCACGCTCTGCAGCACGGCGGGTGCCGCCAGCGTCGACGCAGCTTCAGCCAGCAACGGATGGGTGAACTCGACGCTTGGGGCCGATGAGGTCGCCGGCGAGCTGTGAACGGTGAGAATCTCGGAATCCAGTGCCGGTTGCAATGCGGCGAGAGCCTGATCCGGGCTGAGCCCCACCAACTCGGCGACCACCTGGATCGTCGGCTGCGGCCCAGCCAGGGCGCAGCCGCTGACGAAGGCATGAGTACTGACGGGCAGAGAGGCCAATCGTCGGCCGGTGATGTGCCGCAACGAGGCAGACTGCGTCGCGGCGCTGCGGGCACCGGCGCCTGGTTCCCCGGCACTGGCTTCCTCAGGACCGGACGAACGCTCGGACCGGGAACCGTTTCGCAGGATGTATTCGATGAACAGCGGATTTCCGCCGGTGATCGACAGAATGTCGCTCGCCTGTTCCGGCGCTGTGAGAACCGACCGCACGTCCTCCTCGGCCAAACCTGACAGGCGCAGCCAGTCCTCCGGCAATTGAAGGGTCGACAGTTGCTCGCGGAGTCCGGGACGTTCGGCGGCATCGTCAGTACGGAACGTCATGATGATCAGGAGTGGGCAGTCGGCGAGGTGCTGCACCAGAAAGTCAGCCAGGAGAATTGATGGGCCGTCTGCTTCGTGAACGTCTTCGAGGATCACCACGACCGGCGCTTCCTCGGTGGCTGCCCGAAGGCACGAGGCCAGGGCATCGAAGAGTTCGAAGCGATCGGACGCCGAGTCGCTCAGGAGCACAGTGGCAAGATCTGTCGGCTCCTGATTGCCCGTCAGGGTTCTGGCCACTTGGCTCCACGGCCACAGGGGAGGGGTGATGGAGGCATCCCAGCAGCGGCCCCAGAGAACCCGATCACCGTTCTGGCTCGCGTGGGCGGCGATCTCCGCGACCAACCGAGATTTTCCGATCCCGGCTGCCCCAGACACGATTTGCAACCGGGCGCGGGAGCCGGGGCGAGGCAGAAGAGCCTTGAGGTGCGCGTATTCGGGATCGCGGCCGATGAATTCGAAACCGTGGGTGTCCGATTTTTTGGTCGCCGGGCTTCCTGACCTCAGAAGCACCTCATCGAACGCAACCATATCGCTACCCGATGATACCGACTTTAAGTTGAATCACAGCCCAGCGCCTAGGCTGGGGAACTGATAATTGAGTCAACCTCGAGGAGGCAATAATGTTGAGACCCGCCAGCGCGCGACGTTTTCTGAAAACAACTACCGCGTCGGTCATCGCGGCGACACTCGCATTCACGTTGACCGCCTGTTTCGGCAACCCCCTGGAGAAGATTGCCTCCGGTTCGGTGGGCAAGATTGTCGAGCAGGCAACGGGGGGCCAACTCGAAGTCGGCAGCGACGGATCCATGCCAAAAGACTTTCCGGCCGAGGTTCCGCTGGTCTCCACCGATGTGGTCACGAGTTTCTCGATGAAGGTCGAGGACGGCAAGGCGTGGACGATCGGAGTGCGTGCGGCCGGTTCGTTGGACCAGGTCTCCGACCAGGTGCAGGCGTCGTTCGAACAGGGCGATTGGGAGGAAGCGAGTTGGGGTACCTTAGGCGATGAAATGGTCACCGGCATGTTCACCTCGGAAGTCAATAAGACGAATGTGATCATCAGCATCATGATCGACGACGACAGCGGCAAGGTGCTCGTGAGCTACGTGGTCAACAAGAACCTCGAGTAGATTTCACCTGCGGGCTGGCGTTTGTCGTCGCTATGATGCGAGGGTGCAGAACGCCTTGATCCCAGCGGTTGACCCACGCCCGAGCGAGCGCCCGAAAGCCCCGCGGACGTGGTACGGGCGCCTGCTTTCGTGGTTGGGGATGTTTGCAGTCGGCGCCGGTTTCGGGTTGCTCGGCACCATCGCCCACCAGGCGACTCTCGCGATCTGGCCGGTGGTTCCCCTGGGCCTTGTGGCTGCACTGGCCGCGATACTGTGCCTGATGATCGGTGTGCGGCTCAGGGCCTCGCGGGCGCTTGTTCTGGCCACCGCTTTGGGAGTGATCGGCGCGATCCTCATACTGTCGGGCAAAGGTCCGGGCGGTTCTGTCCTGGTGCCCGACAATTCGCTCGGTGTGGTCTGGAACATCGCGCCCGCGGTGATTTCCCTGGGCGTGGTGATCTGGCCCCGGCTTCCCGCGGAGACCTCAGCGTAAGATGGTGAGCCAGCGTGATGAAGGGTAGGTAATGACGTACATCATTGCTCTTCCGTGTGTCGATGTGAAAGATCTGGCCTGTGTTGACGAGTGTCCGGTCGACTGCATCTATGAGGGTGAACGGATGCTGTACATCCACCCGGACGAATGCGTCGATTGCGGGGCGTGCGAACCGGTCTGTCCGGTGGAGGCGATCTTCTACGAGGATGACACCCCCGACGAGTGGGCAGACTACTACAAGGCGAACGTCGAGTTCTTCGATGACCTCGGCTCACCGGGCGGGGCGGCGAAGCTCGGTGTGATTCCGAAAGATCACCCTCTGGTGGCGGCGCTGCCGCCGCAGGACTGAGAGACAATCACCAATGGATCCTGCACTCTATTGTGGGGTGCAACAGTTGCCTGAGATACGCTCTAGGCTGTAGTCAGCTGTGCCGAATCCGTCATGAACGGTCAGTCGGCCAGACCCCTGAGACCCCCAGACGCGGCACGAACTGCCGAAGCTTTCGAGGAGAACCAAGTGAGAAAACCACGGAGAGGTTCGGCGAGCGAGTCGCAGTTCACGCTTTTCAAGCCGAAGTCCGTCTCGAAGCAGGTCGCCGAAGGCGACGCCGATACCCTGGCACCGAAGAACAACGACGTTTCTGGGCGCGCTGAGTCAAAGCCGAGCAAACAGCCGAAGACGCCGCGGGAGAGCACGGTTCCGGAGCCGGCATCCGGTGATGAAGCGGTGCTGACCTTCCCCGGCGGAACCGCCCGCTTCCCCCTGTTGAAAAGCGTGGACGGGGCTCCGAGCATCGATATCTCCACGCTGACCCGGCAGACCGGCTACACGGTGCTCGACCACGGTTTCGTGAACACCGCGGCGACGACCTCCGCCATCACCTTCATCGACGGCGACGCCGGGATCCTGCGCTACCGCGGCTACCCGATCGAACAGCTCGCCCAGCACTCGACGTTCTTGGAGACTGCGTGGCTGTTGATCTATGGCGAGCTACCCTCGGCCGCTGAACTCGCCGAGTTCGACGAACGAATTCGCCGTCACACCCTCCTGCACGAGGACCTCAAGCGTTTCTTCCGGGCCCTGCCGCATGATGCCCACCCCATGTCGGTGCTGTCCAGTGCGGTCTCGGCGCTGTCGACCTACTACCAGGGCTCGCTGAACGTGGACAACCCGGAACACGTCGAACTCGCAACCATCCGGTTGTTGGCAAAACTGCCGGTGATCGCGGCGTACGCGCACAAGAAGAGCATCGGCCAGGCCTTCCTCTACCCAGACAACTCGCTGAGCTTCGTCGACAACTTCCTGCGTCTGAACTTCGGCAACCTGGCCGAACCGTATGAGGTCAACCCCGTGCTGAGCAGGGCGCTGGAACGACTGTTGATCCTGCACGAGGACCACGAGCAGAACGCCTCCACATCGACGGTGCGCCTGGTCGGCTCGACCCAGGCGAACATGTTCGCCTCGATCTCGGCCGGAATCAACGCCCTCTACGGGCCGCTGCACGGTGGCGCCAACGAGGCTGTGCTCGACATGCTCGCCGAGATCCGTGACTCGGGAGAGGGCGTGAAGAAGTATGTCGAGCGGGTCAAGAACAAGGAGGCGGGCGTGAAGCTGATGGGCTTCGGGCACCGTGTCTACAAGAATTACGACCCGCGGGCGAAACTGGTCAAAGAGAGCGCCGATGAGGTGCTGGCCGCCCTGGGCATCAAGGACGATCTGCTGGAGTTGGCGAAGGAGCTCGAGGGCATCGCGCTGTCGGATGACTACTTCATTGAGCGCAAGCTGTACCCGAACGTCGATTTCTACACCGGACTGATCTACAAGGCGATGGGTTTCCCGCCCCACATGTTCACCGTGCTGTTCGCGATCGGGCGGCTCCCGGGCTGGATCGCCCAGTGGCGAGAGATGAACTCCGACCCGGCGACCAGGATCGGCCGCCCGCAGCAGTTGTACCTGGGCTCGCCGGCCCGCGACTACCCGCACTCCCGCCGCTGACTCCCGTATGATTCACATCCCGCTCGAAGCCCCGACGGGTGGACTCTGTTTTCTCGGGAACTGATTTCGAGGTGATTCCTCGTACGTCTTCAACCCCTCGACCCACAGGGGGCGCACTCCTTGTCAGGCTTCTGAAAGTGCGGATACGGATCGCGCCGGGATGCGCGAGAGCACCTCGATCTGACCGCTGAGCGAGTTGCGCCGAAACAGAATGTCGGGAACCCCGGAGAGCTCGGCCGCCTTCACCGTTTGACGGACACCGGAGGCGAGCGGTGGTTCGTCGGCCAGCACGACCTTCGTGCCGGCGGTCACGTAGAGGCCGGCCTCGACCACACAATTGTCTCCGAGCGAGATGCCGAGGCCCGAGTTCGCGCCGAGTAGTGACTGTTCTCCGATGGAGACGCTCCGGCTGCCGCCGGAGTGGGTGGCCATCACAGATGCACCACCGCCGACATCCGACCCATCACCGACTACGACACCCTCGGAGAGTCGGCCCTCGATCATGGAGGCGCCGAGGGTCCCCGCATTGACGTTGACGAACCCCTCGTGCATGACCGTGGTGCCGGGCGACAGGTACGCGCCGAGGCGCACGCGTGAGGCGTCAGCGATCCGTACCCCTTCAGGCAACAGATAGTCTGTCAAGCGCGGAAACCTGTCTACTGCCAGTGCGTGGATACCGGAACGCTGCAACACCAGCCGACGTGCCTCGAAATCGGAAGGCAGCATCGGGCCGGCGTTGGTCCAGACCACGGTGGCCAGCTGGGCGTGTAAGCCCGCGAGGTTGATCGAGTTCGGCCGAACAATGCGGTGTGACAGCAGCTGCAGTCGCAAGTAGGCGTCCTCAGTGCTCACCGGGCCATGCCGCAGGTCGATCTCACAGGTGACGTAGTCGACACGAACACCACGCCGCCCGTCGGGCACCGCGAGTTCCTCGAGCCAGGCCGGGGCGATCCATCGGTCGTGGTCGGGCGGGATAGGCCCCAGGGCCGGTGCGGGGAACCACGCATCCAGCACGGTGCCATCATCGGCGATCGTGGTCAGGCCGCTTCCCCATGCGTGTTTGGGCGACTCGGCTGCGACGGTCGTGGGACGCGATTCAGGCATGTCTCCAGAGTACTGGCGCGCCGTCAAAGCAGCACCATGGCCAGAGTTCTGCCGTCAAGAAGGGGGGATCCTGGGGCGGTGTTTTCGGGAAGACAGTGGCATGCGCGATAATGGAGGTATACATAATTGAAAGGGGAGCTTTATGGCGGCCATGAAACCACGGACCGGAGACGGCCCAATGGAGGCTGTGAAAGAGGGCCGACTGATTATCGTTCGCGTTCCTCTTGAAGGCGGCGGGCGGCTCGTAGTGTCAGTCAATGACGCAGAAGCCAAGGAACTGCACGATGTCCTCGCGGGCGTCGTGGCTGCGAACGTCAAATAACGTTCGCCAGCGCACGATCGGCTCGCAGCGGCGGTTTCAATCGCCGAGCTTGATGATCTGAAGCAATCCGTCGCCGACCGGAGACACCGCACTGACAACGGCACTCGACGTGGAGATCTCGCGCAGCAGCGTGCGAAAGCCTGTTGCAATTTCATCTCGCTGCGCGGGATTGGCCACACGGCCCCGCCACAGTACGTGCGGAACCAGCACGATGCCGCGGGGGCGAGCGAGGCGCAACCCGTGTTCCACGTATTCGATGACAGACAACGGGTCGGCGTCGACGAAGACCACGTCATAGGAGTTCTCGTTCATCCGGGGCAACACATCACCGGCATCCCCGGTGATCAATCGCACGCGGTTCGCGCTGACCTGCGCCTGGGTGAAATGGGTGCGGGCATGCTGCTGGTGATCGACCTCGGTGTCGATCGAGGTGAGATGGGCGCCCGGGGCGCCGGCCAGCAGGCACAGTCCGGAAACGCCGACGCCGGTGCCCACCTCGATGATCTGTCGCGCGCCGGAAACGGCGGCCACAACCGCACACTGCGCCCCCGTCGCGGGTGAGATCGTGTCGATTCCCAACTCGCGGGACAAGGCGCGTGCCTCGGCAAGGATATCGGTCTCGATGACCAGGTCCTCGGTGAACTTCCAATTTGCATCGTTGTCTGACACGGTCACTCCTGCTCATTGGGTCGGGCGTCGGTATTCAGGGTACGGCCAGTCGGGCGGCTGAACGGCGAGGCGCGCTGAATCCCACCGGTCACTCAGCCGGATCAGGATAGTCTGAATGTGTGGGCATGGGACTGACTTTCGACAAGCTGCTGATCATCGGTGTGATCGCGGTCTTCCTGCTTGGGCCCGAGCGCCTGCCTCACTATGCCGCTCAGTTGGGGCGTCTCGTGCGGGGGGTGCGCGACATGGCCAACGGCGCCAAAGAGCGCATGCGCGAGGAGATGGGGCCGGAGTTCGACGAGGTCGACTGGAAGAAGCTCGACCCCCGGCAATACGATCCAGGTCGACTGGAAGAAGCTCGACCCCCGGCAATACGATCCCCGCCGAATCATCCGCGAAGCGCTGATCGACGACGAACCGGCGCCTGCTCCGCGGCGGGCGAACCGTACCATGAGCGACCTGACGGCAAACGCGAGCGCGGCAAGCGCGGCGGCGGCCGGCGTTGCCGTCGGCATGACAGCGGAAGCGCCTGAGATGATCGCCGTGCCATTCGACGCTGAGGCAACCTGAGCGCGACGATTGTTTGGCGGCCAACACTCCCCGACGGGCAGCCCCGATTCCGGTCGCGTGTCCGCCGCACGATAGCATTGGGACATGGCCCCAGCTGAGAAAAGTTCGCATACTCCGCGAGGGTCGGTTCTCACCCGCACGACTGTAGCCGGGTATGCCATCGGTTCGCTCGGTACCGGGGGCTTCGCCACACTCCCGGGTCTGGTTCTCGTCATCTACATGACCGACGTCATCATCGATCCGGTGATCGGCGCCTACAGCGACCGCAGCCTGGCCCGCACCCACTCGCGCCGGCGATTCATGGTGTTGGGAGCAATCCTGCTGCCGGTGTTCTTTGTGCTGACGTTCGTCGTTCCTCCCGGGCTCGGGCAGTGGTCTTCCGGGGTGTGGGTGCTCATCGCTTTCATGGCGGCGGCCACGGCGTTCAGCCTGTTTCAGGTGCCGTACATCGCATTGCCGGCCGAACTCTCGGATGACTACGACCAGCGCACCACGCTGTTGACGTGGCGTGTGGTGGTGCTCAGCTTCGCAATTCTGCTCTTCGGCGCAGGCGGGCCTGCGTTGCGTGCGCTCGGCGGAGCGGACGAACCTCTGGGCTACCTGCTGATGGCAATCGTCGCCGGTGTCGTGATCGGCGCGGGGATGCTGATCTCCAGCCGGGTGGCACCTCGGTATCCGCAATCGGTGCTGGTGGAGGCGCCGCGAACATCGATCCGCCAGAACTATGCCCAGAGCATTCAGATCCTGAAGCGCAGCCAGCCGATGCGTGCGCTGCTCGGTACCTTCATGCTCCAGGGGCTCGCCGTCGGGGTGATGCTGACCGGTGCCAACTTTGTGGCCAAGTACGTGCTCGAATCAACGGCTGCGCTGACGTTCCTGTTCGCCGCGCTGATCGCTCCAGCACTGCTCTGTGCCCCGCTGTGGGGCCTGATCTCGGCGCGCATCGGTAAGGAGCGCGGCTACTTCATCGCCAGCGCACTGTTCGCTGTCGCACTGACGTCGATGATCGCATTGGTCTGGATGCCGGGGGCCTGGGTGTATCTGCCGGTGGCGCTGGCCGGTGCTGGATACGCCGGCATGCAATCCCTGCCGATGGCGATGCTGCCCGACGTGATCACTCATGACGCGGCCACCCACGGCGATGGTCAGGCGGGCGCCTTCGGAGGGGTCTGGACGGCGGGCGAGACCACGGGCATGGCCCTCGGCGCCACAGCGTTCACACTGGTACTCGCGGTTACGGGCTATATCGAATCGACGGGTCCGGGCGTAATGCAGCCGAATAGCGCGATCACTGGGATCTCACTGAGCTTCAGCGTGCTTCCGGCCGCCATCGTCGCACTGAGCCTGGTGACCTTGCGGCGCTATCGGCTGCGCAAGGCCGACATCGAAGCACTCGCACGTGACCAACCGTCGGTGGACGCACGATGAACGCGGCCTCGATCTTCGCCAAGGAACCGTCTGACGTTCTCGCGCGTCTGGCGCGGCTCCGCGCCGAAGACGCCCCCACATGCGGCGGCTCGGTGCTCAGCTATGTCTATGACTCCGGACTGCGTGAGATTGAAGCCCTCGCAGGCGCTGCGATGGCGGCGGTGCAGCAGGTGAACGGTCTCGACCCCACCACCTTCCCATCCGTCGCCGTGATGGAGCGTGAGGTGCTCGGTTTTGCGTTTCGTGTCTTCCACGCTGACGAACAGACGGCCGGATCGGTGACCACCGGCGGCACGGAGAGTTGCCTGCTCGCGGTGAAGACGGCCAGGGATGTCTGGAGGGCGGCCGGCGGAACCGGCACTCCGCGCATTGTCGCACCCATAACGGCACATGCCGCCTTCCGAAAGGCGGCGCACTACTTCTCGCTCGACTTCGACGCGGTTGCGGTCGACTCGTCCACAGGGGCTGTGTCGGCGCAGGCGTTGATCAACAAGATCGGGCCCGATGTCGCGATCATGGTGCTCTCGGCGCCGTCGTACCCGTTCGCTGGGCTCGACCCCGTGGCCGAAGTGGCTGCGGCATGCGAAGCAGCCGGGGTCGCGATGCACGTCGACGCCTGCGTCGGTGGCTGGGTGTTGCCGTGGTGGACGACGACGGACGGACGAACGCCTTCACTCTGGGACCTCCGCGTTCCCGGGGTGACGAGCCTGTCGGCGGATCTGCACAAGTTCGGCTACGCCCCCAAAGGGGTCTCGGTGCTGTTGCAGCGCGATCTCGACCGCCAACGCCACCAGTACTTTGCGACCACCGGGTGGCCCGGGTACCCGGTCATCAACCCCACGATTCTGGGGTCGAAATCGGCGGCGCCGCTGGCGGCCGCCTGGGCGATCACCCAGACCCTCGGCGAAGCCGGCTTCCAGGCACTGTCTGAATCGTGCCAGCGCTCCACCAACGCACTCTGGAGGGCAGTCGACGCGATCGAGGGACTGCACGTGGTGGGCGACCCGGTCGGCCCGCTGTTGGCGGTGGCCCGCGACACCACGGTTGCGCCCGAACACCAGGTCGACCCGCACCACTGGGCCGACCAACTGCGCGAGCTCGGCTGGCAGTTGCAACCACAACCCGGCCTGACCCAGCCCGACGGCACATACCTCGCACCCACGACCCACTTGACCATCACTCCGGTCACCGAAGGACGGGTCGATGAACTGGCCGAGGCCCTGGCGACCGCGGCCGATCAGGTTCGGGGGGTGCCCCCGATTGATCGCCAGAAGGTGCTCGCCGAGTTTCCACTCGGCTCTGAGCCGATCCGTGATTCAGAGACGGCGTTCCAGGTGCTGCGCGGTGCCGGCCTGCTCGGCGAATCCGGCCAGACGACGTTGCCCGATCGGATGGCGCCGATCGTCGCTCTGCTCGAGGCGTTGCCGCATGAAACGGGCGAGCGGTTGCTGATCGAGCTGTTCGGCCGGCTGTTCACACCCGACCGGTGATCGGTGCGAGGGCCCTGCTTCGAGCCTGAAGCCCGAGAGACGGCTCTGAACCTGCCCTGGTCTGGCTTGTGCCCGGATCAGTGCACGCTGACGTTCAGACTGCGCCCGGCCAGGCCGCGGCCGCGCCCGGCCAATTCGTCGGCCAGCTGACCGATCACCGCGCTGGCCGGGTCTGACGGGTCGGAGAGCACGATCGGCAGCCCGGAGTCTCCTCCTTCGCGCAGGCCCATGCTCAGCGGCACCCGTGCCACCAGCGGCACCCCCAGACGCTGGGCGACGTCGTGGCCGCCTCCCGAGCCGAACAGTTCCAGAATCGTTCCGTCTGGCAGCGTCAGAGCCGACATGTTCTCGATCACGCCGTACACCTTCTGCCCGGTCTGGCGAGCGACCAGACCACTGCGCTCGGCCACATCGGCGGCGGCCGGTTGTGGTGTGGTCACCACGAGAGCCTCGGCGTGCGGCAGGAGCTGGCCGACGGAGATCGCGACATCACCGGTTCCCGGCGGCAGGTCGAGCAGCAGAACATCGAGGTCACCGAAATAGACCTCGGTGAGAAACTGTGTGATCGTGCGATGCAGCATCGGGCCGCGCCAGGCCACCGCTGCACGCTGCCCACCGGAGGTGTCGGGATCGACGAACATTCCGATCGAGATCACCTTGACCCCGTGAGCGACCGGTGGCAACATCATCTCGTCCACACGGGTCGGTCGTGCCATGCTCTGGCTTCCATCGACGTTGTTCGTGACCAGGCCGAGCAGGCCCGGGATCGAGAAGCCGTAGACGTCGGCGTCGATGATGCCGACCGACAGTCCGCGCTCGACGAGGGCGACGCCAAGGTTCGCTGTCAGGGTTGACTTGCCGACTCCGCCCTTGCCGCTGGTCACCGTGTAGATGCGGGTGAGTGTCTCTGGGCCGAATTGCGTTTCGCGGTCGGCTCGGGTTCCCCGCAGTTTCGCGGTCAGGGCTCGTCGCTCATCCGCTGTCATCACGGTCACGATGACCGTCGCCGCCGTGACACCGTGCACGCGCTCGATGGCGTGCTGGGTGTCAGCGGTGATCGACTGGGCTGCGGGGCAGCCGGCGATCGTCAGCCGGATGGTGACTGTCGCAGCACCGTTGTTATCGACCTCGATCCCCGCGACCATGTTCAACTGGGTGATGGGCTTTCGAAGCTCGGGGTCGATCACCTGTGCCAGTGCCCCACGGATTCGCGGCACCAGGTAAGCGTACGGTCCCACCGCACTGTCGCCGTCAGTGCGTACAGTGCCCTCAGTGCGCATAGTGCCTTCAGTGCCCACAGCGCCTTCTGCGCTTTCGATACGGCCGGTGGTGTGGTGCCCGGTCACGATGCGACCTCCGGCCCCTGCGTCTGGTCACGAGCATCGAGTTCCTCGAGCAGCGCGCGCAATTCCGCTCGGATGAACTCCTTGCTGGCCATATCTGTCATGGCCAGGCGCAGCGCAGCGAGTTCCCGGGCGAGATACTCGGTATCGGCCAGATTGCGTTCGGCGCGGATGCGATCCTGTTCGATCTGCACCCGGTCGCGGTCGTCCTGCCGATTCTGCGCGAGCAGGATCATCGGTGCCGCATAGGACGCCTGGAGAGAGAGCATCAATGTCAGCGCGATGAAGCCGAGCGCAAAGGAGTCGAATCGCCAGGCATCCGGCGCGAGGGTGTTCCAGAGGATCCAGCAGGCGACGAACAGGGTCAGGCCGAGCATGAACCAGGGCGTTCCCATGCCGCGGGCGATCGCCTCGGTCACCCGTCCGAAGCGATCGGTCGACTGTTTCGGCCGCGGGAGCATCCCCTGGCGAAGACCCTTGGGGGCGTCCAGGCGACCATCAGATTTATGTGCCCACAACATAGGCACCTCCGGGCTCATCGTGGCTGCGCCAGTCGTCAGGCAGCAGGTAGTCGAGCACGTCGTCGATGGTGACAACCCCGACCAAGTGGCCGCTGTCATCGACGACCGGTACCTGAACCAGGTTGTAGCTGGCAAGGATGCGGGACACTTCGGCCGCGGAGGTTCGTGCGTGCACGGGCTCGAGAGTGGTATCGAGCAGAGTGCCCAGGCGCTCATGCGGGGCGTAGCGGAGCATGCGTTGGAAGTGCACGATTCCGAGGTAGTGCCCGGTTGGCGGCTCGTAGGGCGGCAGGGTCACGCAAACGGCCGCGGCCAGTGCAGGCGCGAGGTCCTGTCGCCGGATGAGGGCGAGTGCCTCGGCGACGGTCGCGTCCGCGGAGAGGATGACCGGCTCGGTGGTCATCAGACCGCCGGCTGACTCAGCCGGGTAGGTCAGCAGCATGCGAACGTCCTCGGCCTCATCCGGTTCCATCAGGGTGAGCAGCGCTTCGCGGCGCTCCAGACTCAACTGGCCGATCAGGTCGGCGGCGTCATCGGGCTGCATCTGGTCGAGCACATCGGCGGCGCGCACATCCTGGATGTGGCCGAGGACGCTCACCTGGGTCGTTTCGGGCATCTCCTCGAGGACATCCGCGAGGCGGGCGTCTGGGAGCTCGTCGATGACGTCGAGCATGCGCTGGGTGGGCAGATCGAGAAGTGTGGTGGCGAGGTCGGCGGGCTTGAGGTCGGCGTACGTCGCGATGAGGTGCTCGGCACCCTGGGTGCCGGCCCCCCTGCGCTCGTGCATGTCGTTCCACGAGGCGAACACGGTTGCACCCTTGGTGAACGGCCCGGTTCTCGGGCGCCTGACGAACAGTTGGCTGATGGCCCAGTTGCCGTGCCCGGGCGATTCGATGGCCACATCCTCGATGGTGCCCTCACCGGAGCCGTCGTTGAAGACCATCACCCGGCTGAGCAGTTCGGCAATCACCCGCACCTCACCACCGCGCTGCTGGAAACGGCGCACGTTGATCAGCCCGGTGGTGATCACCTGCCCGCCTGCGATCGACGTCACGCGTCCGATCGGCAGGAACACCCGACGCTTGCCGGGAATCTCAACGATCAGACCGACGACCCGTGGGGGTTCCGACCGACGGTAGACCACGAGCACGTCGCGCACACGGCCGACCCGGTCGCCGGCGGGATCGAAGACGGTGCAGCCGGCCAACCGGGCGACGAAGACTCTCGTGGCGCTCACAGGTACCAACTTACCGCCCGGCCGGATGGAACGAATCGCGAGACCCCCGGACGTGGATGATGCTCTCAGCGGAATTTGGCATTCGCCCAGCCAATGCTCGACTGAGGCGTGGAACAATGAAGGCGTGAGCAATCCCAGTGTTTTCGGTCGACGACGCGTCGCGTTCCCGAGCATTCCGCGCGGAGAGGTCCTGGCCACGTATGAAACGTATGACGACGCCCAGAAAGCGGTCGACGCGCTCGCCAAGGCAAACTTCCCGGTGAAGGAACTGTCGATCATCGGAAACGACCTGAAAAGCGTCGAACGGGTCACCGGCAAGCTCAACTACGGTCGTGCCTCCGTGGCGGGTGCAGCCTCCGGTGCCTGGCTCGGCCTGTTCTTCGGCCTGCTCATGCTGATCTTCTCGCCCACCCCTGACTACGGCCTCGTTGCCGCGGCCCTGCTGATCGGCGCGGGGTTCGGCATGCTCTTCGGCATCATCTCGTACCTGATGAATCGGCGTCGCCGCGACTTCACCTCGGTGATGCAGGTGATCGCCGCCAACTACCAGATCATCGTCAGCGCGGAGTCGGCCAGCACGGCGCGCAACGCGCTCGAGCACATCGGAATGCGGCACTCCCCGGCCCGAGCCTCGGCTGCCGTTCACCCGACTGCCGGCACCGGTGGCACCGCGCCCGCCGGAGACGGCGACGAAGCTCCGGGCGCGGAGGGTTCGCCTGATGAGCCCGGGCCCACCAAGCAGGACCCCGCTCATTCGCCGTCTGACCCGCTGCCACCGCCCCAGTACGGCGAGCGGATCTGAACCGGCCCGCCATCCGCTGAGCCTTGCCGGACGCCCGCGCTGCAGATCGTCGCCCGGGCTGGCCTGCACGGGCTCTCATTCCGCGGTGGCCGATCCGCGGCGGCCGGTGTGCAGCGGCCGGTGTGCAGCGGCGGAGTGGGCCGAGATTCTGCCCGGCTCGGCAGATTCTCAGCCCATGACCGTCAGACGGCCAGGCGAGCGATCCATTCCTCCACGTCGTCAGCGGTGCGCGGAATGTGCGCCGACAGGTTTTCGGCGCCGTCGGCGGTGACGAGGATGTCGTCTTCGATGCGCACGCCGATTCCCCGGAACTCCGCCGGTACGGTGAGGTCATCCGGCTGAAAGTACAGGCCGGGTTCAATGGTGAACACCATGCCCTCCTCGACCACACCATCCAGGTACATGTCGCGCCTGGCCTGTGCGCAGTCGTGCACATCGAGGCCCAGATGGTGGCTGGTGCCGTGCACCATGTAGCGCCTGTGGTGCTGGTTCTCGGGCAGGAGCGACTCGTCTGCGGTCACCGGTAACAGCCCCCATTCGGCGGTGCGCCTGGCGATGACCTCCATGGCGGTGGCATGCACATCGCGAAAGATGATCCCCGGGCGCACAATCTGGAAAGCGGCGTCTGCGGCTTCACGCACCGCCTCGTAGATCATCCGCTGCACGTCGGAGAACCGGCCCGAGATCGGCAGCGTGCGGGTGATGTCGGCGGTGTAGTAGCTGTCGAGTTCCACCCCGGCGTCGATCAGGATCAGGTCGCCGTGCGAAACCGGCCCGTCATTGCGGGTCCAGTGCAGCACGCACGCGTTCGGCCCGGATGCCGCGATGGTGTCGTAGCCGACCGCGTTTCCGTCGGCACGTGCCCTGGTGTAGAAAACGCCCTCCACCAATCGCTCGCCGCGGCTGTGGGCACTGATGCGGGGCAGGTCACGAATGACGTCTTCGAAACCTCGGCCGGTTGCCTCGACGGCCTGGCGCATCTGCTCGATCTCCCAATCGTCTTTCACGAGGCGCAGTTCGGAGAGTGCAGTGGCGAACCGGGTGTCGGGTTCATGGGTGCCGCCGAATTCCAGGCTGAATGCGGAGTCGCCGGCGGTGCCGCCGAGCGCTGCTTCGGCCGTGTGTCGGATGCGCGCAGAATCCACCTGGTCGGCGATGGCCGGATCGGCCTCCCGAAGTATCAGGGTGTCATTGCCCGTGACGGCGAGCACCCGTTCGAACTCGGCGAGTGCGGCGGTGGCAATATCGAGGTCGGCGCTGACCTGGGTCAGGGAGGGGCGCGCGCCGGTCCAGAACTCGCCGATTGCCGGGTTCGCGTAGAACTCGTCGGAGTCGCGCCCTGCGCTCTCGCGCAGGTACAACGTCACCTCGTGCCCCGAGCCGTCGGCATGCGGTTCAAAAACCAGTACGGAGCCGGGAACCGTGTCTGATCCCCAACCGGTGAGGTGAGTGAACGCCGAATGGGCGCGAAACGGGTAGTCGGTGTCGTTGGAGCGCTGCTTCGGGCTGCCAGCGGGAACCACCAGTCGTTTGCCGGGGTTCAGCCGGGAGATGCGCTCGCGACGCGTGGCCGCCCAGGTGGCCTGCTCTCGCGCAGGCGGCAGCGAATCGTTTGCCGGGGCCCAGCGGCTGCCGATGTAGTTCTTGAATGCGTCGGAGCCGGGGGTGGTCGAACGGTTGGTGTTCGAATCTTTCAGACCCCGGACAGCGGAATTCTTCGTCGCGACGGTTTCTGTGTCTGTGTCTGTTGCAGTGTCGGTCATATCCCCATTCTCCCATCCGTCGGCGGGGAGATCGATGGGTGCGGTCAACACGCGAATGGCTCACGTAATGGGGGCTTTTGACCCGAGCGTCATTCCTCGGGAGGGGCGACTGCCTTTTCGACGGGTGCGAGCCAGACGAGGACGGGCCGATGGTCGCTTCCCGCCGCGTCGAGGTCGGACACCACGCGCATGCCGGTCGGACGCCAGTCGGCGGAGAACATGATGTGGTCGATGGGAGTGCCGAGGGCCGGGGGAAGTGCGGTGGGCCAGGTTCCGACGGCCGCAGAACCGGTGAGTTGACCAGCGCTTGTGCAATTGCCGAGGGTCGCGGCACCGAGTGAATGCATGTGGTCGACGGTCGCGTTGAAATCGCCGGCGAGGATCACATTTCCGCGGCGGCACTGGTTCTTGAGCCAGGACAGGTCGGCGCGCCAGTTGGCCATTTCACCCAGGATCGGGCCGATCGCGTGCACCGCCACAATGGTGGGGCCCGCGGGGTTAGCCGGGGTCGCCACCACGCTCGGCACTGCGTTGGTGTTTCCGCTGCCGGTTTCCAGCGTGTACTCACCCATCAGAACACTGGTCAACAACGACGTCGCCATGGCGGGGTCACCCGAATGCGCCTCCCGGGTCAGCTCACTCATGGGGTTTCCGGCGGTTGCCATCAACGCGGCCACCTTCCGCGCGGTCGCCGCTGACGTCTCTGGAAGTGCGATTATCGACGCATTGTAGTCGAGGGCCAGGTCGGCGATCTCCTCCGCACTGACCGCGCCGCCCGTGTTCCAGCTGAGTACTCGAACGGTCGAGCCGAAGCCCGTCGGCGTCGAGCCGAGGCCGCGGCCGGCCACGGTCACAACGTTGATCAGGGCGAACACCGCGAGCATCACTGCGAGGGTCGCTATGAACCGCCTGAGGCGCGGGAGAAACAGGGAGACCACGAGCAGCACGACGACGCCCCCCACGGCCACAAGCGCCGACAGGCCGCGAAACGACACCGCCTGCGCAACGATGACCGTGCGTTGGGCGCTGAAAACCTGCGGCCAGGTGAGCGCGAGCAGGGCGAACGCGACGGCCACGCCGGCAACGGTTTGGAGGATTCGATTTAGCATCGCAACTAGCATTACATCATGTCAGTCGTTCAGCGTTTCGCCGTACCCATCGATCTGCACACCCACAGCAGCATCTCTGACGGCACCCAGACGCCAGAAGAACTGGTGCGGGCTGCGCGGCAAGCCGGGTTGGGGACCGTCGCCCTCACCGACCACGACTCCAGCAAGGGATGGGCCGAAGCGGCCGAGGCAGCGCGCCAGGAACGAATCACCCTCATCCCCGGGATGGAGCTCAGTACGAAGGTCGGCGGGACCAGCGTGCACATGCTGGCGTATCTGTTCGATCCTGAGAACGTGGAGCTCGTCGAAGAACTTCAACGCATCCGTGAGGCTCGGCGCACCCGCGCCGAGAGCATGGTGTCTCGGATCGGCCGCGACTATGACTTCACCTGGGACGATGTAGTCGCTCAGTCCGCCGTCGGTACGACGCTCGGTCGGCCCCATATCGCCGACGCACTGGTGGCGCGGGGCCACGCAACATCTCGGAAGGATGCGTTCGCAGGCATCCTGAATTTTCGGCACGGCTATTACGAGCCACACTACGCGCCAGACCCGGTGACCGGGGCCCGGCTCATCAGGGCGGCCGGCGGAGTGCCGGTTCTGGCCCACCCCGCCACTCGCGGTATCGAGCATGTGATCGACGAACAGCGACTCGCGGAGCTGGTCGACGCCGGGTTGGCCGGGCTGGAGATCGACCACCCGGAGAACGAGCCGAGCGGCATGGCACGGTTGCGCGAACTTGCCGTGGAGCACGACCTGATCGTCACAGGTTCCAGCGACTACCACGGAACCGGCAAGGTGAACCGACTGGGGGAGTGCACCACGGCACCGGATGCGCTGGCGCGCATCATCGAGCAGGCCACCGGCTCGGAGCCGGTCTACCCCGACTGAATCGCGCGGTCAGCCCGTTTGCTTACGCGGTTGGTGCCTGCCTGCGGGTGCGGTTGCGGGTGCGCTTGCGGGGCGTGCGCTGGCCGTCGTGGTGCTGGGGGCCGTGCCCGTCGTGGGTTCCCGACGCCTGGGCGGGTGCATCGGCTTTCACCGCGGCATCCGAGCTCTGGGCCGGGGCGCGACGGGTGCGCGAGCGCGGTGGACGCTGGCCGTCTCGGGGGGTGTGCCCGTCCCTGGGGGCACGGTCACGCGGGGTGCGGCCGTCAGAGGCCTTGACAACGGCCGGCTTCAGGCGGCCCTTGATTCCCTCGGGGATGTCCAGGTCGGTGTACAGGTGCGGTGACGACGAGTAGGTCTCGGTCGGCTCCGGCTGTCCGAACTCGAGGGCGCGGTTGATCAGCGACCACTTGTGCAGGTCGTCCCAGTCGACGAAGGTCACCGCGATACCGGTTTTGCCGGCACGGCCGGTGCGACCGACACGGTGCAGGTAGGCCTTGTCGTCTTCGGGGATGGTGTGGTTGATCACATGGGTGACATCGGCCACGTCGATGCCACGGGCCGCCACGTCGGTGGCGATCAACACGTCTTTCTTGCCCGCTTTGAACGCGGCCATCGCCCGTTCGCGCTGCTCCTGGTTCAGGTCGCCGTGGACAGCCGCCGCGTTGAAGCCACGATCGTTCAGCTCTTCGACGATCTTCGCCGCCGAGCGTTTGGTGCGGGTGAAGATCAAGGTCTTGCCGCGGCCCTCCGCCTGCAGGATGCGCGCGATGATCTCATCCTTGTCGAGGTTGTGGGCGCGGTAGACCAGGTGCTTGATGTTGGCCTGGGTGAGGCCCTCGTCGGGGTCAGTGGCGCGAATGTGGATCGGCCTGATCATGAATCGGCGGGCGAGGGCCACGATCGGCCCGGGCATGGTCGCCGAGAAGAGCATGGTGTGACGGTTCGCCGGGGTGTGGGCGAACAGCTTTTCGACGTCGGGCAGAAATCCGAGGTCGAGCATGCGGTCGGCTTCGTCCAGAACCATCTCCTTCACGTTTGCAAAGGAGAGTATGCGCTGGCTCATGAGGTCGAGCAGGCGCCCCGGGGTGCCGACGACGATCTGCGCACCGGCCTTCAACTCCTCGATCTGGCCCTCGTAGGCCTTGCCGCCGTAGATGGCCGCCACGCGAGTGCTGCGGTTGGACGAGGCGAGTGCCAGGTCTTCGGCGACCTGCACGCACAGTTCACGCGTGGGCACCACGATCAGGGCCTGCACCCCGGGGGCGGGGTCGGGCCCCAGGCGCTGGATCAGCGGAAGGCCGAATCCGAAGGTCTTGCCTGTTCCGGTCTTGGCCTGACCGATGACATCCTGACCGCCGAGCGCCATCGGGATGGTCTGGGTCTGGATGGGGAATGGTTCGATAATGCCCTTGGAAGCGAGCGCGTCGACCATGTCCTGGTCGATGTTGAGATCAGAGAAAGTCACTGTAATTAGCCTGTTCGTTGCAGAGATGAAGTGCAGAATAAAAGAGGGGATACGCCTCATATTTTGCGTCATCATCACAGGCGTATGATCCCGATCCAGCGCCGGGACAGGTCAAGTCTAGGGGCGCGGGCCGTCAATTGCCTGTAATTCGGGTGTGTTCAGGGCCATCACGCCTTCAGACTCGGGTGGCGGGCGGCCCCGAACCGGCCGAACGGACCGAATCGGCCACCAGGCACGGCGAACCTCTAAGCTTGCATCGTGGTACCCAAGATGAGTAAGCGCCGGCCGTTGTCACCGTTGCCCCGCCTTCGTGCGCGCAGCGATTCGGTCGAGGTCGACAGGGTCGAATTGACCGATCTGACGCCCGCGCTGCTGCCGTACCTCGGCCAGGTGGCCTACCTGCAACTGGTGGTGTTCGAGTCGCTGTCTCGTCTGATTTCGGCTGCGGCCGACCTGAACGAGAAAGCCATGCTGAGCGAGACCGCTGGCACCGTATTGACCAAGCAGCAGGGTTTCGTGGCGGAGATCCGTCGGGCGGGTGAAGACCCGGCCGAGGTGATGGGGCCGTTCACCGACGCGATCGACGAGTTCGAGAAACTGACCCGCGGCAAGGATTGGGCCGAGCGGCTGACGAGTATCTATCTGACCATGGGGCTGCTGGATGACTTCTTCCTGCGATTGAGCGGCGGGTTGCCGGGGGATGTGGGGCCGCGTGCCGCGGCCCTGTTGGGGGCAGACAGCCGCGACGACGTGATCATTGAGATTCTTCAGCGCGCCATCGCCCACGATCCGCGATTGGCGTCCCGGCTCGCGATGTGGGGCAGGCGGCTGGTCGGAGACACGTTGCTGATGGCACGGTCGGCGTTACACGTGACCGGCGACAGAAAATCCGACGAGTCTCGGATCGAGCCGGTGTTCACCGAGTTGATTGCGGCGCACACCCGGCGGATGGATGCGCTCGGGCTCACCGCCTGATTCTCAGACGGCTCGGCTGAGTGTGTCGAGCATCAGGGCGTCGTCTTCACGGCGACGGTGCACGATCACCAGGTTGGACACGACCACAACCAACGGCGTGAGGATCAGGGTGATGGTCCAGATCCAGCCACCGGCCCAGGGCATGCCCAGCCAGGTGAGGGCGACCCAGATCAGGGCGGCCGACCCGGTGCCGATGGCGGGAATCAACATGCTGCCGTGCAGTTCACGCCCCGGCATCGCGTAGCGGCCAATCGCTCCGTACACGGCGCCGGCGAGGCAGACGAAGAGAAGTTCCATGATCGGCTACGCGAAGAATCCGACGCGGCGGGTCTCTTCGCTGCCGAGCTCGACGTAGGCGATCGTGGCGGTGGGCACGATATAGACGGCACCCTTGCTGTCGGTCAGCCGGACATAACCAGTCGTGCCGGCCAATGCGGCGGCGATGGTCTCCTCGACCTCGGTCGCCTTGTCCTCGGATTCGAACGTGAGCTCGCGCGTCGTGTTGAGGACGCCGATACGGATTTCCACGTGGTCTGCCTTTCACGAATGCGGGGGAACACCCCGCCGAACACTGCCATAGACAGGTTACGGCAGTTCTCTGGCAGTCGCAGACGCCGTCGCTTCGTGGATCGATCCTCTGGAGCAGATCTGAGCCAGAGGAGGAATGTCCCTGGCAGCCGATAGCGTGGTGCCGTGGAAGATTCACCAATCATCGAAACCGGTCATGGTCCGGCCGCGCAGGCTGACACGGCTCCCGCCGCTTTCGCGGGCGCTCAGGTGCTCGTCGACGCGGAGCCCACAGGGCTCGATGACTCGCAGCGTGCCGTTCTCGCGCTCGAAGACGACGAAACGGCCGCGGTGCTTGGCGGTCCGGGAACCGGCAAGACGCACACCATCGTCGAGTTGGTCGCCGAGCGCGTCGAGATGCGCGGCTGGTCCCCTGACCGGGTGCTGGTGCTGGCCGCGACGCGCACCTCGGCCACCAGATTGCGTGATCGGATCGCGCTGCGGCTCGGTATCCCCACCGGCGGCCCCGTAGCCCGCACCGCGAACTCGGTAGCATTTCAAATCGTTCAGGAGGATGCCGCGATCCGGGGGCTCGAGCCTCCCTCGCTGCTGACCGGGAGCGAACAAGACCAGATCATCGCCGACCTGATCCGCGGCGACCTGGAATCCGGGACCGGACCCGACTGGCCAGAACCGCTCGACGCCGATGTGCGCGGGCTGCGCGGCTTTCGCACGCAATTGCGTGACCTGATGGCCCGCTGCGTCGAATATGGGCTGAGCACGACCGAACTCGCGGAACTCGCCCGACAGGCGCACCAGCCCCAATGGTCGGCCGCCGCAGAGTTCATCCAGGTCTATGACGAGGTGAAGGCGAGTTTTCGCGACCGCCATTTCGATTCCGCCGAACTGGTGCGCCAGGCCACGTGGATCCTGAACGATTGGCCGACGGCCGAGGCGGGTGCCCTGGCCACGTCGCCATTGGCCCGGATCAGGCTCGTGGTACTCGATGACGCACAGGAGTCGACCCAGTCCACGATGTCCCTGGTGCGGGCCCTGCACGCCCGTGGTGCCGCCGTGATCGCTTTCGGTGACCCCGACCTGACCTGCGGCACCTTCCGAGGTGCGCGTCCCGACACCCTGAGCCGGCTCGGCCGATATCTGGCCGACGCCCGCGGAGTCGGGCCGGCCGTGACAACGATGAGCCTGATGACTGATCACCGACGCGGAAAGGAGCTCGGTGAATTGCACCAGAAGATTGTCGGACACATCGGCACCGCCGGGGCGTTCGGCCATCGTCGGGTCGTGAGTGCGGCGTCGGCCGGCGCGGGGCCCGAGGTGGAGGCCGGCGAAACGCGAGCCGGCGACATTGATCAGATCCCCCTCAGCTGCGCTCACGCAACCAGCCCCGAAGATGAGATCGCGATCATCGCCAGGCGGTTGCGCGAGCGTCACATCTTCGACGGCGTGCCATGGCGCCGAATGGCCGTGATCGTTCGAAGTGGCACCACCGTCCCGTCGCTCGTGCGCGGGCTGGCCGCACTCGAAGTGCCCACCCGTGAGAAGAGCCCGCAAACAGCCCTGAGGGATCACTCGGCGGTGCGGGCGATGACCTCGGCACTCGACATCGCGCTGGGGCGCACCCACATCGATGCGGAGGCCGTAATCGGGTTGCTGACCGGGCCACTCGGCGGGCTCGATCCCGTCGGGCTGCGCCGTTTGAAAGCGGCACTCCGGCACCAGGAGCTCGAATCAGACGGGCGTCGTGGCGCCGACGAACTGCTGGTCGAAGCCATCTCACTGCCCGGCTCGCTCGCGGCCATCGACACGGCCGTCGCCAGGCGGGCCGAACGCCTGCGGTCCAATCTCCACGCGGCGGGTGAAGCCGCGAGAAGCGGTGCGAGCATCGAAGAGCTCCTTTGGGGGCTCTGGGAACGCAGTGGCCTGGCCATGCCCTGGTACGAGCAGGCGTTGGGGCAGGGCATCATCGCCGATGAGGCCAACCGCAACCTCGACGCTGTTGTTGCGCTGTTCTCATCAGCCAGGCGCTTCGTCGAACGCACCCCCGACTTCCCGCCCTCCCAGTTCTTGGATCAGCTCGCTGACGCCGACGTGCCCGAAGACTCACTGGCGCCGCGTGCCGCCGGGCAGGCGATCACCGTCAGCACTCCCGCGGGAGTGATCGGTGAGGAGTTCGACGTGGTCGTGATCGCCCGGGTGCAGGAGGGAGTATGGCCCGACCTTCGGGTGCGCGGCTCTCTGCTCGGCGCCCAACTGCTGGCCGATCTGGCCTCCGGCGGCCCCGCACCGCACGAGGGAGCCATCGAGGATGACCCCGCCGAGGCGCGAACCGCAGTGCTCCACGATGAATTGCGCATGTTCGCCCAGGCTGCGTCTCGGGCCCGATCAGAGGTCTTCATCACCGCGGTGGCCGACGAGGACAGCGTGCCATCCCCATTCTTTCGCCTGCTGCCACCACCTGACGAGAGCGCCGTCGGCGGCTATCCGCTTTCTCTGCGCGGGCTCGTCGGCCGGCTGCGCCGCGATCTCACTCGCAACCGCGATACCGATGCCGCGCGGGCATTGGCGCGGTTGGCGGCCGAGAACGTGCCCGGGGCCGACCCGCACCAGTGGTACGGCCTCGCCCCGATCAGTGTCGAGCGTCCGTTGGTCGACCTGGAAGACCCGGACGCCACCGTTTGGGTGTCACCGTCGAGGATGGACGCATACGAGAAGTGTCCGCTGCACTGGCTGCTCGGCCAGATCGCCCCCGGGGCGTCGGGGGTCGCCCAGGGGCTCGGCACGGTCATCCACTCGGCCATGGAAGACGCGGCCGAGGGCGAGGAGCCCACGAGCGCTGACGCGTTGTGGGACTCTGTCGACGGGCGCTGGGGCGAGCTGTCGTTCGATGCCTCGTGGGAGTCTGAGGTCGCCCGGGCCAGGGCGCGCGAGATGACCGGGCGACTGGCCTCGTATCTGCGCGATGCCCAGGCGGCCGGGGCCACACTGGTGGGGGCCGAGTTGCGGTTCAAACTGCCGATACCGCTTGAGCGGGGCACGGCGCAATTGAGCGGATCGATCGACCGCGTCGAGGCATACCCGAACGGTACCGCAGTGATCGTCGATCTGAAGACCGGAAAGAACGAGCCCACATCGGATGCCGCGGTGGCCACGCATTCACAGCTCGGCGCCTACCAACTCGCCTTCGCCGACGGTGCACTCGCCGAAGTGACCGGCGGCCTCGCCTCGGGCGGCGCCAAGCTGGTGATCATCTCAGCCGGAACCCAGAAGAAGAACTACTACGACCCCGGACAGCTGCCGTTCGACGACGAACAGTTGGCCGCGTTCCGCAACCGTGTGGTCGAAGACGCCACCGGCATGGCCGGAGCCATCTTCGTAGCAAACGTCACATCGCACTGCGTCGACCCGTATTCGTTCGGTGACTGCCGGGTGCAGATCGTCAAGGCGGTGAGCTCGTGACCATCTCTGCGGTGCAACTCGCCAGGGCGCTTGGCCAGCCGGAGCCGACCGAGCAGCAGCAGGCCGTCATCGAAGCACCCCTCAGCCCGGCACTGGTCGTTGCCGGGGCGGGCAGCGGCAAGACCGAGACCATGGCCAACAGGGTGCTCTGGCTGCTCGCCAACAACCGAATCGACGTCGCCGAGGTGTTGGGGCTCACCTTCACCCGTAAAGCCGCAGGGGAGCTCGCCCTGCGCATCAACCGCAGAATCCAGCAGCTCCGTGAGGCGGGGCTGCTGGGAGCACCGAGCGCTTCCGGCGATGCTGCGGCACGGCCCACCGACGTCGGGTCTTTCGAGCAGCCCACCGTGTCGACCTACAATGCCTTCGCGAACGGCATCTTCCATGACAACGCGCTTCTGGTGGGGCGGGAGCCCGAATCGGTGCTGTTGAACGAGGCGTCGAGCTGGCGGCTCGCCCGGCGCGTGGTCATCGAGCACGGAGATCACCGTTTGGTCCCCTTTCAGAAGACGGTCGACCAGGTGACCGACGCCGTGCTCGCCCTCAGCCGAGAACTGAGCGAAAGCGATGCCGGCCCGGACGAGATCCGCGATCTGGCCAACGATTTCGGTTACCTGGCCGACCTCCCGTACACCGAGGGCCGGGCCAAGGCGACGCCGTACGCGTCGGTCACCGAGGCGGTCGGCCATATTCAGGCGTTGCCCGTCCTGACCGAACTGGCCATGCTCTATGCCGAGGAGAAGAAGCGTCAGGGCCTGGTGGAATACTCCGACCAGGTCGCGCTGGCGCTCGCCGTCTGCCGTAAGGTGCCGACGGTGGTCGCGGGGTACCGAAGCCGGTACAAGGTCGTTCTTCTCGACGAATACCAGGACACGTCGGTTGTGCAGACACGTTTGCTGAGCACACTGTTCGCCGGGCACGGTGTAATGGCCGTGGGCGACCCACACCAGTCGATCTACGGCTGGCGCGGTGCCAGCGAAGCGAACCTCAGCCGGTTTCCGAACGATTTCTCCGGCTCGCACGCCACGGGACGGTTCGCCCTGTCGGTCAGTTGGCGAAACGATCGCACCGTGCTCGATGCAGCCAACATTCTGGTGGACCCGCTGCGTAAGGCTGCGCGCACGCCGGTTCTGCCGCTGGCGGCCAGCCCCGCCGCGGGCGAAGGCGCCGTGACCGCGCTGATCGCCGAAACGATCCAGGCTGAGGCGACCGGCGTCGCCGAGTGGTTGGCCGATGTGCTCGACATCGATCGCCGCACCCCTGGTTCCATCAACTCCGGCCGGTCGGCGGCGATCCTGTTCCGTGCCCGACGGCACATGGAACTGTTTGCCAGGGCACTGGCCGAACGCGGTGTTCCCCATCACATCCTCGGGCTCGGCGGTTTGCTCAGCACCCCAGAAGTCGTTGATGTTGTGAGCACGTTGCGGGTTCTGCACGACCCGTATGCCGGAGACGCGCTCGTGCGCCTCTTGGCCGGCGGTCGGTGGCGGCTCGGCGTGCATGATCTGAAGGCGCTGGCCGATCTGGCGGGCTGGCTGCACTCGCGTGACTGGAGAATGGCCGCGTTGAGTGACGAGGTGAAGCAACGCATGCGGGAGTCGGTGGCATTGAGCGACGGGCGATCCACCATCGATGCACTCGACTTCATCGCCAGCGCGCCGCCGACACATTCCCAGATGCGGGGGTTCAGCGAGCAGGGCCTGGCCCGGCTGCGCGACGCCGGGCACCTGTTCGCCTCTCTGCGCTCACGCGACCTCGGACTTCTCGACCTGGTGCGCCTGATCGAACAAGAACTGCTGCTCGATATCGAGGTGGTCGCCAACGAGACCCAGACGGTCGGCCACGGCAACCTCCACGCGTTCCACGACGAGATCAGCTCGTTTCTCGCCGCTGACGACCTGGGCACGATCGGTAGCTTTCTGGCCTGGCTGAAACGGGCTGAGCGACAGGACTCGATGGCGCCGCGCACCGAGGAGCCCGAGGCCGGCACCGTGCAGCTGTTGACGATTCATGGGGCGAAAGGGCTGGAATGGGATGCCGTGGCCGTGCCACGAATGGTGGTCGGAGAAATGCCGGGTTCGTCGAGGGAGGGCGCCGGCTGGTTGCGGTTCGGCACCCTGCCTTTCGAATTCCGCGGCGACGGCGCGGAGCTTCCCCAGCTCGGCTGGCGCGGGCTCGCAGCGCAGAGTCAGTTCAACGACGAGCAGAAGCGGTTCAAAGCCGAATTGGCCGAGCGTCATCAGGCCGAGGAACGTCGCCTGGCCTACGTCGCGGTCACCCGCGCGCGCTCCGCCCTGCTCATGAGCGGATCGTTCTGGTCGGGACAGAGCAAACCGAGGCCCCCGAGCCCGTTCCTGGCCGAACTGGTCGAGGCGGGGGTTCTTCCGGCACTGCCCGAGTCAAGCGAACACGAGGACAACCCGCTGGCCGACAACGGCCGCGTCGAGCCGTGGCCGCTCGACCCGCTGGGTGAGCGCCGCGCCGCGGTGCAGGCAGCTGCCATCGCGGTCGCCGAAGCCGGCCGTGCTGAATCCGGCCGTGCTGAATCCGGCCATGCCGAATCAGGCAGGACCGCGGTCAACACCGCCGGTTCGTCTCGCTGGGAGCGTGATATCGACCTGCTGCTGGCCGAACGCGCCGCCAGGAGGCGTACCGCACACCAGATCGAGCTGCCCACGAGGATCCCGGCTTCCCGATTCAAGGATTTCGTGTACACGCCGAACGAAGTGGCCGCATCGTTGCGTCGCCCGATGCCGGTGCGCCCCTACCGCCAGACACGGCTGGGAACCCTCTTTCACAGCTGGGTGGAGCAGCGCACGATCGGCGCCGTTCGGGGCACTGCCACCGGCGACCTGATCGACGCCTCCGAGATGGAACTCGACGACCAATGGCTTGACGCCGGCATCGATACCGAAGAGCTGGCGCGGCTGCAAACCGTGTTCGAGGCTTCTGAATGGGGTCAGCGCATCCCGGAATACGTGGAGGAGGAGATCCACCTTCCGTTCGGGGACCGGGTGGTCATCTGCAAGATCGATGCCGTCTATGTGCAACCATCCGGCGACGACGGCCTCGAACGCTACCAAGTTGTTGACTGGAAAACCGGTAAGGCCCCGAAGGACGAGGCCGACCTGGAGTCACGGCAGTTGCAGCTCGCGCTGTATCGCCTCGCATTCGCTCACGCCCACGGAGTCGACCCGGCGCAGGTCGACGCGGTCTTCTACTATGTGTCGGTCGACACCGTGGTCAGACCCAAGCGGCTCTATTCCGAGTCGGAGCTCCGCTCACTCTGGTCGTCGGTGACCGGAGGGAGCCCGGCGTAGGTCGAGTTCAGGTCGTCGCCGGGTAAGGTCTCCAGCATCGCCTCGACGTCGGCGACCGCCATGATCGGGCCGGTCGCATCGGTCAACGGGTTCATCGCATCATCGCGCACGCTGTCGACCATCCGGTCGAGCATCTGAACGGCGTCGTCGACGACCACAGAATCTCGCTGCTCCAGCCCGTGCAGCAACCAGCGGGCCACCTCCAGCTCCGAATACAGTGTCGCGCGTTGCCTGATCTTCTGATCGGTCGAAGACGACCGGGCCATCGCGTACGCATCGAACACCGAGTCCTGTGCGTCGGGGTGAAGACTCGAGAGCCAATGCAGGTCCCTGGCAGGGTCGCCGACTCGCAGAGAGGCCCAGCCGACCACGGCTGTCACCGACTCCCCGTCGGTGAGAAAGGACGAACTGGTCATCGACCCGTGGATGAGCGCCGGGGAGAACTGCCACATTCCCGTGTCTGCCATTGCCCCCTCCCACCGGGTGCGGATGGTCGCGGGCAACAATCCGCTGCCGGCCGCCTGCTCGACGAGCGCGGCGGTGGATTGTCGGCATTGTTCCGTGCTGAGCGAGGGAAACGCAGAGTTCACGATCACCGAAGTGGGCAGCGCGTGGATCGCGGCCACCGTACGGCCGATCGAGACCGCGACCGGCCCGGCCGGCGGAACCTGGCCGGGGGCGATGCTGCGGCCGGGCAGAAATTCGTAGACGATCGCGCGGGCTGCCTTGGTGCGCAATTCACCCACCACAGTCGGCACGTCGAACGGGAGCCGGCTGCGAACCCCGTGGCTGAGCAGTGCGAGCGCTGCAACCTCGGCGGCCTGTTCAGCCTCTGCTGTCTCGCCGTTCGGCACCCGCACCAGGAGCAGGCCGCCGCCTTTTTCGGTGAGCACCGCGGAGTCGTAGTCTCCCTGCTCACCGGTGGAGAACGGGCGGGCGTGGGTGATCGTGAGACCGGCCACGGCAGAAGCGGCCAACGCCGCTAGAGTGAGATGGGATCTGGCCATGCCTTCTAGGTTAGGTCGGTTCCGTGTTTCCGGGGGCATTCGCCACGCCTCTAGAGTCCTTCCCCGCGCAGATTGGTCGTATGTCTCGAATCGAACTGACCCGGCACCAGCGTTTTGAGGATGTCGTTGACCGCGATCATCGTTCGAGGCCGTCGCCCGAGCGTCTGCGTGAGTTGATGAGCAGTCCCGATGCGCGAGTGCTTCTGCTCTGGCGGGGGCGCACACTGTTGGTACAGGATCGGTACATCGGTTTGGTCGCAGCCTCCCGATGGGTTCGGTGGCCACACCCTATCTACCTCGGCCTGACGTTGCGCGCGTCCCAAACCGTCGACGCACGGGCCGCCGTGTTCGCGGTTCTCCTCGACGATGCCACGGCGCTGGCCGAGGAGCCCGACGAGACCAGATGGCACTCGCTTTTGACCGTCGGCAAAGATCTGGCCGATGTTGACCTGGCCCTGTTCACCCAAGCGGTCGCCGTCGGCAATTGGCACGAATCCAGCCGTTACTCACCCCGCTCCGGCGACGAGACGCGGGTGGAGCAGGGCGGCTGGGTGCGTCGATCACCCGCAGACAATTCGGAAGTGTTCCCGCGCACCGACCCCGCCGTGATCGTGCGGATTGTCGATGATGAGGGCCGCATCCTGCTCGGTTCGAACGCCCTCTGGGCCGCCAACCGGTTCTCGCTGCTGGCAGGATTTGTCGAACCGGGCGAGTCGCTGGAGTCGGCGGTCATTCGGGAGATGGAGGAGGAGTCAGGGTTACGCGTCGTCGACCCCGTCTATCTCGGCTCTCAACCGTGGCCCTTTCCCGCATCACTGATGTGTGGTTTCGAGGCGAGGCTCGCCCCCGACCAAGACCCTCGTGAGCTCGTGCCTGACGGTGACGAGATCCTTGATCTGCGCTGGTTCAGTCGAGACGAGTTGAGAGACGCCCTACCGCACCTCGTGCTGCCGGGGCGGATGTCGATCGCCCGGGCGATCATCGAACAGTGGTACGGCGGCCCGCTCGATGACGAATGATTCACCCGAATCGCTGCTCGCCGGTCTCGACGACCAACAGCGGGTGGCGGCCGAAGCGGTGCTCGGGCCGGTGTGTATCCTCGCCGGGGCCGGCACCGGAAAAACGCGGGCGATCACCCATCGCATTGCATACGGCGTGGCCAGCGGGGTTTACGCGCCGGGACGCGTGATGGCATTGACCTTCACAGCCAAAGCCGCCACAGAGTTGCGCAGCCGTCTGCGAATGCTCGGGGCACCGAATGTCGCGGCCCGCACGTTCCACGCCGCGGCGCTCAGCCAGCTGAGCTATTTCTGGCCCCAGGTCGTCGGCGGCAACATGCCGAAGATCGTCGAGTCGAAGGGGCGCCTGCTCGGGCACGCGGCCGAGATGATCCGGGTACCCGTCACCACTGGTTCGTTGCGCGAGTTCGCGGCCGAGGTGGAATGGCGCAAGGTGTCCCGGCTGGGCATCGAACAGTACGCCAAGGCCTTGGAGTCCCGGCCGGTACCGGGCAATCTCAGCGTCGACCAGGCGGTGGCATTGCAACAGGCCTACGAAGACATCAAGGACGAGCGTCGACTGATCGACTTCGAGGACATCCTCCTCGCCACTGCCGGCATGATCGAGGCGGAGCCCCGGGTGGCACTCCAGGTGCGGGAGCAGTACCGGTTCTTCGTCGTGGACGAATACCAGGACGTCTCACCGCTTCAGTACGAGTTGTTGCAGGCGTGGCTCGGTGACCGTCGGGATCTCTGCGTGGTCGGTGATGCCAGCCAGACCGTGTATTCGTTCGCCGGGGCCACAGCGACGTACCTGCTTGAATTCGAGCAGAAGTACACCGACGCCCAGGTCGTGCGGTTGGAGCAGAACTATCGGTCGACGACCGAGATCATCCAGACCGCGAACGCGTTGATGCGCGGGCGGGCGGGGTCGCTCGAGTTGCGGCCGGCCACTGCCCGGGTGGCGGAGCCGAGTGCCGCGGTGGTTCGTGCGGCCTATCCCAGTGACGTTCTGGAGGCGCGTGCCGTGGCGCAGGCGATCAAGGCGGAGATCGACAGTGGGGTGCAACCGAAGCAGATTGCGGTGCTCTACCGCATCAATGTGCAGTCGGCCGTGCTGGAAACAGCCCTGTCCGACCTCGGCGTGCCCGTACAGTTGTCGGGTTCGACGAGATTCTTCGATCACCCCGAGGTGCGCCAGGCCGTGATGGCCCTGCGCGCCGCATCGGTGTCGATCGGGGGCGAGCCCCTGTTCAAATCGGTCAGCGATGTTTTGCGTTCGCTGGGTTGGAGCCAGCACCCGCCGGAGACCGCTGGCGCGGTCCGTGACCGTTGGGAATTGCTCAACGCGTTGATGGGGCTGGTCGACCTCGTTCCGGCGGGCACGACGTTCCGCGACTTCACCGATGACCTGCTGCAGCGACAGGCCGCGCACCACGCTCCCGATCTTTCGGCCGTCACCCTCGCCACGCTGCATTCCGCAAAAGGCATGGAGTGGGACACAGTGTTTCTGGTCGGGCTGAGTGAGGGCCTGTTGCCGATCAGTTACGCCACCACCAAGCCGCAGCAGGACGAGGAGCGGCGGCTGCTCTATGTCGGCATCACACGGGCGAAACGCGCGCTGCAGCTGTCGTATGCCGAATCCTCGGCGGGGCGGCGGGAGGTACGAAAGCCGTCACGGTTCCTGGCAGAGCTTGACAGCCGCACTCCGGATGGAAGGCGACCGGACGCGTCGTAGCAGCCCCTGTTGCCACCACGAAGTGCCTGCTGATGCGGCCAAGATCCGCGACCGGTTCGCTCATCGAACAGATCGGTGCGCTGTTCACCGCTCGCTCGCGGCCGAGTGCGCGCACCAGGATGCGGGTGACGAGCGCGGCGATCTCCCAGGCGACGAGGGGCTGCTCGATTGCCGCACGACGGTTGAGCAGTTGTGCGGCGATGGCGACCCTGGCCGGGTCGAGATCGCGTCGATGCAGTTCCACGCAGTGCCAGCACGGGCTCACACCGGGCGAGATCAGCGGGCCGATGCCCACCTCGGTGTCTCCGAAGATGACCGGAAGGTGCGGAATGTCGCGCCGCAGCCAGGCGCCGGCGCGGGGCGGGGTGATCACGAAGTGCGCCAGCAGTACGGCCGCGACCACCTCGGCTGGGGCTCGCTCCGCTGAGCCCGAAACCACCGTGAACCCGGCTTCTGGCAGCAACGCCGCCAATCGTTCCGCGGTGGGACCGGCGCCATCGATGGCGATGAGCGGGGAGGATTCAATGGGTTTCACCGTGGTCACAACGGTGGGCCCCAGCGCGGCCAGGAGCGCCTCGACGTCATCGGAGTCGGCACCCGCCTGCATCCCGATCATCTCGAGGCCGCTGCGGGTGATCCCCAGCCGAAGTGCCGCCAACATTCGCTCTTTGGCGGCGGACATCGTGTCGACGCGGGCGCGGGGTTGATCCACTCCGACTTGAAGCATCCAGGGGGTGCGCCAGACGACCGCGAATCGGGGATCCAGGATCAGTACCATGCGCCGATTGTGCCGTGTTTCGGCACACCGGCGTGAAATCTATCCACAGGCGTCTCGAGTCGAAGGTGGGAGCCGGGCGTTCCCCGCCTACGAGTCCGTGGCGTCCGTGTCGTCGCCAGAGTCGCGGTCGGTGCCGCCACCGTCGCTGGTTTCGGCGTCGGTACCGTCGGTCCCCTCGCCAGAGGCATCGTCGGCTCCGCGGCCGGTGGAAGGTTCGTCGCGAAGTAACTGCGCCAACGCCTGATCGAACTCGTCCGGTTCCGGCGCCGTGTCGGAGGACTCGGCCTGGAGTCGGGCCACGAGCGTGCTCGGGTCGTCGAGATCGCTGGCGCCGGGAAGAATATCGGGGTGTGCCCACAACCGGTCTCGGGCCTCGGGTCCGACTGAGTCGCTGACCGCCTGCCACATGATCGCCGCCTCGCGCAGGCGGCGTGGCCGCAACTCCAGCCCCACCAGAGTGGCGAAGGCCGACTCGGCGGGCCCCCCGGAAGCGCGCCTGCGGCGCACCGTTTCGGCGATGGCGTCAGACTTGGGAAGGCGCTTGGTCGCGTCAGCGGTGACCTGGTCGACCCAGCCCTCGACCAGGGCGAGCATGGTTTCAAGCCGCCCGAGGGCCGCGAGTTGGGCATCCGACTTGGGCGGAATCAATGCGCCACTGACCATGGCCTGACGCAATTCCTCCGGGTTGGACGGATCGAAACTCGATGCGAGCTCCTCCAGGGCGGAGGTATCGATGTGCACCCCGCGGGCGAACTCGGTGATTGCCGAGATCAGGTGCAGACGCAACCAGCGGGCGTGCCTGAACAGGCGGGCATGGGCGAGCTCGCGCACCGCAAGATAGATCTGCACCTGGTCAGCGGGGATGTCTAGCCCAGCCCCGAATTCCTGCACATTCTGGGGCAGCAATGCGGCCTGCTGCTCGTTGAGCAGGGGGATGCCGATGTCGCCGCCCGAGACCACCTCGGTGGAAAGCTGCCCGACCACCTGCCCCAGTTGAACTGCGAACAGCGTGCCGCCGATCGAACGCATGATCTTGCCGGCTCCGGCGATCATCGATTGGAATTCCTCGGGGGCCTGTTCGGTGAGCATGTCAGTGAGGGAGTCAGAGATGCTGGAAGCGACGGGTTCGGCCATCTGCGTCCACAGATCCATGGTGGCGACAACCCATTCGGTGCGCGTCATCACCCGCGGGGTCGCCGTCAGCTCCGACACGAAGGTGACGTCATCCAGCCATAGGGCTGCCACCTGGAAGGCCTGTTCGATGTCGTGGCGCAGCGCAGTGCTGATCGGTGTCGCCGAGGCGCTTGCCGTGGTCTTGGCCTGATCGAGGGCGAGGGACCAATTGATGGATCCGTCGGTTGTTCCACCGGCCATCGCCAGGTTCAGCTGCTGCATCAGCTGCGCCATCGCGGCCGGGTCGTCGGGCAGTCCGGCAGCACTCGCCAATTGACTGGGATCGATGCCTCCGGCGCCGGAAAGCAACTGGTTCAGCAATTCGCGGAATTCGTCTTCGGGACTCTGGTCGGAATCCTGGGCCATAGTGGCTCCCTCGTTCTACTCGGTTGTTTCCACGGTAGCCGCAGAACGTCTGAATAAGATGGGTTTTCGCCTAGGCTGAAGTGTCTTCACAGTGCGCTGATCGCGAACAGACAAGCGAAAGGATGGGCGGTGGCCCTCTTCCCCGGCGACGACCCGAACGACGACTCGACCACTGGCCTCCGTCCGCGCCGGTCCAAGGGCTCTGCTGGTGAGCGCCGCCGAGGGCGTGGGCTGATCTTCCTGTTTGCCGCATTGCTGCTGGGCGTGGTTCTCGGGTCCATCCCGGCACCGTACGTGATTGAGAAGCCGGGACCGGTTTTCAACACGCTCGGTGAGGAGACCCACGATGGTGAACCGGTGCCGCTCATCACGATTCCTGACCACAAGACCTACCCGACCGCCGGGGCCCTCTACCTGCTCACGGTCTCCGCGGTCGGCCAGCCGGGCAACCTGCCGAACTGGTTCGAGGTGGCGCGGGCCTGGGTCGACCCGAGCGAGGCGGTGCTGCCGGTCGACCAGGTGTACGCGCCGGACCAGACGGTGGATGAACGCAACCAGGTCAACCAGGAGATGATGGTCAACTCCCAGCAGGAGGCGATCGCTGCGGCGTTCACCAATCTCGACATCGCCTACATCGCGACGCTTTCGGTCCAGCAGGTGATGGCGGACTCTCCGGCGACGGGCATTCTCAACCCGAAAGACGTGATCGTCTCGGTGAACGGGGCCGCTGTGTCCGATATCACGGCGTTGCGCCAGGCGATCAACGACAATGGGACCACCCAGGCGGCCACGTTGGGCATCACCCGTGACGGGAAGCCGCAAACTGTCGAGGTGACCCCGGTCGAGAGTCAGGGTTCGGTCATTCTCGGGGTGACGGTGTCGACGACCTTCGACTTTCCGTTCGACGTGAAGATCGAATTGGACAATGTCGGCGGACCGAGCGCCGGCATGATGTTCTCGCTGGGGATCATTGACAAGCTCACCCCGGGCGAGTTGAACGGCGGCGCCGAAGTCGCGGGTACGGGAACGATCGACGCGGCGGGAAATGTGGGCCCGATCGGCGGGATCCGGCAGAAGATGTACGGCGCCAAAGACGCGGGTGCTGCGTGGTTCCTGGCTCCCGCGAAGAACTGCTCAGAGGTGGTCGGCAACATTCCGGGTGACCTGGAGGTGTTCGCGGTGGCAACCCTGGACGACTCACTGCACGTGCTGGAAGGCATCCGGGAAGGCACGGATCTCGATTCGCTGGCCCGCTGCACCACCGGCGGATAACGCAGGGTGCAGTCACAGCTGAGTAACGCAATGAGGAGCCCGGGGAAAACTCAGTCTCGTTTCGCATACGATTGGTGGGTTGACCCAAACTGTCGACCCGTACTTCCCAATCAGTAGACGAGCCACAGAACACGAGGCCCATCAGTGAGTTCCGCCCAAGAACAGCAGCCACAGCACAAGTCACGTGCCAAGCTCACCGTCACGATCATCGCGGTGGCGGTGCTGGTCATTCTCTTCTTCATCTTCGCGAACCTGTACACCGATGTGCTCTGGTACGCCCAGCTCGGGTTCCTGAATGTGTTGACCACCCAGTGGCTCGCGGGCGGTTCACTGTTCGTGATCGGGTTCCTCGCCATGGCGATCCCGGTGTGGGTCAGCATTCAACTGGCGTACAGGCTTCGACCGGTCTACGCGAAACTCAATGATCAGCTCGACCGTTACCAGGAAGTGATCGAACCGCTGCGCAAACTTGCGATGTGGGGGATCCCGGCCGTCTTCGGTTTCTTCGCGGGGGTGTCCGCGTCGACGCATTGGCAGGAAACGCTGATGTGGCTCAACCGCACGCCAACGGGCAAGACCGACCCGCAGTTCGGCCTGGACATCTCGTTCTACCTGTTCGAGCTGGGCTTCTATCACAGCGTGCTCGCGTTCGCCTCGGCCGTCGTCATCCTCTCCGGGTTGGCCGCGATCGCGACCAGTTACCTCTACGGCGCCTTCCGGGTGCGCGGCCGCGAGGTGCGCATCTCGAAGTCGGCGCGCGTGCAGCTGGCGATCACTGCTGCCGTTTACCTGGCGCTGCAGGCGGCCAGCATCTGGTTCGACCAGTACTCGACCCTGACCGAGACCGGCCAGGTGATCACCGGTGCCTCCTATGCGGATGTGAACGCGACCATCCCGGGGCGTGCCATCCTGGCCGGCATCGCCGCACTCGTCGCGATCCTTTTCATCGTCACCGCCGTCAACGGCAGATGGCGCCTGCCGATCATCGGCACCGCCCTGCTGCTGGTCAGCGGCCTGCTGATCGGCGCGGTCTACCCCTGGGTGGTGCAGAAGTTCCAGGTCGACCCGACTGAGCTCACGATGGAAGAGCCCTACATCCAGCGCAACATCGAGATGACGCGCGAAGCCTATGGTGTCTCTGATGTGGAAGAGATTCCGTATGCGGCGAAGACGGATGCCGAACCCAACGCACTGCGCAACGACGCCGCAACCACCGCCAACATCCGAATCATCGACCCGGCATTGGTGAGCGCCACCTTCGGCCAGCTGCAGCAGTTCCGGCAGTACTACAGTTTCCCGAAGCGGCTCGACGTCGATCGGTACAAGATCGGCGAGACCGTCCAGGACACAGTGATCGCGGTGCGTGAGCTGAACCAGGCGGGCCTCGGCGGGTCGCAGACCTGGTACAACAACACGGTCGTGTACACCCACGGCTATGGCGTGGTCGCAGCATTCGGAAACCAGCGCTCGGTCGACGGGCAGCCGGTGTTCCTCGAATCGGGCATCCCGACCACCGGAAAGCTTGGCGAGTTCCAGCCACGCATCTACTTCGGTGAGAACTCGCCGCTGTACTCCATCGTCGGCAAGGTGGCAGGGGCGAAAGATATCGAGCTCGACTACCCGAGCGGCTCCGAGGGGACCCAGCAGCAGACCACGTTCGACGGAGACGGCGGGCCAAAGCTCGACAACATCTTCAAGCGTCTGATCTTCGCGCTGAAGTTCCAGTCGGAGCAGATCGTGCTCTCCGATGCTGTCAGTGACAGCTCGCAGATTCTGTACGACCGCGACCCGATCCAGCGGGTGCAGAAGGTCGCCCCGTACCTGATCCTCGACTCGGATGCGTATCCGACGGTGGTCGACGGACGGGTGAAGTGGGTGGTCGACGCGTACACGACCAGCAATCGCTACCCGTACTCGCACATCGAGAGCCTGAGCAGCGCGATCACCGATACCGAGACGCCGCCGAAGCCGTTCGCACTGGACGACATCAACTACATGCGTAACTCGGTGAAGGCCACCGTCGATGCCTACGACGGGTCGGTCACTCTCTACGTCTGGGACGAGAACGATCCGATTCTGGAGACCTGGCAGAAGATCTTCCCTGCGACGACCGTGCCGCTCAGTGAGATGAGTGCTGATCTGATGAGCCACGTTCGCTATCCGGCCGACCTGTTCAAGGTGCAGCGTTCGGTGCTGGGGCTCTACCACGTCACCGACGCACAGTCGTTCTACCAGCGTGATGACGCGTGGGTGCCGCCGAACGACCCGACGTCGCCTGCCGGAAGCCCGACCACTCAGCCGCCCTACTTCCTGACACTTCAGATGCCGGGACAGAAGCAGCCGTCGTTCTCGCTGTACACGACGTACATCCCGCTCGCTGCGGGAGACACCACGAGGAACGTGTTGACCGGCTACCTCGCAGCGGATGCCGACGCCGGCTCCACCAAGGGAGTGCGGGCTGACACCTACGGCAAGCTGCGCATGCTGGTTCTGCCGAAGGATGTCACGATCCCGGGCCCGGGCCAGGTGCAGGCGTCGTTCGACTCCGACACGTCGGTCTCGACCGAGCTGAACCTGCTGCGTCAGGGGCAGACGAAGGTGCTGAATGGCAACCTGCTGACGCTGCCGGTCGGTGGCGGTCTTCTGTATGTGCAGCCGGTCTACGTGGAGTCGACTGGTGAGACTGGTTACCCGCTGTTGCAGAAGGTGCTGGTGGCCTTCGGAGACAAGATCGCCTTTGAAGCGACCTTGGACACAGCGCTCGACACGTTGTTCGGTGGCAGCTCTGGTGCCAGTGCGGGCGACAACGCACTGCCGCCGGACACTCCCGGCGCGAAGCCCGTGCCGAGCCCGACAACGCCTGGCACGGCAAGTGAGGCAGTGACCGCCGCGCTCAAGGAGGCGCAGACCGCACTTCTCGCCAAGCAGGCCGCCCTTGCCAAGGGGGACTGGACGGCATACGGCGAAGCGGATGCCGCACTCGCGAAGGCGATCGAGGCGGCCATTGCGGCTGAGGGCGGATCCACCACTCCCGCGCCGTCTCCCGCGCCGTCGCCGGCCCCGTAACCCGGGTCCAACCTGTTCGAAACCGCAGCCCGTGGCCACTTCGGTGGTCGCGGGCTGCGGTGTTTTCGGGTTCGGCCGCTGCCGCCTCCGGGGGTGGTCGGCACCCGCTTCTGGCCTGTGCTAGAGTTAGTTCTTGTGCCGCGGGGTGGAGCAGTTCGGTAGCTCGCCGGGCTCATAACCCGGAGGTCACAGGTTCAAATCCTGTCCCCGCAACGGAAGTGCTTGCGAAGGCACCAAGTCCCGGTCTCTCACGAGGAGACCGGGACTCACTTCGTTAAGGCACGCTCCGAGTGGACACAGCCCGAGTGGGCGCAGATCCAAGTGAACCCAGCCTCCTTCGGTAGGGTCGAGAGATGCAGACATTTGTAAGTTCGTCAGGTTCATCTGTTGGAGTCGCGGTTGCGCAGTTCGCGCCCGGTCCGGACACCACCGCCAACCTCGACCAGGTCACACAGCTGGCAACGACTGCCGCTTCACGCGGGGCGGCGCTGGTGGTGTTCCCGGAGTACACCAGCTACTTCAACGATCCGATGGGTGACGACTTCAAACGCAACGCCCAACCACTCGACGGCCCGTTCGTCGACGCGCTGACAGCACTCGCCGGCCGATTGGACATCCACATCGTGGCCGGATTGCTGGAAGCAACCGACGACGATCGCCGCTTCGCCAACACGGCGATCGCCGTCGACGGCACGGGGCTGCTTGCCAGCTACCGCAAGCTGCATCTGTACGACGCGTTCGGCCAGAAGGAGAGCGACTGGGTGCTGGCCGGCGAGATCGCCGAGCCGGAGACCTTCCGGGTGGGGGAGATGACCGTCGGCATGCAGACCTGTTACGATCTGCGCTTTCCCGAGGTCAGCCGGCGCCTCGTCGACGCCGGTGCGGACCTGTTCGTAGTGCCGTCCGAGTGGGTGCGTGGCCCGCTCAAGGAGGCGCACTGGCGCACGCTGGTCACGGCACGGGCGCTGGAGAACACCGTCTACATCGCCGCCTCAGACCAGGCGCCGCCCATCGGCGTGGGAAACAGCCTGATCGTTGACCCGATGGGCGTCTGCCTGGCCTCGATCGGGGAGGTCGCAGGCGTCGCGGTCGCCTGGGTGGACCAGGGTCGCATCACCGAGGTGCGCCGCAAGAACCCAGCACTCAGCCTGCGGCGCTTTCGCGTCGAACCCGCCTGAAGCACTCCGGCGCTCTCGTCACATCTGCCTCTGCCAGCCCTCCCCGCGCGCGTGGCGGTGAGGGGTCACGATCGGCGCTTCTCCACGCCGGTTCGATCGGCTCACGTGCCGATCCTGACCCTTCAGCAGAGGGCATGATCACTCAGCGGGCGGCCGGTACCTGAAGCTCGGCCAGTTGTGCCGCGGCTTGCTCGAGCACTTCGGTTCGCTTGCAGAACGCGAAGCGCACCAGTGAGGAGTACTCGGCTGCGAGCTCGTCATGACAGAACGCGGAGATCGGAACCCCGACCACCCCTGCCAGCCGGGGGAGCTCGCGGCAGAATGCGGCCCCGTCGGTGAAACCGAGGGGGCGGGCATCCGCCACCACGAAATATCCGCCCTCGGGGGCCGACACCGCGAAACCGGCAGCGGTGAGCCCGGCCGAGAGCAACCGAGATTTCGCTTTGAGCCCGGCCGCGACCCCGGTGAAGAAACTATCGGGCATGGCGAGACCGACCGCGATCGCCGGCTGGAAGGGTGCGCCGTTCACAAAGGTCAGAAATTGCTTGACCGCGAGAATCGCGGTGAGGATCTCTCGTGGGGCGGTGAGCCAGCCGATCTTCCACCCGGTCGTGTTGAACGTCTTGCCAGCCGATGAGATGCTGACCGTGCGTTCCCGTGCGCCGGGCAGCGACGCCACCGGGATGTGCGGCTGGTCAAAGACCAAGTGTTCGTAAACCTCATCGGTCACGATCAGCGCGTCATGCTGGTGCGCCAACTCGACGATGAGCTCCAGAGTCTCCTTCGGCAGAACCGCGCCGGTGGGGTTGTGCGGGTTGTTGACCAAAATGACGCGCGTGCGGTCGTTGATCGTCGAGCGCAGGCGATCATGGTCGGGCAGGAAGTGGGGGGCCAGGAGCGGCACCGTGCGGTGCACTCCGTTTGCCAGGCCGACGATCGCGCCGTACTCGTCATAGAACGGTTCGAGGGTGACCACTTCGTCACCCGCGTCCACCAGCGCCAGCAGCGTGGCCGCTATCGCCTCTGTGGCTCCCGCGGTGACCAGGACCTCGCGGTCGGGATCCACATCGAGACCATAGAAACGCTTCTGATGCGTGGCAATCGCATCCCGAAGGACCGGCATGCCGAGCCCGGGCGGATACTGGTTGTAGCCGTCGCTGATCGCGCGCCGGGCAGCTTCGAGCACCTCGGGCGGCCCGTCTTCGTCGGGGAATCCCTGGCCGAGGTTGATCGCGCCGGTCGACTGGGCGAGAGCGCTCATCTCGGCGAAGATCGTGGAGGCGATACTTCCGTCAGGGCCGAGCAATCCCGCCCCGCGTGCCGTTCGCTTCCAACCACCGGAGATCGTCATACCATTACCTCAATCATTTGCTGTCTGAAGGCCGGATGTTTGCAGAGAAGCCCTCACCGAATGGCCGTGGGCGCAGTTTACTGTAGACAGGCGCGTCACCACTTTTGGCCCTACATCAGTTACTCGGCATCTCGCATGCCCACATACAGGTGACACCAAGAAAACGCTCAGCTTCAGCAGGGAAGCTAAGACTGCTTGGAAGGAGCATCTCATGACCGAGAACAGCGAAGGCGCCAATTCAACTCCTGAGCAACCGAAGGCAGGTACTGAAGCCCCGGCTGCTGCAACACCGCAGATGCCCCCAGCATCGACGCCCGACGCAGAGCGTGCAGCGACTGTTGAACCATCGCCCGTTTCCTCACCGGAACCGGCCATGCAATCGGCGGTCTACCAGCCGGGTGCGGCCACCCCAGACACCGGGTCCCCGCAGGCACCGCAGTCGACCCCGTTGGACGCCGAGCCGACACAGGCCCCGCAGCCGGCTCCGCTGGCTGGCGAAACCCAGCCGACCGAGCCCCTGAATCCCGTTTCCGCAACCCAGCCGACCGAGCCTCTGCCACCGTCGCAGTCATCGCAGTACCTCTATCAGAATCAGGTTCCCTACGCCCATCAGGCTCAGCCGGTGCACGGCCAGCCCGCGCCCTATAACCCCGGCGCCGCAATGTCACAGCAGGGTGCACCTCGACAGGGTCAGTACACGCAGCAGTCGGCATTCGGAACGTTGCCAACGCCGGATCAGTCCCAGGGCCGGCCCCACGGTGCAGGCAATGGTTCTGGAGGAAACGGAACGGGCAACCACGGGTCAGCATCGACGGACCACCCGCGTACGCCGCGCCGTCGTAGTGCGCTCGCAATTGTTGGTGCTCTGGCAGTCGGAGCGGTTATCGGCGGGGCCGCGGGCGGCGGAATCGTCGGCCTGTATGCCATGAACCAGAACGGTGCATCCAACTCCAGTACGGCCAGCGCACCCTCGAACATCACCGTCAACAACCCCAATGACGCCACCGTGGTGACAGCGGTGGCTCAAAAGGCTTCACCGAGCGTGGTGACCATCTCGGTCGAGGGGAACAACACCGGCGGTACCGGCACCGGCATCATCTTGAGTGCCGATGGCTACGTACTCACCAACACCCACGTGGTGACTCTCGATGGCGCGATCAATGATCCCTCGATCCAGGTCAGCGACAATTCCGGCCACCTGTACACCGCGAAAGTCGTTGGCACTGACCCGATCTCCGACCTCGCGGTGATCAAACTGCAAGACGCGTCTGGACTCACCCCCGCGACCTTTGCCGACTCCAGCAAGCTCAACGTCGGTGATGCCGCGATTGCCATTGGGGCCCCGCTCGGATTGAGCGGCACGGTGACCAACGGAATCGTCAGCGCGCTGAACCGCAGCATCACGATCGCCTCATCTGCTGCGCCGAGTACACCGAACAATGACCAGGGCAACAACTCCAGCCAGAGCCCGTTCAACTTCTGGAACCTCCCGCTGCCCGGAACCCCGGGCACCCAACCACAACAACCACAACAGCAGGCCCCATCGGCAACCATCTCGTTGCCGGTCATCCAAACCGACGCAGCCATCAACCCGGGCAACTCGGGTGGACCGCTGCTCAATGACCAGGGCCAGGTGATCGGGGTCAACGTCGCCATCGCCAGTGCCGGTGGTTCGTCGGCGGGCGCCCAATCGGGCAACATCGGTGTGGGTTTCGCCGTTCCGAGCGGCCTCGCCCAGCGCGTGGCCAACGAGCTGATTGATTCGGGTAAGGCCAGTCACGGGCTGTTGGGGGCGTCCGTCTCCGACGCAGCCAGCACGGGAACCAACAGAGTTCTTGGTGCGGAGATCAAGGCCGTGACGCCTGATGGGGCGGCCGCGAAGGCCGGGCTGCAGGTGGGTGACGTCGTGACCGAGTTCAACGGTTCACCGATCACCAACGCGTCAGACCTGACCGCTCAGGTGCGGGTACTGGCCGGCGGCGCGACCGCCAACCTGACCTATGTTCGTTCGGGCAACTCAGCGACGGCGTCGGTGACGCTCGGCGAACTCACCCAGTAGAACCGGCTCAATCTCGCGAGACCGCGGGGGCGTCGACGGAAATGTACCTCGGCGCTCCCGCTTCCTCGTGCTCGGGAGTTGACGGTCGGCCATGACGCATGGCGGAGAAGATCCGACGCACGGCCGTTTGCTCCGTGTCGCTCAGGCCGAGGCGGCTGCCAGGCTCCAACTCGGCCGGGAAGGTGCTTCGAACCACAAGGAACGCCTGGCGAGAGCTCGAGACGACCTTGCGGGACAGCATGAAGTTGCCTACCCCGCCGACAGCGGCACCCACTCCGAACGGAATGACTTTGCCGACCACCCCAGCCGTACCACTCACGGCAAATCTGCGGGTGAATTCAGACCGGAGCTTCTTCGACAACGGAGAAACAACGAACTGGGGAAGCCCGGCCGTGATCAGTTCCCCCCAATAGTCGGAACGCAGGGGGCTGATGCCGGTGAACTCACCAGCTAATTGCCGAACCATGGAAGCTCCGGCATCGCCCAGCATCATGGTCATCACGAGGGCACTGGCTCGTTGAGGATCCTCGACTGCCAGGCCGTGGACCTCGCTGATGGATTGCGCGAAAAGTGCGCTGGCTTCGAGAAAGCCCACGGTTTCAACCCCGGAGAGGGACAGGGTGATGCCGGTGCCGATCCCCGGCACGACTGCGGTCGCACCGACCGCAGCACCTCCGGTGGTGACAGCGGCCTGGTACCGGCGTTCAAGAATCTGGATGATCCGTGCCGGAGCAGCGTTCGGATTGCGCCGCCTGATCCCACGGATGTGCGCGAGCACCACAGGCCGCTGCACCGAGAGGACTCGTTCGAAGCCGGAGAAGACACGAGAAAACTTTGGCTCCGGCTCAGGCATCGCCACGTACGGGGCAGGCGGGCTGGTGTGGGTCTCATCGCGAGTTCGAGCCATGGCAGAATCTCCTTATTTCATGCAATTTCGTTCGCAAGCTGCGTTTCATGTGCTGAATTCCACACAATTGAGTGCCGGTAAGTCTAAAGCCGGCAGTTCTGGATCGACCGAAAGCGTCACACACCCGGGGGTGGCAAACAGTTGCCGGTTGCACTTGATACTTTGGAGCAGTGACTTCCAACACCGAACCGAGCGAACCCGCTGAGAACACAGAGGGCTCTGCGGCGCGGTCTCCGGAAGAGCGCGCAGGCACCGCTGCGTTAGCGTTCTCGTCGAAGCTTGTCGCTGAGAAACCAACTGCGGGCGGCGATGCGCACGACGCATCAGCCGAAACCGGCGCGAAACGCCAGGCCGTGCAGAAACCGGAGGGGCGCAAACCCGCGACGAGGAAGCCGGCTGCCAGAAAGCCTGCGGCCAGGAAGCCCGCCGCACGCGCGACAACAACCTCAAAGCCTGCAACCGAGCCGTCTGCCGCGACTGCTGCGCGGCCCACCGCCGTGCGCAAGCCCGCGGCAAAGAAGACGGACCGCGCAACAGCGGTGGTGGATGAGAACTCGATCTCTGCGGTGGGCGTCGAGACCGCATCAGACGTCGAGTCTGCATCCGGTGCCGAGTCGTCCTCAGCTGATCGCGCCACAGGGGAGTCGTCTGCCGCCGAAGCAGCTGACGCGGGTACCAAGCCTGCCGCGCTGAAACACGCGGTGAAACCGGCTGCGACGAAGACGGCGACGAAGACGACGGCCACGAAAAAGTCCGGCACGAAGAAGGCGGCGGCAAAGAAGACTGCGGCGAAGAAGCCGGTCGTGCCCGGCGTGACGGCGAAAGACGCATCAAAGCAGGATGTGTCCACAACGGCGCCGTCGACTGAGAAACTCAATTCTGAGGAGCAGACTGCCACGACGGTTGAGGTGGAGATGGTTGGTACAGAAATGCCGGCCTCCCTCACTGACGATTCTTTGCCAGAGGACGAGTCTGCAAAGGGAGTCGAGCGTGACTCAGGTGCGGGGCCCGAGCCCACGCCAGATCTCGTTACTACGTACCCAGAACCCGAAGAAGAACCGGAGGCCGAGCTGGAAGTCGTGCCCGAGCCCGAGCCCGAGCCGGAGATCGAGACGGAGTCGGATTCGGGAGCGGCACCGGAGCCGCCTAA
>CAJDUP010000007.1_pt1 | contig 69516 bp, 62 predicted proteins | sample 7391181 | NCBI WGS metagenome assembly CAJDUP01 (sample SAMEA7055690, study PRJEB34461) | soil metagenome | biome: terrestrial ecosystem; feature: Peninsula; material: soil | place: Antarctica | collected 2016
GGCGAATTCGCTCGGGTCGCCGCCCACCTCGTTCAGGGACGTCAAAGTGTTGAACCGGTAGAACGCCGAATCCTCCACTCCCTTCGCCATCACCATGCCGGAGGTCTGCTGGAATCGAACGGCGGCGGGATGCCCCGGGTCGCCGAGAACAGCAACCGCTTCGTCGATCGCCAGGGCCAGTTCGGGGCACCGACTGCGGGCGAGGTGGTGGGCCCGCCTGAGGTGTTGGGCGCCGAGCGGCAGGTAGGAGCGGTAGACCGGAAACGCCGCGGCGAGTTCGATCAGTGCCTCCGCCGCGCCCTGAACCTCCGGCATCAGCCTGGCGAGCCGGTTGAACTCCGAGCAGAGGATCCCACTGGCGATGGCGTGCTTCGATTCGAGCACCATGTCGGCCCAGTCATCCACGCTGGCCGAGTCAGCAGAGTGATCCCTGGCGGCTCCCAGCCGTTGCTGTGCCCGGGCCAGCCCGGCCCGTCCGCGCTCGTCCACGAGTACCCGGTCGAAGTCGCCCAACGCGTCATACCCGGTCGTGCCGGCCGTCGCCCAGCCAGCGGGGAGAGCCTCGTCGCCCTCGAGGATCTTCTCCACCCAGACCGGCGCGCCGGCGGTCAGCGCGGACAGGCGGTCGAGGTAGGCGCGAGGGTCGGCGAGCCCGTCCGGGTGGTCGACACGCAGCCCGTCGACCAGATGCTCCCGGAACCAGCGGCCGATCTGCACGTGGGAGGAATCGAACACCCACGGCACCTCGACACGGATTCCGGCCAGGGTGTTCACGGCGAAGAATCGCCGGTAGTTCAGTTCGTCGTCTGCTCGCCGCCAGTTGACCAGTTCGTAGTGCTGCCTGGCGTGCACGTCCGCAGCACTGTCACCATGCGCTGCACTGTCACAATCCGCAGCACTGTCACCATCCGCCGCTGCGCCATCCGCCAGGCGGGTCCCGGGGGCGATCGGGTACCGGTTCTCGTAGTACACCAACTCGTCTCCGTCGATGACCAGGTGGTCGAGCTCGTCATCACCATCACCGAGTACGGGGATACGGATCTTTCCGTCGCCGGCGTCCCAATCGACGTCGAAGGCGTCGGAGTACTTCGACCCGTGCCCCCGGCGCAGAAGATCCCACCACCAGGCGTTCATCCTCGGTGTGGCCACCCCCATGTGATTGGGCACGATGTCGACAAGCACGCCGAGTCCCGCCCGGTGTGCTGCGGCGCAGAAAGCGTCGAAAGCCTCCTGGCCGCCGCGCTCCGGATCGATGGTGGCATGATCGATCACGTCGTAACCGTGCAGCGAATGAGGTTCGGCCCGGAGCACCGGCGACAGGTACACCCAGCCCACCCCGAGCCGCTGAAGGTAGTCGCAGACGGCCGCAGCCTCGCCGAATGTGAATTGCGCGGTGAGTTGCAACCGATACGTCGAACTGGGAAGAGGCATCTACTCATTGTGCTCCGCCCGGGCCGTGCGGGCTAACCTTGGGGGCATGGCAACCGCGGAACCGATCGCAGAAGCACTCGCCGGCTGGATGCGGCGCCAACGATGGTTCGTCGGCGCCGGGGGTCAGCCGGGTCTTCGAATCGTCGCGTCCGTGCCGCTGCCGCCCGCCGGTGACGCCGAGGCGGCCGACGTCGACGTGGCCATCCACTTCATCGCCGACGAGACCGAATCGCCGGCTGTGCTCTACCAGGTGCCTGTCACCGGGCGCCGGGTGAAGCCGGAGGCCCTCGAGCACGGGTTCATCGGCACCGTGACCGACGACCAGGGCCATCGGGTGCACCTCTTCGACGGCCCCGAAGACCCCGCCTTCGCCCACCGCCTGTTGCACCTGATCGTGCGCGGTGAGGGTGTCAGCGGCGACCGTGCGCAGGTGCGGGGGGTGGCAGTGGCGCCGTGGCCGATCGAGAACCTGACTTCCGAGGTGCTTCGCGGTGAACAGTCCAATACGTCGATCGTGTACACGCGTGGCGCCGGTGGCCGCGGATTGCCGGCGATCTGCAAGCTCTTCCGCATGATGCACCACGGAGACAACCCCGACGTGGTGCTCCAGTCGGCGTTGTTCGAGGCCGGCTCCCACTCGGTTCCGACCATCCTGGGCAGCGTCGCCGGACAGTGGCCGGACCCGTCACGGCCGGGTGGACGCGCGCACGGCCACCTCGCCTTCGCCCAACAGTTTCTTGAGGGGGCCGGGGATGCCTGGCGATTGGCACGTGACGCAGTGGACGATTCCCGCGACTTCTCGGTCAGCGCCCGCCAGATGGGTGTCGCGACAGCGGATATTCACGAGACCCTGGGCCGGGTACTGCCGACGAGCGCAGCCACCCCGGCCGACATCGCTGAGATCATCCGATCGTGGCGTGCCCGTTTCGATGCCGCGGTACGGGAGGTTCCGGAGCTCGAGGCGTTGCGTGGGCCCATCGAGCACCTGTATGAGAAGGCCCGAGTCCTTCCGTGGCCGAGCCTCCAGCGCATCCACGGTGATCTGCACCTGGGGCAGATCCTCGCCCTCGCCGACGGCACGTGGGTGATCATCGACTTCGAGGGTGAACCGATGCGGGCGCTCGCCGAACGCTCCCTGCCCGATGTGCCGCTCCGGGACATCGCCGGGATGCTGCGCAGCTTCGACTACGCCGCCGCCTCTGGGCCGGGGCACACCGAGCACGCCGACTGGGCGCGTTCGTGCCGGATGGCGTTTCTCGACGGCTACGCCGCCCGCTCGGGGTGGGACATCGACGACGACCGGCTGCTGCTCGACGCGTTCGAGGTCGACAAAGCGCTCTACGAGGTCGTGTATGAGGCTCGAAACCGGCCCGACTGGCTGACCATCCCGGTCAGCGCCCTCCGGCGGCTGGCCGCCGGCGTCGACGACGCCCACTGAACCGTCCGCTACAGACGGCCGGCCGCCTTCAACGCGATGTAACGGTCGGCGACAGCGGGCGGCAGGTCTGCGGGCGATCCGGTGACCACGTCGGCGCCCAACTGCCGGATCGCCTGAGAGACCCGGGCCACGTCCAACTGGGCCCGTTCGGCCGCTGCGGCCCGGTACACCTCGTCCAGGTTTTCACGGTGGCCGGTCGCGGCGAGCACGTCGGGGTCACTGACCGAGACCACGAGGACGGTGTGCTTGCGCGTCAGTTGGGGCAGCACCGACAACAGCCCGCGGGCAGACTGGGCCGTGTCGATCGCGGTCATCAGCACCACCAACGCGCGCTGACTGGTCGCCTGGCGCACCTGGGCGGGAACCTGGGCCCAGTCGGTCTCAAGCAGCTCCGGCTCGACCGGGGCCATGGCATCGACCATGCGTGACAGCAGGTTTGCGCCGCTGGCACCCTGCACGCGGGCGCGCACCCGACGGTCGAACACGATCGTGTCGACCCGGTCGCCGGCGCGGTCGGCCAGTGCCGCCAGAAGGAGGGAGGATTCGAAGGCCGTGTCGATGCGCGGCTCATTGTCGACGCGGGCCGCCGACGTGCGGCCGGAGTCGATCACGATCACGACCCGCCGGTCGCGTTCCGGGCGCCAGGTGCGCACCATCACATCGTTGCGCCTGGCTGTCGCCCGCCAGTCGATCGAGCGCACATCGTCACCGCGCACGTACTCGCGCAGGCTGTCGAACTCGGTGCCCTGCCCGCGCACCATCACCGCGGTCGCGCCATCCAACTCCTGCAGCCTCGCCAGCCGTGACGGCAGATGCTTGCGGGAATTGAACGGTGGCAGCACCCGCACGACCCCGGTCGACGCGATCGTCGCCTGCCTGGCCCACAGTCCGAGCGGCCCGAGCGAGCGGATGGTCACGTGCCGGGTGCGGCGTTCGCCCCGCCGGAACGGTGTGAGATGCACTTCGACCCGCCGACGCTCGCCGGCGGGGATCCGCACCGGAACCCGCATGCCCGAGGCCCCGGCCGACGGCTCCCAGCCGTCCCGCACCAGGCCGCGCAACCGGCGGGTGCCGGTGTTGGTCAGCAGCAGCTCGGTCTGCACGCTCTCGCCGAGGCGCAACCGGCCCGGCTGCCCACGCTCAATGGTGACCCGCCGGGGAGAGGCGGCCAGCGCGAGGTCGAGGGCCCCGAGCAGAACACTGCCGAGAAGCCAGAGCAGCAGGATCACGGGTTCGCCGAAGAACACGATCGGCAGAACGCCGAGCGCGAGGAGCAGCACGAACCGCCCGGTGAGCGCCATCAGGTATCCACCCTACGCCGCGCGCCCGTTGGAACTCTTCGCGCCTGTTCGGGCTGGCGCGAAGCGTTCGCGGTGCCGCGAGGCGCGCGGTGCGGGAAGCATCGAGCACGAGCGGGCGCAGCGTCGCGGCCGCTGGCGCACTCCGCGGGCCGCTCCGGGTATGCCTGTGGCGGCTGCATCAGATCGGAACCTGCACCTGCTGCATCACCGAGGCGAGGATCATGTCGACCGCGACGCCTTCCAGCTCGGCCTCGGGACGCAACTGCACCCGATGCCTCCAGACCGAAAGCAGCATCGCCTGCACATGGTCGGGGGTGACGAAGTCGTAGCCGCTCAACCAGGCCCAGGCCTTGGCGGCCGCCAGCAGCGCTGTGGTGCCGCGGGGGCTCACGCCGAGTTTCACCGATGGGCTCTGTCGGGTGGCGCGCGCCAGGTCGACCACGTAGGCGAGCACGTCGACGCCGACGGTGACTTTGGCAACTTCCTGCTGTGCGCGGGCGAGATCATCGGAATCCAGCACCGCCGTCACGCCGGCGGCCGCCAGGTCGCGGGGGGAGAACCCGGTCGCGTGCCGACGCAGCACCTCGATCTCGTCGTCGCGCTCGGGCACATCGAGCACCAGTTTCAGCAGAAAGCGGTCGAGTTGGGCCTCGGGCAGGGAATAGGTGCCCTCGTATTCGATCGGGTTCTGGGTGGCCGCCACGATGAACGGTTCGGGAACCGGCCGACTCACCCCGTCAACGGACACCTGCCGTTCCTCCATCGCCTCCAGCAGGGCCGATTGGGTCTTCGGTGGGGTGCGGTTGATCTCGTCGGCGAGCAGGATGTTCGTGAACACCGGCCCGGCCCGGAATTCGAACTCGCCGGCGTGAGCGTCATAGATGAGCGAACCGGTCACGTCGCCGGGCATCAGGTCCGGGGTGAACTGCACGCGCTTGGTGTCGAGGTCGAGCGCCTGGCTGAGCGAGCGCACCAGGAGCGTCTTCGCCACCCCGGGAACCCCCTCGAGCAGCACGTGGCCACGGGCCAGCAGTGCGATGATCAACCCCGTGACGGCGCCGGACTGCCCGACGACGGCTTTACCCACCTCGCTGCGCACGGCGACGAGCTTTGCTCGCAGGTCGGTCACGGTCGGCTCGGAGGCGGTCGCCTCGGACGTGGTCGCCTCGGTGTAGTCGGTCATGCGTTCATTCTCCCTGTTCGGTGCCGTGCGCTCGTGCCTGGCGGGGCTGGTCGATGGTGGCGGATGGGTGGCCCGGGCTGCTGCGGCGGCCCGGCCCGGTCTCGGCGACACGCTTCTCGAGGTTGAGCAGCGCATCGGACAGCACAATCAATTCGCCGTCGGTGGCCGGAACGGACGTGACCAGGGTGTGGCGCACCTCGTGAACGGGTGCGCCGATCCGGGCGGCCACGGCACTCACAACCTCGTCAACCCCCGACAGGTGCGAGAGTCCGAGTTCGGTTGCCAGTCGGCCGATCGTCCCGATGCGAACCTGGTCGATGGCGTGGCTGCGCGCTGTGGCCCGCTGGTAGAGCCGTGCCCGCCCCTCCATCGTCTCGCTGGCGGGAACAACGACCGGCAGTCGCTCCACCACCAGGGGCCCGAATCGGCGGCCGCGCCAGATTGCGGCGCCGAGCACCACCAACGCGAGAAGGCCGGTGACGGCCGGAAGCCAATCCGGTGACAATTCGGCGAGGGTCGGTTCGCCCGCCGGCAGGTCGGCGAGGGTCGGCAGGTACCAGACCAGGCTGTCAGACTCGCCCAACAGATTGAGTGCGAGGGCCGCGTTGCCGGCCCCCACGATGGTCTCGTTGGAGAACACCGCGGTGGTGCCGATGACGGTGGTGGTGTGTGCACCGGTGGCCACCTGAACCAGGGAGTAGGTGTTGTCCTTCGCCGGGAAACAGCCCGTGACCCCGGATGCGGAGTCGTCGATGATCCGGTACGACTGGCCCTCCCCGGTGATCGCATCGACGCGCGACGCGAACGGCAGCGTGCACCCGGGCACCACGGTGCCTGAATCGGTGACCGCACCGGCCATCGCAACCTGGGGTGCCAGTTGTTGAAGGATGTCGAAGTCGGGTGCGGCGACCACGAGCCGCCCCCCGAGAGTGCCGACCTCGGCCAACTGCTCATCGGAGAGCAGGCCCTGGCCGTCATAGAGGAACACGGTGGTCGTATCGGACGCCGCGGCGCGGGCCTCGGCGAGCGAATCCGCCAGGTGAACCGTCACTCCGTGGTCGCGGAGAACCTCGACCACCGCTTTCGCCCCGTTCGGGTTCGGGCTGGTGCCACCCAGGCGCGCGGCGTCGGCGCCCGCGCCCGCAGTGCTGAACGTGACCGCGCCGACAATCAGGATGAACACGAACGCGGCGACCCAGAACAGGGACTTCTTGGCCACCGAGCGCACGGATGGCGTGCTCACGACGGGGGTCTCAGCCGGCTGCTGCGGCCGGGGCTGGGGCTGGGGATGGGGATGGGGCGTCACTCAGCTCACCTGCGCGACGGTTTGCTGCGACAGCCGGGGCGTCTCGGTTCGTAGAGTCGCTTCCAGCCCGGCGATCGTGTCGTAATCGGCCCGGTCGGCGGCCGCACCCAGGTACCGCACGGCGTCGAACCCTCGCGCCGCGGAATCCAGCTCGTTCGCGAAGCGGGGGAAGACCCCGGCCGCCTGAGCGGCGAACCCGTGGGCGGTGGTGCCAGGGGTCATGTCGACGAGCGTGCGTTCACTCAGGCCTCGCGCGAGCGCCCGGAACATCTCCTCGATCGCGCGGGCGTGGTCGCCCGCTCGGGCGGCCTTTTGGGCATCCGCCCTCATCATCGCCGCGGTGCGGCTCTCGGCGGCCCCGAACAGGGAATCGGTGACCTGGCTGCGTCGTCTCAGCCGGGGCATGCCGAAGAACCAGAAGGCGACGGCCAGGCCGATGATGACGATCACCACCAGGACGAGCGAACCCCATTGGGAGACATTGTCTGACTCGGGCAGGCGAAGTGACGCGACCCAATCACCGATGCTCTTCGACAGCCGGTCGAACCAGGTCGGCTTCGCCGCCTCGTATTCCGGTCGCGCAAGCTCCGCCCGCAGCCAACTTTGGGCTTCGGGGGTGTCGGGGGTGACGGGGATGGTCATCGTGGCAGGTACGGGTCCGGGATGTGCTCGGGCATGTACCCGCTGGCCGAACCGGACGCCTGCGACTGCGCTTCGACGTAGCGCACCAATTGCAGATCCAGGCCCTCCTTGCGCATTCGCAGGTCGATGTAGATGACCGCCGTGGTCGACGACTGCACGACCACAGTAATGGCGCCGACCACCATCGACACGAGAATGAGCACCAGATAGAGCACCACGGAGGTGACGGTGAGATCGCCCTGGCCGTTCGGGTCGAGGAGGGTCGTCGAGAAGGCGAAGACCAGGGTGATCGGTGTGAGTACGACCTGGCTGACGATGTTGATGATGACGGCGACCAGAAATTGCACCCCGAAGGTCTTCCAGAAGTAGCCCTGGGTCAGGGACCATGACCGGGTAACAGCCGCCATGATGCCCAGGTGCTCCAAGATGATCACACTGGGCACGAGGGACACGCGCACCCCGATCCAGATGAAGACCGCAGCAAGAGCGAGGGCGCCGAAGATTCCGACCACAATCCCCACGACCAGCAGCGTCGGCCCGTTCACGACCAGCAGCCAGACCACCGCCGTCACCGCCAGCACGCCCACGAGCGCGCCGAACGAGAGCATCAACACCCAGGCGACCAGGCGGAACAGCCTGGAACGGGCCTCGCGCCACAGCCCTCCCATGGTGAGTTTCTCGCCCAGGGTTGCCCGGGCCACCTCCACGACCATGACCCCCTGCAGCAGGGCCGTCCCGACCAGGGAGAGAGCGATCGGCACGAGCATCGACAGGATGATCCCGCCGATCGCCCCCGCCAGAACGGTGTCTTCGTTGGAACTGTCGGCCGCGTCGATGCGGCTGAACGCGAACCAGAGCACCAGGCCGGTCGCCAGGGCGGACAGCACAAGGCTCAGGCCCTGGATCAGCAATCCGCTGCCGAAGGTTGCCTTCGGGTTTCTGCGCAGAACTTGGAAGGGGGCGCCGATGAGGGTGCCGAACGCGAGCGGCCGGAGGGGGATCAGCCCGGGCTTGGGCGGTGGGCGCCAACCCTGCCCGCCGGGAAATGCGCCCTGCGGACCATAGCCCGGTTGGCCGTTGCTGGGCTGGCCAAACCCTGGCTGGCCAAAACCTGGCTGGCCAAAACCTGGCTGGCCAATACCCGTTTGGCCATACCCGGGTCGGCCAGAGCCGGGCTGTCCAGAGGCCGGCGGCGCTGAGGGCTGACCGTGGCCGGGCGAAGTTGGGGGCTCGGTGGAGTCTGGGGCCCGCCAGATTCTGTCATCAGTCACCTCCCCATGGTTCCACATCCGTCGGCCCGGATTCGCATCGGTGGCAGCCGGACAGGTACACGGGCTACTCTTTAGCAAACGCCCATCCGTGGCGAGGGATCGCCCGGCGAACCCTGGCGCAGGGGAGAATAAGGAAAATGAGCGCTCGAATACTTGTTGTCGATGATGACACCGCCCTCGCGGAGATGATTGGCATTGTGTTGCGCAACGAGCAGTTCGAACCCTCCTTCTGCGCTGACGGGGCCGAGGCGCTGCAGGCGTTCCGCGACGTCAACCCCGATCTCGTCCTGCTCGACGTCATGCTCCCCGGCCTCGACGGAATCCAGGTGTGCGGCCAGATCCGCGCCGAATCAGGCACGCCGATCATCATGCTGACCGCACGAACCGACACCAACGATGTGGTTCGCGGACTCGAGGCCGGTGCCGACGACTACGTCGTCAAACCGTTCAACCCGAAAGAGCTCGTGGCGCGGATCCGCACCCGGTTGCGGCCCGCCCCGGCGCCGACCGTCACCTCGTTGCAGGTCGGAGACCTGACCATCAACGTGCCTGCGCACGAGGTGAAACGTGGCAACACCGTCATCGGGCTCACCCCGCTGGAATTCGACCTGCTGTTGACGCTCGCCTCTGCCCCGGAACAGGTGTTCACCCGGGAGATGCTGCTCGAACAGGTGTGGGGCTACCACTACAAGGCCGATACCCGCCTGGTGAACGTCCACGTGCAGAGGCTGCGGGCCAAGGTGGAGATAGACCCGGACAATCCGGCCATTGTGACGACCGTGCGCGGCGTCGGTTACCGCGCCGGCCAGGCCGACTGACCGGCCACAGGCGTGCATCCGGGCGACGCGTGACGAACAGGCACATCCAGTGAACAGGCGCGCGTGGCTCAACGGGCCGATTGCCGTCGTCGACGCCTGGCGACGCTCCCTGCAGTTGCGCACCGCGCTGATCACCGTCGTGCTTTCCGGGCTGGCGGTTCTCGGCACCGGTGCCTACATGTCGTACAGCATCAGCCATGACCTGTTCGATGCGCGGGTGGCGCAGGTCTCTGAGGACTCTGCCCGGGCCACGACGGCCGCGCAACGGCTTTTGGACGCATCGGACGCCTCAGACCGGGTGGCGGTGCAGAACGTGTTCAACTCAGCCCGAACCTCCATTCGGGATGCGTCGAGTTCGCAACTGATCGCATTCTTTCGAGTTCCCGGTCAGGCGTCGTCCTCGGTCGCACCGCAGGCGAGGATCAGCCCGGAGCTGGCGGAAGGGGTGATCAGCCCGGAGTTGCGCCTCGCAGTGCAACAGGGGAACGGCGGACAGTACTGGCAGTCGGTCTCCCTCCACCATGCTGACAGTGCCACGCCCGGGATCATCGTGGGTTCCGAATTGATGTTGCCGGCCGCCGGCCGCTATGAGCTCTACATCGGCTACGACCTGGGTGATACCGAACAGACCCTGCGATTCGTGCAGCAGATCCTGCTGTTCGGCGGACTCGTGCTGGTCTTCCTGATCGGTGCAGTGGCCTGGTTGGTTGCCCGGCTCGTGGTCACCCCCGTGCAGATCGCCGCCAACACCAGTCAGCAGTTGGCCGCAGGGAACTTCGCGGTGCGCATGCCCGTGCGCGGAAGAGATGTGATGGCCCAACTGGCGCAATCATTCAACGGGATGGCGGACAGCCTGGAACGACAGATCCGGGAGCTGGCTGAACTGTCAGTGATGCAGCAACGCTTCGTCTCTGATGTCTCCCACGAACTGCGCACCCCGCTCACCACCATCCGCCTGGCCGGTGACCTGCTCTATGACGAACGCGACAAGTTCGAACCCGCGACGCAGCGCACCGCCGAGTTGATGCACACCCAGGTGCAGCGATTCGAGGTGCTGCTCACCGATCTTCTGGAGATCAGCCGGTACGACGCGGGCTCCGTGGAATCCGAACCGGAACCGACCAACCTGGTGCGCCTGGCCGAAGACACCATCGAGTCGGTGTCTTCGCTTGCCGAGGCGGCAGGCTCCGACCTGCGCCTGGTCGCCCCGGGAGGGCACTTCGATGTGGACGTCGATCCGCGACGAATCCGGAGGATCATGCGAAACCTGCTCGGAAACGCGATCGAACACGGGCCGAACAAACCCATCATCGTCACCATCGACAGCAACGAGTTGGCGATTGCGCTCTCGGTGCGGGACTACGGGCACGGTATGACCGACGACGAGGTCAAGCACGTGTTCGACCGATTCTGGCGCGCCGATCCGTCCAGGAAGCGCACCCTCGGCGGCACCGGCCTCGGCCTGGCCATCGCGCTTGAAGACGCCGCACTGCACCACGGCTGGCTTCAGGTCTGGTCGAAGCCCGGCCAGGGAGCGTGTTTCGTGCTGACTCTGCCGAGGGCGCTCGGCACCGAGATCGAGTCATCCCCGATCTCTCTGCCACCCGCCGATGCGGTCAAGGAGGAGCAATCATGATGTTCAGGCGGCTCCGTTTCGCGGTGCTGATCGCGGTCAGCGCACTCGTCGTGTCCGGATGCGCGGCGATTCCGAGCGAGGGGCCCGTGCGGGCCGGGGCGCCGATCGAGGTCGACGAAGACCTGCCGTTGGACTTCGTGCCGTCCCAACCCGGGCAGGGGGCCTCGCAGCGCGAGATCCTGCTCGGCTTCATCGACGCCGCCCTGAGCCCGCAGGGGGAGTTCAAGACCGCCAGGGAGTTTCTGACGCCGGCCCTGGCCCAACGCTGGAAACCGCTGGCCAACGTCACGATCTATCAAGGTGCACTCCAGGCCGACCAGGCCGGCAGCCAGGCAATGACTGTGTCGCTCGTTCCCCAGGCGGAGATCAACGCGACCGGCGAATACGCGCAAGTGGCAGCTGAAGCACCGATTGAGCTTCATTTCGAGTTCACCAAGGTGGCCGATGAGTGGCGGATCAGTGCCGCCGCAGACGGCATCCTGCTGGAGCGGTTGTACTTCGACCAGGTGTTCTCGCCGTACCCGCTGTACTTCTTCGACCCGAGCTACACCTACCTTGTTCCCGACCTGCGCTGGTTTCCGGCTCGTGCGGCCCCCAGCACCCGCATCGTGAAGACGCTGCTGCTCGGGCCGGCACCCTGGCTTGCCGAGCAGAACGCCGTGGTCACCGCGTTCCCGCCCGGTACGGCATTGACGGCGGATGCCGTTCCCGTGACGGCCCGCGAAGCCCAGGTCGACCTCAACTCGGAGGCTCTGGGCGCCGATGAGCTGACCTGGCAGCGAATGCAGCTGCAATTGACCAGAAGCCTGGGGATCTCCTCGATCTCCTCGGTGGCGATCTCGGTCAACTCGAACGATCGGGAGACACCGGAGATCTCGATCACGGATCCGCGTGTCGACGGCCGGGTGTTCGCCAAGCGGCTGGGGGAGTTCGGCTACCTGTCGATCAACCAGCAGAAGGTGACAGAGGTGCCCGGCATCTCCACCAAACTCGAGGCTGTTCAAGCACGCGCACTCACCCTCGGCTCCGGTGCGCACTCCGCCGCTGTGCTGGGAACCGATGGCGTCTACCGGGTGGAGGATTCGGCGGCCGCCGCGGTGCTGGTCGACGGGCGGCAGCGTCTGATCGGACCGACCATGGACCCATTCGATTTCATCTGGTCCGTACCCGCATCGTCGCCGGGCGAGCTGATCGCCTTCGGTGCCGATGGGGGTGCGCACCCCGTGAAGACGACTTGGCCGGAAGAATCCAGTATCGTCTCGCTGGACGTCTCTCGGGAGGGCACTCGCATACTGGCCCTGCTCAGCGACAATGGTGTTCCCCGTCTCGTGGCTGCGGCGATCATCCGAGGTGACGGCCAGGTGCCGGTGTCTCTGGGTGAGCCGGTCACACTGGCGACCGCCGGTGGCGAGCCGGTTGACGCCGCGTGGGTCGACCAGCTCACCGTGATCTCGATGACACGAACGCCGGCGGGCGAGGATCTGCTCGTCTCCCAACAGGTCGGCGGCCCCAGCGTCTCGCGCGGAAAGGTCACGGGTGGGCTCACCGTGGTGGGTGGCAATTCCATCTCGACGGTGCATATTCTCACCGACCGCGGGGTGGTGTTGACTCCGCGCGGCACCGGCTGGCAGGAATCGATTGGCAAGGTCGACCTGATCGGCACGCAACTCGGTACCGCGCAATGACCGACGGGGGAATCGGCCAGTGGCTCTCCGGCGCCATGCGGGAGACTTTCGGGGTGATCCTGCCCACCCAGTGCGCAGGGTGTGGCCAGCCAGACGATTCCTTCTGTGCCGGCTGTGTCGCCGCGCTCGACCCGCACCTGTTGGTCTGGACCGTGCGCGGCCCCGATGATGATGTGGAGGCCCGTCTCGAGGTCTCCGCGGCCCTGGACTACGCGGGTGTGGTGCGCGCCGCGCTGATCGCGTTCAAGGACGGCGGGCGCACCGGCGCAGCCCGGCAGCTGGCCCGCCCGCTCCAGGCGGCTATCGACCACCGGCTGGCGTTGACTCGGACGGGCGAACCTGACGCGCGGGAGGTCGCCCTCCAGCAGATCCCCAGCACCCGTGCGGCGCTCAGGCGCCGCGGCTACGATCCGGTGGGGCTCCTGCTGAAAAGGGCGGGGTTGCGATCGGTGAAGCTGCTTCGGCACCGAGGCGGCCACACCGACCAGGCCGGGCTCGGAGCAAAGGCGCGCTGGGAGAATCTTCATGGTTCGCTCGTCGCGGACCGCGCGGCCGCCGGGCTCGACATCATTCTGGTCGACGACATCCTGACCACAGGGGCGACCCTTCTCGAGGCCAGGCGGGCCCTCACTGCCGCCGGCGCGCGGGTTCTCGGGGCCGCCACCGTGGCGCATACCGGCCGGAGAGCGACCGGTGGATCGAACCCGGGGTAAACATGTTGGCCGATTCTTTCACAGGAACGCCGCCGCACTAGTACGGTTGGGGTAACGGGTCTCGTGTCCCACGGGCACTGATGCCCCAAATATGAGTACACAGGGAGGACGTCATGGAAATCAACATCGTCGGGCGCAACCTGGGGGTCACGGACAGGTTCCGGACCTACGCCACAGAGAAAGCAGAACGGGTCGCCACCTTCTCCGAAAAGGCTCAAGCGATCGAGATCAAGGTTTCTCGTCAACACGAGAACCGCGGCGCCAATGGCGGCGATCGCGTGGAACTGACCTTGATCGGACCGGGCCCGCTGGTGCGGGCCGAGTCCAACGGGAGTGACAAGTACGCCGCATTCGACCTCGCCATGGCCAAACTGATGGAGCGATTGCGTCGAGCGAAGGATCGCAAGAAGGTGCACCGGGGCAACCACCGGCCGACGTCTCTTCGGGAGGCCTCGCACGGCGGGTTCAGCGGGGTCGACATCACTCCGGCCACTCCGGCGCTCCTGGAGCAGGCGCGAACCGGCGCCATCCCCACGGTGTCCGAGGAGCCGGAGTCCTCTGACGAAGAGGTTTACAGTCCCGTTGTCATCCGCAAGAAGGTCTTCGCATCGACCCCGATGACGGTGGACGATGCCCTGTACTACATGGAGCTGGTCGGCCACGACTTCTACCTGTTCATCGACTCCGAGTCGGGCAGGCCGAGCGTGGTCTACCGGCGCAAGGGCTGGGATTACGGTCTGATCGGGCTGGACGACGACGCCGACCTCCTGCAGGAGGAGGCGACCGCGAGCCGGAAGGTGACTGCATCCGCCTGACCGGTTCAAGCAGCTGAGCATCCGCGGTCCGGGTTCGCCCGGGCCGCGGATGCGACGTTTCGCGAGGCCCCCCGTTCGAGGTTCACGGGCGCCCCGGATGCGGGGATCCGAGCGCAATACCCGACCAGTGGTCAGTTACAGTGGGTATTATTGTGCTCTTGCATGAAGTTCGGTGCGCTGAAGCGTGCCTCAAACCCGGACACACCGTCCACGTGCATCAATGACTAATGGAGTTTTCGGTGGCCTCAGTTCTAGAAAAAGTTCTTCGCGTCGGCGAGGGTCGCACCCTCAAGAAGCTGCAGAATTATGCGAAAGCCATCAACGCCCTCGAGGAGGACTTCACTCAGCTGAGTGATGAGGAGCTCAAGGACGAAACGGTCCAGCTGCGTGAACGCTACGCCAGTGGCGAGTCGTTGGACGACCTGTTGCCGGAGGCCTTCGCCGCCGTGCGCGAGGCATCCGTGCGCACCATCGGGCTGCGCCACTTCGACGTGCAGCTGATGGGTGGAGCGGCGCTTCACCTGGGCAACATCGCCGAGATGAAGACCGGTGAGGGCAAGACATTGGTCGCCACCCTGCCGGCGTACCTGAACGCGATCGCATCCCGCGGCGTGCACATCATCACGGTGAACGACTACCTCGCGAGCTATCAGAGCGAGCTGATGGGCCGCGTCTTCCGCGCGCTCGGCATGTCGACCGGCGTCATCCTGGCCGGGCAGACCCCGGCCGAACGCAAGGAGATGTACGCCGCCGACATCACCTACGGCACCAACAATGAGTTCGGCTTCGACTACCTGCGCGACAACATGGCGTGGCAGGGCGCCGACATGGTGCAGCGCGGGCACTACTTCGCCATCGTCGACGAGGTCGACTCGATCCTGATCGACGAGGCACGCACACCGCTGATCATCTCCGGTCCGTCGTCGGGGGAGGCCAACCGCTGGTTCGGCGAGTTCGCCAACCTGGCCAAGCGACTCGTGGTCGATGAAGACTTCGAGGTCGACGAGAAGAAACGCACCGTCGGGGTTCTCGAGCCGGGTATCGAAAAGGTCGAGGACTATCTGGGCATCGACAACCTCTACGAGTCGGCGAACACGCCGTTGATCTCGTTCCTGAACAACTCGCTCAAGGCCAGGGCCCTGTTCAAGAAGGACAAGGACTACGTCGTGATGAACGGCGAAGTACTGATCGTCGACGAGCACACCGGTCGAATCCTGTCGGGGCGTCGCTACAACGAGGGCATCCACCAGGCGATCGAGGCCAAGGAGGGTGTGGCGGTCAAGGCCGAGAACCAGACGCTCGCAACCGTCACCCTGCAGAACTATTTCCGCCTGTACAAGAAGCTGGCAGGCATGACCGGTACGGCTGAGACCGAGGCCGCCGAGTTCATGAGCACCTACAAGATCGGTGTCGTCGCAATCCCGACGAACCGGCCGATGGTGCGCAAGGACCAGTCCGACCTCGTGTACAAGAACGAGAAGGCCAAGTTCGAGCAGGTCGTCGAAGACATCGTCAGGCGCCACGAGACTGGCCAGCCCGTTTTGGTCGGCACCACCAGTGTGGAGAAGAGCGAATACCTTTCTCGGATGCTTGCCAAGCGCGGCGTGCGGCACGAGGTGTTGAATGCGAAGAACCACGCGCGCGAGGCATCGATCGTCTCCCAGGCGGGCAGACTCGGCTCGGTCACGGTGGCCACCAACATGGCCGGTCGAGGCACCGACATCATGCTCGGAGGCAACGCTGAGTTCATTGCGGTCGCCGAGTTGAACGCCCAGGGGCTGAACCCCGCCGAAACACCGGAAGAGTACGAGGCCGCCTGGGACGACGTGTTCGCGAGGGTCAAGGCCACCGTGCACGAGGAGGCCGAAAAGGTCGTCGCAGCCGGCGGACTGTATGTGCTCGGCACCGAGCGACACGAGTCGCGCCGCATCGACAACCAGTTGCGCGGTCGTAGTGGACGCCAGGGTGACCCGGGCGAGAGCCGGTTCTACCTGTCACTGACCGACGACCTGATGCGCCTGTTCAACGCGAGTGCCGCCGAGTCATTGATGGGCGGAAAGAACGTTCCGGACGACTTGGCAATCGAGTCGAAGGTCGTCAGCCGGGCGATCCGCAGCGCCCAGTCCCAGGTCGAATCACGCAACGCGGAGATCCGCAAGAACGTTCTGAAATACGACGACGTGCTGAACCGCCAGCGCGAGGCGATCTACGGCGACCGCCGGCACATCCTCGAGGGCGATGACATCGCCGACCGGGTGCAGACCTTCCTCGTCGGCGTGATCGACGAGGTGCTGGAGGAGCACACCGGCGTTGGAAACGGTGACGACTGGGACTTCGACGCGCTCTGGGCCGAGCTCAAGCTGCTGTACCCGATCTCGATCACGATCGACGAGGTCGTCACAGAGGCCGGAAGTCGTGGTCGGATCAACCGCGACTTCATGCGCCGGGAGATCCTGTCCGACGCGAAACTCGCCTATACCCGTCGTGAGGAGAGCCTCGGTGCGCCGGCGATGCGCGAACTGGAGCGTCGTGTCGTGCTCTCGGTGATCGACCGCAAGTGGCGCGACCACCTCTACGAGATGGATTACCTCAAAGACGGGATCGGGCTGCGTGCCATGGCCCAACGCGACCCGCTGGTCGAGTACCAGCGCGAGGGTTTCTCGATGTTCCAGCAGATGATGGGGCAGATCCGCGAAGAGACGGTCGGGTTCCTGTTCAACCTCGAGGTCGAGGTCACCCAGAAGGCCGGTGAAGTGGCAGACGTCGAGGCGAAGGGCCTCAGCAGGGGTGACGACTCGAAACAGCGACTCAGCTATTCGGCACCGAGCGACTCGGGCGGTGTGGAGGTGCGCAACCAGAGCGGACGCATCGAGAAGGCGGCCACGGCGAAGGCACAGCGCAAGCAGCAGGTGCAGAACGCTCCTGCGGCTGTGGCCTCCGGCGAACCTGCCGGCGGTGCGCGCGGAGCCTTCGGTCAGAGGACCGCCGAACCCGAGGACGAGCCGGTGGCGGGAAACCGCCAGCAGCGCCGCGCCCAGTCGAAGAAGCGCTGACGCAACTTCGCATAACCGGTGCATCGCTGATCCCTGCATCGGGTGCGCCATATTCGGCGTGCCGAGTTTTCGGCGCGCGACGAACAGTTGGCGGGTTCATCCTTTCGTTGGATGAACCCTGCAGTGGCGTTTGACAGGCTGGAGACACCTGGCCGCCACCCGAGGCGTGCCGCCGACCAGAAGGACACGCATCCCCAGTGAAGAGACTCTTCTACGCATCAGCCACCTACACGCTGCTGGGGCTCGCCTCCGGCCTGTACTATCGCGAGTTCACCAAGGCCAACTCGTTCACCGCGGCTGACGGCTTCACGCAGCTCTCGGTGGTGCACACGCACCTGCTCACCCTCGGCACTGTGCTGATGTTGATCTTCCTCGTGCTCGAAAAGGTGTTCATCCTTTCGGGCAGCAAAATGTTCACGCCGTTCTTCTGGGTCTACAACGCAGGCCTGGTCATCACTGCCGGCACCATGGTGGTGGGCGGCACGCGGAGCGTCTTGGGTGAGCCCGTCTCAGCGGCCATCGCGGGGATCGCGGGGATGGGACACATCCTGCTGACGATCGCGTTCGTGTTCTTCTTCATCGCGCTCGCCCAACGAGCTCTGCCGAAGCCCCAGGAGGCGCATGCCCTGGTCGACGCATCCGCCCACGAGGTGCGCACCCGAACCTGACCCGGGGGTGCATTCCGCCCGGCCCGCGCTTTTGCCGGGCCACGCGGAGGCCATCAGGCGAAAAGGGTGCCGATGACCATCGTGGCATCCACCTCGGCCACGTGTTCGACGCGCGCACTCAGCCCATGCCCGGCGAAGATTCGGGCCGTCTCCGGAGCCTGGCGCGCGCTGGTCTCGACCAGGAGCTGACCGCCCGGGGTGAGCCATTCGGGGGCACGAGCGGCGATGCGACGCTGGATGTCCAAACCGTCCGAGCCACCGTCAAGCGTCTTCCGTGGCTCGTGCAGGCGGGCCTCGCGCGGGAGCAGCCGGATGTCACCGGTGGGAACGTAGGGTGTGTTCGCCACAATCAGGCGCACCTTCTTCCGAAGCCGATGAGGCAGCGGGTCGTAGAGGTCACCCTCGTGCACCCGCTCGTCACCGACGTTGAGGCGCGCACACCGCACCGCGCGAGGGTCGTTGTCGACCGCGAACAGGGTGATCTGTGGCCACGTGGCCAGCAGGGCAGCACCGATTGCCCCGGATCCGCAGCACAGGTCAACCACAATGGCCGCCTCCTGCCCGCCGGCCGCCAGTATGCGCAGGGCGACGTCTACCAGGAACTCGGTGCGCCGACGGGGAATGAAGACGCCCGGCTCCACCTGGATCCGTTGCCCATGGAACTGGGCCCAGCCGACCACGTACTCCAATGGCTCCCCGTTGACACGCCGCTGGACCAAACGATCGAGCTCAGTGGCCGATGCTGCTGAGCGCAGGATGGCGGCCTCATCCTCGGCGAACACGCAACCGGCCGCGCGCAGTCGGGCGACGATTGTGGGCATCAGCCAGGCTGGTCGCCGGTCGCCACCGGCCGGTCGGTGTGCGACCATTGCGACCAGGAGCCCGGATACAGGGCCGCGTTGAACCCGACGATGGTCAGCGCCAGGATGTTGTGGCTGGCGGTGACCCCGGATCCGCAGTAGACGCCGAGCGGTGCATCCGCTCGAACTCCGGCATCTTCGAAGCGTTCGCGCAGCCGCTGGGGTGGCAGAAAGCGGCCCGAGGCGTCCAGATTGCCGGCGGCCGGGGCGTTGATTGCCCCCGGGATATGGCCTGCAACCGGGTCGACCGGCTCCACGTCGCCGCGAAAGCGTTCGGCGGCCCGGGCGTCGAGCAATACCCCGTGCTGCGGCAGCGCTGCCGCTTCGTCGATGGTCAGTGTCGAGTTTCGGTAGGCGTCGACCCGCACGGTGCTGCCGATCGCGGTCACCCCGCCGGATTCCAGCGGTTGACCTGCGGCGCGCCACGAGGAGAGCCCGCCGTCCAGAACACGTACGCTGCCGATCCCGGCGGCGGTCAGCAGCCACCATGCCCTGGCGGCGGACTGGGCGCTCCAGTCGTCGTAGACGACCACGGTCGACTCTTCCCTGACCCCCAGCGACTGCAGCACCTTCTCGAATTCGGAGGGGGCCGGCAGCGGATGCCGCCCATCGGCGGGCGTCGCCGGCGCCGACAACTGAGTGGGCAGGTCGACGTAGAGCGCACCGGGAATATGCCCGGACAGGTACTGTTCGTATCCGTCGTCCCGACCCAATTGCCAACGCACGTCAAGAAGGATCGGTCGGCCTCGGCCACCGCCGTCGTCGATCAGGGCAGCGAGTTCGGTCGCGTTGATCAGGGGGGACGGGGTGACGGCTTCTGGTTCGGTCACCGCGCCCGGGATATGGCCGGCAGTCGGGCCGAGCGTTCTGACCCCGCCTCGAACGTGTTCGGCGGGTCGGTCATCCAGCAGCATCCCGTGCTGTGGCAGGCTCCCCGCTTCATCGATGGTGAGACTCGACCTGCGATGGCTCGAAACCGGAGGTGATGGTGTGTTCGTGCTCTCTACTGTCACGGGGCTCCTCGACCTGGGTGAATCCACGCCCGGATCCAAGCCAGGCAATGGTGTGCGAGTTCCAGTCTGTCACCCATCGGGGCGCACAGGGCCTGAGCTGAACGGCACCCATCACCGAATGGCGACCGTTACAGCACGTTGATCGCAGTGGCCCGCCAGCGGCCGTCGAGCCCCTCCAGCCGCAACGCCACAGCACGACTGCGCACGCGGGAGTGCACGGTCACCACGGCCTCGACCACCCCGTCACACGGGCTGAAGGTCGTCGTGCGCCCGAGCGTGAAGCTTGGGCGCATCGCCTGTTGGCCCTTCATCGCCCGGGCCCTGGCCGCCAGCACCACCCGGGTCAGGAGGTGCCTGTACACCTCATCGTCGACCCAGCGGGCCAGTTGGTTGATGTCGCGGGCACCGGCCAGAACCTCCATCACGCAGCGGGTCAGGTTCTCCAAAAGCGGGCCAGGAGGTGGCAGCGCTGCCGTGGAAGTGGGCTGCTCGGAGAAGAACTCGTCAGTCTCGGCACCCCGGGTGCCGGTTCTCTGTGGGCCAGAGGAACGCAGATCCTGCCGGGTGGTGTGCAGTGCCGGCTGGCCGGCAGGCGGTTGTGGCCACGGTCGCGGTTGCCCAGGGCGTGGGGATCCGGGTGTGCGGCGACGGGGTTCTGGGAGGCTCATCGGGTCAGCTCCACGGTTCGGCCAGGGCCCGCGGGGCGGCCGAACGGCCATACCGACGCTTGCTCGGGCGGGAGACCGAGGCGGGGCGCGTCGACATTGACGAGCGGGCGCTGGCGGATGTCGCTGGCGACATCGAATACAGCTGTGGCCCGTGGCAGGATGCTGGGGTTGTACTCGGGTTGTACTCGGGTTGTACTCGGGTTGTACTCGGGTGTGCTGTTCGCGCCCTGAGTGTTGACCGACGCGGTGACCCCAGATCGGGGGTGTTGATCAAGCCACTCAAGCAGGACTTCGGCCAATAAGCAACGGGTCGGAATCTTCCTGTGGATAACTTTCACGCGGCACGACGATGGGCGATAGCGTCACGTCATGCGCTGGGAGAACCTTTTCGATGAGCTCGAGAGCCAGCTGGAGCACGAATTGGGTGCCGACCGGGTCGATCTTCGGGCCGAGGAGGAGCGACTGCGGCTCGGTCGGCTGAGCCTGCGCGACCGCCTGGTGGCGATCAGCGAGTCTGCAGATGAGGCGGGCACGGTCGACATCCGGGTGCTGCTGAGAACGGGTGAGGATCTGCTGGTGCGGCCGAGCACCTTCGGCAAGGACTGGGTTGCAGGTGAGCTGGTGGAGCCCTCCCACCGTCGCCCGCAGTGCGTGCTCTCCCTCGCAGCCGTGGCCGCGGTTCGCCCCGAGCGGAAGCAACTGATGGCGAGCATGACCAGTGCGCCCGCGGCTGCCGAGGGCACGCAGTTGATCGACCGCATCGGACTTCCCTTCGTGCTGCGCGACCTCTGTCGGCGCCGGGCGGGAATCGAGGTGATCTCATCGACGGGGCGGATGTTCGGAACCATCGACCGCGTCGGTCGCGACCATCTCGACCTGGCGGTGCACCAGCCGGGGAGCCCGCGCCGCGAGATCCGGGTCTCGCACTACCTGATCATCCCGCTGGAGCACCTTCTCTACCTGAGGATCTGAGTTCGCTGCGCCACGCGATATTGCGCACCGGGCGGACGCCTCCCGGCGAGGCAAGGGGTCAGGCGTCATCCGGGTGTGGACGAATGATTCGGCTGCCGGACAACTCCGGGATGTTCGCAAAATCTGACTGATTCCACAGGTTGAGGCGGCGGGTCTCCTCATATTTCGCCTCGATGAACGACGCGAGCACATCTCGCTCGATGCGCCACAATCCGTGGGCTCCGACACGGATTGCCGGGAGTTCGCCCGACTGCACCAGTGCCTGGGCATCCGACACCTCGATGTTCAGCATCACGGCGACATCGGCCAGAGTGAGAAATCTGCCGAGGTTGTCGGCGGGAGGGACCATGCAAAAAGTATGCATGCAATCGCCCGGCCGCGGAATCGGCCTGTGGATAACTTTCTCGTGGTGTGTTCGAAGGGGCAAGGATAGAGCCTGTGGGCGGCCGTTCCTGCCGTTCCGGACAGCGAGGTCACAGTGTTGGCAGAGGCGACATCCGGGAAATCATCGGGCCGTTCTGGTGCGGGTGCTGCGTTGCAGCGGCACCGGCGGTGGATCGATGTTCGCCTGATTGTCGGTGTGGTGCTCGTGGCGGTGTCCATCGCCGGAGTCAGCCTGATCGTCACCCTGGCCGACCGAACCATCCCGATCTATGCCGCCCGCATCGACCTTGCGGCGGGTGAGGTGGTCACCGCCGACAAGTTGGTGATTGCCGACGTGCAGCTGGGGTCGCGCAGCGCCAGCTATGTCCAGCCGGGTGACCTCGATCGCGCGCAGGCCGTGGCGGTGCGGCCCATCGCGGCCGGAGACCTGGTGCCGTCTTCAGCCCTGGGTGCGCAGATGGGCATCCAGGTGACGTCGGTGGTGGTCACGTTGGCCGGGCAGGCGCCTGCCGCGGTTGACACGGGGGCTGTCGTCGAGGTGTGGGCGGCCTCGTCCCGCGACCGTGCCCGGTTCGATACGCCGACCGTCCTTGTGTCCGAGGCCAGCGTTGTGCGCCTGTTCGAGAGTGATGGCTTCATGCGTTCGGGCGAGAAGCAGGTGGAACTGCTGATACCAAAAGCGCGGGTGCCGGATGTGCTGGAGGCGATCGCCAACTCGGATGCCCTCGCCCTGATTCCGGTGCACCAGAAATGGCAGAGATGACTGTGTCGACATTGGTGCTCGCGGTGGACCGCCGGCTCGAGGCTCGGATCCTGCCGGCGCTGACCCAGGCTGGTCATCGCGCAGTGGCGCGGGTGGGCAGCGCCAGCGAGGTGGTGCGGTGCCTGGCCGAACACCGCCCGGATGCGGTGCTGGTCCAATCCACCCGGCGCCAGTTGACGGCGGGCCTGATCGCCCAGTGCGACCGTCTGGGCACGCGGATCGTGGCCTTCGCTGCATCCGAGATGGAACGCCGACATGCGGCGATGCTGGGGCTGCACGAGGTGCTGGATGCTTCTGTCGACTGGGCAGAAGTGGACGCGATTCTCGATGGGATCGACCTGCGTGCCGGGCTGGTGGCGAGGGAGCCTGTGCGGCAACCGTCCCGAGTGCTCGCGGTCTGGGGGCCGGCCGGGGCACCGGGGCGAACGACGCTGGCGATCGAGGTGGCCGCCGAGATCGCGGCCGCCGGCCATCGTGTGGCCCTCGTCGACGCCGACACCTACGGCGGCCAGGTGGCGCCGGTGCTCGGCATGCTCGATGAATCGCCGGGGTTCGCGGCCGCCTGCAGGCTGGCCGCCAATGATGGTCTGACGTTCTCAGAGCTCGAGCGGGTCGCGCAGCGGTATCTGTCCCCACGAGGAGACTTCTCCGTGCTGACGGGGCTCGCATCTGCCACCCGTTGGCCAGAGATCTCCGGCCAGCGAGTTGCCGCCGTGGTGAAATCGGTGAGGGAATGGGCGGACTACACGGTGATCGATACCGGGTTCAACCTGGAGCTGGATGAAGAGATCTCCAGCGACCTGTTCGCCCCCAGGCGGAATGCCGCCACCCTGGCAGCGATCGATGCCGCTGATCATGTGATCGCGGTCGGGCTCGCCGACCCGGTGGGCATGGCCCGCTTTCTCAGGGCCCATCCCGACCTGGTGGCCAGGGCCGAGGCGACCGAAGTCACTGTGGTGATGAACCAGGTGCGCGCGCAGGCCGTGGGGCCGAATCCGGTCGCCCAGGTCCAATCTGCGCTGCGTCGTTTCGGATCGATCGAGGCCAAGGCCCTGGTGCCCTACGACCGGTCGGGAATGGATGCGGCCCGGCTGACCGGGCGCACCCTCGGTGACTGTGCGCCCCGGTCGCCGGCGCACGCGGCGATCGCACGGTTCGTCACGCAGGCGGTCCTGCCACAGTCTGCTGGGGCTCCGGCGCGCGGATTCCGTCGCCGCCGAATGGCCGTAGTCTAGGGAGCGTGTCCGCACTCAGTAACCTCGTCCAGGCGCACGGCTATGTCGACGAGCGCAACATCGAATGGTTGCACCTGCTGGTCGGCGATTGGCAACTGTTGGCTGATCTCGCCGCCGCCGACATCGTGTTGTGGGTGCCCACCACCGAGGGAAGTTTTGTCGCGGTCGCGCATGCGAGGCCGTCGAGTTCGGCCACGTTGTTCTACCGCGACTTCGTCGGCCAGCTGATCAAGTCGGAGTGGGAGGAGCAGGTCTTGGAGGCATACACGACCGGGCAGATCGTCGACTCCACCCATCCGGCCTGGTACGAGGAGGTGCCCACACATGTGTTGGCGGTTCCGGTCACTCGAACACCCGGTGGCCAGGATGAGGTTCCGGCCGGCCCGGTGGCCGTGCTCACCCGGCACACCAACCTGAGCGTGACCCGCAGCCCGAGTCGCCAGGAGCTCACCTTTCACGAGTGCGCGAGCGAATTGTTCCGAATGATCGCCGCCGGGGACTTCCCTGACAGCGGGTCACCGACCGGGCCGCGCCGGGGTGCGCCGCGGGCATCCGACGGTCTGATCCGCCTGGATCTGGACGGGATCACCACGTTCGCCAGCCCGAACGCCCTGTCGGCGTTCAACCGGATGGGGTTCGCGGGCGAGCTCGAGGGCGAGTCGTTGGCCGACATGACGTCGTCCCTGCTCACCGCCAGCCACACCGTGGTTGACGAGTCGTTGCCGCTCGTGGTCAGTGGGCGGGCCCCCTGGCGCACCGACATCGAGGCGAACGGGGTGACGATCACGCTGCGCGCCATTCCGATCCGCCGTCACGGCACGCGCACGAGCGCGATCGTGCTCTGCCGCGACGTCACCGAACTGCGGCACCAGGAACGCGAACTGCTGACAAAGGATGCCACAATCCGGGAGATTCACCACCGGGTGAAGAACAACCTGCAGACTGTCGCATCATTGTTGCGGATCCAGGCCCGCCGCACCCACTCCGACGAAGCGCGAGAGGCTCTCACCCAGGCGATGCGCCGGGTGGCCGCGATCGCGGTCGTGCACGACACGCTGTCGGCCGGGCTCTCCCAGAACGTCGAGTTCGACCTGGTCTTCGACCGGGTGTTGCTTCTGATCGCAGAGGTCGCCTCGGCGCACAACACCACTGTGCACCCGAAGATGTCGGGAAGGTTTGGGATGTTGCCGAGCGCCTACGCCACCCCGCTTGCGCTCGCCCTGACCGAGTTGGTCACCAATGCGGTCGAGCACGGCCTCGCGGCGCGTGAGGGCGAAGTGGAGATCACGGCTGAGCGCACCCCCGAGATGCTGACCGTCCAGGTGCGAGACAACGGCACCGGCCTGCCCGAGGGCAAGGTCGGTTCGGGGCTCGGCACTCAGATTGTGCGCACACTGATCCAGGGCGAACTGGGAGGCACGATCGACTGGCACACCCTGGTCGGCAGTGGAACCGAGGTCACCATCGAGATCCCGCTGCGCTGGCTCAAGTCGTGACGAGCGTCAGCCGGCGGACCAGATCGTGCAGTGGATCGACGTGTGTGCGTGGGTCAGCTGGCGCGGCGGGCGCGGGCGGCGCGACGCTTCAGGGCGCGGCGCTCGTCTTCGCTGAGGCCACCCCAGACTCCGGAATCCTGGTTGGTCTCCAGTGCATACTGCAGGCACGTCTCGGTCACGGGGCAACGGGCGCACACAGACTTGGCCTTCTCGATCTGGTCGACGGCCGGTCCCGTGTTCCCGATGGGGAAAAACAGTTCGGGGTCAGCCGTGAGGCAGGCGGCTTTGCTGCGCCAGTCCATAGTTGTGCTCCTTTGTGATTTGTTGCATGACGGTGCGGCAAACAAGTCAGTGAACCTGTCGCGCCGCAGTCCACGGACCGAGCGTGTGCCCGGTGTGAACTAGAATTCAGGTGGCTGGCATCTTCTCACCGCCGCGTGAGGGGCAGACACCACCTCAAGTATGGTTTCACAGAGCCGGCGGCAAATCAATAGCTTTGTATGGGATAGACCTGTGAGTAACTCAGATCGTGCGGCCGGCGAGGCCTCCGGCGGCTCGTCGCCGACGAGTTCCGAGCCGGCATCCAGGGGGTTCATTCTCTTGGTGGCGCTGCTTTTCGCCGAAGCGCTGCTGATGCTGACCGTGTTGGGTTGGCTGCTGGTTGAGCTGGTTACCGAGCGCCCCGTCTCCTACCCGGCAGCGCTCGGATTGATCGTCGTGGTCGGCATCGCTGCCGTCTGGCTGACCGCGATCGCGGTGAATGCGATCAAGCGGAAGGGATGGGTGCGCGCTGCCGCGTTCACCTGGCAGATCCTGCAGTTCGCGGTGGCGGTCGGAAGCTTTCAGGGTGTCGGCGCGCGGCCGGACATCGGCTGGGCACTGCTGGTGCCGGCGGTCGCAGTGATCGTGCTGCTTCTGATCCCCTCGGTCTATCCGCGCCGAGACTGAGCGGTCGCGGGCGGCCGAATCAGCTGTCCAACCCGAGTTTCTTTCGCAGGGAGGCGACGTGTCCGGTGGCCTTCACGTTGTACCACGGCAGCGTGATCGTGCCGTCCTCGGCCACGACGACGGTCGAGCGGATCACCCCCACCACGGTCTTGCCATAGAGCGACTTCTCGCCCCAGGCTCCGTACGCCTTGTGCACGCTCAGGTCCTGATCGCTCAACAGGGGAAAGCTGAGTGACTCCTTCTCCTGAAACTTCTTGAGCGTCGCGGGGTCGTCCTTGGAGATGCCGAGCACCTGGTAGCCGGCGGCGGCGAGGGAGCCAAGGCTGTCGCGGAAGTCGCACGCCTGGGTGGTGCATCCGGGTGTCATCGCGGCCGGGTAGAAGTAGACGACAACCCTCTGGCCGGCGAAGTCAGACAGCGACACATTCGTGCCATCCTGGTCGGGCAGGGTGAAACTGGGGGCAACGGTGCCGGCTTCCAGCCGGGAGGGGTTCTGGGACATGCCCCTATCGTAGCCAGCACACCGGTGTTCACCACCGTGCGCCCCTGCCACCTGTGCGTCTCAGGTGGAGAAGGTGGCCAGCAGGCGCTGAAGCGAGTCCAGGCGGCTCGCCCCGGTATCGCCGAGGTCGCCGGCGGCTACAGCCTCGATGATCGCGCAATCCGGCGAGTCGGGCAGGTGCGTGCAGCCGCGCGGGCACCGCTCGGCCACGCGGGCGAGGTCAGTGAACGAGGCGAGAATGCTGTCGGTATTGATGTGGCCGAGGCCGAAGGAACGCACCCCGGGGGTATCGATGATCCAGCCACTGCCGCCGGGCCCGTGCACCCGCAGCGACACGGTCGAACTGGAGGTGTGTCGTCCGCGCCCCGTCACCTGGTTCACGGCGCCGATCGCCCGATGCGCATCGGGCACGAGAGCGTTCACCAGGGTCGACTTGCCCACACCCGAGTGGCCGACCGCAACCGTGTTGTGGCCGATCAATTCAGCGGTGATCCGAGCGAGCGGCATCTCCTGCTCGCCGCTTGTGAAGATCGTCAGGTCGAGGCCGGCGAAATTGCGGAGAAACTCGGTCGGATCGGCCAAGTCGGTCTTGGTGACCACCAGGATCGGTGTGATGCGGGCGTCGTAGGCGGCGACCAGATACCGGTCGACCAGGCGGATGCGCGGCTCCGGGTCAGCTGCGGCCACCACGATCAGCATCTGGTCGGCGTTGGCGACGATCACGCGCTCCACCTGGTCGGTGTCGTCGGCACTCCGGCGCAAGAGGGTGCTACGCGGCTCGATACTCACGATCCGGGCAAGGCTGCCCTCGTCTCCGGTGGTGTCTCCGACCACGCGCACCCGGTCGCCGTTCACGATCGCCTGGCGCCGGAGCTCCCGTGCACGGGTGCAGGTCACCTCGCGCTCATCGGGCCCATCTTCGTCGAGCAGCACGGCATAGCGTCCCCGGTCCACCCCGAACACCCGCCCGACGCGGGCGTCGTCGTGCCCGGGCCGCGTCTTGGTTCGGGGGCGGGTGCCGCGTTTGCTCGGCCGCACCCGAACATCGGACTCATCCCATTCGTCGTCTTCGTCCGCCTCCGGCGCCCACCAGCTCATGAAGACTAACGACCCAGCATGTCCTGCCACAGCTCGGTGAACTGGGGGAGCGTCTTCGCGGTGGTCTCGACATTCTCGATCTCGAGCCCCGGCACGCGCAACCCGATCACCGCGCCGGCGGTGGCCATACGATGGTCGTCATAGGTGTGCCACAGCCCGGCGGACAGCGGCTGCGGTTCGATGCGCAGGCCGTCTTCGAGTTCGGTGACGTTGCCGCCCAATGCGTTGATCTCGGCTGCCAGAGAGGCGAGCCGGTCGGTTTCGTGATTGCGGATGTGCCCGATTCCGGTGAAGGTGCTCGGGGAGTCGGCGAAACAGGCGATGGCGACCAACGCGGGCGCCAGTTCGCCGCCGAGGGTCAGGTCGAGGTCAACCCCGTGGATGCCCTGGCCGCCGGTGACCGTCAACCGGTCGCCGTCACGGGTGGCGGTGGCACCGAACAACGGCAGCAGTTCGGCCAGGTGGTCGCCCACCTGCGTCGTCTCAGCCGGCCAGCCGGCGATGGTCACACTGCCGCCCGCCACGACGGCCGCCGCAAGGAACGGTGCTGCGTTCGAGAGGTCGGGTTCCATGTCCAGGTCGCGTGCGGCAATCGGGCCGGGCTCCACCACCCATTCACCGATTGAAGGCGAGATAACGTTCACCCCGCGGGCCGCCAAGGTGGCGATGGTCATCTCGATGTGCGGCATGCTGGGCAGCCTGCCGCCGGAGTGGATGAGGTGCAGGCCTTTCTCGAATCTGGGGGCGACCAAAAGGAGCCCTGAAACGAACTGGCTCGATGCAGAGGCGTCGATCGTCACGGTTCCGCCTGCGACCCGGCCGTAGCCGTGCACGGTGAAGGGCAACGTGCCCTGGGCGTCGTCGTTGATGTCGACGCCCAGCGCGCGCAGCGAGTCGATCATGGTCGACATCGGGCGGGTGCGGGCGGAAGGATCGGCGTCGAACATGGTCGGCCCGAGGGCGAGACCGGCCAACGGCGGAACGAACCGCATCACGGTTCCGGCCAGGCCGCAGTCCACCGTGGTCGAGCCGAGCAGTTCCTCGGCCGGGGTGACCAGCCAGTCTGCTCCGAACGCGGAGTTGCCTGGTTGATCGGTGATGGTGGTTCCGAGGGAGCGCAGTGCGTGCACCATGTTGGTGGTGTCGTTCGAATGCAACGGGCTCCGGATCAGCGAGGGGCCGTCAGCGAGAGCCGCGAGCACCAGCTCGCGGTTGGTCAACGACTTCGACCCGGGCAGGGTGAGGTGCGCCGAAAGGTCGCCGTGTGGCTGGGGTGCGGGCCACGCCGCATCCTCCGTCTCGGGGGAGTCGTCTTGGTATGGATTGAATTCCGGCTGGGAATATTTGGAGATCAGCATTGTTGATCCAGAGTATCGGCGTTTGCTGAATGACGCGAAGATACGCGGAGGGATTCATCAGTGACAGTGGGCAGTGCGCTTCTCGAGGCACCGGCGCCAGAGGGTGCGCTGTCGTGGAACCCGCGCCCGGTCAACAGCGTAGAATCTCCTGTGATGACTACCGAGAAGCCGGACAACAGGGCGCTGTTCGAAGAGCAGGCGATGCCGTTCATCGACCAGTTGTACGGTGCAGGCCTGCGGATGACGCGTAACCCCGCCGACGCACAGGATTTGGTGCAGGAGACCTTTGTGAAGGCGTTCTCCGCCTTCGACTCGTTCCAGCAGGGCACGAACCTCAAGGCCTGGCTGTACCGGATCCTCACCAACACGTTCATCAACAGTTACCGCAAGAAGCAGCGCGAACCGTTCCAGGGCACCATCGACGAACTCGAGGACTGGCAGATGGGCGGCGCCACCAGCCGCACCGCCACCGCCAGCCGTTCGGCCGAGGCCGAGGCCATCGACCACCTTCCCGATTCAACGGTCAAGGACGCACTGCAGTCGATCCCCGAAGACTTCAGGCTTGCCGTGTACTTCGCCGATGTGGAGGGATTCTCCTACCAGGAGATTGCCGAGATCATGAAGACCCCGGTGGGCACCGTGATGAGCCGCCTGCACCGCGGCAGGCGGATGTTGCGTGAATTGCTGGGGGAGTATGCCAAGGAGCGCGGAATCGGCTCTGTACGCGCGAACGGGAGCGCATCGTGACGGATTGTGAAAAGGCTCGTTCCGAGCTCGAGGAGTATCTGCACAACGAGTTGTGTGCTGAAGACGTTGCCGATATCAGGGACCACATCGCCCATTGTGATGACTGTGAGAGTGAGCACCACGTGGGCGTCGTGATGATGGAGGCCGTGCAACGGGCCTGCAAGGAGACCGCGCCGGAAGACCTGCGTGCCCAAGTGCTCGCCAAGCTGCGAGCCATCCACTCCACCCACTGACCAGCCCAGACACGGACCAGCTCAAGTACAGACGCTCCACCGCGCCGCCGACCGGGTCAGCTGGCGATGGCCACCAGCGGAGTCGTGGTCGGTTGCGAGGATCCACCCGCCGGTTCGACGGTGATTCCGACCGTGTCGCCGGCCTGCATGGTGCCCTCGAGCACCCGCCAGGTGACCGTGCCGGAGGCATCCATCGTTCCGGCCGGATGGGCGGCATCGCCCCGCATGTACCACAGTTCGTAGGTCTTGTCGGCGGGCAGGGCGCCCAAACCGTCGACGAGGATGGCCGACTTGCCGAGCTCCAGCGACCAGACGAGCGTCGCGGTTCCGCCGTCGGTGACGGCAGCGCTCGCTCGCTGCGCATCCGACGCCGAGGTGATCTGGGCGAGGGCGCTGGCCTGCTGCACCTCGGGCGCCGGTGTGCTGCCGAGTGACTGCCCGACGAGCGCGCCGCCGAAGAAGAGAGCGGCTGCGGCGGCAGCCGCAGTCAGTACGGCGACCGGACGGGTGAACCAGCGGGTGCGCGCCTTCGTTTGTGCGGCACTTCGGCGACCGGTGGTTCCGCCAGGGTCCACGACGTTCTCGTCGACAGCTGCGTGCGGCGCCGCGGGCCGGTCGGCGAGAACCGGGGTCGTCGTCACGGATGCTGCGGGGGCGGCGTGCGAGGGGTTGCCGGCCGGAGCCTCTTGGGGGGTCGTCTGGATCAAGGCCATCAGGTTGGCCTTCAGCTCCGGCCGAGGTTCCACCGGTGCCGCGTCCAGCCCGAGTGCCACGGCGGTCTGTTCATAGGCAGCGGCGTCGATGCGGGCATCGGGCGAACCGGCCAGGAACGCCTCGTAGGCGGCGATCTCTTCCAGGGTGAGCGATCCGAGCGCGTAGCCGGCCGCCAGCAGCGACGGGTGCGGGTCGTCGATAGGGTCATTCCTGTCGTTCACGGCGTCACCCCCAGGTCGTCTCTGAGCCGGATCATTCCGTCACGAAGCCGTGTCTTCACGGTGCCGATCGGCGCCTTGATCTCTGCCGCGATCTCGCTGTGGGTCAGCCCGCCGTAGTAGGCAAGGCTCACGGCCTGGCGCTGCGCCTCGCTGAGTCTGGCCATTGCGGCTCTCACCCTTTCGTGTTCGATGAGTACTTCAACATTCTCTGCCACCTCGTCATGACCGGGCTCCAGGTCGCGGATGCCTACCCGCGTGTCCCGGTTGCGGCTGGCCTGCGCCGAGCGTATCCGGTCGATCGCACGCCTGTGGGCCATGGTCATGATCCACGTGGCCCCTCTTCCCTTATTCGGATCAAAGCGGCCGGCGGATTGCCACACTTCGAGGAATACCTCTTGGGTGACCTCTTCGGCCTGTGCGTGGTCGAGCAGCAGTCGGCGTACGAGACCGAGCACCCGAGGCGCGAAACGATCGTAGAGTTCGCCGAACGCGTCCTGGTCCCCGCCGCTGACCTGCCCGAGCAATTGGGCTTCGGCGCCCGCGGCGGACTCGTCTGGCCGCTCCGGTCGCACGTCTGGCATCTGCCAAGCATGACAGATACCAGACGTGCTTTCCCCCATTCATCCGAAGGTGAATGAATAGGCCTGGATGCCGGGGCCGACAGCCAGCTCGACGGTTCCCGACTGCGCGTCGTCCGTCTGCAGCAGGCGGTAGGAGCGCGGGGTGCCCTCGACGTTCACCGTCATCTGCGTGCCCCCGTTGACCGTGTAGTGCAGAGTGCCGGTGCCACCGAGAACCACCCGCACCTCATTCCCGGTGTAGTTCAGCCTGATCCCGGCCGATTTGCCCTCCGGTTCGATGAACTGGGTCTGCAGCGCGTATCGGCCGGAGAGGGCGTAGGAATTCGCGGCCAGCGTAGCCGGATAGGCGAACTCGGTCGTCTTCGTCGAATACTTTTCAGTGCCGCCGAAGTTGACCGACTTGGTGGTGCCGAGGTAGGTCTCCGGGGTGGTGCTGCCGGCGGTGGGCGTCGTGTCGGCCACCTCGGTGGCGGCTGGCAGGGAGGCATTCGGATTCGCATCCAGCAACAACTCGCGGATCATCGACTCGGTCGCGGCGTAGTTGCCTTCGCCGAACTGAATGTTGCGCACCGTGCCGCTGGCATCGATCAGGTAGTGCGCCGGCCAATACCGGTTGCGGTAATTGGTCCAGGTCGAGAGATTGTTGTCGATGGCGACCGGGTAGGTGATCCCGAGTGCCTGGGCGCCAGAGACGACGTTCGGAACCACTTTTTCGAAGGAATACTCGGGGGAGTGCACGCCGATGACCTCGAGCCCCGCGGCTTTGTATGCCGAGTCCCACGCGACGATGTGGGGTACCGAACGCTGGCAGTTGATGCAGCTGTATGCCCAGAAGTCGACCAGAACGACCTTGCCCTTCAACTTTTCGAGGCTGAGTGCTGCGTCTTTGGGTGTGTTGAACCACGACTGGATGCCCGTGAGGGCAGGGGCGGTGCCGCATTCGGCGAGCGCGGTCGCGTCGTTGGAGCACTTCGACAGGCCTTTGTTCTGGTCGTTCACGAGGCCGCCCAGATCGAGTGCCTGGGATGCGGCTTCCGACGTCGTGAACTGGTTCTGCAGGTTGCTGGTGTAGTCGGGCACCAGGCGTTGCAGCAGCTGGGGCAGGTTGAAGACCAGTCCGAGGGCGAGGGCGATCATCAGGATGCCGCCGGTCGTGCGGATGCCCACCTGATGCTTTCGAAAAGCCTTCACCCGGCCGGCCACGCCGCGCCCGGCGAGGGCGAAGATCAGCAGCGGGATCGCGGCGCCGATGGCGAACGTGGCCGTCAGAACAATGGTTCCGACGCCGATCCGTCCGGTCGAGCCGGCAACGGTGATGGCGGCGAGGACGGGCCCGGCGCAGGGCACGTAGACAAGCCCGAGCGCGAGGCCGAGCACGAACCCGCCGCGGTCGGTGCCGACGCTCTTCTGTGGGATCCAGGAGAACGGCTTCGCCAGGATCTCCTCGAACTTCGGCACGATCAGGCCGACACCGATCAAGAGCAGCACCGCTATTCCGGCGTACCGGAGCACATCCTGCGGGAGATTCAGCAGAGTCAGGAGGAAGGAGCCCGCCAGGGTGAAGACGCTGAAGCTGGTGACCAGGCCTCCGATGACCAGGTACGGTCGCCACCGTGATGTCGGGGCATCAGAACCGTTCGCTCCCTGCACCCCACCGGAGAAGAAGATGACGGGAAGCACAGGCAGGATGCAGGGAGAGATTCCGGTGATCAGTCCACCGAGGAATCCGATCAGGGCGAGGGTCAGGTACACGGGGGCCTCCAGGGTGTGGGTGTGCAGGGCACGAATGTGCAGGGAATGAACGTGCAGATCGTGGGTGTACTGAGGCATTCGGAACATCAGCCGTTCCGGATTGGTCGCGGCGTCTCGCAACCCGGTTTGCGAGCACAACAAAATATTTTGGGAAAATTTCCAATCCGTCTGGGCGACGACTTACGAATGCCCTTGTGACGGCCGCACATCGGTGGGCCGGCTGGTCTTCGGGCCAGACAATCGAAGGAGTAGATTCATGCGAGTTCTGAAGCGCACACCGTTCGTCGTCCTCAGCATCGCCGCCGCGGCGGCATTCGGCCTGTCCGGCTGTGCCCAGGCGGCCACCCCCGCCCCCGCCCCGGCAGCCCCCGAGACCTCGGCACCCGCCCCGGCCCCGGCCCCTTCCGCGGGGATGGGCATGTCAGACCCCGCGGCCGACCTGGTCGGCCCCGGTTGCGCTGCGTACGCGGCCCAGGTCCCGAACGGCCCGGGATCCGTCGTTGGTATGTCGACCGATCCGGTCGCCGTCGCGGCATCGAACAACCCCTTGCTGACCACCCTGACCGCCGCGGTCTCCGGCAAGCTGAACCCCGACGTCAACCTGGTCGACACGCTGAACGGCAGTGAGTTCACGGTGTTCGCGCCGGTCGACGAAGCGTTCGGCAAGCTCGACGCGGCGACCATCGACAGCCTGAAGACCAAGGAAGGGGCGGCCACGCTGACGAAGATCCTGACCTATCACGTGGTGCCCGGCCAGCTCGCTCCTGATGCCATCGACGGAACCCATGCCACCGTGGAGGGTGCGAAAGTCACCGTCACCGGCAGCGGCAACGACATGAAGGTCGACGGCGCCAGCGTCATCTGTGGTGGCGTGCACACAGCGAACGCAACCGTCTACCTGATCGACAGCGTGTTGATGCCTCCGGCCAACTGACCGGCCTCGACGCGCGAACGAGTGCCCGTTTCGTCCTGTCCAGCCTCACTGAGGGGCTGACCGGCACGAAGCGGGCACTCGTGTGTGCGCACCACCGGGGATCAGGGCCGCCGGTGGCGGTCCTCTGTCGCTAGAGGGTCAGTGCCTGCTCCAGGAGGACGGCCTGTTCCTTCGCGTGCCGCTTCGCCGAACCGGCAGCCGGGGAGGCTGCCGCGGCCCGGCTGATCACGCTGAGAGAACGGCCACCGAGGTGCTGGGGCAGCTCGAGGCTGAGGAACGGCCACGCACCCTGGTTCTCGGGCTCCTCCTGCAACCAGACGATCTGCGCGTTCGGATAGCTGGCGGTCACCCGTCGGATCGCCTCTTCCGGTGTTGGGTAGAACTGCTCCAGTCGCACCACGGCGATCTTCTCGTTCTCATTCTTTGCCAATTCGTTCGCCAGGTCGTAATAGACCTTGCCCGCCACCAGCAGGACTCGTTCGACGCCGGCACGGTCTATCTGGCGCGGATCATCGATCACCGGTTCGAACTTGCCTGTGGTGAAGGCCTCGACCGAGCTGGTCGCCCCGCGGAGGCGAAGCATCGCCTTCGGGGTGAACACGACCAGCGGTTTGCGTGGACGCGAGTAGGCCTGGCGACGCAGCAGGTGGAAATAGGATGCCGGGGTGGACGGCCGGGCCACCGTCATGTTGTTCTCGGCACAGATCTGCAAGAAGCGTTCGATCCGCCCCGAGGAGTGGTCCGGCCCCTGTCCCTCGTAGCCGTGCGGCAGCAACAGCACCAACGAAGACCGCTGGCCCCATTTCTGCTCAGCAGACGCCACGAACTCGTCGATGATGGTCTGTGCGCCGTTGGCGAAGTCACCGAACTGGGCCTCCCACAGCACCAGCGCATCCGCCCGCTCGACCGAATAGCCGTATTCGAAGGCCATCGTCGCGTATTCGCTGAGCAGTGCGTCGTAGATCCAGAATCGCGCCTGGCTGTCAGAGAGGTTGCCCAGCGGCAGCCACTCCTGCCCGTTCTGCCGGTCGTGCAGCACCGCGTGGCGTTGAACGAAGGTGCCCCGTCGGGAGTCCTGGCCCGACATGCGCACGGGCGTTCCCTCCACCAGCAGGGAGCCAAGCGCGAGCAGTTCGCCGAACGCCCAGTCGATGTTGCCCGAGCGGCTCATCTCCAGGCGCTTGGTGAGCAGTTGTTGCACCTTCGGATGCACGGTGAAACCGTCTGGCGGGTTGTTGAATGCGTCGCCGATCAGCTGTACCACCGATTCCGAGACCCCGGTTGTGGCGGGCTCGCCCTCGACCGGGTCTTCGAGGTAACCGCCCTGATTGTCCAGGTCGGAGTGGTGCCCCGTGCCGTGGCCGGTGACAATCGGAATCGACTGCGACTGCGCTTCGTGCGTCTCGGCGAAGGCACGCTCCAGGCGGTCCTTGAAGTCGCGCTGGGCCTCTTCGAACTCTTCTTGCGTGATATCACCGCGACCGACCAGCGCTTCGGAGTACAACGTTCGTACGCTGCGCTTGGCCTCGATCAGGTTGTACATGAGCGGTTGGGTCATCGACGGATCGTCGCCCTCGTTGTGGCCGCGGCGGCGGTAGGAGATGACGTCGATGACGACATCCTTCTTGAACTCCTGGCGGAATTCCAAAGCCAGCCGGCCGACGCGCACGACCGCTTCGGGGTCGTCTCCGTTGACGTGGAAGATTGGTGCCTGGATGACCTTGGCCACGTCGGTGGAGTACACCGATGAGCGGCCCTCCTGCGGTGGAGTGGTGAAACCGACCTGGTTGTTGACCACGACGTGGATGGTGCCGCCCACACGGAATCCGCGCAATTGCGACATCTGCAGCACCTCGACGACAACGCCCTGGCCGGCCATCGCGGCGTCGCCGTGGATGAGGATGGGCAGGGTGGAGAAACTGCCGATCGGCTTGCGGTCCTGCCGGGCACGCACGATGCCGTGCAGCACCCCGTCCACGGCTTCCAGATGTGACGGGTTCGCGGCCAGGTACACCGGTAGTTGCTCGCCGCCGGTGCCCTTGAAGGTTCCCTGGGTGCCGAGGTGGTATTTCACATCGCCCGAGCCCTGAACGGTGCGCGGATCCTGGGTGCCCTCGAATTCACGGAAGATCTGGCCGTAGGTCTTGCCGGCGATGTTGGTGAGCACGTTCAGCCGCCCGCGGTGGGCCATGCCGATCGCCGCGCCTTCCAACTTGTGTTCGACCGCGCCCTGCAGGATCTCGTCCAGCAACGCGATCGTCGACTCGCCACCCTCGAGGCTGAACCTTTTCTGGCCGACATACTTCGTCTGCAGGAAGGTCTCGAACGCCTCGGCCTCGTTGAGCTTCGACAGGATGCGCATCTGTTCGTGGCGGTCAGGTTTGGCGTAGGGGCGTTCGACTTTCTGCTGGATCCACAGGCGTTGCGCCGGGTCCTGGATGTGCATGTATTCGATGCCGGTCGTGCGGCAGTACGAGTCGCGCAGCACGCCGAGGATGTCGCGCAGCAGCGCCTGCCGCTTGCCGGCCAGTCCTCCGGTGACGAACTCGCGGTCGAGGTCCCAGAACGTGAGGCCGTGACTTGCGATATCGAGGTCGGCGTGACCGCGCTGACGGTATTCCAGCGGGTCGATGTCTGCCATCAGGTGACCGCGTACTCGGAACGAGTTGATCAATTCCTGCGTAGAAGCCGCGTTTGCCGATCAGCAGCTCGTGCACGATCTTGAGGAACTCACCGCTGCCGGCCCCTTGGATGACGCGATGGTCGTAGGTGCTGGTGAGGGTCACCGTCTTGCCGATGGCCATTTCGTGCAGCATGTGCTCGCTCATGCCCTGGAACTCGGCGGGGTAGTCGAGGGCACCGGCCCCGATGATGCAGCCCTGGCCCTTCATCAGCCGGGGAACCGAATGCTCGGTACCGATGCCGCCGGGGTTGGTGAGGGAAACGGTGGTGCCGGTGAAGTCGTCGGCGGTCAGCTTGTTGGTGCGCGCTTTGACGACGATCTCTTCATAGGCGGCCAAAAACTCGCCGAAGCCCATGGTGTCGGCGCGTTTGATTCCGGGCACGAGGAGTGCGCGGGTGCCGTCAGGTTTTGGAATGTCGATGGCGAGCCCCAGCGTCACATGGGCCGGGGAGACAACGGAGGCACGGCCGTCGATCTCGGCGTAATAAACGTTCTGGCTGGGGAAGTCCTTCAGCGCCTTCACCAGCGCCCAGCCGATCAAGTGGGTGAACGACACCTTGCCGCCGCGGGTTCGCTTCAGGTGATTGTTGATCACGATCCGGTTGTCGATCATCAACTTGGCGGGCATGGTGCGCACGCTGGTGGCGGTCGGCACCGTCAAACTCGCGGACATGTTCGTGGCGAGGGTCTTGGCCATTCCTCGCAATGGGGTGGTGACGTCGACCGGACCCTCGGGGGATGCCTCAGTCGCCGCGTGGGCGAGCTTGGGCGCCTCGGCCGGGATCGGCTGTGACTTGGCCTCGATCGACGTCGTACGGGCCTGCGGCTTGGAACCGATCACAGGGATCGGCGCTGTCACGGGGGAGTCCTGGGGTACGGCCGCCGGGGCCTCAGCAACGGGGGCCTCAGCAACGGGGGACTCAGCAGTCGGGGCCTTTGCCGCCGAAGCCTCGACCGCCGGAGCCTCGGCGGTTGGAGCCTGGGGCGCCGGTGTTTCGACGGTCTCTGTCGACGTCGATGTCGGCTGGACTGCGGCTACCGCTTGCTGCGCGGCGGGCTGCGGCTCGGCGGGCTCGTGAACGGCGGTCTGCGCACCGTCCGTCTCTGCAGGCCCGGTCTCGGCGGGGGCTGTGTCTACCTGAGGTGTCTCGACGGAGGGTTGGTACTTCTCAAGAATCGGCCACCAGGAACTGTCGACCGAGTTCTTATCGACGAGGTACTGCTCGTACATCTCGTCTACGAGCCATTCATTGGCCCCGAACTCGCTCGAGGCCCCCTCGGTCCCCAATCCGGTGCTCTGGTTCGACACAGCCGATCGCCCACTTTCACGTCAAAAAGTCGTTGTTGGTGCGGGCACCCGAAGAAACGGCACGCCCGCTTTCGTGCGCCTCCAAGCTTAACGCCTATTTCGGTCTTACTGCGCCCGGCGCCGCACCGCGGTACCGTTGGGACATGCGCTTCTACGAGACGGTGCCGCGGCACGACCTGACCTATTCCGACGTCTTCCTGGTTCCCAGCCACTCGGCGGTGCCGAGTCGGCTCCAGGTCTCACTCGCTCCGGGTGACGGTACGGGCGCCACGATTCCGATCATCGCCGCCAACATGAACTCGGTGACCGGACCCCGTCTGGCGGCGACGCTGGCGAGGCGCGGTGGCATGGCAGTGTTGCCGCAGGACATGCCGTTGCAGAAGTTGGCGGCGGCGATCGAATGGGTGAAGAGCCAGTCAGCGCTCTATGACACGCCGTACTTCTTCGCTCCGCAGGACACCGTGGCCGATGTGCGCGGCACGTTGCCGCTGCTGGCGGGCCACGGAATCATCGTCAGGGACAGCGCGGGGGAGTATGTGGGCGGGATCGAGGCCCGACGGCTGGCGGCCGCGCCCGCAGATACGAAGCTCGGCGACCTCGTGCAAACGGCCCTGGCCTCGATCACCGCAGACGAGATCTCCGGGCCCCGCGAGGCCTTCGACGCGATGGTGGCCGCCGATCTGGCCTTCGCGCCGGTGATGAAACACGGCCGGGTGATCGGAACGCTGTCGCAGAAGAGCGCATTGCGGTCGACCATCTATGACCCCGCGCTCGACAAGCAGGGGCGCTTGATCGTGGCCTCGGCGCTGGGGATCAACGGAGACGTTGCCGGGAAGGCGAAGGCGTTGGCTGCGGCCGGCGTCGATGTTCTTGTGATCGACACCGCGCACGGCCACCAGGAGACGATGCTGCGCGCGATTCGGACGGTTACCCAGCTGGGGCTGGGGCTGCCGATCGCGGCCGGCAATGTTGTCACCGCGGCCGCCGTCCGCGATCTCGTCGACGCCGGCGCAACCATCATCAAGGTCGGTGTCGGTCCGGGGGCGATGTGTACAACCCGGATGATGACCGCTGTCGGCCGGCCGCAGTTCTCAGCCGTTCTGGAGACCGCCGAGGTGGCCAGAGAGCTCGGCGCCCACGTCTGGGCAGACGGCGGAGTGCGTTATCCGCGTGACGTGGCGCTTGCCCTGGCCGCGGGGGCCGCTTCCGTGATGGTCGGTTCGTGGTTCGCCGGCACCATCGAAGCCCCGGGCGACCTGAACACCGACGAAGACGGGAAACTCTACAAAGAGAGCTGGGGGATGGCGTCGACCAAGGCGGTCCGTGAACGGTTCGACCGAGTAGACGCCTATGAGCTGGCCCGTAAGACGCTGTTTGCAGAGGGAATCTCCAGCAGCCGGATCTACGTGGACCCCCAACGTCCGTCGGTGGAGGACCTGCTGGACATGATCACCTCCGGTGTTCGGAGCTCCTTCACGTACGCCGGCGCGGCCGACCTTGCCGAATTCCAGGAACGCGCTCTCGTCGGTATTCAATCCGCCGCCGGGTACGAGGAGGGCAAGGCGCTGCCGGTCAGCTGGTGACCCGACCGTCTCAGGTTCGGCGGCAGGATATACTGGCGAGGTAATGGACGACCCCCCTTCTTCGCCCTGCCCGTCAGCGCTCCGCTCAGCAAGGCCCTGCCTCGTGGCGTTCTGCCCATCACGAGCACGCCGGGGAACACCCGGTCTGTGCACCTCGGCCAGTTGCGCGCTCGCCATCGGCGGTGATCGTGGCCGCTGAGTGGCTCATGCTGGCGGTTGGCCTGTTGCTGACCGTCGGAACCGGTTTGTTTGTCGCATCCGAGTTCGCACTCGTCAACCTTGACCGTGCCGACCTGGAGGCGCGTCGAGACCGGGGCGAGACACGCCTCAGAATCACGATCGCCGCGCTGAAGACGACCTCGCTGCACCTCTCCAGCGCACAATTGGGGATCACCCTGACCACGCTGTTGACCGGGTTCACGATGGAGCCGGCGATCAGCAGTCTGCTGCGCGGTCCGCTGACCGCCCTCGGGTTGCCTGACGCCCTTGTGGTTGCGGTCGGCACCACGGTCGGAATCGGGATCGCCACGCTGTTATCGATGATCATCGGCGAACTGGTTCCGAAGAACTTCGCCCTCGCCCTGCCCCGGCAGACGGCGAAACTGGTGCTGCCATTCCAGGTCGCCTTCACCGCGGTGTTCCGCCCGACCGTGTTCGTGTTGAACGAAAGCGCAAACGGTGTTCTCCGGATGGTCGGGATCGAGCCGAAGGAAGAGCTCTCCGGCGCCCGGTCGGCTGAAGAGCTCTCGTCGCTTGTGCGTCGCTCCGCGAGCCAGGGTGCGCTGGAGGCAGACACGGCCACACTGTTGTACCGCACCCTCGTCTTCAGCGAGCACACGGCTGCCGACGTCATGTCTCCGCGCACCGGCATCGCGAGCGTCTCACGCACCGACACCGCGCAAGACGTGATCGAGCTGACGCGCTCCACCGGCTTCTCCCGCTTCCCGGTGATCGACGACGGCCTCGATGACGTGATGGGAATCGTGCACGTGAAGAAGGCGATCGCCGTCCCGCGTGAGAAACGGGCCCACGTGCCGGTTTCCGCCCTGCAGTCCGACCCTTTGCGCGTGCCCGAGACCATGAGGCTCGACGTGCTGCTGGCCGAATTGCGAGGCCGCGGTTTTCAGATGGCGATCGTGGTCGACGAGTACGGCGGCACCGCCGGCATTGCGACGCTGGAGGATCTGGTCGAAGAGCTGATCGGCGAGGTGGCCGACGAGCACGACGTGATCCGGTCGGATGTCGAACGCGGTGACGACACACTCTTCTTCTCCGGGATGCTGCGTCCGGATGAACTGGTGGAACGAACCGGGATCGGGGTTCCGGCCGGCGAGGACTATGAGACGGTGGCCGGATTCGTGATGCAGGAATTGGGCAGGTTGCCTGTTCCCGGCGATGAGGTCTGGATAAACGCCGGATGTCTCCGGGTCGACCGGCTCGACGGCCGGCGGATCGACCGGATCGAGTTCATCGCCGGGGACCGCCCGGGCACGTCGACCGAGCCGGATGGCGGTGAGGGGCGGTGAGCGATTGGTGGGGGTTGTTCTGGCTCGGCATCCTGCTGGTTGTGAACGCGTTCTTTGTGGCTGCCGAGTTCGCCGTCATCTCGGCGCGCCGTTCCCAGATCGAACCGGCCGCTGCCGCGGGCAAGCGCAGCGCGAAGACCGCCATCTACGCGATGGAGCATGCCACCCTGATGCTGGCGACCACGCAACTGGGGATCACCGTGTGTTCGCTGATCATCCTCAACGTGTCCGAGCCCGCGATCCACCATCTGCTGGAGGCGCCACTTGCACTGACGGGATGGAGCCCTGACGTGATCGGCACAGCGGCATTCATCCTGACGCTGGTCATCGTTTCGTTCCTGCACGTGGTCTTCGGGGAGATGGTGCCGAAGAACATCTCATTCTCGATACCGGATCGCGCTGCCCTGGTGCTCGCACCGCCGCTGGTGTTCATCGCGAAGATCTTCAAACCGATCATCGTCGCCCTGAACGGGATTGCGAACGGCGTCCTGCGGTTGTTCGGGGTGGAGCCCCGCAGCGAGGCGAACAGTGCGTTCACGCTTGAAGAAGTGGCCACCATCGTCGACCAGTCCACCCGCTCCGGACTGCTCACCGACAACTTCGGTGCGTTGACTGCTGCGTTCGAGTTCACCGGGAAAACAGTGCGCGACATCGCCATCGGATTCGACGAACTGATCACGCTTCCGCTTCAGGCGAGCCCCTCCGATGTTGAACGCGCCGTGGCCAGGCATGGCTTCTCCCGGTACATCCTGGTCGACGGCGAGCGCCGGCCGGTCGGCTACCTGCACGTGAAAGACATCATCGACCTCGACGAGGTGGACGAACCTGTGCCGGAAGCCAGGCGGCGGCCAGTCTTCACCCTGACCGCAGACCTGGATCTGGAAGATGTGCTGGCCACCATGAGGCGGATGGGCTCCCACCTGGCGACGGTCGCCGATGACACCGGCCGGATCAGCGGCATCGTGTTCCTCGAGGACATCATTGAAGAACTCGTCGGCGAGGTGCAGGACGCCACCCGGCGAAAGTAGCCGCATTCGCCTCGTGAGCGCCTATCGTGAGATGTATGCATGACAGCAGCGCGGGCGCCTCGGTCGCCACTCCGCCGGTGGCCTGGAACAGTGAGCGGGCACGTGCGTGGATCGCGGTGCCCGACGCCGACGACGACAAGTATTCTCGTGGTGTTCTTGGGGTGGTCACCGGCTCTGCCGAGTATCCGGGGGCCGCTGTGTTGGGCGTGGAGGCGGCGATACGAACCGGTGTGGGCATGGTTCGCTACCTCGGCGACCCCCCGGCCACGCGCCAGGTGTTGGCCCGGCGCCCCGAGGCAGTGCCGGGCGACGGCCGGGTGGAGGCGTGGCTTGTGGGTTCCGGTATGGACGCCGACACCCGGGGCGCCCAGGCGACGGATCGAGTGCGCCGGGCCCTTGCCACTGGGGCGCCGGTCGTGCTCGACGCCGGTGCGCTGGATATGGTGCGGCAGGCGACCGGTCCGACGCTCATCCTCCCGCATGCTCGAGAACTCGCCCGCCTGCTGAATCGGCTGGGCTCCGCCGCGCCGGGCGCAGCGGGCGAGGGGGGAGACGTCAGTGCCGAGCAGGTCAGTGCCGCGCAGGTCAGCGCCGATCCCGTGGCCTGGGCGCACCGTGCGATGCGGGCGACCGGGGCCGTCGTGCTGCTGAAGGGCAGCCGCACCGTGGTGGCATCGATGGCCGATGGTGTGGCTCGCACGATCATCCTGCCGCCGGGAACCCCCTGGCTGGCAACAGCGGGCACCGGCGACGTTCTCGGAGGCATCATCGGGGCGCTGGTTGCCACGCACTCCGAAATCCTCGGGTCAGAACCGGCTGCACTGGCCGAGATCGCGGCGACGGGAGCATTGATCCACGGCCTAGCCGCAGCGTTCGCCTCCGGTGGCGGCCCGATTGCGGCCCTGGATATCGCTGAGGCGGTTCCCGGGCGGATTGCCGCGCTGTTGGCCTGAACCACCTGAACCACCTGAACCGTTTGGGTCGTTCTGAGCCGTTTGAGTGGCGGCGGGTGTCCCCGGACCGGGCTTCCGTATCATTGAGGCATGGCCCCAGATTCGGCCCGCGCGGACCGGCGGCCCCCTTCAGCGTCTGAGTCCGCGCGCCGAAGCGGCATTGATTCGCATTCACCGACGCTCCTGCTCTGGCTCGCCTTCGCTGCCGTTCACCTGTTTCTGCTCGGTTTCTCGCTGTTCGGATATGGGCTTCCGATGGGGGATGTGACCCTGGTCTATTCGCCCTGGGCCGAGCAGGCCCTGGGCGGTGGCCCGATCATCGGCATCGACGAACCGTGGGTGTACCCGATTCTCGCGCTCGTACCGATCCTCATACCCGCCTTCTTCGGCTTCGTGTTCTACGACCCGAGCTGGCTCGGCATGATCGTGCTTCTGAACGCGTGGGCCTTCGCCGCCCTGATCGGCCCCGACCCGGAACGACACGGCCGACGGGCCGCGTGGTGGTGGCTCTTGTTCCTGGCCCTTCTCGGGCCGATCGCGGTGTCGCGCATCGACTCGGTCACCGTACCCGTCGTCATCGTTGCGCTGCTCTGGCTGGGCACCCGGCCGCGCGTGGCCTGGGTGCTGCTCACCTGCGCCACCTGGGTGAAGGTGTGGCCCGCCGCGGTGATCGCGGCGTTGATGGTGGCGCTGACAAAGCGCTGGCAGCTGCTGCTCACCGCACTGGTGACCAGCGCGGTGATCGTCAGCGTGCCGCTCATCCTCGGTGCCGGCTGGAACCTGTTCAGCTTCGTGGGCAAACAGGAGGCGCGGGGGTTACAGGTCGAGGCACCGATCAGCGCCTGGTGGCTGTGGAGTGCCGTGTTCGGGCAGCCCGGCAGCCGGGTCTACTACGACGAGGTGCTGCTCACCTGGCAGGTCCAGGGCCGGGGCGCAGTGGTCGCGGAAGTGCTCATGACCTGGTCGATGGCGGTCGCGGTCGTCGCCGTGCTCTGGGCCGGGGCCTTCGCGCTACGGCGGGGTGTGGGATCCGTCGCGCTTCTGCCGCCGCTGGTGCTGGCGCTGGTGGCCTGCCTCATTGCCTTCAACAAGGTGGGCTCCCCCCAGTTCGTCGCCTGGTTGGCGGCCCCGGTGGTCTTCGGCCTGGTCAGCTCGGGCCGGCGATTTCGAACTCCAGCAATTCTGGTCGCCGTGATCGCAGCCCTGACCCAACTGGTCTACCCGTATCTCTACGGGTACCTTTTGTCTCTGTTCCCTCCGATGGTGGCTGCTCTTTCGGTGCGCAACCTGCTCTACTTCGTCGTCGCCGGCTGGGCTGTGACCCAGATCGTCGCGCTCATCCGTGCGGCGCCCCAACCGCTTCAGACGGTGCCCACGCGGTAGGGGGAGGCCCCTCCGCCATTGGCCCACGGTTTGCGGCATGCCGTCTCGGTTGTCACGCCTTCGTGCTCGTGGGACGCGCTGCGTCTATTCGCCGTGGTGCAGGATGCCGTCTTGCAACGCCCGCTTGCGCAGCGCAACCTTGGTTCCCACGTCGATGCCGGCGATGCGGTATTTCTCGCGAATGCGCTTCAGGTAACTCTTGGCCGTCTCTTCCGAGATCGACAGCTGGTACGCCACCGATTTCACCGGTTCGCCGCCGCCGTAGAGCGCCATCACGCGGCGTTCCTGTGCGCTCAGGCGCGGTGCACCCCCCACGTCGCCCTCGCTGAGGGCCAGGTCGAGCTCGCTGGAGATGAAGGACTCACCCTTGCTGGCTGCCCGGATCGCCTCGGCGATCATCCCGGCCTCCTCGCTCTTCACCAGATAGCCGAGTGCTCCGGCGGCGAGGGCCTCGCGCACCACCCCGGGATCCGAGTACGTGCTCATCAGCACGGTGCGCACTCCCGTGGCCTTCAACGCGGACAGCTTGAGGGATACGGGGATTCCGTCTTTGAGGTCGAGGTCGAGAAGCACCACGTCGACCGGGAACTCGGGGTGGATCAGGAGAGCGGGCCAGGTGGACACGGCGGCGACCACCTGAATGTCATCCGCGACGTTGCGGATCCACTCGGTGAGGGCGCCGAGGATCATCTTGTGATCGTCGACAAGGGCCAAACGGATCTTCTTTTGTGCGGTGGGCACGGGTCGCGCCTTTCTCTTCGTTGATCTGTGACGACTGGGTCAGTCGCTGGGGCTGTCGATCACGCATTCGATCTCAATCCGAATACTCTCACTGGTCGTGGTCTCCCGGTACCCGCCAACCCTACGGATACCTTCCCACGTTGCGGGGTCAATCCGTCGCCGGGGCACACCCATTACGAGAATCTCGATCAAAATCTTCGACTGGTTCCGTGGCAGATGAGCGGTGTCCCGCTTAAGGGGTGTGAGGGCCAGTTTCAGGCTTTCGCCCGATCTCTTGGTGTCGCTCATCAGCAACCAGATGGCTGAGAGCAGGCCGTCACGTTGGTCGGGGTTCAACTGCGCGGAGAGATAGTGCGGGTCAGACAACGTGACCAGCGGCCCCAGGTACTCACTCTCGGTGATCACGTGGTAGAGCCAGGTCTCGCGCCGCCCCTCGATCAGGTGAAGTCGAAGTTCCGTCGCCAACGAGGCTGCGGTCGACGCGAAATTGGGGGTCAGCGGCAGGTCGATCTCCCCGGAGGCGATCTCGTCGAGAAGACGTTCTGCGTTCAGGTCCAATCGGGCGAGCTCATGGGAGGCGAGCATCCCGATCGCAAACTTCGGTGCCGACACCGAACTCTGCACCAGGGCACGGTCGAGCTCCATCTGCACCATGCGCCGGTAGGCGCTCACCAGGAGCACACCGAGTAATGGTGGCAGGATCGTCAGGCTGAGGATCGCAATGTGGAAGCCGATCATGAAGGGGTCGTCATCGCGAGACAGGATCAGTGTGGTCAGCACCGCCGCGCCGAGCACCCCCGTGGAGATCAAAATGTCGATGCTGGGACGCAGGGTGACAATCGCGACCAGTACGGCGCCGCAGGCGATCGCCGCAGACGGCACGATGCCGGGCTCCGCCCGCGTGAGCACTCCGACGATGTCGATTGCGGCGGCGACGCCGGCCAGGCAGAGGATGAATGCGAACATGCTATTCGGCAGACCGCGTCCGTACCGGCGGTGGGTCAGGTAGATCACAACCATCAGGAACGTGACCACGCTCCAGGCGACGATACCCCAGAGGTACAGCTCGCGATTCTGTTGCCCCTGCGCACTCCAGTCGAGCAGGCTCTGCAGCAATCCGTACGTGACGAGAATCATCGAGGCGGCCATCAGGCCGGTGCCGAGATGGCCGGTGCCCAGGCTCTCGGTGTCGACATCCGTGGATCGCAGCACACGAGAGGTGCGCTCGCGGCCGAAGGTGCGTGAGCGTCGCCCCTTCTTGTTGGCCCCGAGTACGACACCGAGGGTGTTCTCCTCGAAACTCTTCGGTGCGCTCACTTCGGCACTTCCAACACCACGGTGGTGCCAGAACCCGGGGTGGAGAACAGCCGGGCGTTGCCCCCGACGTCCTTCAACCGGGCAACCACCGACTCTTTGAAGCCGAGTTTCGCCTCACCGATGTCGTCGAGATCGAAGCCGACACCGGCGTCGGTGACCATCGCCCTCACGGTGGTCTCGTCGTCGATGATGGTCACATGCGCGTCGGTCACCCCGGAATGCCTGCGCACATTCTCCAGACATTCGGCAAGGGCCAGCAGGAATGAATCGAGGATGTCACTGCGCAACAGCATCTGGCCGGTGCCGTGCCAACTCACTTCGAGCCCCATTCGGTGAAAACGTTGCTTCACCGATTCGAGGGTGGTGCCGAGAACGTCTTCATCGAGCGTTGCCACGGTTGCTCCGAGCATCTGCGGTGTCTGCGAACTCTCACCGGTGCGCAACTGACGCAGCAGGCGGGCATCGTCGGCGGCCTGCAGGCGCAGTGCCTCCGGCGCGACGCCCACACCCGCGTGCGCGAGCAGCGTCAAGGTGCCGAGCACGGTGTCGTGCAGCAGTCGGGCGCCCTGGCGTCGCTGCGCCTCGGTCTCGCTGGCCTGACGCTCGGCCCGGTGTGCCCGGCCGATGCTTGAGATCCGCCGCATCACCCGCGGAACGCTGGCACCCAACCACCAGCCGATGACCCCGGCGGTCAGCCACCCGACCGCGGCGAACAGAACCGTGCCGACGAGATATTGCGGCGGCATCGATGCGATCAGGACTGCGAGGGTAGCCGCCAGCAGAAGCACATTGAGGAGAAACCTGCGCCCGTCGATGACGAGCACAATCCCCAGGCTGCCCAGTGAACCACCGGCAAGCGCCGAGACGGCGGCGGCGACGGAAGTATTCATCTGCGGCCCAGCCGAAACGTTCAGGACGAGGATCACGGCGAGCCCGGTGAGCGAGATCGCCACCCCCCAGATCGGTTGGCCGGTCTCGCCTATCCGGTACTGGCTGAAGGCGAGGGCAATGATGAGGGCGAAGACAACCACATAGAGCTGCGCCTCCAGCACACCGGGAACCAGAAGGCAGCCGGAGGCGACGATTGTCGCAGCGAGACCGAAACTGCGCGCGCTGCGCCGCAGCAGCCGGTCCCGTTCTTTGCGAATTCGCTTCATCCTGCTCCATTGCTCCATGAACTGCGCGGCGGACCCGAACGCCCACACACAAAATCGTTGACACACGTCTCAACGCGCAGACGCAAGGCCAAGCATATTTCCATCATGCGACAATTCTGGCGATCAGGCGCACAGTAATCGCCGGATCTGCTCACTCACTGCCTCGATCTCGATCAGGAATCCGTCATGGCCGTAGACCGAATCGAGTTCCACAAGGTCGTCACCGTCGATATTACCGGGCACACCGGCGGCGATCCGGTGCTGGCCGTCTATGGGGAAGAGTCGGTCACTGCGGATCCCGACCACCAGGGTCGGGCTGGTCACCAGGGAGAGCCCGGCGTCGACGCCGCCGCGATCTCGCCCGATGTCATGCGTGTTCATGGCCTCGACCAAGGTGATGTAGCTGTTGGCATCGAAGCGCCTCGTGAACTTGTTGCCGTGAAAATCCAGGTAGCTCTCCACCGCAAATCGGCCGCCGGCTCCGAGCGGGCTGATCGGGCTCTGCCAGCTGGTGCTGAACCGGTCGTTCAACTCCGCGGCCGAGCGGTAGTTCAGCAGCGCCATCCGCCGGGCGAGGGCGAGCCCGCGGTGCGGGCCGTCGCCGGGACGGGCATCGTAGTATTCCCCCGACCGGAACAGGGGGTCGGTGCGGATGGCCTCGATCTGCACCGAATTGCCGGCGATCTGGTCTGCGGTCGAGACCGGCGGTGCTGCGATCACGGCCAGACGCTCGACCCTGTCGGGGTGCCCTGCTCCCCATTCCAGGGCGTGCATACCGCCCATTGACCCGCCGATAACGGCTGCCCAGCGCCGAATTCCGATCGCGTCGGAGAAAGCCGCCTGTGCAGTGACCTGGTCGCGGATGGTGAGGAAGGGAAACCGTGTCGCCCACTCGACTCCGTCCGGTGCCAACGATGACGGACCGGTGCTGCCCTGACAGCCGCCCAGGATGTTCGGCGCAACCACATACCAGAAGTCGGTGTCGATGGCGAGGCCTGGCCCGACCACGCCGTTCCACCAGCCGGGGGTTGGTTGCCCGGGCCCTGACTCACCCTGCACGTGGGCGTCGCCGGTGAGCGCGTGCAGAATGAGGACGGCGTTGTCTCCGGCGTCGTTGAGTCGCCCCCAGCTCTCATAGGCGATACGTACCCCGGCCAGTTGGGTGCCGCTTTCGAATTCGAGCGTGCCGACAGGCACGATCGTACGCTCGCCGAGGTCATCACCGTCGCGCCAGGCGCCGGTGGCCGGAGGTTTGCCCACGACAGACCGGATCTGGGCATCGGTGATGAAGTTTGACGGAACCGTGTCCGCCGAAGTCTGCCAGTCCATGTCTGCCTATTCTGCCCTGTACTTCAGCTGCCCTGAACTGCAGGGACTCTGTGCGCCGGGTGACCTGTACCTCGGCTATCCAGTGACGCGGATGCCCGGCCGGCCGGCCCCGAGGGGCTGACCGACCGGGCGTTTGGCGTCGATCGCTCAGGCGATGGCGCGGGCCGCCTCCAGGCCGGTGGTGATGTCGGCGAGGATGTCGTCGATGTTCTCCAGCCCGATGCTGAGGCGCACGAGTCCCGGGGTGACGCCGGAGCTCAACTGCTGCTCGGCGGTCAGCTGCGAATGCGTCGTCGATGCCGGGTGGATGACCAGACTGCGCACGTCGCCGATGTTGGCCACGTGGCTGAACAGTTCGAGGGCTTCGACGAAGGCGACGCCGGCTTCGACGCCACCGTCGAGTTCGAAGGTGAGTACGGCGCTGGTTCCCTTCGGGGCGTACTTCTTGCCCGTCTCGTGCCACGGGCTGGATTCCAGGCCCGCATAGGCGACACTCGCGACTCCGGACTGGGTCTCCAGCCACTTCGCCACCTTCAACGCGTTCTCGGTGTGGCGCTCCACCCGAAGGCTGAGCGTTTCGATTCCCTGCAGCAGTTGCCAGGCGCTGGCCGGGGCGATTGCGGGGCCGATATCACGCAGCAGTTGCACGCGCGCCTTGATCACGTAGGCAATGCTGTCGCCGAGCACCGTCGTGTAGCTGGCGCCGTGGTAGGAGGGGTCGGGTTCGGTCAGGCCTGGGAACTTTTCGACGTTCTTCGACCACTCGAACTTTCCACCGTCGACGATCACGCCGCCCATGACCGAGCCGTGGCCGCCGAGAAACTTGGTGGCGGAGTGCACGATGATGTCGGCGCCGTGTTCGAACGGGCGGATCAGGTACGGGGTGGCGATGGTGTTGTCGACGATCAACGGAATGCCGTTCTCGTGGGCGACACCGGCGACGAGTTCAATATCGAGAATGTTGATGCGCGGGTTGCCGATCGTCTCGGCAAACAGCAGTTTGGTGTTCGGGCGGATGGCGGCGGCCCACGCCTCGGCGTCATCCTGGTCTTCGACGAATGTGGTCTCGATTCCGAGCTTGCGCAGGGTGTACTCGAACAGGTTGTAGGTGCCGCCGTACAACGACGAGGAGGCCACGACGTGGTCGCCGGATTCGGCGATGTTCAGCACGGCGAGCGTGGTCGCCGACTGGCCGCTGGCCAGCAGGAGCGCGGCGGTGCCGCCTTCCAATGCCGCGATGCGCTGTTCGACGACATCCTGGGTGGGGTTCTGGATGCGGGTATAGATGTTGCCGAACTCCGCGAGGGCGAACAGGTTCTTGGCATGTTCCGTGTTGTTGAACGTGTATGCCGTGGTCTGGTAGATCGGGGTGATCCGGGCGTTGGTCACCGGGTCTGGCGCCGCACCCGCGTGGATCTGCTGGGTCTCGAACTTCCACTCGACCGTGTTCTCGCTCATGTGTTTCTCCTCGGGCTGTGTGCCGAGACCCGAGGTGGGACTCGTTCTGCACTCGCGGGGAATCTCCCTCGCCACACTGAGCCTAGGTTCGTTGACCGCATCGGACAAACCGCGGCGCAACACGGCGTAACACTTCGCGGCATGAGTGCGCTGGTGGCGCGCTCCACCGTGTTCGGACCAACGGGCAGGCTTCACGTCGGTCGCATGTCGGTGCTCCGCCAGACCAGTAACGTGGAAGGATCAGGCACGCTTCCACGCGGCCGGAACGGAGACAATCATGGTGCAGCAGACGGTGGTGGTCACAGGTGCCTCCAGTGGTATCGGCTACGCGACGGCGAAACTGTTCCGGGAGCACGGCTGGCGGGTGATCGGGGTCGCCCGGCGTGCCGACCGGCTCACCGAGCTCGCCTCCGAGACCGGCGCCGAGACCTTCGTCGCCGACCTGACCCGGCCGGCCGATGTGACGGCTCTGCGCGACTTTCTCGCCGCGAACGGGCCGATCCACGCGCTGGTCAATAACGCCGGCGGGGCGAAGGGCGCTGACTCGGTGGAGAACTCGACGCCGGAGGACTGGCGGTGGATGTTCGAGATCAACGTCATCGCCGTTCAGCAGGTGATCCGGGCATTGCTGCCGCTGCTCCGCAGCGGCGTCGTGCCAGGAGCGAGCGCGTCGATACTCAACATCACCTCGATCGCCGGGCATGTCGTCTATGAGGGTGGTGCCGGCTACAACGCGGCCAAATTCGCTGCCGCCGCGATGACCCAGGTTCTGCGGCTTGAGCTGGCGGGGGAGCCGATCCGGGTGTTGGAGGTGGCGCCGGGAATGGTGAAAACCGAGGAGTTCTCCCTGGTGCGGTTCGGCGGTGACCAGGCTAAAGCCGAATCTGTCTACGACAACGTGCCCGAGCCCTTGTCGGCGGGTGACGTGGCCGAAGCCATCGTTCACGCCATTGAGTTGCCCGCGCACGTGAACCTTGACCTGATCACGATCAAGCCGGTTGCTCAGGCCGCGCCGCACAAGGTGATTCGAGGCGCGCTGACCCCCCGAGGGTGACCGCTGAGTCTTCGGGGCTGCGGCCGGGAATTCGGGACGTGATCCCACAATTTTGGGAACCCGGTCGTCGCAGACTGGGCTCATCCGGCCGATCAGCGGCCGGGATGAACCCAGGGAGAATCATGACAAACACCCACACACCCACCCGTTCACGCGGGCGCGCAGACATTTCAGCCGCTCCGGCCACGACCGGCGGCAGGTTGCTGTCTCGCAGCGCCGCGTTCGTGGCCGCTGTATTCCTTCTGGGGAATGCAGCATTGTGGATGGTCGCCACGGAAGACATGGGCGATCATGCGACAGTTGCCGGACGTGCCTCGGAGGCGCTGGTCGGTGCGTCCTTCGTCTTCGGAGCCGTGGCCCTGCTCGTCATCGCCCGCCGTGTGGGCAGCGCCCTGGGGCTCTGGCGGGTTGTGTGGTGGCTGGCAGTCGTCGCCATGGTCGCGGCGGGGGTGACGATGATCGCGGTCTTTGTCAGCACCACCGAGCCGCCGTTTCTCTTGTTCCTGGCGGAGGCGGGCCTCGCGGCGGCCAGCCTGATCGCGGTTGGCATCAGCGGCTGGCGGGCCCGGGCGTTTCCCCTCTGGGTCGGGATCGGCGTCGCGTTGCTGCTGCCGATGATGTTTCTGTTGCCGTTGAACTCCCTCTGGATGGCGGCGGTGTGGGTGGCGGTGGCGATCACCGCAACGGCCGGAGATGTCGGTGGCAGGGGTTTTGCTAAGCTCCAGCCATGAGCGCCCCCACACCTGCGACGGGGCAGGTGGCCGACCGTAGCAAGTCGCCGTTGGCGTGCGCGGGGGCGGTCGCCGTCTGGCTGTTCATCGGCGTGGCCGCCGTTGCGTTCCTGCTCTCGTTGCCGGCGGCGTGGGATGCGCGCCGGCAGGCGGGCCAGGAGCTTCCCGTGTCGATGCCCGGCGACCTCTATGTGGCGGTCGGGCTCGTGCTCGCCACGATCCTCGCCGGCACCTGCCTGGTCGCGGCGACCATGCTGTGCCGGTTGCCGGGGCTCGGGCGCGCGGCCGCGTTCGTGCTCGCCGGTCTGGCCGTCGGCTTTCCGCAGACGGTACCGCACCTGGCGGCGCAGTGGCCGCCCGCGGCGCCGGCGGCGGTCGCGCTGGAATCAGCGGGAATCCTCGCCCTCATCATTTTTCTTTTGGTCTTCCCCCGCGGCCGGTTCACCGCGGGGTGGACTCCGTGGCTCGTGCTGCCGGCCGCGGTGGTCACGATTGCCCCCTTCATTCAGCAACTGGGGCAGTCCGAGCTGGTGCCCGGTTGGTTGGTCGCCGCCAGCTGGCTCTCACTCCTGGCCGGGCTCCCGGTGGCCGTCTTCGTCAACATCCGCTCATCCGCAGACGATCGAACACGCGCACGCCGGCTCGGCCTGGTGCTGGTGCTCGCCGTGGTGGTGTCGATCGCCGCCCTGCTTGCGGCGGGCTGGGTGCAGGCGGCTGCATGGGGGCGACCGGGCTCCGCCGCCGACCTCGTCACACAGTTCCTCGTTGTCGCGGCGTTTCAGTTCCTTGCCGTCAGCATCACGTCGGCCGTGGTGAGCTCCACCTGGTTGGATGCCCGCGGCGTGCTCGGCACCGTCTTCACCTCCGGATACCTGGCGTTGGTCGCCGTAGCCGTTCTCGTCGCCATCTCGCAACTGGCCGACGGGTTCGGCGGCGCGCTCGGCACGGGGGTCGGCATGTTGGTTCCGGTGGTCACCGTCGCGGTGATCGCCACCGTCGTGCATCCCGTCTTTCTCGTGCTGCGGCCGGCGGTCGTGCGCCTGGTTTATGGCCGCGATGCCGCGCCGGCCGAGTTCGTTGCCCGCTTGCTGCAACGGATGCGCTCCACCGGTACGCCGCACGCCCAGCTCGAACACGCCCTGCGCGAGGTTCGCTGCGCGCTGGGAACCGATGTGCTCCGTGCCGATGTGCTCGGTTTCGATGTGCTCGGCGCAGGTGGGCTCGGCGCCGATACACTGAGCGCCGATGCACTGAGCGCCGATCTGCTGAGCGCCGATCTGCTGGAGGTCACCGATGACGCGGCGCGGGGGGCACCGGCCATCGACCGCGACACCTCCCCGCTGGCGCCGGTGGTCGATGCGTTGCAGGTGTTGCAGACGCTCTGGCTCGCCGAGCAGCGAGAGGTGCGCGGGCGAGCGGCCACAGCCCAGGCGGTTGCAGACGAGCGGGTGCGCCTGCGCAATGAACTGCACGATGGTCTGGGCCCGACCGTGGGAGCCGCGATCCTCAAATTGCAGGCTTCCGCGAACCTGGCGGCAAGGCGGCCGGGCGAGGCGCGCAGCCTGGTGGACGAAGCGCAGGCCGACCTGCGCGGGTTGGTCGACCAGATCCGAACGATCGTGCGCGGGCTCCGGCCTCCGCTGCTCGACGAGCTCGGGATTTGCGGAGCCCTGCAACATCTGGTGAGGAAGCAGGAGGTGAGGAGGCAGGAGCCCTCGGGGCCGACGGTCGACCTGCAGATAGTGGGCGTGGACGAAACGCTGCCGGCCGCAGTGGAGACCGCCGTGTTCTACATCGTGGCGGAGGCACTCGAGAACGTTCGCCGGCACGCGGAGGCGTCGACAGCGGTGGTGCAGTTGGCGGTGGCGCAGCCGGGGCCGGTACGCCGTGCGCGGCTCGGGCAGCGAGAGGTCGTACTCACCATCCGTGACGACGGCCGCGGCTTCGGCCCAGGCGCCACGGCGCCGTCCGAAGGTGTGGGGCTGTCCTCGATGCGGCAGCGCGCCGAAGCCCTGGGCGGAACCTTCAGCGTGTCCGGTTCCCCGGAGGGGGCGATCATCCGGGTGAAGCTGCCGGTGGAGGAGCCGCTGCGCCCGGCAGGCCGCGAGCGCGCGGTCGGCAGTGATACTGATATTTCCCCCGGCGGCGCCGACGAAGCGGCCCTGGCGGTCGACCGTGGCTGACGAATCGATTGCGGTTTCGGTCCCTGAGGCGCCCCCGATCCGGATCGTCATCGTCGACGATCACACGTTGTTTCGAGGCGGACTCAAAGCCCTGATCTCCTCGGTGGCCGGCATGGAGGTGGTCGGCGAGGCCGCCGACGCCGAGACCGCGGTTCGGGTGGCCGTGGAGGCCCGTCCAGATGTGATGCTTCTCGACATCCAACTGCCCGGGACAAGCGGCATCGATGCGATTGGCTCGATTCGCCGATCGGCACCCGACGTGGCGATCGTCATGCTGACCATGGTGGAGCCGGGAGAGCAACTGAACCAGGCGTTGCGACTCGGTGCGCTCGGCTATGTGCTCAAGGGGGCCGAGCAGTCCGAGCTGATCGACGCGATTCGCGCGGCGACGAAGGGTCACCTTCTGTTGAGTGCCGCGGTGGCCGGCCGGCTGACGGAGGCCACGGCGACCGGTCGGTGGCAGCCCCCGTTGCCGCTGCTGAGCGACCGAGAGCGGGAGGTGGTCGACCTGGTCGCTGCGGGACTCACTGCGGAGCAGATCGCCCGCACCCTGCACCTCAGCGTCAAATCGGTTCGCAACTACCTTGCGTCCATCCCCCGAAAACTCGGTGCGTCCTCACGCGAGGAGTTGATCGACTGGGCCCGTTCGGCCGGGCTCGGCCGCTGACCCGCAGAACGTCGGGCGGAGGATCCCACGAGGCTGCACAGGTCTATTCGTCGCCCGAAACGCGGCGTACAGTGTTGGCATGAATCAGGCACGGGAAGCGGTTCCGGCGTTGCCGCCGGTGGTGAGCGCGGCCGCGTGGCAGCGTTCGCGTGATGAACTGATGGTGCTGGAGAAGGCCGCAACGCGGTCGTTGGACGCGCTTGCGGCTCGCCGCCGAAGGCTGCCGATGGTTCGTTTGGGTGACTACACCTTCACGACCGCCACCGGCACCACCACATTGCGAGCCCTGTTCGGCGATAACCGCCAGTTGGCCGTCTACCAATTCATGGACGTGGGAGCTGACGGGTTCTGTCCGGGCTGCACCCATTTCACACGCAACGTCACCGATCTTGAAACCCTTGCCGAGGCGGGGCTCAGTTGGGCCACGGTCTCGGAGATGCCGATCGGTCAGATCGAACGGCTGACGGCGCGGGAGGGATGGACGCTCCCGTTCGTGTCCTCACGAGGCACGACGTTCTACCGCGACTGTGGCGGCGACGGCGGGTTCATGCTCTCCCTGTTCCTGCGTGACGGCGACGAAATCTACCGCACCTATTCGACCGTGTCCCGGGGGGTCGACCGGTTGCTGTTCGTCAACAACATGCTCGACCTGGCACCCTATGGCCGCCAGGAGGACTGGGAGGACTCCCCGGCCGGCTGGCCCCAACAGCCGACATACGGCTGAGGCCGGGCCGGCGGTGATCGCCGAGCTCGCCGAACGAGAGCAGCAGGTAGACGTACAGCGAAGGCTGGCGAATCCTGAGCAACGGATGGGGGCGACAGGCCGGTCCCTCGGCGACTAGCGTGAGCATATGAAGCGCGACACGCAGTCACTGCCAGAGATACCCGAACCGGACGAGCTTGAAGTGGCGCAGACGGCGCCGGGCAGCGACAAGGAGGTTCTCGGCTGGCGCCGGTTCGGCCAGGCCACCCGCGACCTGGCTTCGAGCGTGGCTGACAGCGGGTTCGAACCGGACTTCGTGATCGCCATCGCACGCGGAGGAATGTTGCTGGCAGGTGCGCTCGCCTACGCCCTGGGCGTGAAGGGCTGCGGAGCGCTCAACGTCGAGTTCTACACCGACGGGCCCGCAACGCTGCCGGACCCCGTGGTGTTGCCCCCAATCCTCGACAACGACGCGGTGGCAGGGGCACGTGTGCTGCTGGTCGATGACGTGTCGGATTCGGGGCGCACGCTCGCCCACGTGGTGGAACTCCTGGAGACCGTCGGAGCCGAGGTGCGCACGGCCTGCCTCTACGTCAAGCCGCGCACGATCTGCGAACCGCACTACGTCTGGCGGGCCACCGACCGGTGGATCATGTTCCCGTGGTCGACGTTGCCACCGGTGACCAAACGAACACTCGCATGAGCGATGCAGCTCGCCCAGTGACCGGCGACCGTCCGGATTCCGGCAGCAGCACGGCGGGGCAGATCATGTGGCCACCCATTGATCCGGGTTGGGCGAGAGCGCTGGCGCCGGTGGCAGACGAACTGGCGCTTGTCACCACGTTTCTTGACCGGGAGCAGCAGGCCGGCCGAGAGTTCTTGCCGAGCCCAGAAAACGTGCTGCGGGCGTTTCGCTATCCGTTCGAGGCGGTGCGGGTGCTGATTGTCGCCCAGGACCCATATCCGACGCCGGGCCACTCGATCGGGTTGGCATTCGCTGTTGACCCGGAGGTTCGGCCGCTGCCGCGCAGCCTGACCAACATCTACCGTGAACTGTTCGACGACGTCGGTGTCACTCCGCCCGCCCATGGCGATTTGAGCGTGTGGGCCGAACGCGGGGTCATGTTGCTGAACCGGGTGCTGACGGTGCGGCCACAGCTCAGCGCGTCGCATCGGAGGCGAGGCTGGGAGGCGGTGACGGAGCAGGCGATCCGGGCGCTGGTGAACCGTGGCAGTCCGCTTGTGGCAATCCTGTGGGGCAGGGAGGCCCAGCAATTGGGGCCGCTGATGGGCCAGATCCCGACCATCCAGAGCGCGCATCCGAGCCCGTTGTCGGCCAGGCGCGGATTCTTCGGATCCCAGCCGTTCAGCCGGGCCAACGACGCCCTGCGGGAACTCGGTGCCGAACCGATCGACTGGTCGCTCCCGGGTTGACCACTGCCGGGTTGACTCCTGCCTGTTTGAGCGCGGCCGCCGTGAAAGACGCACGGCTCTGCCCGCCATGGGGGCGCCCCGTAGGCTGGGCAGATGGCTGAGCTACACGATCTGACCGCGTTGGAACAACGGAACGCCCTGCAAACCGGTGACATCGGGCCGGTCGAGTTGACCCGTCACTATCTTGAACGCATCGACCGGCTGAATGAGCCGCTGGGCGCCTTTGTGACCGTGACGGCGGATGCCGCCCTCGATGCCGCCCGCACCCTTGAGCAGTCCGGGCCGAAGCCGGTCACGCTGTGGGGGTTGCCGTTCGCCGACAAGGACCTCACCCAGCGCAAAGGAGTGCCCTGCGGGTTCGGCTCCCGACTGACCGCCGGGTTCATCCCTGAGACCTCGGATGAGATCGCCACGGTGCTCGACGATGCCGGCGCGATCAGCCTGGGCAAGACGAATACGCCGGAGTTCGGCCTTCCCTCCTACACGGAGTCGTTAGTGGCTCCGCCCGCGGTCACGCCCTATGACACGACCCTCGGAGCCGGCGGATCCAGCGGAGGAGCCGCGGTGGCTGTCGCCGCCGGGTTATTGCCATTCGCGCCAGGCTCCGACGGGGGCGGGTCAGTGCGCATCCCGGCCGCAGCCTGCGGCTTGGTCGGCCTCAAGCCGTCACGCGGGCTGATCCCGGCCGGCAGTGGCATCGGCAGTCTCGGCGGCCTTGCCGTGGCCGGGCCACTGGCGCGAACGGTCGCCGACGCCGCGCTGCTGGCCGACGGCATGATCGGCCGCTCGGATGGCCGTGTCGACCACCACTTCACCCTGCGCGCGCCCGAGTTGAGCGGCACATTGCTGCAGGCGGCGCTCGCCGCCGAAGGCACCTTTCGGCTCGGTGTCATGACCACAACGCCCTGGGACGACGCCTACGAGATCACCATCGCACCAGAGGCCCAGGATGCCCTGGCCCAAGCGGTGCGTGAGTTCGCCGCCCTTGGCCACGAGATCGATCAACTGGCGTTGCCACCCACCCCTGGCTACGCTCCGGCGTTCCGCACCATCTGGCAGGCGGGTGCCGCGAGCATCCCGGCCGAGGGCGAGGCGGTGCACCTCCTGGAACCACTGACACAGTGGTTGGTCGCCGTGGGCCGGGCCCTCAGCGCCCGGCAGCTCGCAGAGGCGCTCGCCGCGCTCAGTGCGTTCGAAGCCCAGATCGTCCGTCTCTTCGCCGGCTTTGACGCGGTGCTCACCCCGGCCCTGGCAATGACTCCGCGTCCGGTCGGCTGGTATGACGCCGAGGATGCCGAGCGTAACTTCGCCCAACAGGTGCAGTACACGCCGTTCACCTCATTTGTGAACGTGGCCGGTCTGCCCGCGATCACGTTGCCGATCGCACAGACCGCCACCGGGTTGCCGATGGGGGTTCAGTTGATCGGTCGGCCGGGTGGGGAGGAGACCCTGCTCGCGCTCGGGGCACAATTGGAGCGCGTGATCGACTGGCAGACCAGGCATCCCGTGCAGTGGTGACCCGCAGAATCTCCTTCGACCCTCGCCAAGTTAGGTAAGGCTGTCCTATACTTGAGGCGATGATCACGCAGCACACCGGCCACTCGGCCAGGACCAAACACACCACCGGAGCGCCACACTTCCTCCTCACCAGCGATGAGACGACGTTCGCCGAACTCGAGTTGGCACTGGCGGCGTTGCCTCTCTGTGCGCGCGGCCGGGTCTTCGTGGAGGTCCCCACCCCAGACCACATCGGGCTCCTCTCGGCGCCGCCGCGGATGACCGTGACCTGGTTGGCCCGGTCCACGCGCTCTGGCGCACCGGGAACGGCCGAGGCCTGTCGCCCGGGGATGGCAGTGTCCCGTGCCGCCCGCGCCTGGGCCGCCGAGATGATCTGCGAAGCTGCCGAGACCGACAGTGATTCCACGGAGCTGGCTCGCACCCAGGTGTGGTTGGGCGGCGACTACCGCGGTGTGGCGGCCATCCACGAGTACCTGACCGAGACCCTGGGTCTGTCAGATGACATGATCACCACCCGTGAGGCCTACAGGCTTGGACGTCGCACCGCCTGACTTGCCCAGTCCAGTTCAGCCCAGCCCAGCCCAGGCCAGCCCAGTTCAGCTCAGCCCAGTTCAGCTCAGCCCTTGCCCAATCCAACAGGGCCCTCCACCGCTGAGGGGTCAGGATCGGCACCTCAGCGGCCGCGCCAGACGCCGATCCGGGCCCCTCGGTGCAGTGGGTCCAGCGCACGGGCGGTCAGCGTTGTGGGGTGCGCAGGTAGCCGCCCTTTTCCAGCCCGGCCTCGATCTCGAACCGGTTCTTCAGCGGGTTGCGTCCGGCGAGCAGGTACAGGAACGGAAACCAGGTGCCGTATTTCTGCCACTGCAGCCGGTGCACTGCCTCGTGTTCGAGCACGTCGGGGGAGACGTTGTGGTCGGTGAGGTAACTGGAGCCCACACAGGAGCCACCGCGCCCGAACGACCACTTCGGCATCCCGGTGAAGATGAACAGGCCGTTGACCCGCTCGACTCGGCCAGTGCTCCAGATGAAACCCCACACCAGGCCGACTGCAGACGCATACAGGTAACCGGGCCGGGTGAGGGCCTCGTGAAGCAGGATCCGTTTCAGAGTACGCATGTCACCAGTCTGACGGCCTGCCATACGCTTCGAGCAATCGGAGCCAGACCTCACTGATGGTCGGATAGGCCGGAACCGCGTGCCAGAGGCGCTCGATGGGCACCTCGGCGACCACGGCGATCGTGGCGGCATGCAACAACTCTGCGACTTCAGGCCCCACAAACGTGGCGCCGAGCAGCACGCGACGACTCTCATCGACCACGATGCGGGCGGTTCCCCGATAGTGGTCTGCATGCAGTGCAGCCCCTGCCACGTGACCGATCTCGTAGTCGATGACGCGGATCTCGTAGCCGGCCTTCTTCGCCGCGGCCGCGGTCAGGCCCACTGATGCGACTTCTGGTTCGGTGAAGATCGCCTGCGGTACCGCCTGATGATCGGCGGTTGCGGCGTACTGAGACCACGGCTCGGCGGTCACAGCCAACCCGGCGGCACGGGCCACGATCACGTCGCCGGCGGCCCTCGCCTGATATTTGCCCTGGTGGGTGAGCGGGGCACGATTGTTCACGTCGCCGATCGCGTAGAGCCAATCGCTCTCGCCGTCGAACTCTGAGCTGCCGGTGTGAGGGTCGCGTACGAGCATGGTGTCGTCAACGTGCAGCCAGTCGCCGGGGACGAGCCCCACTGCGTCGAGCCCGACGTCGTCCGTTCGTGGCTTGCGGCCGGTCGCGACGGCGATCTGCTCCGCGAAGATCTGTGCGCCGTTTTCAAGCACGGCGTGCACGGTTCCATCCGCGGCGCGGCTCAATTTCGAAATGTGCGTCTTCAGGCGCAGGTCCACGCCCATCCCGATCAGGGATTCGGCCACGAGCTCACCCGCGAACGGTTCCTCGGAATCGAGCAACTGGCTGCGTGAGAGCACGGTGACGACACTGCCCAACTGGGCGAACACGGTGGCCATCTCACAGGCGACGACGCCGCCGCCGACGATGATGATGCTCTCAGGGATGTTCCTGACAGTGGTCAGGTCGCGGCTGGTCCAAGGCACCATCGACGCGATGCCCGGGATGGGCGCGATGAGCGGGGCGCTACCGGTGCAGAGCGCCACGGCGTGGGTCGCAGTGAGCGTGAATTGGCCTTCGTCTTCAGTGGTGACGATCACTTTTCGCGCACCGTGGATGCTCCCGCGGCCGCGGATCAGGTCGATTCCGGCGGATTCCAACCAGTCGACCTGCCCCTGGTCCTTCCAGTGGCTTGTGAATGTGTCCCGGCGGTCGAGCAGCGCGTTGACGTCCAGATCGCCGGTGATGGCTTCCCGGGCCCCGCCGACCGCCGTGGCTGCGCGCAGAGCCGCAGGGCTTCTCAGCAGTGCCTTGGACGGCATGCAGGCCCAATAGCTGCACTCTCCGCCGACCAGGTCGCGCTCGATGACGACGGTTCGAAGCCCACCCCGCGTTGCCCGGTCTGCCACATTCTCACCCACGGCACCCGCGCCGATCACAATCAGGTCGTAGTCTTCGGTCGCCATTTCAGGTTCCTTCCGGTTCTGCCGAGCACTGTACTGCCAAGCGCTGTTCTGCGAAACACTGTTCTGCCGAACACCGTTCTCCCCAACACCGTGGTTTCGAACACTGTGGTTTCGAACACTGTCGTTTCGAGAGCGGTGGTTTCGGAAACCATGGTTGTGAGTACTGCGGTTACGAGGTGAGGGCTCCGATCACGCGCAGGATGGTCGGCAGGTCGTCTGCGGCCTGGTCGGGGCTGGCCGGGGCGAATTCGGTGATTCCTGCGCCGGCCAGGGGAAAGCGCCCACGCACCGCGCGGATCAGTGCGGTCAGGTCGCTTGCGCTCACCCCGAACGGTTCCGGGTAGGTCACCCCGGCGATATCGCTCGGATCGAGCACATCCAGGTCGATGTGAAGGTAGACGGATGTCGCGCCCGTGTTCTCGATCGCGCGTACCAGAGATTGTGGGTCAGTCAACTGTGCCGGAGTCAAGACCGTGATACCGGCCGAATCGATGAACTCGTCCTCGGCGTCATCGAGCGCCCGTACCCCGGCAAGCACCACCATTTCGGCGCGAAGTTCGTGGCCCGACTCCGGGATCAGCCCGGGTGCCGCTTCACCCATCAACGCACGCAGGACCATCCCGTGGAACGTTCCTGACGGCGACGTCTGTGGCGTGTTCAGATCGGCATGGGCGTCCAGCCAGACGAGCGCCATCGACCCCAGGTGCCGGGCATGGGCCGCTTCCACGGCCGCCAATTCAACCCCGCAGTCGCCCCCGATGGTGATCGCCGGTTCTGGCGTCTCGGCCAGCACCCGCGCCTGCGCCCGCCGCACCGACTGCAACGACGTGAACCGGGCGATCCCGGTCTCGACCATATCGCCCGCACCTGTGGGAACTTCGACCACGCGGGTGGCGGACTGGGGCAGGTCACCCAAGATGGCGTTGGCCCCATCGACCAGGCGCATGGCGCGTGACGAACTCGACCCCTGCCATTCGGGAACGATGATGAATTGCGACTTGGACACGACCCCAGTCTCGCATGAACTCTCCGGAACGGTGAGGATGTGCGTGACCGGTATTCGCCCTCCGGCAGCCGGGTTCGAGGTGGTGGACGCTGGCCAGCGGCGCGGGAGAAGACTAGTTTGGGGTTATGGCAGCCGACTCGAACAATGCGATCCGACCGACGTGGCGTGATGACCCGGCACTGACCGGTGACTACGGGCACCCGTACCACGCGCGCCTGGATCCGAACCAGGCGATTGTCGAACTCTTGGGCGGCCACACTGTGCCCGAGGGTGCGCGTGCGCTCGATGTCGGGGCCGGAAGTGGTCGCCACAGCATCTGGCTCGCACAGCACGGCTGGAAGGTCACGGCCGTGGACTCGTCGCCCAACCAGATCAACCGATGCCTGGAGCGCGCGGAGCTGGCCAAGCTCGAGATAGAGACCCAGGTTGCCGATGTGCGCAGGTGGACCCCGTCACTCGTATTGCACGGCGGCGGCTTCGACCTCATCCTGTGCGCGTTCGTCAATCTCACCGACGATTTTCGCCGGATCGCTGACTGGTTGAAGCCGGGCGGTGAACTGTTGATTGTGCTGCACGGCCCCGAGAGCAAGGTTGGCCCACTCGATGCCAAGCCGAGGCCGTCGCTGACCGAACTGGTCGACAGCATCAACCCGCCATTGGAGTTGTTGCGCGCCGAACGCCGGGTTCTTCCCGAGCAGGACACCCAGCTGATTCTGCACGCGCACAGCGCCCTCACCCCGGGCGCGCCGCCCCTGATGGGGTAGTTCGCTACAGCGCCGCGCGCGCGTCGACGAAAGCCTGCGCTGCGGTGCGGATATCGGCTTCGCTGTGCGCCGCCGAGATCTGCACGCGGATGCGCGCCTTGCCGAGCGGCACCACCGGGTACGAGAACGCGATCACGTAGATTCCGCGCTCGAGCAGCAGTTCGGCCATCGCCTGGGCCTCGTGCTCGTCGGCGAACATCACCGGGATGATCGGGTGGTCTCCGGGCAGAAGGGTGAAGCCGGCATCCGACATCAGCGAACGGAACAGTTGCGCGTTCGAGTGCAGAGTGTCTCTGAGGTCATCCGCCTGGGCGACGACGTCGAGTGCCGCGATCGAACCCGCGACCACAGCAGGAGCCACCGCGTTGGAGAACAGGTACGGCCGGGCGCGCTGGCGCAGCAGGTCGACGATCTCCTGGTGGGCGCTGATGTAGCCGCCGGATGCCCCACCCAGGGCTTTGCCGAGGGTGCCGGAGAGGATGTCGATCCGGTCGGTCACCCCGAAGTGCTCTGGGGTGCCGGCCCCGGTGGCGCCGACGAAGCCGGTGGCGTGGGAGTCGTCGACCATGACCATGGCGTCATACCGCTCGGCCAGGTCGCAGATCTCTGGCAGTGGAGCCAGGTAGCCGTCCATCGAGAACACGCCGTCAGTGACGATCAGGCGGCGGCGGGCATCTGCGGATGCCTTCAACTGCTCCTCGAGGTCGGCCAGGTCGCGGTTCTTGTAGCGGTAGCGCTGGGCCTTGGACAGCCGCACCCCGTCGATGATGGAGGCGTGGTTCAACTCGTCGGAGATGACTGCGTCCTGCGCGTCGAGCAGCACCTCGAAGATTGCCCCGTTGGCGTCGAAGCAGGAGGGGAACAGGATGGTCGCCTCGGTGCCCAGCATCGCGGAGAGCTTGTCCTCGAGCTCGACGTGCTGGGTCTGCGTGCCGCAGATGAAGCGCACGCTGGCCATGCCGAAGCCCCACTCGTCGAGGGCCACCTTGGCAGCCGTGACCAGATCGGGATGGTTGGCCAGCCCGAGGTAGTTGTTGGCGCAGAAGTTCAGCACTCCACTGCCGGCCACGCCCACGTGCGACGACTGGGCCGACTCGAGTTGGCGCTCTGTCTTGTAGAGCCCGGCTTCCCGGATCTCGGTCAGAGTCTCGGCCAACTGCTCTTTGATGTTTCCGTACATGAGAGGGGTCTCCTTGAAAGTGTTTTGTTGCAGCCTGTTGGGTGTGCGGCTTCGGCGGGGGAGCGTCAGCTCCAGTCGATGACGACTTTGCCCGAGTTGCCTGCCCGGGCCGTTGCGAAGGCCCGTTGCCATTCGGACACGGGGAAACGGTCGGTGATCACGGCAGACACGTCCAGGCCAGTGGACACCATCGCGGTCATCGCGTACCAGGTCTCGAACATTTCCCGGCCGTAGATGCCCTTGATGGTGATCATGTGACTGACCACCTTCGCCCAGTTGATGTCGATCGATGTGGTGGGTAGTCCGAGCATGGCCACCCGGGCGCCGTGCGCAAGATTATCCAGAACTTCAGGCAGGGCGGTCGGATGCCCGCTCATCTCGAACGCCACGTCGAAGCCCTCCTGCATGCCGAGCTGCTTCTGCGCCTCGGCCACGCGGGTGCGAGAGACATCCACGGCCACGTCCACGCCCATGCTGCGCGCCAACTCCAGCCTGTCGGGGTTGACGTCTGTGATCACGACGAAGCGGGCACCGATGTGCCTGGCAACTTTCGCGGCCATCAGGCCGATCGGGCCGGCGCCGGTGATCAGCACGTCTTCGCCCACCAGGGGGAACGACAACGCGGTGTGCACGGCGTTACCCAGCGGGTCGAAGATGGCCGCCAGGTCGGGGTCGATGCCTTCCTGGTGCTGCCAGACGTTATCTTCGGGGATGACCACGAACTCGGCGAACGCACCGTCGCGGTTCACTCCGAGGCTCGACGTGTTCTTGCACATGTGACGGCGACCGGCGCGGCAGTTGCGGCAGTGCCCGCAGACCACGTGGCCCTCGCCCGAGACCAGTTCACCCACCGAAACGGTGGTCACGTCTTCCCCGATCTCGACCACTCGGCCCGAGAACTCGTGCCCGGGAATCAGCGGCGCGTTGACCGCACCTTCGGCCCAGGCGTCCCAGGACTCGATGTGCAGGTCGGTGCCACAGATGCCCGTGCGCAGCACCTTGATCTTCACGTCGCCCGGGCCTGGTGACGGCTCGGGGCGCTCGACAAGCGTGAGTCCGGGTCCGGCTTTTTCCTTGAAGAGGGCTTTCATCTGGATTGTGCTCCACAGGTTGGGTTTGGGCGGCGGCGTTGCTAAGACAACTCTGCCATGTCTGACAAAGTGCTGCGGTCGATCGAGTTCCGGGCGAGAGGTTTGACACAATGGATGCGTCGTGCCATGCCGGCCCGACGGTGCCGCCTCGACGGTGCCGCCCCGACGTGCCGCCCCGGTGACCCTGTCGAAGGCACCACCCGAACAACCAAGGAATCCTCCATGACTTTGCCCGGCGTTGACACCCTCGTCACCTATCCGACCGGCCAGGTATCCGGCTTCGGCACGGTGCTGCACGTTGAACCGGTTGCCGACGGCCGCACCGCGGTGTTGCTCGACGCCACCTGCTGTCACCCGGTGGATGCCGGCTGGCCCGACCAGGGCCCGGATCGGGCGGTGCTGGTGGCCGGCGAGCGGGAGTACTCCGTGCTGGACTGCGTCGTCGGAGCCACCGACGGGCAGGCATTGCATCTCGGCGCGGACATCCCTGTTTCCAAGGGAACCGAGGGTTGGGCGTTCGTGGTCGCGCACCTGGTCGAGGGCGGCACGAACCTGACCGAAGGCGACCGGGTCGAGCTGCGGGTGGATGCCGATCACCGCCTCGCGCTGTCTGCGGGCCACACCGGCTGCCACCTGGCGGCGCTCGCACTCAACCGGGCGCTGGCTGATCGCTGGCGCAAGGAGGTGCGCCCAGACGGCGTGGGCAGCCCCGACTTCGACCAGGCGGCGAACGCATCCTCGGTCATCCGCGAGAACGGGTCGATCGACACCTATCGACTGGGCAAGTCGCTGCGCAAGAAGGGTTTCACCACTGAGGGTTTGGCCGAGGCGCTCGCAGACGTCGAAGCCGCGGTGAACCAGACCCTGGGGGAGTGGACCGCAGCCGCGTCGACCGTTCGCATCGATCGTGACGGCGAAGGGCTGACGGATCGCCGGTACTGGGTGTGCGAACTGGCCGATGCCGTTGACGGCGAGGCGCGCATCCCCTGCGGAGGAACGCATTTGGGCTCAACCGCCGAACTCGTCGGGCTCACGGCTGCGCTGTCGCTGGCCGACGTCGACGACACCCCGGTGCTGACCATGGAGACCACTCGCGCACTCTGACGCCGCGGCTGAATGCCTGGGCCGCCCCATCACGCACTGAGGGCCGAGACGAAACCGTCTCGGCCCTCAGATCGTGGCGAATCAGGTGTTGACTACCTCACGCTCACGCGGCGGCGCGTGGTCGCGGCGGTGATGGCCAGGCCGCCCAGAACGAGCAGGCCGGCGGCCAGGGCGAGCGGGCCGCCGTCGACGCCGGTCGCGGCAAGCGCGGGGGTAGGCGTCACGTCGGTGGGAGTGGTGACGACGGATGTTTCGGCCTCGGCCTCGTCGCTTTCGTCGACGGGCGGTACTGTTTCATCTTCGTCGACGGGCGGTACTGTTTCATCTTCGTCGATGGGCGGCGTAGTGACTTCTTCCGCGGCAGCGATCGTGAAGGTGGCGAACACGGAGTTGAGAGCGTTGTCCACTTCAGACGTGAAACACCCGATGGTGTACACGCCGTCTGCGAGCTCAACCTCGGCATCAGGCTGGTAGGTCACCGTGAGGGAACCGTCGTCGTTGAGGTCGATCTGATCTTTGTAGAGAAAGTCCTCCTCTTCCAGATCGTTCCAATTGATGTCATCACCCTCCCCCGCAACCACGTTGCACCACGCATACAGGGTGTAGGGGGGCATGTTGGTGAAAGTCACAGTAACGCCGTTTTCCCGCAATTCGTCGAGGGTCATTTGTTCCGGATTGACGACGCCCGTCGGCTCAGGCAAGAAGAAGTGCGTGTTCCCTGCCCACTGGATCTCACGAACCGTGGCGGTGTCGCCCGCGTCTACGAACAGGCCGAAGGCGAGGATGGTGTAATCGGGGTCCATGGCCGCTGCGAAGTTTTCAAGGGTGTCAATGGCACCGCTGTCGTATGTTTTCCACGCCTGGCTCGTTATCCAATTGCCGCCGGTATTCCACGGATAGGTTCCGGAAGCCGGCCGAAACGTGGTGAACCCGGTCGCTCCGGTACCCGTGTATACAGGGATCTGGAACGTGGCGGTCCCCGTGTGCCAGAGATCGAGATCGTCTTTAACGAGAGTGAGGATGCCTGAGGCCGGGGTCGTGCCGTTCAAAATCTGCAGCGGCCCGGTGATTTCGAGTCCGTCAGGTGTGGACTTGATGCTTCCGCCAGTCTGTGTACCCATGTCCCCGACGAACCAACCCTGGGGGTACGAGTCTCCTTCGACGCCGAAGTCGTCAGCGGTGACGAAGTAGTCGGCGGCCTGGGCAACTCCGGCCCCGAGGAGTACTGACGCTGCGACAAGGGCGACTGCCCCGGTCGATGCGATGATGCGCGAGAATTTCACGTGATCAGTCCGTTCATGTGTTGGCGTGGCGCAGAATGTGTCGCGCACAGCAAATTGAGGATGTCTCCAGAGACCTTAGCGAAAAATGAGCAAATTGTCAGGTTATGGCTTCAGGGGTGCGCTGCCTCGTGCAGAAATGCAGCGCGTAGGATTCAGGTAAGCAGCGCTCCATGGACGAATCCGCAGGCCGCCCCCGATTTCCGATGACGTAAGGAATCCGGATGACCACACTCAGAGCTCTCATTCGAATGATCTTCGCTGCAATCGGGATCACGGCCGTCGTCGCAACGTTCTTCGACACCGCCACTCGTGCCACCATCAATCCGTTCAATTTCTTCGGTTTCTTCACGATGCAGAGCAACCTGATCATGATCGCGGCTCTTTCGGTCACCGCTGTTGCCGCGATATTCGGACGCGAGCGTGGCGCTGGAGTGAGTCTTCTTCGTGGTTGCGCGACCACGTACATCGTGATCGTTGGAATCGTGTACAACACCCTCTTGGTAGGCCTGGAGGGCGGGGTGTCGCTGGGGTGGGCGAACACGATCCTGCACGTGGTGCTGCCCATCTATGCGGCCATCGACTGGCTGGCCTTCGGCGACCGTGCGCGCCTGGCTTGGCGGCTCGTCTGGGTTCCGCTGGTCTACCCGATCGTCTGGGTGGTGGTAGTTCTGATCCGTGGGGCGACCGACGGCTGGGTGCCATATCCGTTCTTGGATCCGGCGCAGGGATACGGTGTCGTCGCCGCCTATGCGGTCGCGATTGCCGTTGCAACGATGGTGGTGGCGTCTCTTGTGTGGGCGGTGAGTCGGTTGCGCACGCTGGGGTATCGTGCGGAAATCGTCACGGCCTCCTGACACCTCAAGTTCAGGACGACGGGAGTTATCCACAGGTCTGTCACGCGCCGGTCGAAATGTCGGTGGGTCATGGTTGACTCTGTATATGGAACATATGTTCGAACCTAGCACCAAGGAAGATCCTCACCTCCCCGGGGCTCCAGCCGACCACAAGGTGCCGGGCCTGTCGAACATCCCGGCCAACCCGCCCGGGTCCGACGGGTCTGCTGCAGCTGGGAACGCTGTCTTGTTTGGTCCCGGTGATGAGAAGGCGGCGGCTGCGATCGCCCGCACGGTGGTGATCCGGCAGCAGATGGGTGCCCTGCAGGCCCAGGAGTTGCACGAGTTGGCGACCCTGGCGGTGTGGGTGCGGGCCGGTAACACCGAGTTGTACGGCTGTGACACGGCGATCGCGCACCGGTCCCTGGTCGCCGACCTCGCCGCGGCGCACCGGGTCTCTGACCGCACCATGGGCCGC